>JAEHJW020001434.1_pt1 | contig 31174 bp, 43 predicted proteins | sample 9271431 | NCBI WGS metagenome assembly JAEHJW02 | reverse complement strand
AAGCAGTCGCTGAGATCGAGATAATGAAGATGTTTACGTCGGTCGCGGCTTGCGCCGCAGGTGAGATTGAATGGGTTGTGTCGCTGGGCATGACAGTCAACGAAGGCGATTTGCTCGCTAAAATTTATCCTTCTCCCTAAGTTGCTGATTATACAGTACAAGTGTTGACAATCCCCTGAAAAATATTATTATCTGAAAAACACAGCTCCATTAGGGGATGCTTACATGCCAGAAGATTCTGCGAACACCAAACCTGTCGCGCAGACGGGCGCGATACTTCCTTCCGTTGGTCCCGACGAAACGAAAACCCCGGCTTTCCGTGCCCCCGAGTCCGCCGCTGCTCCTGATCCTGCCACTGCTCCGACCGCCGTCGCCGCCCCTTCACTCAAAGACCTGATCGGCGAGACGAAGGAGGAATACGACGCGCGTATGGCGGAGTTCAAGAGGCTGCGCGCGGAAAACGAAAAACTGTCCAAGCAAATCGACGATGCAGAAAAGGCCAAGATGGTCGAGCAGGGACAGTTCAAGGAACTGTACGAGAAAGAGGTCGCAAGCCGCAAGCAGGCCGAAGGACGCGCGCGAGAGAAACTGCTTCGCTCCGAAGTGCGGGCCTATGCGGTGGCCGAGGGGATTCTGGACCCTGACATGGCGGATCTCATCCCGACCAAAAACCTCAAGTTGAACGAGGATACCGGCGAGTATGACAATATCAAAACTGTCATCGCCGAGCACAAGGCTGCCAAGCCGCAATGGTACAAAGCGGCGGCGCCGGTCACTACAGGATCTCCGAATGCAGCTCCTTCTCCGGAGGCGGCTGCTGCGGTGGATGTGAGCAAGATGAGCCCAAAAGAATACGCCGAGTATAAAGCCAGGTTTGTTCGTGGCCTGAAGGTCGGCAAATTGACCGCCGTACGCTAACGACTGGAGTCTAACCCATGGCATTTGCTAACTTCCCCACTGGATTGCAGGCTGCGCTCCAGCTCGACATGCTGAACCGGGAGTTCGAGGAAGGTCTCGACTCCATTTTGGCGTACCGCAGAATGGCGCTTACCCAGACCATCAACGCCCGGATTGGCGAGACGCTGACCAGATCGCGTAAGGGCCGCACGGCGCCCAATATCACGCCGCTGTCGGGCACGCAGGTTCAGGCGAATCTCGACAACAGCATGACGCCGCAGTCGTACTCCATCGAGCAGTACACGTTCACCATGCAGCGATATGCTGACACCCAGGACGTGTATCTGATGCAGGAATTGGCGGGCATTGCCGACCAGGTGATCGCCGCAAGCCGAAACAACGGTGTCGCAGGCGCGCAAACGCTGGAACGGCTGGCAAAACTCCGGCTGTTCGGGGCATACAACAGCGGCAACACTTACGTTCGCACGAGCCTCGGGGCTTCCTCGACGACCAGTTGCCATGTGGACGACATTCGCGGGTTTCAGACGGTTCTGGTCAACGGCGTGGTAACGCCGGTTTCCGCGGCTAATCCGCTGACCGTTCAGGAGACCGCCACTTCGGCGACCGGCGTCAATCAGATTCTCACTGTTACGGCGGCGACGGCCGATGCTACGGACAACTCGCTGTATCCCGGTTCCAACGGCAGCGGCTCGACGGATGGCATTTCCGGCACCCTGACGTTCAATGCCGCGACGGCTCCGGTCAATGGCGATGCCATAATCGCCTCCAACGCTCCGCAAATTCTGCGGCCGAGCAACAAAGTCACCACTTCCGAGCTGACTGGCAGCGATGTGCTGTCCATCGGTCTGATCCTCGATGCGGTGGCCGCGCTGCGCAATAACGGCGTGCCGGCGCTTTCCAACGGCAACTACGCGTGCGTGCTGGATAACGCCTCGCTCCGCGCCCTGTTCAGCGATCAGCAGTTCAACGTGATGTTTGCCGCGAGCAGCAAGTCCTACGAGTGGCGTTCGGGCGATGTGTTCGACCTGTTGGGTGTGACATTCATACCCACCACGGAAGCATACGTCCAGACCCCGAGCGGCGCCGACGGACCACAGGTCACCGTGCGCCGTCCCATCGTGATGGGTGCGGAAGGTCTCATCCAGGGCAACTTCGAAGGACTGGATATGTGGCTTGCGCGCGAGGGCGTGTCGCCCATCGGTGAGGTCATGCTGGTGAACAACGTCGCCCAGATCATCCGTCCGCCGCTTGACCGCTTGATGGAACAGCTCTCCCTGTCGTGGACATGGGTGGGCGACTTCGCGGTGCCGACGGACTCGACCGCGACCAATACGATTATCCCGACCGCCAGTTCGAGCCTGTTCAAGCGCGCGATTGTGATTGAGCACGCCGGCTAATCGGTCAAACTGAAGGAGTGACGCAAATGAGCATCAAGATCAGCAGACTGCGCCCGGCCAAGCCATCCATGGAAGTTCCGGGCAGGGGCGAGGTTGAGATTCCGTTGAACATGGACCACACCATTCGCGGCGGCCGGCGTAACGCCCGGCATTTTGCCAATGCGATGGACGGCGTGGGCGGCCGTGCCCATGACACCGGGTTCCAGTACGATGGCAACGGCGCTCAGGGCGACGGCGACGACATGTAACCCGGACGGGTACGCGCATGGCCAAGTGGAAAACCAGGAACCCCATCAAGATCCTCGACCCGCTCGTGCGGACGGTGAAAGCGCCTTATGCGCGCATGAGCACGGACGGGTTCGTGCCCGGGTGGGACAAGGTTCCCGGCATGAGTCAGCATGCCATGCGCGACTCGCTGGACGACAGGCCGAAGTTCGAGGATGAGAACAACCATCCGCCGGTCAAGAGCAATCATCCAAAGTTTTAGGTGATACGACATGGGATTTCCCTATCAGAAACCGCAGGGTAACCATCAGAATCCGACTCTGATTCCGAACCTGTACGCGCCCGTGGCTTCCTCGGGCGTGATTACGCTGACTTCGCCGGCCGGCGTGATATCGGAGAATCCGCTTACCGCCAGTTCGGGGCATGCGGTGCTGAGCGGCACGATCACTACCGGCGACATTATTACGCTCAAAATCACCAATCCAGTGATGGGCAAGGCGCCGGTTGACGTTACCTATACGGTGCTGGCCACCGACACACTGGCCTCCATTGGTTATGCGCTCATGGCGGCGGTCAACGGAAACAGCACTTTGCAGAGGTTCGGCTTCTCCGCTGAGTTCGATTCCGTTAATGACTCGCTCTATATCAACCAAGCGTCGGGTGTAGGCAACTTCTCCACGCTGGCGGATTCCGTGAGCGGGAGTGCGACGGAAGTTCTGACATGGACCCAGATGTCGGGCGGCAGCGGGCCGGTGACTCCGGTGGAGAATTTCGTGTTCAGCCGGGGTCCGACGATCCGGTCATACTGGTTCGGGGTTCCGGTCCCGGTGGATTACGCTACGTTGACGGCCCTCGTGACTCAGGGGCAGCCGGTCCGGTAATGGCTAATTTTAGATCCCAAGCGAAGGAAAAGACCGCTGAAAAGGCTTCTGCCAGCGGTCAGTATATTGTCGCCAAGGATTTCCGGTTCTGCGTCAACGGGTCGATGACGACGTTCACGGCGGGCCAGGTGATCGACCGCCCGTATATGATTACGCAGTTGTTGACCGCGCGTCTCCCAATACGGCCGGTTGGGGATTCATCCGAAGTGGCCGAGTGCCCGCATTGCCATAAGAAATTTCTTTTGCGTTAACGGGGGCGCGCCATGCCGTTGTCTCTAGCCGAAAAAGCTGACATTCGGCGGCATCTTCGCTACCCGCCCGCCGGTCTCTATCGCACTTCCCCCAGTGGTGGAAGCCTCGCTGGCGCAACTACTGTCGGTTACCGCTACTTCCAGACGTTTGGCATGCTCGAATGGCGCATGAACAATCTGGACGCCAACGAAGAAGCGCGCATGACGGGCAAGGCGTATGGGGCGCTTGCGTTTCAAGGGCCGGTTCCGAATGTTGGCGACACGCTCACTGTGACGTTTTCCGGCGGCACTTTGACCTCTCCGACTCCCGTGGTGCTCACGGTGACGCAGGCGATGCTCCTGCAGCAGAACGCTTCGGCGCAGCAATACTTCAATGCCAATATCGGGTTGCTGTTCTGTTCGGCGCTTGCCGCGCTCGTCGCGCAAAATTCGACGCTGACTTCTGCCGGATTTGTGGCGATTGCGCCGTTTGGCACTGGCCCGTTCACGCAGACGGCCATTCCGGTGCCTCAGATAGAGTTCACTAATCCTGTCGCGTTCACCCTGTCAATCGCGTTTACGGGGCTGATGTCGGCGGTCATTACCTCGAACGGCGTCATTCTGGAGCCGTATATCCAGCCGGGGACGGTCAATCCGATCTACGGATACTTGCCGATCCTGAACTATCTGGAAAACGCCTATGGCAGCGCGAGCCAGGATTTGTCGATCAAGCGCGCCGATGTGTTCTACGCCCGTCCTACGGAGCTTTCCGAGCGATTCAGTCTGTACCAGACGTGGGCGCAGCGCATGGGGGAATTTATCGACATCCCGTTCAACCCGCATAAACGCGGCAACTTCCGCGGCACCGGCCCCTTGGTATACATGTAATGGCCGCGCCGCCCAATCAGATCACTTTCCCCGTGCTGGACCAGTACGCGAATATCCAGCGGATCATCGACTACGGGCGCGGATTGGCGGCTAATGTCGTCGGTCAGCCGGGGAATGTTTATCGGCTTCAATCGACGATCAGCGGGGCGTTCATCCAGGCGTCTACCGAGCAATATGTGAATTTCTCCCTGTTGCGCAAAACCATGCGCGGCGGTATCTCCATGGAGACGCATGAGGATATGGGGGATGTGTTTTTCGTGATGATCTGCAATCTCAACTATCTCCTGACGGGCGACGTGTGGATCCAGAACGACCCGTATTACGGCACTGGCGCGACGCTGGTGGACTACCCGACCAACGAGTTCGTGGGGGTCTGTCTTGCATATCACGGCGTTGCCAAGCCTTCTCTCGGGGTGCAGCTCAACCGCTTGGGGTATTACATCCGTCCGTCCTTCGCGACCGATGTCTCGGGATACTTCGCGTCGGGGGCCAATGCGGGTTCGGCGTTGACCATAGTCAACGGTCAGGGCGTGTTCGGTGCGGTTGGGGTACAGGGCGACCTGTTGCCCATCGGCCTTAATCCGATGCCAAGACCGATCAAACCGGAGCAATTCAAGCCTCGCGTGCAGGGAATGACCGATTTCGCCGGTTATTTCTGCTATATTCCTCCTATACCGGGGTTTTTACCGGAGGAAGGGGACTACATCCAGACCTTGAACGGTTCCCGGTATATCGTGGAAGTCCCGTGGCATCTCGAAGCGGGCATTGTGGGAAATTCGCTGCAAGTGCGGCGAATGAACGCTCAAACTGCATAGGAGTACGGGTAATGGCAAAAAAGACTGTCAAGTCCAAGAAAGGCGCAAAAGGCAAGAAAGCGGTTCCTCCTGCCGTCGATGCGAAGGTTAACAGCGGCAAGAAGGGGCGCGAGTAGCGTCAAGACCCTATGTCCACATGGCGCCAGGTGTTTAGCGGGTTGCAACAACTGGTTCAAGGATCAGTGACTGGCACCCTGTCGTCGATAAATGTGGGCATAGGGTTTCCTCCTGTCGCGGCGTGGCAAGCCGTTGGAACGGGTGGAGCAAATATTGTGTCGATTTACGATCGCAACGTCGCCAAGGATGTCACGCGATGGGTGCCGAAAACCGCCGTCGAGCCGGTGGTAACCGCCGCGACCGTCACGGTTACGTTGTCCAATCCCTTCGTGGACCGGAGCGGCACGGCTACGCTGACATTCAGCCCCTCGGCGGCGATCAACGATGCGTTCGGTCTTGCGGTCAGCGGGGCGATTTACGGCGGTGCGACGTATGCGGCGACTGCGGCCATGACAGCCAGTGCATTCGCGGCGGCGGTGGCAAGCGCCATCACTACCGCGCTTCCGGAGATCGGCGCCGTGGCATCCGGCAATGTCGTGACACTGACCAACAACTCGGCGGGGACGCTTTATCTACAGGCCACCGTGGGCAACCAGACTTCGTTTCTGCAGGAGGTCCACCGGACGCGGCGCGAAGCGCAGATCATCGTGGCGGCCAATACGCCCAACAACCGCGACCTTTTGGCGGATGCGATCGACGAGACTTTAGCTACGTCGGAAATAGACTTCGGTTTTACACTTGCCGATGGGACATGGGTGCGGGTATGGAACCAGGGCGATATATCGCTCGACGACAATATCACGCATAATGTCTATCGACGGGATTTTGTGGTGGGTCTTGAATATGGCGTAACGTATCAGGATCTTGGGTATTCTGTTCTGGCGCCGCTCATGTACTTGCAAGGCGGTTACCAGTAGCTTGGAGTTGATCCATGGGAACTATTCTAAACGCCAATCAATTCAGCCCGAACAACCTGAGCGCGCCGGGGCTGTACATCAACAACCAGCCGCCGCCGTCGTACATTCCAGGCGCCGCGACCAACGTGGCGGGTGTCGTTGGAACTGCGTCGTGGGGACCGCTCAACTCGCCCATCCTGATAGGTTCTCCGCAAGAGGCTACGACCAAGCTGGGTGGCATCGGCACGGCGGCGCTTACGGACAACCACGATCTGTGTACCGATATCGCGCTTGCGATGCTCCAAGGACCAATCACGATATGGGCTGTACGGGTTTCTGATGGTACTGGCGTAACGGCCTCAGTTGCGCTCAAGGACACCACCACTCCGACTGCGCTCACCGGCATCACGATAAGCGGCAAGTACACAGGTGTGGCCGGCAACGGCATCTCGGTGGTTATTTCCGCGGCGTCGGCGACCAACACGTTCAACGTGGTCATCAACGGCTTTCCGGGGACCAATCCAGAGACTTATCCCAATCTGCCGAGCACCGGGTTCTGGACCGCGCTCAACAACGCGCTCCTTAACGGCATCACTGGCGTGCGCGGTCCTTCATTGCTGGTAACGCCGAGTTCCGTGGATGTCAGTGCGATCGCACCCGCCGTGGGCACTTTCGCTCTCGCCGGTGGTACCGATGGGCGTTCCGCCATTACTAGTAGCGACTTGCTCGGGTCCGATGCGGCTTACCCCGGGACCGGCATGTATGCGCTGGCAAACCTCAATCCGGTCGTAAGCGCGTTGTGGCTCGCCGGAGTGACGGACACCACCGAGCTTGCCTCGATGCAGGCGTTCGTAGATGCCAATGCGATTCTGGGAGGCGTCGCGTTGCCGACGGGTACTTCCACCACGACCGCGCAATCCACGGTGTCCACCGCCGGAGTGCGGGATTACAACATCGTCTATCTCAAGGACTGGGTATACTGGTACGACACCGTGAACGCGCTGGTACGGCTGGTGTCTCCATACGGTCCGATCATGGGACTTATCACCGCGCAGGCCCCGCAGGACAGCCCGACCAACAAGCAGGTGTCCGGCATCATCGGTACGGAGCGCAACAGTCCGTACACCGGAAATCAGCCGTACTCTCTGGCTGAGCTGGGGATTCTGGAGCAAAGCGGCATATTGGTCATCACCAATCCGATTCCAAGCGGTAATGCGTTCGGGGTCTACACTGGCAACAACACGTCGCTCAATCTTGCGCAAACTCCGGTGGAATACTCGCGGATGACGAACTTTCTGGACCAGTCGTTCAATGCAACGCTCGGTCTGTTTATTGGTCAGAACCAAACACAGCAACCGAAAGATCCGCTGCGGTCGCAGGTGCGGCATGCGCTCAATACGTTCCTTCAGGGGTTGCAGGACAACCAGCAGATCGACGCATACCAGGTTACCTGCACAATGGCGACCAGCGGTAATCCGCAGGCGGGCATCAACACACCAGCCACCATCGCGCAGCATTTCCTGTACGCTTTTGCCGCGGTGCGGTATTTGAGTTCGGTACGATACTTCGTCATGTCGCTGCAAGGCGGCACGACGGTCGTTATGAGTCAGGCGGCGTAATCGGAGACGGGCAAATGGCCAATTTCGTGGTGAACAATGCGTTTAACATCGGCACGGACGTGTCGGGCACTCTGGCGGATGCCTACGGCGACAACTTTTCGCTTGCGGATCTCGGCAACCTGATGACGATAAATGTCACGTTCGACATGCAGGAAATCAAGATCATCCCCATTACGAACGGCGGCAAACCGATCTATCTGTCGATCCCGAGCGGTCTCACCGGATCGATGGAGTTCACCCGCGTCAACGGTGCGCTTACGTCGCTGTTCACTTCCCTGTACGACGCTTTCTACAACGCCGGGCTTTTGCCGCACTTCTCCCTATCGCTCAACGTGCTCAACCGGGACGGCAACGTGGACGAATATCTGCTACCGCAGCTTGTGCTGCAACGCCCCGATTTCGGCAACTTCAATCGGATCGAGGAAGTGCCGCAGAGACTCGAATTTTCCGGTCCGACCATCGTGTCGGTGGGGACAACTCCGACCATTCTGTCGGCCATGAACGTCGCGGGTGCGGCAGGTGCTCTTACTTCTGCGATCGCTGGAATCTAGCGTCTAATCATGTTATTTTGGCGGTTCCATGTTAACGAGGGTCGCCAATGGCAACTAACGCACAGGTCGCAAAAGAGGATTCATCGGAAGCTGCGGCACTCGCCGCCAAAGTAAGGGCGGAGTTTGAAGCCCGGATCGAGGAAGTAAAATCCCCTGAGATGGTAGAACTGGAATTGCCAGGCGGCACCACGGTCGTTATGGGTCCGCCACGGGGGGCATCCATGCTTCGCGCTGTGACGATTATGGGCGAGGTAAGCGCGCGCAGCGGCGGTACGGGCGGGAGTGCCGTGGCACTTGGCTGGATCAAGTCGCTGCTGTATGTCCGCTCCATTGACGGAGTGGCGGTGACAAACGCCAGTACGCTTATCGAGTTGCAGCGCATCGCGGACCGGCTTGGAGATCGGGGCGAGGAAATAGTAATGACGGCCTACGCCGAGTATTGGCCGCCGTTTACGCCGTCGCAGCTCGACTCGATAAAAAAATAGTAGAGGATGGCGAGTTCGCAGAATGTGTGGTAGCGAGCCGATGGGGTCTTGACTGGCAAACCGCGCTCGCCATGCACCCCATCGAGCGTCGTGCATGGATATACCGGGCGGCGATGATGGAAGGGTACATTATAGATTGGGCAACCGGGGACATGAAACTCCCATCGGGGAAATGAAGGATGCCGAGCACATCGAACGCAGCAACCTCCCTGTCCACCGGCAACTCGTTCGGTCAGGTATCTACCAATCCGGGGGTCTCCACCCCGGCGTTCGTCCTTGGCGGGATCGTATTCACCGGCACTGAAGTCCCTGAGCAACTGAATGATCTGGGCGGCGATCAGCTTTTGGCCGTCCACGAATTTCCCGGCGGTCAGCGTACTTTGCAGTCGCTTGGCGCTTTTCCCCCGCCGGAGATCCACTGGACAGGTTTGCTCGTTGGGCCTACCGCGTTCTCACGGTCTTTTGCCATCGACAGATTGCGCGTGGCGGGTGCTCCGATCAATCTCTCTTATGGCGGGTGGGTATGGAACGGTGTGCTGCGCAGTTATCTTGCCACGGTGGTCAACGAGTGGCTTGTGCGGTATCACGCCGTTTTTGTCCCCTCGGTGGACCTCGCAACGCCGCCTGCCGTTCCGAATGTTTCGGCCAGCGTCAATCAGTTTCGCAACGCGCTTGCCGGTCTTGGTGAAAATCTCCCCGTCACCCTGTTCGGCATAAGCCTGCCTTCGGCCGTTGTGCAGCCGTTGCAGAATTTGTACGGTGCTGCTTCGCAGGCAATAGAAGGCGCGGGCGGTAAGTTGGAAGGTATTACGTCCATAGATATCCAGAACATCAATACGCTGGCCGGTCAGGCGTATCAGGCGGGAAATGCGCTTATGTCCACCTTCGACATCACGCAACCGGAAGCCTCGGAGTCCGACGCGGTACTGACGGTGCTCTCTTACGCCGGCATCATTCAAACGCTTGCAAACGGTGCTGCTGAGACCAGCGTTGTGCTGCATACCGTCAATCCGAACCTGTACCAGATCGCCGCGCAATATCTCAACGATTCATCGCGCTGGACTGTGATCGCCGATCTCAACGGACTGGCCGATCCGATGCCCATAGGCGAGTACACACTGAATGTCCCATCGGTGACCAACATGACAGCATTGCCGTCGCAGAGGTTCGCATGATGGACCCCTTCTCCGACGCGATGGAGAAAATTCTTTGGGAGTTCAGGGACTTTTTCAAGCAGGAAGTGCGCAGTCTTATGGCGCATCTGGCGAACCACACCTGGACGCAGGTGTGGATGAAGTTCGGGTCCTACGAAATAAACTCGGGCGTCGGTCCTTATCAGGCATGGCCGCAACTCGCACAGGTGACACAGGACGACCGTGTATCGCTCGGGTATACGCCTAATGACCCGCTGGTGCGGTCCGGGGAATTGCGCGAGTCGGTAAAATACAAAAGTGGGTGGCGGTGGGCGGAAGTGGGAACCAACAACAAAGTAATGCTGTATCACGAATTGGGCAGTTCGGATGGACGGCATCCGCCGCAACGGGCGATCTTCGGCCCTGTATTGCTGGAGAACGAGGAAAAGTTCAAGGACATGATCGACCTGCATATGAAAACACTATTGCAGCGTCGCCAGCAGTCCGTGGGTCCGACTGTCCCAATTACTGAAATATCATCCAGTTTCAGCAGCGTGGATTAGGCAATGGCTGATCTGAACTACAACGTCGGTATCCGATTCGAAGCGATGGGCGGCCTGCTCAAGTCGCTCGACCGCTTCAAAACTTCCTCCGCTGCCGCCGGGGCCGGCATTACGGGCCTTACTTCCAAGCTGATTAACCTCAAGACCGTCGGCGTTGCCGTGTTCGCCGCGTTGGAGGAAGGTGCACGTCGATATAATGCCCAGGTCGTGCGGTTGCGCGGCATCGGCTTTCATGGTGCCCAGCTTCGCGGCATGCAGAGCGAAGCTCTTAATCTCGCCAAGCGCGGTTCCACCGGTTACAGCCTGAACGAGCTTCTGGGTATGCAGGGGATGGTCGCGCAGGCGACAGGGTACAACGCACCCGGACTTATCCAGCAGGTAGCGAGATCATCGCGGTTTCTGACCATCGCCGGGACGATGAAAGCCCCGGGTGCCGAGGCGACCTTGCAGAAGTTGCTAGGGGCGGCAGGGGCCTATCAGCAGCGGGTGTCCTATGCCATGCCGGTCGCGCAAAAGACCGCGCAGCTCGCCGATACGATCCGCCTGGCGACCAACCTCATGGTGGGGTTGCAGGGTATTGGAGGCCACGTTAGCGGATCGGCGTTTGCTCGCAATCTGGGGAGTCTATTGCGCCAACCGGGGCTTGCTAAAGCGGTGCCCATCGGTCATCTTGTCCGCGAGACAGCGTTAATGACCGCGCGTGGACCGGCGGCGTTCAAGGGATGGGAGGACGTTCTTCGGGCGACTTTAGGCTCGCAATCCAATACCGCGATGTTTATGAGTCTTGGAATCCCCATTCGTGTCGCGCACGGAGGTATCCAGTCAGCCATTGCCGGGCAGGCCATATCGCTCGCCGCCGGACGGCGCATGCTGGCATATCATCCTCTGGATTTCGTTCGCCGGTACGTCATGCCGTCGCTTGAAGCCCCTTATCTCAAACAAATGGGGTTGCATCACGCCGTCCCATGGCCAGAGTTGGCGACAAAGTATCCGGCAATTGCCAAGAAAATCATTCGGGAGGCACCAGAAAAATTCCCTGGCATGAATCCGATGTTTATGGGGCTTTTGGGTGCCGTCACAGGGCGTGTCGCTGGACCTCAAGATCCATTGTACCGCCGCGTAGTGGGGTTCATGCACGAGCATCCGGGATATGAGAAAAAAATTCTCGCTGGGAGTTTGAACTACCAGTATTTACAGCTCATTAAAAATATGGAAAGTCTGGCCGACGTAGTAGGAAAGCAGCTTGTGCCGCCGTTGCTGGCGTTGACGAAATGGATTAATGGGTTTCTTTCGCATTTTGGCATTTCAGCGGCGCGATCATTGAGTAAAGTTCCTTCTCTTGGAACTGCCGCGGCTAAGGCTGCTTTCGTAGTCATGCACCCGCTCGATGCGTGGAATTCGGAAAGCGCCAACCGGCAGCAGTTCTTTAACCGGATCATGAGTTCCAGGTCTTTCCTCCCCGGTCCCAGCGGGCATCACATGACCGCAGCAGCGGGGACTTCCGGGGTTCAAGGGTTGATGAGCGCGGGCAGAATAACGGGGGCTGTCATTTATAATACGTTCAACATCACCGCCGGGATGGACCCGCAAAAAATCGTCAAGGGTGTCTATGACGGGATTGCCCGCAGCACGAACTCCGGGGCCATTGGCGTGACACCCGCGCTGTCGGGCGGGTATGGAGCAGGCCGTTGAGCGGCGTTATCCAGTCGTTCGTATTCCTCGATGGGACAGCTCTACCGGCAGAGTCGTGGTCGGTATCGGTACCGTCCTATGGGGCGATTGGGAGTTTCCGGGCGGTCGTCAGTTCGGAGATATTATCGAAGTACGGCGTAGACCCATACGAACTTGGCCGACGATCCAAGAGACAGGTTCCGGTGTCCATCGCGGCGCAAGCAGCAGGCGGTGAACTCGCCAACATATTCGGCGGCGAGATGGACGTAGTGGACTGGGACTTCCAGACCGATACTGTGACATTCACCGGGCGCGACTGGGCCGGGTTGCTTGCGGACACCAAGCGGGTGCTGATGGGCGTTCAGACGGTAGGCGCGCCCTACGCTCCGACGGAAGAATCCATTACCGCGCAGGCGCAACCACTTTCCCCCAGTACCCCGGTGGGCGCGTCTCCGTTTGCCCCTTCCACCCTATTCAAGTCCATCAACGTGCAGGACCAGACGCCTGTCCAGTTGGCTACCTACATCGCGCAGCGCAATGGTTTTACTCCGGTCATCCCGCAAAGTGCCTTATCCGCCCCGCAGCCCAAGGTAGGAGCGATAATAGGCGGCTTTGCCATGAGCGCGCGCACGCCGCACACGGAATGGTCCATCCTGCAATTCCTCGCCCGCATCATGGGATGGTTTTGCTACGTGACGCCGGACCGCTCGCTTGTATTCGGCCCCCCCGTGGCGGGAGACCCTTTTCGCGCTACATGGAATATATCCACTCCCGCACCGGGCGAGTTTCCCTGCCGCGATCTGCATATAACGTACAACCCGCGTCGCAACGTCAACTTCATGGTTATCGTCGCCTCGCACCATGTCGCGTCGCTTGAGTATTCGCAGAAGTACGTCGCGGTGCCCAGCTCCAACCTGGTCGATGATATATCGGTGGAGTTTCCCGACATCGCCATGCACTCGAACGAGTGGTATATCGGAAGCGCGGGGTCGGGCACCGGCATCACATCGGACCGCATCTCGGCCTTGTTCGCGAATCTCGGCAAGCCGGTCTATCTTTACACCGGGCTTAATCTGTCGCCCAATGAGTGCCAGGCGCAGGCGTTCGCCAAGGCCCTCGACATCGCCAAGCGGGAACTGATTATCGCGTTTTCCGTTGACGGCAATACCGGCATACAGCCCAACCAGCGCATCACGCTGCGCGGCGACGTGGGGCCGTTTGGCAGCCGATCGTTTTATGTGAACTCCATTGAGCACGAATTTTCCATGGACAAGGGCTGGTGGACACACGTCCACGGCTGGACCCTTCCTCCAGGCATGGAGAACAACAATCTCCTGCAACAGGCTGGCATCACGAGCGCGCCATGAGACTATTCGATCAGGACGAACTGGTACAGGTCATCATGCAGGCCGCGCAGCAGCAGGCCGGGGCGCAGGAGTCGTTCATTACGGCGTTCATCAGTTCATACGACCCTGGCAAGCATCGGGTGCGGTGCATCGTGCCCTCGTGGCTCAATCCCGGCACTTCGGAATACGTCCAGACGGGGTGGGTGCCGCTCTCAACGCCCTGGATGGGCAATGGATGGGGGATGCAGTTCGCGCCGTTTGGAGGGGCGACACAAACCAACCCTACCGGCGGGGAACAGGTCAAGCTGTGCGTGTACAGCTTCGAGAACGGCACGTACATCGCGGATGCGCTGCTCTGGTCCGACAAGACAGCCGTCGCCCTACCAACGCTGCAGGCGGGCGAAGGTATTTTGAAGCATGTCACCGGCACCTATATCCGGTTTAAAGCGGATGGCTCACTCGCGATTTTTACCAATGACAACCTGGATCTCACCGCGACTGCGGATCTCAACGCGACGGTGGGGGGTGCCCTGACCGCGACAGTGACGGGGGATGTTTCCGTGACGGGGCAGCAGAACATCACGCAGACGGCCACAGGGAGCGCGCAGGTGAGCGCGGGGACCACGGCTACCATCGAGGCTGCGGCGACGGCGTTTGTCGAAGCCCTGTCCGTCCAGATGGGGAGTGCGGCGCAGATTTCAGGCGCTACGTTGCAGCCTCTCGTCAATGCCCTGTTCCAAGCCGTCTATAATGGGCATTATCATGTCGTGAGCGGCATCTCGGGCGGCAGCAGTTCGGTCAATAGCGATCCTCCGGACGCCGCGCATCAAATGGGCAGCGGGCAACTGACTACTACGGTGACGGCAGGCTGATGAGCGTCTTATACCTCGAATGGGGCGGTGACCTGCAAATATCGCAGAACGGCTCGCTTGTCATGGCGAACGGCTGGGATGAGGCGCGCCAGCTCGCGGAGCGGGCCATTTTGACCAACCCGCTGACCACATTGCCCGATGGGAGCACCATCCCGCCGGACTACATTTTCGACCCGGCCTACGGCGCGGGGCTGGGGTTGTGGGTGGGGCAGAATCCAACCGCGCATGCGCTGCGGGAGCAGACGCGCATTATCCGCAATGCCGTGCTAGGATTGTCGTCGGTGGACACGAACGTCGCGCCATCGGTGACGTTTAAACCTTTCGCATCGGGAGCCGGGATGCTGGTGCTGGTGGCGATGAAACTTAAAAACAGTCAAACCGGCGTCCTGACGCTGCAAACGGGTATCGCCTGATGGCCAATCTGCCCGCCGTACTGCCCAACAAGACCTACCAGCAATTCGTCTCGGATATGATTGCGTCGTGGGCGTCCAATGTCGGCGTGCAACCGCAGCTCAATTCCGGCGACCCGCTCTTGGCCATATTTCAGGCCGTTGCCGGCCAGGGCGTGTTTCTGGAGGCGGTCATTCTGGCCCTTATCAACCTCACGCGGGCACAGACTTCCACCGGGGCGGACCTCGACACCTGGATGGCGCAGTTTAATTTCCTCCGGCTTGCGGCGTCCTACGCGCAAGGGGCGGTGACGCTCGCCACGTTGTCCGTCCACTCGACGGCGACTACCGTGCCGGTGGGGTCCATCATCCAGACCACGGGCGGGGCCATCCAGTACCAGATTATTGCCGACACGACGCAACCGGCGTACAGCGCATCGGCAAACGCTTATATACTGCCTGCCAATACCCTGAGCATCGCCGCCACGGCCCAAGCCCTGGTCGCCGGAGCCGGATCCAACGTACAGACTAATCTGCTGGTATCGTTCGCGTCGCCCATAGCGGGGATAGACACCGTTACAAACGCCTTGGCCATCACCAATGGCACCAACTCCGAGACCGACTCGGCGTTTCAGGCGCGGTTTATCCTCTACCTCGATTCGCTGTCCAAAGCCACCAAGTCGGCGATCCTTGAGGCCATAGACAGCGTACAGGTCGGTCTCGACGTAGTGCTGCTCGACAACGAGAATGTCACGGGGGCGTTTACACCGGGGATGTTCACCGTCGTGGTGGATAATGGCACGGGCAATCCACCGTCATCCTTGCTGTCTGCAATCTCCGTAGCAGTCGGTGCGGTAGCGGGATTTACCATCCAGTACAACGTGATCGGCCCAATCTCGACCGCGGCAACCATATCGCTCAATGTCCAAGTGGCTACGGGTTATATTGCCTCTGCGGTGGAGACCGCCGTCCAGACCGCGATCGAGGCGTATGTCAACGCCCTGACCATCGGCGCGGCGCTTTACTTGAGCGATATCGTGGACACCGCAGCCGCGATACCGGGGGTGACCAGCGTGTCGCTTCCATCCGTGCTGCTCAACGGCGCTCAGACCGACCTCGTGCCGGCAGCGACAGCGGTTATCCGCACTACGCTGAGCGACATCACCGTAGGGACATACAGTGGGTAGCACGCCTTACGTCATCCCCCAGTACGACGGCCCCGGGTTCGCGCAGCGGCTTATCGCCCTCACCCCAGCGCAATGGACCAGCAACGCGGCGAAACAGCCCGGAGGGGTGCTATACGGCCTGCTGGAGGCCATCGGGGAGGAACTATCGCTGCTGGAGGAAGGGCTGGTCTATGGGCAGCAGAGTGTCTATCTGACGCAGGCTACCGGCTCGGCGCTCGACCTGGCGGCATATGACTTCTTTGGGTCCACCCTTCTGCGCTCGCCGGGGGAGACCGACAACGCGTTCCGCACCCGCGTACTTGCGGCGCTGTTCCAGCCGCTTGCGACCGAGGAAGCCATCTATAACGCCCTGACTGCATTGACCGGACAGGCCCCGCGCATCCTGATGCCATGGTCGCCGGCGGACACCGGAGCGTGGGATCACTTTTACTGGGACGTAGACACTGTGGTGACGCCGTTTCGATGGACGGGGAGCTATCCATACCAGGGGTTCATAGAGACCGCACCGCCGCTTAATAGCGCCGTGCTCAACAATAATCCGGTCAGTGGATGGGACGATGGGCTATACTTCGACGTGGCCGGGTCGTTCATGGGTGATGTGCTGCTGGCTGGAGGGGGGGTTGCCGCTGTGGACAATTTAATCAATACTATCAAGCCGGAAGGCACCGTCGCGTGGGTTAAGATCACATGAGCAAACGACCGATTATCTATTCCATGGAGCAAGGGCGCTCCTACGACTTCCTGAAAGCCTGCCGGTACATGATGGAGTCCGATGCGCGGATTCTGGCCGACACACTGGGAAGCACTGCGACTCTGGCATCCGGCTTTGCCGCTACGCAGACCGCCACAGCCTCCCTTACCATCAATGTCGCCAATGGCAGCGTCTACCAGCAGTCGGCGGTGGACGGGACGGCGTATGGAGCGATCGCTTCCGACACGCGCCTGATCGAGCAGATGGGTCGCTACGAGGCCGGGACGCTGACGCTGACGACAAGCGGATTGACCAGCGGGCAGTCGCAATGGGCACTCGTTCAGGCGACGTTCGAGCAGGTGGACTCTATCCCGGCGGATGACCCCAACGCGGGCGTGCTTCCTTATTACAACTCAACGAACCCGTCGCAACCGTTTCAGGGACCGGACAATACCGGGGCGAGTCAGAATACGCTGCGCACGGGCGCGGCGGTGCTGCAAGTGGTGTATGGCGGAGCGGCGACTACGGGGTCCGAGGTTCCTCCCTCGCCAAGCGCGGGATATGTACCGCTTTACCTGATCGACCTGACGTACGGCCAGACGCAGATCACCACTTCGGAGATCCTGGTTGCCGGTCCTTCGGTCGGAACGGGAGTGCCTTCCAACTACACCCGTGCGCCGTTCATCGCGGGGCTGCTTAACAGCCACCATGACGGCAATATTGGACAAGCGCCCAAGATTCAACTTGGGAACGCGCAGGAGGTTCAGGGTATTCTCCCGTTGGCGAATCTTCCGGCAACCAACACTGTCGGATCACTTCCCACCATTCGGAACAATGCAGGAAATCCCAACGGGGCGGTGGCTGGTGCGCTCGACGATCTGGTGTGGGATTCGACGGATGAATTGCTGTACATCTGTTCGACGGCGGGCACTGCATTGACCGCAGTATGGACTTTATTCGGATATGGCGCGCTCGGTAGTTATAAAACGGCGGTTAATCTAACTGGAACAAACACGCTTATTGCATCCAACGCGGGGGAGTTCATTGACTGGGACGGCAATGGGACTTTGACGCTTCCAGATGCCGGGGCGGTGCCGCCCGGAACAGTGATCGCGGTCAAGAAATACAGCGGTGCCGATTCCGGGACGTTCGGAACACAGAATAGCAATGTAATCGTGTTCCCCGATAGCACGCCTGTATCGTCATGGGCGATAGGATTTAATACCGGGTTTGTGGTGTTTATCGCACTAAATTCTACCCAATGGGGGGCGGCGTGTGGCGATCTGGTCCTTCAGTACAGCGTCTACTTCGCGAAGTCGCTCACGGCAAACGGTTATCAGATTCTTCCTTCCGGCCTGATGGTGCAATGGGGTAGCGTCACAACAAACAGTTCCGGAGCGGGGACGTTCACATTTCCGGTCGCGTTTCCCAATGCGTTTATGGGGGCTGTATGTAACTCAGTCGGAAACGGTTTGGTGTTCAGCGGAATCAGCTCGGGAGCAACTACCTCGGCGTGCGGGGTTACCACAACTCAATACACCGGCGCCGGAACGCCGGCGACGGTATATGTTATAGCGTGGGGGTACTGATGGCTTTCTATGTGGTTTACGATGCGGCAGGTTCAGTGGTCACGCGGTACGACTCCGTGATCAATGCGGCGCAAATAGCGAATCCGCCGGTTGGGCTTTCTCTGCTCGAAGTGCCTGATCAGGCGACCATGTTGCAGACCATGGAACCGGGGTGGACAGTCGTAAACGGTTCTCTTGTGCGGCCTCCATTGCCTACAACTGCGGAACTTCTATCACAGGCGAAGTCCGCTCAAAATCCGGTCCTGATTGCTTCCTATCAGGCTTCGCTCAATACTCCGGTTCCCTTCACCAACTCCGCAGGGATTACATCTACGTATGCTTTCGGAAACTCCCTGACTCCGTGGGGATCAAACGCACAAAGTCTTTTGTCTCAAATCATTTCGGCAGGTTCGTCTGCATGGAAGGCGGGAGTCTGGTTCGACACGAAAGGCGTGGCTCAGACCATGACTTTTACCGATCTTCAGAATCTTGCCGTAGCAATCGAGGCGGCGCAAACTCTGGACGAGCAGGACTTGATGGCTAAAATGGCTGCGGTCCAAGCCGCAACGACGGTCAGTGCGGTGCAAGCCATTACCTTTTAGTCCATGATCTATCTGACCCCGGCGATTCAGGCGTTCGTTCAGGGGCAGACCGTCCTGCTGCTTCAACAAACCCCTTACGTCGGCAACAAGATATACGTCGGATGGGGGCATATCGTCCAGCCCACGGATCATCTTCCTTCCGCGATCAGCGAAGCCACGGCCCTGACGCTGCTGCAATCCGATCTCAACTATGCCATTAGCTGCCTCAATGCAGCGGTCACCGTGCCGCTCACGGCGGGCCAAGCCGCCGCGCTCGTCGATTTTATTTTCGACGTGGGTTGCCAGGCGTTCAACCGCTCGCTGTTCCCCGCGGTGCTGGCCTTGAGCGACTACAACAAAGCGGCTACGCTGTTCTACCAGTACGTCACTAACGCCAACAGCCTGGCGATCTTCGGTTCTCCGGGGCGCAGACAGGCGGAATTAGGCCAATTCGTAAGCTGATGGACGCCACGCCTACACTCTCCAACACCTTTGAGATTGCCGTCAACTTCGCGCTGTCGGAAAAAAGCGGTGACGCGGGGTTGCCGGCCGATCCCGTTGCGCGGGTGGAAGTATACCGGACGCGGTACTGGGAACCGTCGCGATCTCCTTACCTCCCAGCCGCGCTCGCCTGCTGCCATATGGACTGGGCAGCGAGTCACGGGGTAACGGAAGCCATCAAGGGCCTTCAGGACGCGCTGCGGCTGGAACAGACGGGGGTATGGTCCGACTGGGTGGAGATCGAGGCGGCAAAGCATCCGGAGGGGGTATTGGTGCGTCTTTGCCTCGACCGGCGGGTGCTCTGGTACAACAACCTCATCCGGGCCACGCCGCACCTCATGGTGTTCCACGACGACTGGATGGGACACGTCAGGCGGTTGCGGCAGTACATCCGGTGGCAGTTTCCGTTCCTGAGCGCGGAACTGGGACGTTGATCGTCGATCCGCTATTTTTCGACGATTATGATGCGTGGTATCGGGTCGTTCTGGCGCGCCGGGGGGCGGTCCATTTTTGCGATGGTTACTTCACGGCGGTACTCAAGCGACGACGGCGGCTGTTCAAGATGGGGGTATTCGGCAAGCTGCCGGGGCACGGGTTCCTTTCGCCGTGCGGCAAGAACGGGATGCTGTTCTACGAGCGCGGGGAATTGCCGCCGCACCTGGTTGAATCGGGACACCGAGTATGCGCATAATCCCGAAAACGGAGGTACTATGCGCTCGCAACGCACCTTGACAATACCCCAATACATCATTGACGACCTGTCCCGATTCTCCATCCGGCGGGTCCATCGCGTCGGGCTTAAAACCGGCGCGCTTCCGAGTACCATGACCGAGTTCCTGTTCCGCAAAATCTGGCGGCAGAAAAGCGTGACGCCGGTGGAACTGGTCAGTTTTCAACGACTTCATTCTGCGCTTCTGAAGTTGGAACAATCTGAACGTACATCTTAGGGACTTTCAGCATCACCACTGAGATGGACGCCCATGCGCCCTGTATCCCCGCGCCGATATTGCGCCGCCCGCGCGTAGGCTTGAATCCCGCCTGACCCCACGTCCGCAGCAAGTCGATATAGGGCGGTCCTTTCTTGCGCTCAAGCCAGTCGCAGAAGTGCGCTTCCGATATGGTAAGAATCTCGGCAGTGGCATCGTACCGGGATGTGAGTGCGCGCAAATGCGGGGGCATGGGGATGACGGTATGCGGGCGCACCGGAAGCTCGAATATGACGCGCTCCGCCACGGTGTCACTGAGATAGCGGGCGAGCACATCGGAGATGATGACCTCGACACCTGTCGCCGCCTCGCGCATATGCGAAATGCCATCGAGCAGTCCCTTGCGCAGCGTGTTGATGTTGAACTCGGCAATGCCCATGACCCTGAGAATCGTCGCGCTGGCTATGACGAGGACGGCGAACGCCTCCCAGAACCGCTCCTGCGTGGTGATGCGCCACTCGGCGCGCAGCCGCGCGCGGATTATTCCGATCATGGTCCGCACGGACGCCTCATTACGCACCAGGTAGTCGATGAACTGCCGCCCAAGGCGCCCGTAGTTGGTCCTGACCGTGCCGTTGACGGCATCCAGCTCGGCGTGTGTGGAGTAAACCTCGACCGGGATTTCCCATACCCGCATGGTCTCGGCGCGGGAGTCCGCTTTGCCGTGCATGAGGCGCGATATAACCGAGGCGTTGCTGGACGATATTACGATCGTGTTCCATGGGTTATCCGTTTTAAGAATGGCCTCAGAGGACAGGCGGCTGCGCTCGCGACCTTGGGACACCTGATATACGAAATCGCTGATCTCATCGGGGGTGATGTTGGTCATTTCATCGACACACAGCGGAAGCGAGCGGTACAGCCCGAGCCGGTGCATGAGCGAGTTGGGGGTGTCATGCTTCTGACCTACGATGGCGGAAGGGTCGCCATAAAGCGCTGCGATGGCGCGTTGCGCGGTGCTCTTGCCGGTGCCGGTGCGCCCCACCAGATTGACCGTGAGTCCGCCAAATCCCGTCATGTGCATGAGGGGGGCGGCGAAGCCGGAGAGAAATGCCAGTTGCCACTCGGCCGGCGCATTGACGTAGTGCTGCAAAACCAGTTGCCATGCCACCATATCCCCCCGTTGGCGGAATCCCTTGGTGAGCGTCGAGGACCGGTTTTGGAGGAACATATCGCCCTGTTCGCCCTCGGGCGTGTACCAGCAGTCGGGGAACGCGAAACCTTCCGCATGCCATCCCAGTTGGGTGACAAGGGTCTTGGCCTTGCGTAGCGCCTGGTGCGCGCGCACGCACTCGGTGATGAACATGGCCATGGTGTCGATATAGGTCATGTCGAGCAGCACTCCGCGTGCCGCCAGTTCTTCGGCAATGCCGTTACGGCTATAGAGCGACGACAGGGGCAGCAGGATCGTCTGCCATCCCTCCTGCGGGAAGCGGCACTCTATGGCGACGAACTCCTGGTTGCCGTCCTTGTAGCGGGCCGTCACGCGAAGGGGATAGGGATAGATCAGTTCCTCGACGTGGGTGGAGGGGTTGCGTATGCCGACACGTTCCTCGGCGTCGTAGAAAAAAGGCGCGGGGAGCGCGGCGTACTGCGCCTTGGCGGGCGCGTGTTCGAGCTGGATGCCCAGTTGCAGCGGGGTGGGGATCTTCCGGTAGTACGGGCATTTCGTACACAGCTCGCCGTGGCCTGAGATGACGGCAAGCCGCTCGCATGTCGTAGGACCGATCTGCTTGACATCCAGTTGGGCGATCTTGGCGTTGGTCTGCGCCTCGTCATAACGCGGGTCGCCCTTGGACCATTCATGGATGATGCCCGGCGCCTCGGTGGTGAAGCGCAACAACTGGATGGCGGCATACCAGAACGGCTCCGGTACTTCGCCTTTCTTCGCCCGGAAGTAAGCCAACTGCTGGCACTTCCCCGCGATAACCTCGGCGCTCGACGGCGTGCGGGTAACCGCGATGGCCATCATGGACTCGTTCACCGAGCGGGTGAGCGATGGGGCCTTGGACTTGTCGTCGGGGGAGAATTTTTCCAGTGCGCGGGAAAACACCAGGAAGTCGCTGCTTAACCCTTCCTTGAGGACGCGCACCGGCAACGGGTTGTCGGCATCTTTGTGGTGGAATGTTCCCGGCAGCCGCATGATGGAGGCCGCATCCGCGGTGCGCTCCGCGCCGGGATAAAACCGCGCTTTTTCGCAGACCATTTTCAGCCGCTTGGCGACGGGAAGCCACAGCGTACCGACGACGGGTTGCGTCAAAGGCCAATAGACGTGCAAGCCGCGCCCGCTTTGGATCATCCATGGGAGGGGCAGGCCGACCAGATCGATGAAATGCTTGAGCGCGTTCAGCGCATCGGGGATGGTCGCGTAGGGCTTGTTGATACCCACATCTACGTCGAGCCAGAACGATTGGATTGAGTGAATGTTGTTCTGGACGCGGGAATCCGAGGCGAACGTCGCCGGTGCGAAATACACATCTGCGTTTGCGCGGACCGACGCGGCAACGGCTGCTTTAAGGTCGGTGGCGGTGTCCCAGTAGTGCCGGACAACCCCGTTTTTTATTGTGACTACGCAATGGCACCCATCCGACGCCCAGACCGTCTGCAGGAAAGACATGCAGCCACCCTCAAATCGTGCCTAGTATCCGCTTCAATGCTTGAAGGCCCAACGGACGTTGCGTGCTGTCGGACGGCAGCTCCTTGCGCTTGACCGCGCGGGCCACCGCTACGCAGAACCGGCGAATGGGCATGTGGTAGGTGTCACGGATCGGTGAGCCGTCCGTCAGCCAGATGAGGATAACCACCCGGGACACGCCGATATAATGCGCGGCTGCTGCGTGAGAGATGCGCCCTGTTTCCAGGGCGCTCTCCAGTTCAGCGCGAAGATCCTCCGCCACTTAGAACCCTTCCAGGGCTTTTGCCAGATCGGCATCCAGGGCATCGGGTGAGACGGCGAGGGACGCGGTAGCCGGGATTGCATCCGGTGCCGGGGCGATGATGGTCTTTTTGCTTCGTGCGCTCTTAAGCGGGCTTACGTTGGGCGCACTGGGAGCAGCTTGGGCAACGGGGGCCTGAGCGACGGCGGGTGCCGGGGAGGCTACTGGAGCGGCTATGGCGGCCGGTTTAGCCTCGGTGCTGGCGGTCGTCCCTTCCCTGAAAGCAATGGCCACCGGGTCGTTGCGGCGCTCCTGCGCCTTGGCGAAGTTCTCGGCGCTGAGATAGTTCACGAACTTGAAGTTCAGCTTGGGGTAGCCGTCGTCCATATGGACGCTGATCTCGGTGGTTACCGCGCCGACCGGGACATTGTGGGCATCCAAGGTCCGCAAGTAGCTGTTCCACTCCTTGAGCGACATGACCGGCATGTTGACGGCGTAAAAATCACCTTCGATGTCATCCGGAGCGAGCACCAGGAGGCGCTTGTTGTCCGAACATGCCTTGACCTTGGACCCGTTGGGGTTGATCTTGGACCCGAACTGGTTGTTGGGGCAGGTCGCGCAGCTCGCCGCTCGGGGCGAAGTCACGGAGTAGTGCGGCGAGACGCCGTCGTTGCTCCAGCATGCGGGGCCTTCCGGCTCGGCGCCCGGGTCATACGCCTTGTCGAAAAAGGTCTTGTACACGCCCGGGTTGGCGGCGACCGTAATCACTTCGACATAGGTAAGCGGGTGACCGGCCTTGTCCATGATCGGACGTTCCTCCGAATCGGCGGAAAGAATGCGCCAGTGGCCACCGCGAAACGACAGACGCGGAACACCGAGACCGCCACCGACGGGGGCGAGAAAATCGTCGTTCTTGGTTGACACCTGCGCGAGATAGGCAGGACGGGCGATAGCGACAGGAAATTCGTTCGACATTTGATGATCCTCTGAATGGTTGTGTTACGACTTGCGTACTGATATGCCGCGTGTTTCGGCGTATCGGACACCCGGAGGCACTGATCCGTAGCGTTCGATAATATCCTTTACAACGGTTTTATTGACCGCATGCGCGAGCAAAGAATATTCCTCGTTCTCCTGGATAAAAGCAAGCGTCTGCTCCCAATCCTCGACGGACGCCGTGGCCGTCACCGTGGTGTAGGCGGTGCCGTAAGGCGTCTTGAGCGCCTGCACGCCGATGCGCTGAACTTCGCGTCCCAGCCATGCTTCCATCACTTCGAGATCGGCCTTTATCGCCGCTTGCTGGGCATCGTGCTCGGCTTTCATCGCACGCAGCTTGTCCCGCTTGCCGACGTAGGCATGGACGACATCTTCGACTTTGGTGCTCATGATTTTTCCCTCTGTTTTATCACGACTGTTGGTGATTATACATTTAATTCACCTGTTGTCAACCATCGCAGTTCCACTGAACATGCTGAGCAAAAGACCCTGCATCATCTGTTTGTCGCGTAGCCTGCGATACATCTCCGTTTCCACCGGGCAGCTCTCCAGATGGATGATGTTCACATGCCGGGTCTGTCCTTTGCGGTAGATGCGCCCGATGGCCTGCTCGTAGATATCGTTGCTCCATATCGGGGCGTACCAGATCATCGTGGCGGATTTTGTCAGGGTCAGTCCGTGGCTCATGGTCTGCGGGTGGGCGATGATGACCTTGATTTCGCCTTTCTGGAATCGTCCGAAGATGCGGTCGCGCGCGCCGCGCGACGTTTCGCCGTCTATTTTTTCGGCGTTTACCCTGATCTGGCCCGCGTGTTTCATCAGGCTGCCCACGATGAATTTGAACGGCGCGAACACGATCACCGGCCCGTCGCATTCCTCGATCAGCTCGAACAGGATATCAATCTTGCGCCTAGCGGTGATCGCGTAGCTCTGGCCGTCGTCGTAAAGCACGCCGCATGCGATTTGCAGCATCTTGTTGGTCTTGACCGCCTCATTGGCGGCGGTGATCTGGTTGCCGTTGACTTCCGCCACGAGCGTCTTGCGCATTGTCTCGTATGCATTGATCTGCTCGTCGGTCATCGGCGCGAAGCGCGTCATGTGGGTGATGGGCGGGAGATCCAGACATTCCTCGGGGGTGAACCGGATGGCGGGTTGCATGACGCGATGAACCACCACGGGGGCTTCGGACTTCGGTGTCCAGCGGTACATCCCCTGCTTGGTCATCACGATGTTCTGGAAGTCCCTGAAAAACCTTGGGACTCCCACGGGATTGACGATGCGCGCCTGCGCCCATGCGTCGGTTGGCGAGTTGGGGGTGGGGGTTGCCGTGAGCATCCATACCCGGGGCACCGCGCGGGTAAGCTGATAGAGGGCTTTGTACTTGCGCGTGCGGGCGTTGCGCAACAGGGCGCACTCATCGACTATGACAAGGTCAATCGTCGGGTCGCCTATAATTTTGGCGAGCAATGCCCCGTCGCGCAGCCCGTCGTGGTTCATCACCAGAAAGTCGGCGCGTTCGTCGAGCATCTTTTTGCCCGCGCCATGAAGGATGGTATAGCGGCGATGGGGCAAGTGCTGGAAAATCTCGACACCCCATACCGGCATCAGCGTCGAAAGGGTGGATAGCACCAGGACCTTGTGGATTATTTTTTCGTTCATCAGATAATCCGCCGCCCACAATACCGACAGCGTTTTTCCAAGACCCAGGCCGTTAAGAATGAACATCTTGTCGAACAGGGTGCAAAACGCGGCGGTCGTGCGCTGGTGGTCCATGGGAGTGAAGCGCCCCTTCCAGTCATATCGGTGCCGGATCGGTGATTCGAGCGGGATTCCCAGCTTATGCGCGGCGACAAAATTAGGCACTGTATAGGGCATGATCCACGCTTTTCCGGCGGGGGTGTCCAGCAGTTGCGCATCGGTAATGGCCCCGAGGCGTTGATCGACCCCATTGGCGGCGATGGCGACACGGGTTTTGTCATCCGACAGAATGATCGCCGGATTTTTGCGGATTAGATGTCCCATTATTTTTTGATGGGCTCCCGAAGCCATGCGGCGGAAAACGGATCATTCTCGTTATAATATGCCGTCATACCTGCTCCGCCGGAACTCTAACTTTCATAAAGACCCCAAAGGTTTTCGTATAATACTTTTTCAAAGTCTACACCTAGTGATTCTTGGCCCACCGGCTCCCTCGTCTTACGCTCAAATTCGATTACCTAGACGTATGGGTTCTTACTCAAAGAATCCGGGCCGTGGGCCGATTCCCACAAATCAGTAAACCAATCAAGAGCGGCCTCCGCGTGGACTTGTTCATTGTTCGTAATATCTTCGCGACGTTCCCATCCTTCTGCCGCGATTTCCGATACAGAGATTTCCGTCAATCGCTGAATCCGCACGTTTGTAATTTCGAGCGTGATCCGGGACGCAATTCTCGGCATATAAAGCGGGGATCTCCAACGCAGCGGAGATTCACCTGGCTTCCAGTGATAATCACCATCAGCGTCAGGCATAATGCCTAATGCTGCCAGCTCGTCGGAACATTCAATCCACAATCGTTGAAACTTGTCGCCGTCTTCGTCATTTTGATACGACAACCACTCTTTGCGAGGTCCGTCGCAATAGTCCACCGCGAAGGCCCCGCGATTCTCATCCCATGCGCCAATCCGCCATTTCTCGCGAACCCATAGAAGGTCTCCTGGAGCGCCGAACGGACATCCGGAAATAGCTTTTTGCCGATCCTCGCTTTCATCTAAATCGAGACAGCGGGACCATGAAGGTTTTATGCTTCTCCGTGTCTGTGTCTTGCGGCCTTCCAGAAAGGCTTGAACCATTGGCGCATTAAAGATTATTGGACGTTCCTTCATACTCCCTCACTTTTTCTTCGACTTGCGCGCCGTGCGGTAGGCGATTGCCGCGGCCTGTTTTGGCGGTTTGCCCGCGCGGATCTCCGTGGCGATATTCCGGGAAATGGTCTTGCGCGATCTGCCTTTAGCGAGCGGCATGGGAGTCTCCTTCGGGTTCGTCGAACAGCGGCTCAACCACGGCGATGAAATAATCCACGTCCCTCGCGCATATGGCGATGCCGTTGGATTGCTGCACCGCGTCGCGTCGGGTGCGTTGGAGCGGCGTCAGCTTGCCGCCGGGACGCTTTACCTCGACCGCCACGTATTGCCCATTGACGCACAGCACCAGGTCCTCAACTCCGGACTTGCCAAACGCCCCACCGAGCGGCCAGAACCACGATATAGGGCGTCCAAGGGCCTTCCACTCGCGCAGCTTCGCGCGGATATCGACTTTTACCTTCGCCTCGGTGATCGATTTAGAGTTCGTCATCGGTATCCTCCACGGTCCGTACGTCGCGCCCATAAGGGCAGCGGGTTTTATCCACTGGGCACCATCCGCACAACCCCGATGGCGTAAGAGGCCAGTTGTTGTGCTGGACAGAGACCTCGATCGTGTTTGTCAGGTCGATGCATTCCCGCGCCAAGGCGGGCAGATCGTTGCGGGTAAGCTCGATGAGATCCAAAGCGCGGTCGGTCTCCCACACCAGCGCGGCGCGGATGGCCTGCACATCGGGAAAATTATGGAACACAAGGAGTGCCATCAGGCGCAATTGCAGTTTGTCGGGGCGCCGCTTGCCGAACTTCCAATCGAACAGCAGACCGGATTCTCCCTTGATCGCCATATAATCCACGACACCGCGCAGCCATGCGGTTGATGAAAGGAACTCCACAGGGGTCAAGGCGCTGCTCAACCCCATTTTCTTCTCGGCGAAGCGCAGCGGGGCGTGGCGGGTCCGGTCGATGATCCCCTTGCAGAAATCCGTCCCGGCGATGGGAGCGGTTCCAAAGTCCGAGTACGCCTGCAACGACTTATGCGCATCGTCGCCGAACGACCGCTGGGTGGTTTTGTCCTCCCTGACATCCCGCTTGACGTATCGGTGCAAAAACGCCTTGGGGCAGTTCTGGTACTGCTTGATCGAGCTGTAGCTATAGTTCACCAGGGGATCTCCGGTCGTCGCAAACCTTAGTGTACGTCACGCGCCAACTGCTTAGATATATCCCAGCCCAGATCGCCCCGCAGGAAAACCCGAAGCAGAAGATTATCAGAAAAATGATCCAGAACGGCTCCGATACGATTGAGTTGGCAATCATCGTTATTCCTCAAAAGGTGGGGAGGCTGGCCTTCTCGGCCCGGCGAAAGGCGGTTCCCGTGATAGCTGGTCACAGCAGCCACCGAGGCGCTTTGCAAGGTGGCGCGGGGGCGATCCTCTCGGCGTGCCTCCCCGTTGTTCATGCGGCTTTAAACCGCCGCAGTCTGCGTGCGCATTCTTGCGTGCCTTGGTGTGGAGAATATTTGCTGTTGCCGATCCGCTGCCTTTCGAGGTATCTGCCATAGCGCGTCGCGGCTTGGTGATTCGCTTCTTTGCTACGGTTGATCTCAGCAAGGATACGCAAGCGCTCTGAATCATCGGCAGCCGCAGCGAGCTGCTTAGCCAAGTCTACCTTGGAAATAAGGTAGGTACCGCCATTCTTGAGCGCCAGAATGTAATTGGCAATGTGTATGCTGGTAGCAGTATTTTTCATTAGAATGACTCCCCGCCACCGATCAGAAACACGTCCTGATCGAACGAATCAAAGGTGGTTAGGCGTTCCCAGACAGCTCTAGCCTTGAAACGTCCCCATGAATGGGTAACCCCCGCCTGAATCATCAACGCGGCATGGTAGGTATTTCGATAGCCGCCCGCACCTGTCTCGGTATCGGCGTAGACATACGGGCCTACGCCGCCGGTCCATCGTGTGCCATGCTGTGCGCCGGAAACATGGTAGAGCATATAGATCCCGTCAGGCTTTACATTGTCCACCGAGCCTAGATTAAGATATCCGATGGTCATTCCGTACGGATAACCTCCCGAACTGTGCCCGAGATAGGTGGTCACGTCCACCTGATAGACCGATGAAGTGGGGTCATGTGGTGAGTAATCGGTTCCTCCGACACAGGAAGAACATCGCATCGAGTCCAGATGGGTGAAACCACTGTAAATCATCCAGTCCGCTGGGTGGGCAAAAGCTACGACTGGGAAAAGCAAAAACAAAAGTATGTATTTCATAGTGCCTCCGTTGGTTACTCCAAAATCCCGATCCAGACGCGTTCCGCGTTCGCCTTGCGCAAATAGCCTTCCGCCTTCCGCTGCGCTTCCATGATTTCCCGCGATGAACGAGCGGCCTGCTCCATCTGGAGCACATGGATTTCCCTGGCCGCCAATCGCGCATTGCGTTCGCGGGATTTGTAGTACCTGAGTTTGAGGCGGTGATAGAGCTTTCTCATGTCTTTTGGCCTCACTCGTCGAGCTGAATTTCGATGCCCTGGCGCACGCACCACAGGACCAGCTTGATGGCAGTCCAGACCGACAAAAACTCCACTCGACCGTTAGGCCAACGAGCCATGATTTCTCCGCTAGTCTCACTGTATGAGAGCAAGATTGTGCGATCTGGTGTTCTATCTTTAGGTGTCATTTCTCAATCCGCCTGTTTTTTGCAGAATGCCGGTAGTCCATCCGGCGCTTCCGGGTCGCTTGCGAGCGCGATCAACATGAGTTCGTGCGCTTTGATCAGAATTTTGCCAGCCGCCTCGGCCTCGCCATTCCGGCAAGCGGTGAGTAGCATGACCTGCTCGGCGTCGTCAAGCATGTCCACGCCTTCAAACAGATCGTCGATGGTCATTTTTAGTGCTCCTTTCAGTTAGTACTTCTTGCCGTCAGGCTTGGCCCGATTTTCCCTTTTGTGGTCCGCGCGATTGGCGTTGTATGCCAGTTTTTCTTCCACCGCGCCGGGAAGGTCGAGCCCGAGCCCTGCGGCAACATCGCATATCCGGATCAGGGCGTCAGCGAGTTCGGCTTCAAGCATGGAACGGTGAGGCAGATGGTCGTCCATCAATGACTTGCGGTGGCCCTCCATTGCCTCGCTGATTTCGCTGTGGATCAGGCAGAGCAGTTCACCCACGTTGCGCTTGTCGCGCAAATCCTCTCCGGTTGTTAGATCGTTCCACCAGCCAGCCTTGCGAGCTTGCCCATGACAAACATCCACCACAATTCTCAATGCGCCGGACACTTCGGGGTTATTGCGTCGTCGAATTTCTCCCCATAAACGCTCTGAACTAAAAAGCCGTAAATTCTGTTCAGATACAGATTCAGAAATAGTAGTCATTCTTTTGGCTCCTTGAGTTGACGTATTTTGTCGGCACATGTGGCGCACCCCTTATTAAATCCATACCGAATCTCCATCTGTGCTAGATCTCGCCAGGGAGAAATTTCTGCGTCGCACGTTCTGGCGGCTTCCTCCAGCGCCTTCTCCCTGCACATCTTGAGTTCTTCCCGCACGGCGGCGAGTTCGGTTTGCAGCGTGTCCCGATATGCTCTCAATGCAGCCGATTCGTTCTCAACGTCTTTAATGCGCTGCTCCGAGGCAGCAAGACGTTTGGAGAAGTTGTCGCGCTGTGATTCGGCCTTGCGCAGCTTCTTAGTTACTTCGGCGAGCTGCTCTGAGCAGTCTGACTTAACTGCCGGTTGCGCGGCGGCGGGAAGTTCGGAGATGGTATCATACGGATGATCAACAACCTCGTAAGTGGCGGCGAAGATATCCGGCTTGCATGGATAGTGCTCGCCCTTAACGCCAGTTATTATCCAGTCGCCCGGATTGACGCTCATCCATCCTTCGAGTGTCTTGATAAATCCTACGGCGGTGGGGATTATGGTTCCAGATGGCGCTTTTGGGGAGGTCACATCCGGGTGATCCCCCGCCTTGAACCACTGCACCGCGTCAATGACGACAGGTTTCTTGCGGTATTTCATCG
>JAEHJW020000406.1_pt2 | contig 31179 bp, 18 predicted proteins | sample 9271431 | NCBI WGS metagenome assembly JAEHJW02 | reverse complement strand
TGCTCAGGAAGTCGTACACGTCTTTGTCGGAGTATTGCCCTTGAAAGTTCGCCATCAGCAAGGTGCCGTTGACGAGATCATGGATAATCGTGGACGAGAAGGGTGAGTATACCGAATATTTATCGGCAATGATGTCGACGGTCGTGGGGTCCGTGTCAGGTAACTTCAGTGTCAAGTAATTGCTGATTTCCGTATCAATGGCTAACGCCGGCAATCGCAACGCGTAGGTATCTTGATCCACAAACCCACGCAAGGGAACAACCACATCGGTCACGGCATACGGCGAACCATTGGGTACAGCCGGTAGTGTCGCACTGATTTGGTTCTCCGCAAAGATCACCTGTGAACGGTGGAAGGTTCGTCCCGCACCCACGATTCGAATCGGCTTGTCATCGCGTAGATTGAATCGATCGTTGTGGGATAACACACCCCATTTCAGAAACGACGTTTCTTCTGCAACGGTCCGGGATAGGTCACTGTTACAGAAGCCCGTACCTCGCACGGTGATCACCTGGGTGTTACCGGCCACCAAGTAGGCCTTATTAACGATGACGATCTGTGGCCACGTAACGTAATAATCCAGGTTTTCAATCAATACAAATCCGTTAAGCCACAGATCCAATTGACCCACTGGAATGGTGAGGGGTTCGACCACGTTCCCGTTGGGGTAATTGACCTCAGCCTCTATTGAAAATTGCAGCAAGCCATTCGCAGGTGACATCGGTAGCTGATAGGTTAAAAACCCTGCATCGGATTTTACACAAACCTGATACGCGTTTAGGTCAACCAACCACACTGCCGTACCGTTGACGATCTGATACTTGGTTCCATCGCCAGTAACGTCCTGCCATGCGGTAGTAACCACCTTGCCCCCAGAAATGGGTGCAATGTAAAACCGATAGCTAAACCCCGCTTGAATCGGCGTGGATGGCTGCCCCAGGACTTGCGGTAATAGACTACTACCATTACCAACGATGCCTTCGACTAACTGCGTTCCGGAGTATACGGGAATGTACTCGATACCCAGAACGTGCGGGTAATAGCCGAGCAGTACGCCGTTTACGTCGTACTCGTACATCGTGGCATTCGCCTGTAGGCCCGGAGGGAGCACAATGGAGGCTACCGGGCTCTGTATCAAGGCCGGTGAGTCACCGATGAGCCGAGCCATGGCGTTGTAGCCGTAGGCGGCTTCCACGAGTGGGAGCGTGATGCCTGGAACCATGGAATCCATCAGGGTAACGTATTCGCTGGCCTCCAAGGATGGCGCACGCCACACATCGACCGTTGAATTCACCCCAAGGAAAGCATTGACGATGTCCGCATCTTGTAACTTGTACAGTTCTTGAATGCGATGCGAGTCAAATACCAGGGGGCGATCGTACCCCGCATTACGAATAACCAACCGTAATGTCAATTCACTCAAAGCTCCCCATGTCGGCTGATCCAGGAGATACGCACTGACGTAGGGAATGCACACTGAGTAATCGCGGTGAGTGAGTTGCCGAAACGCATCGTCCTGATTCTTGTGAAAAATAACGCCCTGGTACACGGAGCTGGTTAAGTCCGGCGTTTTCTTAAACAAGTACAAATCGCAATCGTCGCGATAATCGATGGAGACGTCGCCAGCCTGTGGTCCGGCATAATGCAAAAGGTACTTACGCTTCAGGTCCTTGATGGAATCGAAGCCTTGTAGATTAACAACGTCGAAATCCACCACCTTCTTGACACTGGAATCGTGCACAAACTCCAAGACGTCGCCCACGGTTAGATTCATGGGAATGGCATCGTTCACGTATTGACCATTAAGAAACAGTGCGCAGAATCCAGTCTTAGCTTGGTAGGTGTGGTAGAGATTCTGAAACTGTAATCCCGTGATCGTATCCGTGAACCGATAAAAGTACGTGGTGATATCGTTCACGCTACCGTAGGATCGCCGGGAACCAAAGTACGCGTTGGAATAGAAACGAAAATACAACTGGGTCGTGGCCAGTGGTGCAATCGTCGGCTGCTCTTTAACCGCCAAAATCAGGTTGCGATCGCGCGTGAACATGACGTAGCTTTCCGCCAACGGAAACGCCAAGCCTTGGGTGGTGTAGATTTGCATGAAGACGAGCTTCTGCATCATCACCGTCGCAAGACTTGACCAGGCACCCGTTGTGGCAATCAAGCCCAATGCCGACGGATCCACCTGGCCGATCTGGTATAAGTGATACCGATCGGTGGGGGTAGGGAGTTGAATGGCGCGCCAGAGAATCGTACAGCTACCCAACACACCGCGCGGATCGGTCAATCGTTGCGGTTCAAAAATGTGTTGGAAATCCTGATCTGGATCGCACCACACGTTGGTGTACGCATGGTTTACCAGAAAGTCATTCATCCCGTTAACCCCTGACTCAGGTGATTCATGGCCAAGACAAAGTCACGTGACAGCTGTTGTCGATCCGCATTGGCCGCCAACTTTGCAAAGTAGCTGGAGTGGTACGTGCGATCTGCGTAGGCCGACAGGAGCATGGTGACGAAGGTGGGTGGGTATTCGAGTGCGACCCCGACGATGGTACGCGCCCGAGCGCCATACCACGTACCACCCAGTTTGGTGTACAGTAACCCGTTATTGGCCTGCTCAAAACGAAGACTGGCGCCATCGCCTTTGACCGTCGCCATAAAGGACGCCAGGTCCGTTAAGATCGGTAAGCCGGTAAGTGCGTGCATGACATCTTCGATCTTGATCGCCAAGGCACGTGAAAGGATGTTGGCCATACCCACTAACTGGGTCGGGGATAACGCGGTTGTTTCGTTCGATTGAAACTGGCACATGTAGTAATACCCGGCCAGGATCGATAACCGCATTTGGTCCAACGGGTCCAGACCTAAGGAACGCGTCAGGCCTTCACTTACCCATCGAGCATAAACGCGAATGGGCAAAATGCCCAATTGCGAGAAGGCCATCGGGCCGTCGTTCATCCACAGATAGGTTAATAATGCTTCACGAACGGCGAAGCGATAATCGGCGGCACTGATGATCACTGGTGGTCCATCTCGACGTTCGCGCTTCAAACCGCGCGCATCCAAAACTACCTTTAGGCCGCTTCGCGTCATAATGCCTTTGGGGGACACCATCGTGTCGATGTCCCCTACCCGTGGATCAATTTCGAAAAGAACGTCACCCCATTGGGCAGCCCGCTCAGGGGCATGTTCAAAGAGCGTCACGGGGGTCAATTGACCTTCGATGAAATGCACTTCCAACTGGTCAGTCAGTTTCTTGACGGGGTAGCCTCGCAGGAGACTGGTCTGGTACGGTTCACTGAACATGCCGTTGGCCCTTACGTAATCGTGACGATGGACGGCTTAGTCGTCCTTAGAAAAAAGGAAGTCTTTCCGTGTAAAATGCTACGGCAAACACCCGCTATCTTTACTGTATGATGCGAGGCATCGACCCAATACATACGATTAGATATTCACCACCCACCGCCTGGAGGCTCCTCCGGGACGGGGTAAATCGGTGTGTTAGCCTTCTACTCGTCCTCCCCCGTTAGGAGCTTTACCATGCAATTCATCAACGCTGCTCCGTATACCAACTTTCAGGGTATCGACGATGCCTCCAAGGCTCAGCAGTCGGTCATCCCCCTTCAGACTGCGACCCATCTCCCCCTGAGCTACTTGTATACGCCCTGGGGTCCCACCGAACCGACCCTGACCACATCGAGCAGCTTGGCAGCGACGTTCGGCGATTTGTTCAACCAGCGCTTGCCGCACTACACCACGCAGTCGCTGTTTGCCTCGACGATCTTGAGCCAGGGCAACCAGGTCATGATCAACCGTATTCTGCCGGTTGACGTGGGTCCGAAAGCACGCCTCCTACTCTCACTGGACATCGTCGCCGATGTCGTGCAACAGTATGTCCGCAATGCCGACGGCACGTTCCAGCTCGACGTCAACGGCAACAAGGTGGCGGTGACGGGTGCGGGTGCAACGCTCCCGGGCTACATTGCCAAGTGGGTTATCAATCAGTGGGCCACCACACCGACGGTTGAAGCCTTCGGCACCGTGGCAACCCGCGCCGGTAGCATCGTCTCCTCAACCTCCGTGCAGTCGACCCTGTACCCGATCGCCGAGTTCCAGGGCACCTTCTTCGGTAGTACGGGTAACAACCTGGGCCTGCGGTTGATCGTCCCGACCGTCAATGATACGCAGCCAGCCAATGCAGCTCAGGCAGCGCGTATTCAGTCGGTACTGTGCCGCTTGCAGATGGTCAGTCGCCTAACCACCGTCTCCAGTCCCGTGATCACCCAGACGCAGTCGGGTAGTCAGTGGATTGATTTTGCTTTCAAAGCAGGCGCCTACGATCCGAACACCGACCAGGACTTCGATTTCACCAACGCCATTGCCGCTGGGTATAGTCAGCACAATGTGGCTGGTAATCCGCCGGTGTATGGTCCGTTCGAAACGTCCAAGATTTATACCGCCAACCTCGAAACCATCCTCAACATGATTGCTACCACTGAAGCGCCCAAGGGCCTTCTGCCGGAAGCAACCGATGCCGCGCTGGTCGCGGCCGGGAATCTGTACTTGGTCAATCCGTTTACGGGTATGGACATCAACGGTGTCCCGTACTACACCCTACAGCTGAATGGTCCGGCGTTGGGCGGTTCGATTTTCACGCCGAACTCGACCTACTATGCCGCCGGTGCATCGGACGGTACCATGACCCCAGCGACGTATGATGCCGACGTGGCGGCCGCCACCCTGGCATTCGCACCGCTGACCGACATGTCCAAGTACCCGTTCTCGATCATCTACGACTCGGGATATTCCTTGACGACCAAGAAGGCACTCATGCCGTTGCTGGGCATGCGTCCGGACCTGTTCATTCCGTTCTCGACGCAGTCGGTGCTGGATCCGCAGAATACTGCGGATGCTGATGCCTCGATGGCGATTGCACTGAGTGCGGCTTTAGGTAATTACCCGGAATCGACCCTGTACGGCACGGGGGTCTGTCGCGCCATGATCGTGGGTTCGTCAGGTTACCTGATCAATTCGATCTACAAGGGTCTGGTACCGGCGACGTTGCAGCTGGCCAAACGTTTCGCAGCGTACATGGGTGCCGGTAACGGTATCTGGGATTCGACGGTGCCACCGGATGAAAATCCGTACAACATCGTGGACATGTTCTACGGTCTGAATGCCACTGACAAGACCGCGCTGGCTCGTTCCAACGATTGGGCGAACGGCCTGGTCTGGATCGAGAACTTCGATATGAACACCCAGTACTTCCCGGCGCTGGCTTCGGTCTACGGGAATGACACGTCGATCCTGAAGGGTGCCATGAACGTTCTGATCGCTTGCGATCTGATCAAGATTGCCCATAAGGTGCGTAAGCAGCTGTCGGGTAACTCACGTCTGACGGATGCTCAGTTCGCCGCTAAGTCCAACGCACTCATCCTGGCTGAAGTCAAGGGTCGGTACGCGGGTCGCGTGGCCGTGGTTCCCAACACCTACTACAGCACCCAGGATGTCGCCAACGGCTACTCATGGAGCTGTGCGATCACGATGTACGGTAACAACATGCGGACGGTTGGATCGAGCACCATCATCGCGCGTCGGATGAGTGACCTGACTACCACCACGCCATAACCGGATGGCCCACTTACGGTACATGTTTCCGTAAGTGGGTTCGGTGAACCCGTAGCCCAGCCCATTCATCTTTCCTCGACTTGTCGAATTGGAGCATAGCCTCATGTCCCGCATCTTTGCCGATACCATTCTGGATCCGCAAGCGTATGCTGCTACCTCGAATGCACCCATGGTCAACCTTGCGCACGGCGCCCAGATGGGTCCGTCGGTTGATTTCAGTAATTTCGTCAGCAACGCGGCCTACGTCAAACGCAACATCATCGCCTTCCTGATCGAAGCTCCTCGCGGCTTCCAGGACCTTGACCGCCCCGACCTGTACGTGACCGCCTTGAAGGCACTGGTGGAACTCCACCCGATGTCGATTGATGGTCTGTCAGCCGGTATCACCATCGTTGCCACCGAGACTGCCGTCGGCGGTGCCGGTGAAATGCAGCAGGACCCGACCAACGTCACCCGTGCACGCACGGAGCCGTCTTTCGTGTTCAAGGAAAAGTACGGTTCACCGATCCAGAAGTTCCTGGAATCGTGGGCCACCGACCTGATCATGGACCCGAACACCAAGATGCCACGTGTGGTGGCCATGGGTGCGCGCCCGAACGATCTGCTCCCGGACTACTACGGCATGACCGTGCTGTTCGTCGAGCCCGATCCGACCGGTACCCGCGTAGTGCGTGCCTGGCTGTCGACCAACATGTATCCGCTGGACGGCATCGAGGTCACGGGTCGTCGTGACATCACCCAGGACATGGCCGAGCAGGAATACACCATTCGCTTTGCAGCCATGAGCCAGGTGGGTGAAGGCGTGGATAACTTTGCTCAGTCCAAACTGGACCAGTTGGTTCTGTCGGGTCTGAACGCCAATACGCAGCAGGCGTTCGTCAACCAGGTGGATCCGGACGTGGCCGCCGCCAATGTGGGCTGGGGCAGCTTCCTCAACAATCTGGCGAATCAGCAGGTTCCCGGTCCGGTTGCGCCGGTCTGATCCAAGCAAAAAAAAAAGCCGTACGAGCACACAGCCACTCTCCGAAGGGAGAGTGGCTGTGGCTTTATGTCCTTTCTTAATGGATTTAGTCGTCGGCAAGATCCCAAGTGATAAGCTTGATATCGTATCGGTATCCGTGGCCCTTTTGTTGCAAGGGGAGAAACGATCCGCGCAACTTAAATCGAAGGAGCCGTGGCTGTTGCTGTTCCAGGTAGCCTTCCAAACAGGTATACGAAGGTCCAGCACTACGTACTTTACCAGTGATGTATTGTGCGCCATCAATGCCCTGTTTCGAACACACTTGGGCAATTTCAAAACAAATGGCATTGGCTGGTACGATAGAGCGACGCGCGATTTGGTCCAACAAATTTAATCCATGCGAAAGCTTGGGTGGCTTTCCTTCACCAAACTTCGGACTGAGATTAAATTTATCGATCATCGATTGAGATAGCGGGTTGTATTTAGCGTACGGGGTGATTCGTCCCAGAATCACTTGGTAGAATCCGTCTGCATCTTTTTTTAGGGTTGTAGTGAAATTTTTACCAATCTCCACGAGCATTTACTCCAAGTTCAATGTAATGGATGATGACTTCGAGGGAATGATGGGGTAACATATTAGACTTTAACTTCTTATGTCGGCGGAGCCACGATGTCCCAGGTAACAATATCCAACAACTCAATAGCGCCAGGATAGATCTCGCTGACCTGGGCATTGGCCCGTATGCCGAAGCATAGCGACTTTGGGCCATATTCACGCATGAAGGAGCCTAAGTTAGGGGATGGGCCCACACTACGTACCCGCCCTTTGATAATTTGCTTATCCACTTCCAAGACAGTAGTAATATCACAAATCTTCATGGCGGTACGGGGACTATCGATGTTTACATTCCTCGCTTTCTCAAACGCAGAGAGCTGCTTAGGCGCCCCCAATTGGCCACACAGTGGTTGCCGGTTGAGCTGAACCAACTGCTTCTTGCTTAGGGGTAGGTGCGGGAGCCGAATGATCGAGAGGGTCACCACGTAGTGCCCGCTTGTATCGATTCGCAAATCTTTCACTGGGTTAAGTCCCACTTCAATCATTACGCAATTCCCCATAATAGCAAAATTCAATGCCGCGGTGATTACAGAGCTTTTCAAAGATGTTCTTGAGTAGATGCCGGTGACAGAATTTCACCGTGCCATCCTCATTGAGGTAACCGCACATGCATCCGAAGGCCATGGGCTCTTTACTTTCGATGGTTTCCAGCCACTTACCGCGATTGGCTTTCCATGAGGCGTTCATGTGCGCATGATAACGGAGCGTATATTCCGCCTCATCGATCTCTTGTCGCTTGTATTCCATCACCATGTCCCAAGTCGGCCTAAAAATGGAGAACCCCGACTTGACTGATGTATCCATCATGACGATGTCGCGGTTACGCGCCAGCCGCCACTGTGAATTCTGAATGGTAAAAATATCCAAAAGAGTTCTCCTAGGTGAACGTTCCGAGTTAAAGAAAATACACCTAACAACATGGGGCTCCCTGCGTGGAGAGCCCCATGCCAACTTTTCACTACCTCAACTGGTACTTAACTGCTGAACGCCTTGGCGCCGGCTTCGGCGAAGTGCGCGCGGATACGCCCATAGGCGCCGGAGTTGGAACCGGCCGAGGCCGCCGTGTACTTGGCCGTGATCCAGCCGAACTTCTCGGTCTTGGTGCCGTTCGGGCTGGAGACGGTGGTGGAGCGCTGATAATCGGCACGAATGATGTCCTTGCCGGCATGGAACTTGTCCAGACGCACGCGCTCGATCTTGCCGTGCTTCTTGAGGAAGTTCTGACCGAGATCAGCCACGGCGTGGGCGGTGGCCGCGACCAAGTTGGTGTTGTGTGCCTGGAGTGCCTTGACGTTGGCCATGGTCAGGCCGGTCGGCAGCAGGTCTTCGTACAGTCCCTTCTCCGGTGAGATCAAGCCTTCGTCATCGATGACGAAACGCTCTTTCAGGGTCTTGGCGAGCTCATTGATCTCGGCACTGAGATTCAGTTCGCTGGGGGCGGTATCTTTGGACATGGGGTCAATCCTTCAACGTGGTGAGGTGATGTAAACAGGTAAAGCTGGCGGTCAGTCCGCGAGTGAAGCTAGCCTACCGTGCGCCATAGCTCATCTGGCAACACGATAAAAAACTTGCTTGCAAGCCGTAAAGCTTTCTTGGCTAGCGTTAGTGAACTGCCATGGGGATAGTGTGTTCTTGAAATTCATTCGAATCCAGCGCTATGGTATCGATGGTGCGGAAAGCTCCTATAAGGCGCTACACTGCCCTCGAAGTCTTAATGGCTACTCAGCCATCCCCCACATCCGGCATAGCTCCCTGACACGGCTAGATGGCCGTGTCAGGGAGTGCCTGTGTCCTAGTCTCTTACCAGTGCGCAGTACGCGGTAGTACCAGCTCGGTGGGTTTATCCCAACCCATGGCCGTCATCAATGCCGTAAACGAGCTCTTCCCCGATTCCAGGGCGACGCCACGCTGCCGTTCTTGAGCAGCCATCGAGATGACGATCTCACGGGTGAGTTGAAAATCGTCGTAGGATTCCAAGGTCGGGGCCCGCCACTTGTGCGCAGCCGAGATACCCGGCTCATTGACCCAATCCCACGTGACGATTTGCCGCAAGTTCTTCATCCAGATACCGCCCACCGGCCCATCCTGGGTAAACGCACGGATCGAGAAACACACGTCCTCGAAACGATTGTCCAAGGCATCCTTCAGTGCCGGTCCACGCGGACCGGCAGGACGTACTTCCCCCATGATCAGCACGATCGGGCGACCGGCTTCATCTCGGGCCCCATTTTCCAACCACACCTTACGAATGTGGTGCGACACATTGGGTTCGTAAATGTCGTTGATGCGAACCGCAAATTCACGGTCCGATTCACCCGGCTGTTTGCGTGGGTGGCCGCATTCGCCACGTAGGGCCGCGGTAGCGACACGGCGTTGAAATGCCGAGCTGCTATCAAAGAGCGCTTGTGCCGGCCCTAGGGGGTAGTACTGATTCGCACTGTTGAACGTGTTCAGAGCCCCCAAGACGACCGGATAGTAACCGTCCGCATCGCACTTTAGGGTACCGCGTTTGTTTGACCCCATCAGGGCGGTGCAGCCGAAGCTGACCATGGGAGCGTTCATAAAGCCGTTCCTTTTTGCTAAGCCGTACCGGGAACGCTTACCCCTACAGGCGCAGTAAGCGTTCGATGTTTTCTACCTTGGTGGAAGGGTTGACCAGCGCACTGGCAATACCCTGATCCCAGTACGAGCCCATGATGCGTGATACCGTGTTGGTGGTACCGTAGGACACACTCATCAGTGGGATCGTCGTCGGTTGTAAGTCACGAAGGTCGGTGTACTTGGTCACGGCGTGACGGTAATAACGGTTGATGTTTTTAGGATCCCGACTGGTGGCGGCGGCATTCAATTCCAACATGGCGTGATTGGAGAGCATGTTTACTCCGGCCAAGGCATCGGCGCTGTAGAGCAACATGACCCGATCGTCGTAATCGAGATACCACGGCGAATGGCCTTTGGAGATCACTTCATCGTAGACTTTGTAGGTCAGCAGTTTGTCTTGTACCACTTCCTGACTGACCAGAATACGGCTACCCGGATCAAAGCTTAATTCCAGGTAGCTATCTTCCCCAAACTTCACCGTCGCGATAGTGGTAGGCTCCACGTGCATCATCGCAACGCCTAAAAACACGGCGTACGCGTTGCCTACCACCAAAGCAAAGATGCCTACGATGTAGTTATCCGTGCCGATGACCGCCAACTCCTTTTCGATAAATCGCTCGGGAATGTAAATCCGAGAGGGCTTCAATGCCACGATCGATCCATCCGCACCTTCCGCACACGCAGCTTTCACGGTCTCCGGATCACGGACGAATTGACGGTAATCCATCGGCGTTAACCGGCCTGGCCAAGTTCAATCGGCAGCACCATGATCCCATCACCGATCCAGTCCGTCACGTAATCGATCATGACCAGCAGGGCCGCTTCCCGCATGTCGATTCCCGGATGCGCTTCCAGGACATTGTCCATGGCATTCAGGATCTTCTCAGCGTCGGTGTGACCGTAGAAGATACGGCAGACCGCTTTGCGAGCGATCATGTACACGTCGTTGACATCCTTGACATGAAAGTGGCTCAGTCGTTCACCGATCCGCTCATAGAGCGTAACCATGTCGATACCGAGCTGATCGGCCGGTAAGCTGCGTGCCAGTTCACCCAGCCCTTCGCGCAGGCCGGCGATGACCAGGCTCTGCTGCTCGAACTTCAGCTGGGTATCGATCATGGTGCGGGCACGCGCCCACGTGGCTTCGTGGGCATCTTTGCGAGCCAACAGGGCATCGTAGTGTAGGGTCTCGCCCGCAGTAACGGCACCGTAGAGCGTTTCCGGACTACCACCCGCGGTAAGCCACCGATTGTACAGCTCGCCGTTGACCACGATGTGGCCCGCCGGCTGATCTCCGCGGTTGGCGGGTTTGGGTGCACGCACCACCAGCTGTTTGGCGGCGACGGCGTTCTTCTTGGTGTTGTACTGGTGGGTCAACCGTGAACCGGTCTGTTCTTTGAGCCGTGCCAGATAGCTGCGATAATCAGCCAGTGATCCGGACATGCCGTCCGGCACCGAGTCGCTTTCCAGCAGGGCATGGGAGCCTAGGAAGATAACCAGCGATTCGTCCATACCCGGCACGGCGTCCTGCAATTCGGACGGACGATACTTGCCGGGCGTCGCGGCATAGAACTGTTCCCAAAGCTCCTTGACCTGATCGTCCTTCCCAGCAAAGTGCGTTTGCACCTGGTCGTCGAACGACGGGATACCGGTGGCCAGTGCTTGCGCCATACCGCCTTCGGGCCACTTAGCTGTAACGCGAAAGGGTGCCACGTTGGCCACTGGCGCCTTGGCGTAATCACGCGTCAGATCGCCCAGCTCCACCGAGCGGTAGACGTCAGCCAGGTAATCCGGGATGATTTCCAGCGGCGTGGCCCGCTTGGCCCGACGAGCATCGATGTACTTGACGGCGTGGTCCACCACTTGCCGAATCTGCGGAGTGACGGTGTTGCGCGTCAGATCCATGCTGAACGATACGGCCCGCGAAGCGAGATCAACGATGTGTTCGACTTCTTCGTCGTGATCGTTAATCCCCGGAATGGTTTCTGCCAGAGCCGCTTCAACCACACGCTCTTCCACCGACTGCGTCAGGGGATCAGAGTCCAGGCACGGCTCCAGAGAGCAGTTGTCGCAAACGTCGGCCAAGGCGGAGTTAGGCACGGTCGACAACACTTTGTTGCGACGGTTGATGATGTTGGCGAGTGCATACACACTGGCCAATGAAGTCTGGGTAAGCATTACGCACCTCCCACAAAGGGCATGAGCTTGGCCTGGAGGCGAGCCGCCACGGCATCCGCCAGGAACGCGTCCGTGATGGCCGCACCCTGGAACGTGTTGGAGGTATCGTTGCCAGCGACCTGATTGATGACCTTGGTAGAGACCAGAACGGCGTTAGATAACACCATCAGGGTTTCGCTCAAGGGGCGAGACGGATCGACGATAGGGGCCATGACGAGTAGGTTTCCTTGATGAACGCGAGCCTAAGAGAACGACCACCGGGAGCATGATGCTCCCGGTGGGTAATACTGGAATTACTTGGATCCGAAGTAAATATCGGCGGCCTTGCGTGAAATGACTTTCAGTAGACTGTTTGTCGTCCCCATCAGTTCCGGACTGGACACGATACGGTTAGACACCGAACTGTAAGGGAAGAATGCATCCAGCTCGCGACCATCTTCCGTCACATTACGTCCCACCATGACGCGGCCAAAGATCGTCTTTAACTGATTACCAAAGACTCCCTTATCACCTACGCCCGCTGGAACGTCCGTCGTAATGTAAAGTCGAATCACGGCATGATTGGCCAGTAACGGGTTTCCATCGATTCGCATGGAATCATCCACCCGCCCACTAGCAAACGTCTCATGCAGTTCCCGGGCACGCCGCTTACGCTCCAAATCGCTGGTATGCGCTAACTCCTGCAAGGTAGGGGATAAATCGTCGAGGTCACCGTGGTAAAAGATTTCCACGCGCTCGACAATACCCGCTACTTTCGCCTTGGGGTTATTCGCTGCAATCAATTTCAGCGTATCTAAACTCGATTCATCAAACATGCGATGATCGGCGGTGATCGGATCTTCGATCGTACATAAAATGCTGTCCACGCCCACGGTAGTGCCTGGTTCAATGAGTCCATGAATGGCTTGATCAAACGCTACCACGATGTCACGCACCTTGGTAATTTGCGTCTCCAGAAGCTTGGCAGCCCGTACCGATAATACCGAAGAGTCCTCTAAGGTTTCCGGACTTTCCAATAAGGCTGTCGTCATCAGTACGCCCGATTTATACAACGCTTGGGTCGGGTCCAGGGGATCGATTTCGAAGAAGTGACTGTTGTACGCTACGATATCCCCGTGATGTACCTTATCGCCTACCTTGAGCGATGTAGCGATTTCATGCGGAATCGTTAAGCCGGCCACCGAACCAAAACGTCGACCCAGTTCCACCGATCGCACCGTACCGTCCTTGTACGTAACTTCCACTGCACCCTTACTGACCTTAGTGACTTTTCCATCCTGTTTAGCGGTGTAGGCAAACAGATCACTGGTGCGGTGTGCCACCACACGCTCGTAGCCGGTACGCAGTGGCGCCGCCCGTTGATGTTTACAGTAGGTGGTTGAACTGTTCTGGATGGAGATAAAGTTGGTTCTCCTTGCATCATCTCTATCAGCACATGGCGCCAAAAGCGCCGATGTCGAAATGAGCGAGGATGGTCCCGTTTCTTTCGGATGATACCGCGATGACATGCCGCGTACATCCGTGAGGAGCGGATTCGCCGTCATGGAGGTTGTGATGGCGACTGCCGATGAATCCTTGGTAGCCTCCGAAATGATACCCAAGTCATTGTCGTGGAAGACACGAGTCCGTCCCACCATCGACCGTCCCGAACGACCGCCCGTTCCGGCAAAAGTTACTTCCTCTTGCGACTTCAACTCGTGCACGGGGTTAGACTCTTCCACTAAGCGTTTGCTGGTATCTTGACTGATCGCAGTCCAGATGGCATACGGTGAAATGTCCACAGGCGCATTGCTCGTTCCCCGCGCCCGTTGCACACGAATCGCTCGCACCAGTTCTTGGTAGACGGCGCCGCTCATGCGCTCATAGCCACGGAAGCGTTGGTACTCGGCATCGGTTTCATCGGGTGACCAGTCCGTCAGAAGCAATTCGCAGGCCTTGAGCACCAAGCCTACAAACGTAATGGGCTGCTTCTGTTTCTCCAGAATTTCCCGGGTGATGGGATCGATGAACATATCCACCAGCAGGTCCATCTCGCGCAGATACCGAATGCCTAGCCCCATGCGATCCATGATGTTGAAGTACACGGTCTTCTTATCGAAGAGGTGCGCTGGATAATTGGCCAAGGCTTCGTTCCAGGTGGCTACGCCTTGCAGAATGACCTGTGCCGTATCCATACCCCGTAGGAAAACCCACTTCTCATCTTCGAAGGTGATCACGTATTCATCCGAGGATAACTTCACATGTTCACCTTGCTGTACCCGTCGTGTCGGTTGCACGTTCAGCAGGGCCAACAGACCTTCAAAGCCTAAGTGGTACGCCAGGAAGATACCCACCGGAATCAGCTTACTGAAGATTTTGATCTCCGCCACTTCCTTAGGGGCTTTGGCACTTTCCAAATCAAATAGCTCTTCAGCGGCGCCCAGGACTTGAAGATCCCATTCGTTCTTTTCCTTGACAACCTTGTAGAAGACGTTGTCCGGACCAATCACGATCGGGGACTTGTCCTTACCCCAGGTACCGCAAAGTACCGCACCACGAACTTCCACGGCTTTGAGTACGTCGGATGCAACCAAACTGTGTCGAACGTCGTAATCCAGAAAGAAGCGGGCTTCGCCGGCCGTGAAACTGCGAAAGCGCTTAGCTAGAATCGAATACATCCGCGGCACGCGTTGGTTGGCATCGTAGACGTCTGCCAGCATCATGTCGGTGATGGTGTTATCCGCCGGATCCGTGCCACGGGCCGCTAACTGGTTGGTGATCCATCCGGCATAGTTCGCAACTTTCTTTTCCGACCGGGAGATGAATACCTTGGCGTAATAGCTCGTCAGAGCAACCGTGTCAGACGCGATCTTACGAATCGGAACGTCCGCGCGCTGTTTGGACATGCGGTACTTGATGCCGTTGTCAACGAAGGTGCCGTCTTCAGCGACGCGTGGAATCCGAAAGTGAATTGTCGAAGGCTTACCGCGAACCGGGGTCAATTGGATGCTGTGGGCATCGTAATGGTTCATCGCATCGCGATGCTCTTTAACCTGATACCCCGTGACGGCAATGCCGGCTTTCTGTACCGCCAGCACCATGTTACCCATGTCCTTACGCATGCCGTGCTTTACGTACTTGCTGTCGTACTCGGCCAAGGTGGAATAGAGCATCGATTCGTCGACCACGCCCCGAATGGTGGGCGCCAGTTTTTGACTGGTTACCGTGAGATCCTTCAGGTCAACTTCCAAGGCTTCCACCAGGGACGCTTTTTCGCCGTACGGATCGGGAAGTTTGGTGTACGCTTCGGACAACGCGGTAAACCGCCGGTACTCGGCGGCGGACAACAGCCCCATGTCGGCCAACTGCCCGGCTTTGGCCATCACGCCTTCTTTCAACGTAATGTCTTTCAAGGCCGGAATGTCCAGCATGCCCGGATCCGTCAAAGCCTCATCCGGATCAAACGTCAGTTCATCCAGATCGAGCAGTTCACGTTCCCGATACAAATGGTCTAAGGCTTCCAAGTCCCGTTCGATCAGCGCATCGATCTTGGCATTATTGGCTTCCGTTTCCTCCACGGCATCGAGTGGTAGTTTGCTCCAATCCAACCCGGGTTCCAAGATCAGTGTTTCATCGTCCCCGTCTAACGGAATTTCAATCGTCGCCGATTGTTCCACGACCCGATCCCCATGTTCTTCCGGGGTCGTCTCGACAGCTTCGCCTTCTTCAATGGCCTTGGCTTCACCACCAGCCGCTGTACGCGACTCGTGTAAGAACATCAGTAAGCGTAGAAACCGATTTTGTAAGCTGGTCGCAGGAATGCCTTTTCCAGCTACAGCACCGTCGGCAATTTCTTCCGGAGTGGGCTGGCGCCAGTGATTGAGCATACCTAAGTTTATTACAAAGAAACGGCCCGATTCAATCCAGATCAAATTCAGTTTATCCAGCGCTGTAATGGGCACCGTTGCCAAAATGGACGTGGACCGTTGAGGCCCTAACCATTTCCACAATTCAAGAATAAACAGCGAGGCTTGTTCCGGAAACAAACTTAAGAATTTGGTGGTGACTTGACCGGTACCTTTCAGCAAGGCATTTTTCGAAGGCAACATCGTGGGCAACCGACATTCCACAAACTGGGCTCGATCCGACTGCGCGGCAATCGCGGCGACACGTTTCCAGAAGGTGGCTTGAATATTGTACCACTTGTTATACGGTCGATAAATGTTGGGCGGGTACCGATACAGTTGAGGAAGAATGGCGTAGTTCTCAACGATCAGCGAGCGTTTGTCTCCCAACCCACGTTCAAGATCATGCAGTTGCCGTAACTGACGATACTTGCGATGATAGTCACGAATGATCTTCGACAGCGTGACCATGGACGATCGCGGATTGCCCCGCTTATCGCCTAGTTCCAGAATGTGCTCCACGTAGATGGGGCCGGCGACCTGATGCAGTACGTAATCGTCCGCAGCAATGCCGACACTGGCGCCTTCTGGCAAGTAATGCAGTACACTCTCCCGGGGAAGCGTTAACTGCTGCATCGGTAATAGCGTAGGGGCTACCATCTGCATTGCGCGACGAATACCGCAGTGCCGGTAGTAGTCAACGTATTTCATGACCATGAGAGAGCGTCCTGGACAAAAGAAAAAAAAGAACCACACCTGGGAGCGAGAGGAGGGTGCTCCCCTCCTCTCGACTCAGGCAGTCATGGAACGTAATACAAGTTCCGCAGTTAACGTACTGGACGAGGCTTTCAATCCACCGCGTGGATCAACGTACGCATTACGGCTGTTGAGATAATCCTTACACGTTTGATTAGCCTCATCCGTAAAGATGTAGTTGGCTGAGCACGTATCGCCATCAAAATCGGCGCCCAAACCCGCAAGACGGGTGCTGGGTAACACCAGCGATTCGACGTACGTATCAAGATCATTGCGTGGAAATTCCAGCGCCACGTATTCCGGTCCCAGCGGCTGCCAATCGTCCCCCAATTCCTGACGCTCTTCCCCTTCGGTAGTTGTCTTCAGGTAAATCGTGGAGGGAAACGTGCTTCCGGTGCCGGTGATGGGGTAGCGGGTAATGAACGCATGTTGTTTGTTCCAGATCCGGTACCCGGACAAATACAACAGTTCGGTGTAATTGATCGGATGCACATCGGAGCGTTTCAAATGGGACGGAAGTTCATCGATGTCGTAAAAGACCCGAAAGGTTTTATCCAGGCCACGATAAATCAGTGCCAGGTAATAGTCATCGATCATGATGGCTTTCTTACGAGTACTTAATTCGCCGTAGGCCTGAACAATCTTTTCCAAGCCTTCGTTCGTCGTCCACTTGTCAAACGTGTCCAATGCCACATCCGTAATCACACCCTTGAACGTCTTAGGATCAATCAGTTTGGCTTTGCCATCGCCGATCCCAAAGATTTCATCCAAGTAACGTGTGCGTAGATGGTAAATGGTAATCGGCAGCAGGCCTACCGCTGTCTGATACAAGCCCACGATAGTATCGGTGAATTTAGGCGCGCGCGGTCCACCCAATAAAGCGGTAGACGCATTCATGGCCGAAATGACGTTGCGGGTACCGGACGCAATGCGTCGCCCACCCCAACGGTTTTGGACAAACCCTTTCTTCCCCGAGAGCATCTGCGTGAAGTACTCGTAGATCTCATTGAAGGTTGTCTGCATCACGGTACGCGGAATATTCAACGCTTCCGTTTCGTGGGCTCCGTGACGATTACCCACCGTTCGAGCCACAGCAATCAACTTGCGGTAAAACGTATTGACTTCACCGACCACGGGACGACCGTCATCACCTACTTCAATATCCCGCATACCGGCCGGTAGCACTAGAATCTTATCCAGTACCGCCCGATCCTTATACTGCTCGATCAGTTTAAGGCGGACATCGCGTAAGGGGGAGCGAGTACGATGAAACTGAATGTTACGCCAATGGTCCATGAAGAACCCGTACCCGGTCTTTCCGTGCAACTCATCCGTAGCCACAAAATCCTTCAGGGTTTCATCCCATCGAGCATAGAGCGTTCCGGACATGATGCCTTGGTACAGACCTTTTAGCTGCACCAGGGTTTTATGGATGACCGGATGCAAGATGGTGCAGTGTAAATCGATGTAGGAAAAGCGCTCATCACGGGCTTCGTCTCCTACCCGGCCAAAGATGGTTACGGAGAATAGGCCATCCTCATGGAGCTGACCGTTCACATTCTCGTAATAGTCCAAACTGGTGACCGGCCGCATGGTTTCGAGTTGAGACTTTTCCAGAATGAAGAGCTCGATATTGAATGGCAACATTTCGCGCGACATGGGCGAGAGCGCTCCTTTAACCTATGATTGAACTACGTGAACCGGTGAAAACCGTTCGGAGCATCTGCCCATGGCTTCCAATAAGAAAACCACCTTTAAAGACTCCGGTCCGCAGTTGGATGATCTTAACTTTGATTTGATCGACTTCGATAACGAAGGCACCACAAAGAAAGATAAGAAGCGTAAGCCGATTACCAAGGTGGCTACCAATATCGCCAAAGGCTCGCTAGGACACTTCACCAGTGAAGCCTTTGTCCGCAGCACGGTGGCCAAGGCATTACCACCCGGTTACGATGCCGGAGCAGATATGGTATTTGGCATTAAGGACAATGCCAACCAGCTATACAATACGGCCGCCCAGGAATGGCGTAAAATGGCACCCACGGCACGCCGTGTGGTCGATCGGATGATGCCATCGGCACAAGCCCTTCTCCCCAAGAAGCTGGCACAAAAGCTCGATGCCTTTGCCAAAGGCGGCTCTTCCAGCAGCTCAAGTTACAATGCCGACGAGGCTACACTCCGGGAAGTCCTGGGTGAACTAGAGCGTACGTCACTTACCGAACGCTTGCGAGAAAATGCGCAAACTGACGCAAAGAACGAGATCAAGGATCAGATCGAAGCGCGGCGCTACCAGAGCTCGATCAAGGCCCTCGCCTCTATCGATTCGCGGCTGGCCCAGATACAAGCCTTCAATGATCAATCCTTCTCGCGCTATCAGCGTCGGTCATTAGAGATTCAGTACCGACAGTACTTCACGGCCCGGGATACCCAGAAACTCTTGGGTGCGGAATTGGGTCAGACGCGTCAGCTGTTGCAAGCTGTTGTGCATAATACCGCTTTACCCGACTCGGTTAAGGCCACCCTACGTACAACTTTCGATCAGAGCTTGCGGCAACGGCTGTCGACATCGACTCAGAATGCGATGACCGGCTACACCGCCACATTCTTAAAAGAGTTAAAGGATCGGTTAAGTAAGTCGATTACCAATGTTGCCAGTGGTGCCCACAGTGCGTTGGGTGGCATTGAGATGGGTCAAGATGCGCACCAGATGGCCCGCGAAATGGGCATGGACGTCTCCGGCGGCGCACAAAAGAACTTGGGGGCGTTCGCGACCAACCATCTTCTTAACTGGATCGGCGGTATGGCCCAAGGCGCTTTTAAGCGCTCAGGCTTTACTGCACAACGCGGTGCCCGCATGGGCCGTTTTGTGGGTAACCTTCCGGACTTCGCTAAGAAATGGGCCATGAGCCAAACAAAGCGGGGCGGCGTCCTAGGCGCAGCCGAGCAAGCCTTGAAGGACCAGATGCCCTTACCCGCACGAGTCAAGCGGGTAGGAGGATCGGCGCTCCTGGAAGCGCACGACGCCGGCCTGTTTACCAAGAAGTTCCAGCGCTCCGTTGAAGAGATCATGCCAAGTTACTTGTCTATGATCTTGCATGAATTAACGATGTCCCGTACGGGGAACGCGAAGGCCGAGCGCATCGTCTGGAACGACGACAAAAGTACCTTTACCACTCACAAGCAGCAAGGCCAGGATGCGATTCAACGTATCCTCAAAGGCAAGAATGCGGAGTACGGTAAACAACAGGTCGGTGAGTACGCTAGCAAAATGTTAGCGGGTAAGAAAGTGTCTGGCGCAGCGTACGCAGCGATGCAAAAGCAGCTCATGGACGATGTGCTGAGTGGAAAAATGTTTGATCCGAGAGATTGGGTCAAACCCAACGCTGCCCACAGTCACATCGATCCGGAGCTGCGCAAGGAAATCGCCCAGGCCATGCGGGGTCGTTTCAAAGGCGCTAACGGACGTACCGATCAAGTCACCGTGGGTAACTTCACTAAGGAGTTCAAAGGCCTTCGCTCCACCGTCCACGATCCCTTAGGTCAAATCAGCGCCTACCGCGATCTGGGCTTAGGCGATCACCTGAAGGCTTCCGGACTGATACGGGACGAAGGCGACGACTCGTTTGCTGATTACGACAACGTCGTCAAGCAAATGTACGCCGGCCACAGTACCGCTGATCATGTTTCGCCGTATTCCCGCGAAGAATCCGAGACGATGGGCGGCGGCACACATTACGCGTTCTTCCAGCCGAAAACGGACCTGTACAAAGCGGGAACGGAAGTCAACGGGAAACCGCTGATTGAAGGCGCGAAGGTGGTGGCGGGGTATTATCGCAATCCGACCACGACCGATCCGATTCGCTCCATGCAGGGATTAGTGCATGGTGTCATGTCGGCCAACGGACAGTTGCTTGCTAACCCTACCCAAGTCATGAAATTGGTGACGCGTCAAGGGGAAACCTTAGCTGCATGGCTTGATCGTAATGCGCGCGCCGCCTCGGGGCGTAGTAAGTTTGGGCATGCGGTGAATAAGCATGTCACCAAAGCGGTGCATTCGTTCGATGACTACATGGGATCCGGTAAAGGCAAGCATGCGTTCCGCCGTGCGAAAGACAAAGCTAAACGCGGTGCAGCACACGCACAAGCCTACACGGCCAGTCACGCGCATGCGGCCGCGGCAGCCGCACAATCGGTGATGGACGACGCTGTCACACCGGGAACGACCATTCACGCTACCCTGCAAGCGGCCGCTGAATCGGCCAAGGGCGTAGCGCAAACGGCAGTGGCGTCAGCGACGAAGAAGTCCAAGCCGTGGAAAGACAAGGCATTGGAAGCCTTACGCTCGACCTGGACGAAGATCATGGATGTCAAGCATTACGCCATGGATCTGCATAAGCGCGGCGAGGTGGTGCCTACCATTCGTGCCAATGCCTTGAAAGCCGGTGACTACATTTCGGCTAAGACCGGCAAACCCATCACGGACATGCGTGAGCTAATTGATGGCGTCAAGGACCGTAAGGGTAACTGGATCATTTCCGCCAAACAAGCCGCCATGGACTTGTACGCACAAACGGGTGAGTTGTACACGGACTTGGTCAGTAAAGCCCAAGAAGCCGTGGCTGCGGCTAAAACCAGTGCTCCCGTGCAGCAAACCGTTCAGGCGGCGCAAGCCGCTCACGCGGCGTATGTCAGTCCGGCGGTGGAAGCCGTGCAGCAAGCCGCGGCTGCCCATGCCGCATCCGCTCAAGCTGCACCGATCAATGCCACGCGGGGTGAAAGCGAACCCCTTGAACCCTTAATGGAAATCATCAAGGAATTCAAGGACGGTAACTTAAAGCACCTGGAAGAGATCTTGGCCACCCTGACCCATCGTGACTTCACCCAGACCGGGGGAGTGGTGATGGGGGATCCCAGTGCCGTGAAAGGCGGTAAGGGGTCTCTGATGGATCGGATGCGTAAGACCCGTTTAGGCTTAGTGGGACGTTGGGGATCGGGTGCCATTTCTGGGGCGTGGTCTGGATTGAAGTCTGGCGCTCGGCATTACGGGAGTTACGTCAAACATGTCGGAAGTTTGCCTTTCCGGGCGATCGGTACCGCAGGTCGACTTACAGCGAGTTTGTTCCGTGGACGACTGCTCAACAACGAACCGGCCGATGTTTTTGTCAAGGGTGAAGTCAACCCACGACTGACTAAAGGTGCCATGATGGCTGGCGAGTACTTCAACATCAAGAAAGACGGTTCGCTAGGTTCTCCGATTCACGTGCCAGCGGATATCAAGGGTCCGGTCAAGAATGCTCAAGGTGACACGCTTATCGACATGGATGCGTTTTCTAAAGGCCTAACGGACAAGATGGGTAAATCCATCATGGGTCGGTTAGCCCACGGAACCTGGGGTGGGGCTAAAGCGTTAGCCAAGTTCTACGGCACCATCTTCAGTACGCCCTTTAAGGTAGTTAACTTTGTTGCCAGCACGATCGCGTCGATTGCCAACCTGTCGAAGCTACCGCAAGACGTCTACACGCCGGATGACATGAAAACGCCCAAGCTCTTTGCCATGGGCATGAAAGCCGGTATTTACGTGGATCGGGAAAGTGGAAAGAAGGTACGTCGCGTTGCGGATATTCGTGGCGAGGTATTGGATGTTTCCAAGAACCCACCCATCGTGGCTTTGAAGTTGGAAGACATCAAGGACATTGTAGACATTAAGGGTAAGCGATTTAAGGTCAAAGCAGGCCTTTTGGCACGGTTAGGGGGCGGCGTACTCGGCGTGGCCGGGGCTGCCTTTAGCGGTTACACAAAGGTGTTAGGTGCGTTGATTCGCGGTGGTGCACACGTTGCTAAGGCGGGACTCAGTGTAGCCGCAGCGCCCTTCGCGTATTTGGCTCGGATGCTTAATCCGCAAGCCATCTTTAACCGCACGAAGAAAGGTGTCAATCTGGATAAAACCAACAAGTTGATCGAGGAAGTCTTGCATCTGCTGGATGCACGGATGCCTTCCAAGAAAAACTATCGAGCCGGGTCGTGGGAAGAGCAGTACGCTAATCGCCACAAGAATGCTGCTCCTACCACCTTGGGCGGTAAACTTAAGGCCAAGGGTTCCTCCATATTGGGTAAACTGAAAGGCTTATTGCATCGTAAACCCAAGACCGATGCCAATGGTAATCCCATCACCGATGCCATCAACGATGGCAAAGGTCTTTGGAATATTGCCAAGAAAACGGGTGGTGTTCTAAAGAAGGGTTGGGGGTTGATTAAAGGCCTGGGCGGGGTAGCCGCTGCTGATGGACTTGGAGCGGGTGGGGCCGGAATGGCTACCGCTGGTGCGGCGGAAGGGGCCACGATCGCCGCTTCTGCGGCTGGTGGTGCGGGCGTATTGGGCACCGCAGGTGCAGGTATCGCTACGGCCGCGGCGGCCGTGGGTGAAGGTGCCGCAGTGGCTGCTTCGGCGCTGGGGAGTATCTTAAGCCTTCCTGTACTCTTGGGAGCAGCCGCGGTAGCCGGTGTGGCCTATTTGGGCTACAAGGCCTATCAATACTACGGCTTAAAGAAGAAGGCTCCGTTGCGCAAGATGCGCATGGCGCAGTACGGTGTGGACATGAACAAAGGCGTGATGAATGCCGGTAAGATTCAGAAGCTGGAAGGCATGTTAACGCCCTACGTCACGATCAAGGAAGGTAAAGCCACCTTCTCTCAAGAAGCCATCACCAAGAACAAAGATGACATCTTGAAGCTGTTTGATTTGGCCCGCAGTTGGTACAATCCGGTCCGGTGGTTCAAACACAATACCGGCGACAAAGATCCCAAGAAGATGGAGTTCTACGCTTGGTTTGCCAAACGCTTTGAACCGGTGTTTTGTAACTGGGTAGCGTTCATGCACGGGATTGATCCCAAGCTCAATTTAAGCGATGCCGACTCGGATTTAAAACCCGAGCAAAAGCGGACCTTACTGAAACAAGCGATGGCGATGGATCCCTCGGTCTACGAAGTAGCCGCTACACCCTTCGGTGATGATCCGGTATGCACCGGCAGTGCCGTGGTGAAAGCGGCCTATGACGAAGCGTTGAAAGATTTAGGTCCAATCAAAGCCGATGCCAAAGGAAAGGCGGCCGCAACCGTGGCAAAGACCGCCACGGTTGCGGCGGCAGCCACGGTCGCTGGTAAGGGGATTCAAGCGGCATCGAATTCCCAAGCGGGCGCGTTGGCTGCGGCCACAAAGAACACGGCCGGGGCCGGGAGTGCCGCTAAGGTGGGACTGAATGCCGTCGGTACGCTCAAAGACTCGTTAGGTTTCTTAAATGGTAAACTGACGGGCCTGATGGCCACACGGTACAAGACCTACGGTTTGATTGCCTTGGAGCCTGATCGGATCAAAGCCCTGTTCTTGTTGGAAACGGATGTGTTGGACAAAGTGCAGTACGACGGCAGTGGCACCGCCAGTTTTGACGGTGACGTTAGCTACTTCTTCGCCACCTACGCCGGGTACTTCGGTGTAGGCCCCACGGATGAGAAAGCGAAACTGCGCTGGTACAGCTGGTTTGCCAAACGCTTCATTCCCACGCTGTTGCAGTTTGCCACCGCAGTGAAGCACGCTAACAAAACCACCGATCCGCGCGATGCGGACCAATACCTCTCGCCGCAGCATTTGCTGGACGTGGCGAACATGGTAAAGGCGGCAACGTTTAAATCGGGCGCGCAAAACGCCAGTGCCCAAACCGCCTCGGTTTGGACGTTCTTAGACTCGCCCTTTGACGACAAGCCCCTGAACGCCGATGTCAAATCGGTGGACGGTAACATTCAGGCCTTGAAAGATGCGGTGCAACGCCGTATCGTAGCCGAAGAGCAGGCTAAGAAAGACAAGTCCGCGAATGCGCAGAGTATCAAGAACGCGGCGAACCAGAAACCCGGAGCGTCACCCAAAGCGGCGAACGACGGCAGCTACAACCAGAAGAAACCCATGCAAGCCTCCGTGGCCTTACCGCGTGGGTTAGATCCAGGTTCAGCGGCTGCACTGAAGTTCCAGTCGAATGGTGGTAAACCGGGCGCGCCGGTGGGTAAGGTCGTGCAACAGCCCGGCAACGGTACGGCGGGGGATATCAACAAGGTTCCGACACCGACCGGTTCTGGTTGGCCAGGGATTGAAAACACCGTCGTGTCAGCGGCCAAGATGGCCGGCATTGATCCTGAGCTGCTTGGTACGTTCATGGGGATTGAGTCCAGTTTCAATCCGGACGCTCATGCGCCTACCAGTTCGGCTTCGGGACTGATGCAGTTCATCAACAGTACCTGGGAAGCCATGATCGCCAAGTACGGCAAGAAGTATGGCATTGCTCCAGGGACACCGCAGACGGATGCACGCGCTTCGGCATTGCTGGGCGCTGAGTTCATCAAGGAAAACCAACGGTACTTGACCAAGGTTCTTGGACGAGCGCCGACGGATACGGAACTCTACGTAGCTCATTTCCTTGGGCCAGGAGGCGCTAAGCAGTTGTTATCGGCGCCTGACTCAGCCATTGGTGCCGCGATTGCCCCCAAAGCGGCTTCGGCCAATGCGGGGATCTTCTATCGCAGTGGACAAGCTTTAACCAAGGGTGCAATTCTGGCGCTGCTGAATCAGAAGGTCAGTCGTAACCGGAAGTTAGTGGCGGATGCCGATACGTTCGTGCCTAAGACCGATTCCAGTGGTCTTCCTGGTGCGCCCAGTACCGGCGGCAATACCACCACAACGGCAAACGGTGCCAAGGGTGGTATCAATGGTGCGGCGTTGGCCAAAGCGGGAAGTGCTGGTGGGTCAGGGTCTGCTGGTTTGGCGGCCATCGCTCCACCCGGCGGTCCCGGCGGTAAAACCTCGGCCGGTGCCATGGCATCGGGTAGCGATCCTGTAACCGTGCATCAGCAAGTCATGAAGCAACGTGCCATGATCGCCGATCAAGCGGCCAAGGTATCGGGTGACCTTCAAGGCGTACATACGGCCACGATCGCTAACCATGCACAGCAACAAACTGCCCTCCTTAAACAGACGGTAAACTTGTTGACTAGCGTGGTGAAACATACGTCGGCCATTCCCACCATGGGAGCGTCGCTGCAAGCAAACGCCACGGCATCTGCAACGGATGCTAGTGGTGCGCAAGCCAGTACCCCAACCACGCCTGCGCCCACACCGACTCCGCTACCCACGGCGCCGGTGTCCGTCCAACGGCAGCGTTACGGGTAATTGGTAGTTCCGGGTACACCGGGCATAGTGCATGGACTCCTCCGAAAAGGAGGAGTCCATGCACGCGTTATGCCTAATCCCTTGAGTAAGGTTTCTTAAGCTTTACACCGCCTATCACAGGAACGGCCATGTCGTATCGAGATCCCGCGTCCATCGAAAACTTTACACCGAACTATCCGCCGACAGCTAACTTGCAGTGGATTCGCCAGTCTTTCATGTTGCCGAATCTGAAAGGTGAAGAGATTTCTGCTTTAGACATTACCCAACGTATTGCTACCAGTGCTGCGTTTAAGTATACTGATACGACGTTAGGTGGCAACTATGCCATTAACTCGCCGCCCCAGTATACCGAATTTGCGGATGTGACGATGGGCGGCGATCAGACGTTAGCGAATGCGGTCGGCCGTACGCTGATGACGACGACCAATGGTCGCGGTATGGGGCGCAAGTACAGTGAGCTGATTGACGACAACGCGCAGTTAGTGACCATGCGCTTTGGTGTCAAGGATTTCAACTCCCTGTCGAGTTTCTTTGGCAGCTTCTTTGATCCACGCGCGAGTCAGCTGGTTCGTACGGGTCGCGCGCCAGGGATATTTTATCGCTTAGGTCAGGTTACCGGTGAACTCCTCGCCTTCCCTTTCCAACCGATTATCTTAGGTTCCCAGATCATACGAAGTGCTGCTGGCATTCCGTCAACGAAATTCAGTTACTTCAAACCCACCATGCCGTTGTACTGGAATGCCGTCAATAACATGCTGAACGGTATTACGGCTAACCTTGGTGTACATTACCGCCAATTGAGTGCACAGCAAAAGGTGATGTACGTCGACAAAGATGCGGGCGGTATTGCGGGAAGCACGGCCTCTGGGCAAGCCGGAAGTATCGAGCAAGAGATTGCGTTGTTACATCAGGTCTTTCCAGACATTTACAATGCAGCGGGCGGCATCGATATTTATGCGGTTTCTAACCGTGCCCAACGATTAGCCGATGCGTATACCGCTAAGCTTCAAGATGCTTTAAAAAATGCGACCAGCACCAAAGATTTACAAAAGCGGTTACAGGCTGCCATTGGAAGTAACTTGGTCGCATCCACCTCAGCCACACCTACGTTGACTCAGGCATTAAACAAATACCTAAACGGTCCAGCCGGTAATACCCAGCATGGAAATGGGGGTACGGACGTCATGTCCGCCGACGTTCCGGACTCGCCTCCTACTGATACGGCGACCACCAATCCGGGTGGAAATTCGGGTGCTACTGGAAACGCTACACCCACTACAACGCCGGCGCCAGCGACTACAGGCGTGTCGGGGCTTTATAATCGAATCTCTACCTGGTTTCACCAGTATTGGGATTCGTTGAAATCCGATTTACGAGATGGCAGTCAGTACGTGACCTTCCGTACGGAATACGGTGGTTCGATTGGCGAATCGTTTTCCAGCTCGATGCGTGAAAGTGATCTGGCGCAGAAAATCAATTCCCAATCGTCGCAGAGCTCTATGACGAGTTATGATTTTGCTGGAGGTAACATCGTTGGTGGTGCATTAGGATCAATTACTGGTGCGGTTTTGGGTACGGTAAAAGATACGATCATGGGGGTAGCCGCTGGATTACACATTTCCGGTTTAGCGGCATTAGCTGGTGCGGCTTATGTGGATATTCCTAAGCTTTACGATTCGTCCACGGTAAGCATGCCGACGCAAAGCTTTACCATTGAACTACGGAGTTGGTCAGGTCATCACCTGAGTCTCTTGCAGAATATCTACGTACCTCTGGCCATGTTGCTAGCAGGAGCGTTACCGCGTTCTACCGGTGTGCAATCCTACAACGGGCCATTCTCATGTCAGCTCTTTGCACGTGGCCGTATGCAAGTGCGCGATGGTCTAATTACTGATATGTCGATTACTCGTGGTACGGGTAACATTGGTTGGTCTGCGGATATGTTACCGCTGGGAGTGGACATTACCTTTACGGTAACCGACTTTTCGTCGATGATGCACATGCCCATGGTCAGCGCTTCGGGCTTTTTGGATTTAGCCACGAATGCCGTGGGACAGTCGGTCGATGAAGTGGCTAAATTGTTTGGAAGCAATTCGACCGTGGGTGTCAATACGGCTGCCTGGTTAAACCAGGGAACTTATACCGACGATAGTCTGTTTGCCGATTACCTGGCGATCATCACCGGCTTAAGTTGGCGCGATCAGTTGTATCCTGCACGTAAGTGGTCGATTGCACGCGATCGACAGAAACTTAATTACGCCAGTTTCAAGTCGCCGTACCATGCGGCGAGTTTCTGGTCCGGTACGTGGACAGGAAGGATGATTTCCGGCTTCGTACGTGGCACGGATCGCCCGTAAGGCATAGCTAGCCCACCAGCGCCGGAAAAGGCGCTGGTGGGCTCTATGGCGTCTTACGGGGTGACTAACATGGCAGGGTACTGCTGCTTCAATTGAGCCACCACATCCTGGGACCGGTACGTGTTCCCCAATTGCGCCCCCAAGGCTTCCGTCGTGTCAGTGGCGAATAACTTTAACGCATCCTTCGAGGCCACGGAAAAATACCGTAGCGAAGGGATGCTGACGCCGTTGCGGTTGGCCGTATCCCACGAGGGATCTAGTTGAGTCAATATTCCTTTGAAGGTGCTGTAGATGGCCGCATACCCGGTAGGCGTGGTACCGGACGGGAGGCGGTAATTCGCCACCAGCTGCAAAGCGGCATCCGGCATCTGTGACAAAATGCCACCGATTCCTAGGGTCGTAATGCACAGCTGAATAGTGGTCAGATCGGACGCATAGATCGCCGATCGAACGTTGTTGCCCAACGCCACCTGCGCCGAACGCGGCGCGGTCGAGGGATCGGACAACAGCGATTGCAGGACTAAGGGTAATCCTAACGTAATCAGGGATGATGTCAGACCGCTCAGAATACCGGCTTGGGTACCGATGTCGATACCGGAGACAAAGCGGGAATTCCCCGTGACTTGATTCACCAAGCCCAGAACATTCTGCGCATCCAGGATATTGTTGGATTGAATCAGGTTGTAAGCCCCGCTGGAACCGAGTCCCACTTGCAACAGCGTGGATACTGGGTTCGCTCCCCGTAAGCCCGCATCCAAGGCCGTCTGGATGGCGGGCGAGTAGTTACCGAGGGATTGTCCAAGCGAAGCCCCGAGCCGTGCCAGGGTTTGCGGACTCGACAGCGATTGCCCAGTAGTCAATGCAAAGTTGACGGTCTGTGTGAGGCTACCTAAAATCCCCGCCGTACCGTTGCGTAAATTATTCAGCAAAGACCCGCTGAAAGGATTGAATTTACCGGCAGAGGTATTGATGATCGAATTGGAATTGATCGAGTAAATATCCGGTGCGGCAACGATGTCCTGCGCGCCGGCTTGAAACAAGGTGGGGGCCAGATTAGCCAGGGGATTGGATGGAATGAAGCTACTCATGAAGGGCCCTCACAGGTAAGTCGGTCATAGACATGACCAAAGAAAAAAAAAACACATAACCCTTGCCAGACACTCCCAAGAAGGGAGTGTCTGGACAAAGGTCGAAAATCAATCAGTTACTTTGGCGGGTGTAGGCACATCAGCTAATACGGGAGCGGGAGTAGGTGGTGGAACGACGTCGGGAATGTCATCCTCTTCCGATGGACGATTGCCGATGATGGTCGGTTCAGCCAGCAGGCTGTCTTCCGGACTTTGACGAGTACGAATATTCATCACGTGGGTCGATTTACGAAACCCGTCCCAGGTGAAGTCGAAAGTAATCTTGATCTTGGTCATGCCGAGGAAGCGGAGGAACTCCATGAAGGTACGCCAGGTCATCGAATCGCTGGTAAACTGCGTATTCAAATTACCTCGGGCGTACGAGCGATCCTTCGCATTCTTGGGCACCAGCCCCTCGTGTTTCTCTAGGTATCGTTGGAGTCGATACTCCCACAATGCCGGCGTCATGTGGATGTCTTGCAGAATGGTGCGCGCGAAGTGGGACAATTCCCCTTTGGATTCCTTCACACCTTCATCAGACAGAATCTTGCGGATTTTCTCAGAGGCCATGGATGTGTCTCACGGTAGGGTCAAACGTAAGGATACGTCCAGCGACATTAGGTCGGCATGGACAGGGGTGGGAGGGTTAAGCCCACCAAGGTGGCGTAGAGACTATAGACCTGATACGTTTCCGTAAAGACGGACCCGTAGCGGCGCAGGTAATAGGCTCGGTCATTGAGCTCGTCCTCGTCGTTGACGAGAAGATCCAAAGTTAACAGTGTATTTAGAATGGTTTCATGGAAGGGTTTCCACGTTTCAATCGGTGTCAGCGCTCGTCCCGTACGATGCGTCAAGTAGGTGTGGAGCGTTCGACGTTCCGGTGAAACATAGAGCAAGCGCTCGTCGACGTAACCGCGAGATTCCAAGGTTCGGGCAAGGATAGTCCAATCACTTACCAGTTCATCGATGGTCCGGGTGTGCAAGGCTGCTGAGATCGATTTAAGAGTTTGACCGGAATACCGTGCAGCAATAAGCGGCCCAATCAAATCCCCTAAAAAGGTTACAGTAGCGTGATTGACTCCCCACCGTAAATCACGATTCCAATGTCGATGTGCACCGATCAGGGCCTTCTGGCGCCACCATCGACGCCACCGTTCCTGCCAGCTACCCATGAGTTTCTCCAGCTCCTTATCAGTGAATAATGTGTATCTGACGTTCGTTCGATTCAGATGACGTTTTCTCTTTTCAACGGATGCAGCGATCATGGGTAAACTGGCTCTCAATGATAACCAACGGTTAGACTTCACCCAAGACCTTCGCGAGAAACTGATTAACCAGTTAGCTCCCGAGGACAAACTACCCGATGATCCCAAAGTGTTGACAGCCCTGCTGGCTACATTGAAGGATTACGACAAGGTGACCCTGACACTTAAACGCATCGAATCGGATAACGAAAATGCCGATGCGGATCGTCAAGCCCTGCTGCATTTCCAAAAGCTCTCGGAAATGACGGGATCCAAAGACTTCCATCGCAGTGATACGCCTGTAGCGCGTGAGCGCCCCGCCATCGATCCGCAGGAGCTGATCCCGGTGGATTTGGTGGACGGCGAACTCAAAGTCGGTAGCGATCCCATCAGCTACGAGAACTTCATGCGCGAGCAGGGTAAGAAACATCGCGATTCTTTGGCATAACATGCTAACAGTACGTAAAAGTGCTACACGCCCTGCCTCTGTCCCATGGGACAGAGGCAGGGCGTGTGTGATCACATGTGTTTTATTTGCGGTATAGCGATACAGTAATTGGATACGTCCACGTACTCTAACCCAATCTTCTCTACCATCGCATACTCGGTTGCC
>JAEHJW020004040.1_pt1 | contig 31199 bp, 41 predicted proteins | sample 9271431 | NCBI WGS metagenome assembly JAEHJW02 | reverse complement strand
ACCAGCGGGACACCGGCGCACTCTCTTTGGCCGAGCACGGGGCCTACTTGATGATGCTCCAACTCTACTACGCGACCGAAAAACCGCTTCCAATCGGCGCGGATTTGTACAAGATTTTGCGTGTCTCCGGAAAAAAAGAGCGCGCGGCGGTTGACAAAGTTGCCGCTCTCTTTTGGATCGAAAAAGACGGAAAATTGGTCAACACGCGCGCCGTCGCAGAGCTCGAAAAATCTGTGCGTCAGCGCTTGGTAAATCAAGAAGTTGGCAAGCTAGGCGGCCGCCCAAGGAAGCCCTTTTCTGATCCAAAAGAGGAACCGAACGGGTTACGCGATCCAGGCCATGGCGGATCGAAAACAGAAACCGAATCGGTTAGCGAATCAGAACCGAACCGTAACCCTAACCATAGCCATAGCCATAAAGAGCACTCCGTAGGGAGGACTGTGGCAAGCACCGAAGACCTCGCAAGCCCGACGACTGCGGGGCGCGCGTGCTTGGCCATGCGCCAGGCCGGATGTGCACACGCCAACCCGAGCCACCCGGAGCTGCTCGCGGCCGTGGCGGAAGGCGTGACCCCGGAAACCTTGGCCGACACGGTGCGTGAGGCCATGGCGCGCTCCCCGCCGATCACGCGCCCCTTCACCTGGGCCATCGCCACTGCGCGCAGCCGGCATGCCACAGGCGCCGTTCCCCACCCACAGGATCACCCCCATGCACTCAGCCCACCACGCCGCAAGCTCAGCGCTGTCGAGCAGGTCGAGGAAGCCATCCGTGAACGCCGCGAGCGCGAAGCCGGAAGACCTCCCATCGCCGGCCTCGTCGCGCCTACTGCCGCGTGACCTGCTTGACTTCGTCTGGCTGCGCATGGCAGCTCGCTACGGCCACGCATGGGTGGCGCAGTACGGGGCCACGCCCGACGGCGCTGTCGGGGCTGAATGGCGCGAGACGCTCGGGCGCCTGACGCCAGCGCAGGTGACGGATGCTTTCAGTGCGGACGCGCTTCGTGGCGCCGACTGGCCACCAAGCTCTGGCGCTTTCTGCGCCCTCGCGCTTGGGATCCCATCCCTTGGCGCGGTGCGCGCCGAAGTGCGCCCAGGCTCACCTACGGTCAGCGCGTTTACGCGCGCCGTCTGGGGGCGGCTGGATGGATGGGCGTACCAGCGCGCCGACGCTGACCGTGCGGATCGCATGCTGCGTGAGGCGTACGATCTCACCCGTGAGGGCGTGCTGCGTGGCGAGTCGCTGCCAGCGCAACCTGTGGCCGCTCTCAGCGCCGAGCAGCCCGAGCGCAAGGCAGCCGCGACGCCAGAGCAGGTGGCCGCGCACCTTGCGCAGATCGAAGCTGACTTGCGCGGAGTCGGCGCATGAAGCCCATCCGCGCATCCGATTGGCAACTTCGCGGCAACGGCGGCATGACCGATGCGCAGCGGCGCCTGCTGAACGCTGCATGCGGCGACTTGGCTGCCCACCTTCCGTGGCATGGAATCGAGTTGAGCAAAGCCGATTACCGGCACATGATCGCCGGCACTGTACTCGGCTGGCGCACGCTGCCTGGCATCGATCTCGGCGACGGGAAGCGCGGATGGATCATGCTCGGCGGCTCGAGCCTCGATCTATCGCGCACGCAAGCCACCGATTCAATCACGCTTGCATTCCACATCGGAGACTTTCCACAGGAACAGCATCTGCGCTGCAAGCCGGTGCCGTGGTGCGATGTGGTTTGCCTAGCGCGCGGCATTCCGGATAGCGAGCGGATGGAGGTGGCGGCATGAGTGCCAAACGCATGCAGCGTCCGGTCGGTCTCCCGGCGCATCTGCACAGTCCTGGGCAGCATGCGTGTGCACAGGATCGCATGGCCCGCTTTGCCGAGGGCGTCTATTCCATCGGCGAAGCGGCCCGCATGACGGGCCTCACGCGCGCGCAGATCAGCAAGCGGTTGCAGTACGCGCGCAAACGCGGGCAGCCGTGCAGCCTCGGAGCCCCATCATGCTGAGGCGCATCTGTGCCGTCATCCTGTGTAGTGTGCTGTGGTGCGGCGGCACCTGGTGGGGTTATCGCCACGCCATCGCGCTGCGAGAGCACGCACAGCACGCACGCATCCACGCCATCAAACAGGCGCGCGACATGCAGCGCATGGCCGACCTGCGCCAACTGCGCGACTGCCAGATGCGCGTGCTGGAGAGCTACGACTACCAGCAGACGGATTTGATGATCGCGCAGTCCGCGCTAAAGCATGCCGGGATGGAGCGCTGAATATGCCACTTAAACATGGCTATGGAAAGGATAACCCAAACTGGCGCGGAGGAAACGCCAAAACATGTTTAACTTGCGGACAGATTTTTCACGCTCATGATTGTAAAAACAGGCCTAGAAAATATTGCAGTAGGAAATGCCGCCCCTGCACGCCCATAGAAAAATTGAAAGAAATGGCAGCCAAGGCTGCCGCGCTTCGCAGCGCTCAAGCCACTTATATACATTTACGAACATGCATTTGTGTTGTCTGCGGTAAAGTAATGCGTATTCCAGAGCGCCGAAAATATTGCAGTGATGAATGCCGACAAAGCCGGCGCCCTATTAAAGTGCCTCCTCAACCTAACCACATTTGCGCACACTGCGGACGACCTTTTCATGCTTATGATACCGCGAGTCGCCCCCGAAAATACTGTTCGTATTCATGCCATCTCTTAGCTGGAGGGGCGCACCGCGCAGGAGAAGAATCCGTGAAAAAGACCGCCTTATATGGTTCCAAAAAAGACGCTAATCATTCTGAGATTGTGCGCGCATTTGAGAAACTAGGGGCATCCGTCTTGGATTTATCGGCATTGGGATGCGGCGTCCCTGATCTCCTAGTTTGGTGCTGTAATGGATGGCATCTTGTGGACGTGAAAAATCCGAAAACTGGATACGGGCGCCGTGGCTTGAATCCGCGTCAACAGCGATGGGCTCTGAACTGGAAGGGTGGGCCAGTTTACCTGATCAAATCAATTGAAGACGTTGTGGCGCTTGTTAATGGCAACTCCCATCAAGTCCAGAATTTCGGAGGGTGGGGAAGTGAAGCAACCGCACTGGTGCAGAACTGGCGCCGCAACCGATCAAGCCGAGTTGAGCCGACAAAGGGAACTCCCACATGACCGACGTCCGGAAGTTGCTCGCGCGCCTCAACCCGCGCGTGGCGCAATATGAGGTAGGCTCTGGCGGCCTCCCGGAATTGACACCGCAGGACATTGCGGGGGCGCTCGGCACGATCCGCGAGCCGCTCGGGCGGGAACTGCTATGCCATGTGTGGTGGCCCGATGGCGCGCTGAGATCCCGGGCGCAGCTCCTGGACGCCATGCGCGACCGCCAATTGCAGGAGTGGGTGCGGCGCATGCGCAATCTGGAAGCCGCGCATCTGGCCTACCACCTAGCATGCGAGCTTGCCGATGGCACGCACGGTCGCATGCATGGACAGATTTCCCGCGCGCGGTCGGAAGTCGAGGATGCGAAAGGGCAGATGTGGCCGCGGATCGGGCCGCAGTCGCGCTATCGGGCCATTCGGGATGGCGTCTTGGCTGAGATGCTAGCCATGCACCTGTGCCCTGGGTGTGGCGGCACGGGCGAATCGAGGATCGACGCCATCGTGCGCGTGTGCGTGCGGTGCACCGGCTCCGGGCACGCCAAGGTCAGCGACAGCGACCGTGCCGAGCGGCTCGGGTGCACGCGCAAGACCTATACGGAAGCATGGGCGAACCCCTACGAATGGTTGTTCGCCGAATGCGCGCAGGCGGAACGGCGCGCGGCTTGGCACATGGCGAGAGAACTTGAAATTGCGGGGTGACACCCCGCGCATTTTTACCCTATCCTGAAATCCTCAACCATCATCATCAAAGCCCCGCCCCGAGCGGGGCTTTTGCGTTTCCGGAGCCCGCGATGACTCAACTGATCCTCGGCTGGCTGTTCATGATCGCCATCCTCGGCGGCATGGCGTGGCTCGCCTATCGCAGCGAGTCGCGCGGCGAGAAGGGGCGCGACCCATGACTGACACGGAAGAAATTCCCGTGGACCGACGCGCGGTGCCATGGGAACGACACGTGCAATCCGGCATAGGCGCGCTGATCGTCGCGCTGATGCTGTGGGTGGGCACCAGCATCCAATCGCAGTCCGTGGCCATTGCCAAGCTGCAGGTGCAAGGCACCGAAACGCAGGCCACAGTGGCCGCTCTGGTAGCCCAGGAGCAAGAAGGGGTGTCCGCTAGCCAAGAGGGCGCCGATGTGGGACGCCTCCAGACGCAACTGGACGGCCTGGCCCATCGCACCCGTGATCTAGAGCAAGCCGTTGCGCGCCTCCAACGATGATCGCAGCGCTGTGTGCAGCCGTAGCTATCGGTATCTGGGTCTGGCTCGATCACCGACGCCCGAGGCGGTGAGCTGATGGCCGACGGCGCAAATCGCAAAGTGCGCCTCGCCGGCGTGACCTACACCGCCGCCGAGGTCGCCGCGCACCTGCACGTCCCGGTGCGCCACGTCTGCGCGGTCCTGGATACCATCAAACATGCGCCGATCACGCCCACATGGGCGGTGTTCGCGCGGGCGAAAAAGCAGGACTGAAATCGTGACGCCGACTGCGCCACTGGGCCGCTCCCCTCGGTCAGTGGTCAACTGCGCGTCATGCCGGCAGCCGATGGTCCTAGCTCCACCGGCTGCCTTTTTTTTGGAGATGATCGATGGTCGATGAAGTCGCCCCTGATCCGGTGATCGCGGAAGTCACGCCCAACATCGAGGCGGAAGAGGGCTTGCGCCTGTACGTGTACGACGATGCCAACGGGCAGCCCCTCGTCGCCGGCTACACGGTCGTCGGCAATCCGACCATCGGATACGGGCGCCTGTTGACCAGCGCGCACGGTGTCACCGCGGCTGAGGCTGAGATGCTTCTGCTGCATGATGTCGCGGCAGCCGCAGGCGACGTGGAAAAGCTGCCGGTGTTTGCGTACCTCAACACCGCGCGCAAGGCTGCGCTACTGGACATGGACTTCAACATGGGTCTCGCGACCCTCGAACAATTCGGGCATTTCCTCGCGCTGCTGGCTGGCGCCCAGTATGAGGCGGCGTCTATCGACCTGGGCACGACACTCTGGGCCAAGCAGGTTGGCGAGCGGGCGTGCCGAATCCAGAGAATCATCGCCACGGGGATCTGGGAGCGCGCATCATGATTTTCCAGCGCCGCCTGACCGCCGACTGGCGCGCGGCCCACAAGTGGGGCAGCATCCGCTTGAAGGCACTCGCCGCTGGCCTCGTTGCGCTGCAACAGGGCTGGCCGAACATCCCCGAAGCGTGGAAAGGGGCCCTTCCGGCATCGGTGCCGCACTGGCTCGGGTATGCGGCTATCGCCAGTATCGGGGGCGCGGCGTACGCCCAGCTCACCAAAGCCGCCATCACGCCGGCGCCGAAGCCATGAGCGCCTGGCGCAACATCGCCGCGCAAGTCGGCAAGATCGGCGAGACGCCCGCGTTCATCACCGCGATGGCGCACATGTGGTTCGCCTTCTCGGCGCTGGCCATCGCCGCGCGTTACGGCCTCACGCTGTGGGTCGCCGTGCCGGTGTTCGTGGTGCTGGCGGCTGGGAAGGAATTCGTTTTTGATCTCAAATTCGAGACCACGCCCCCGCAGACCGTCTTCATGAGCGCCGAGGATTTCGCCGAGTACATGCTCGGCGTGCTGCTGTCCATCGTGGTGATCCACTGATGCTCGGCCTATCGCCCGGAGTGCTGATCGCAGGTGCAGCCGGCTACGCGCTGGCTGCTGCTTTGGGCTGGGCAGCCCTGCATGAGTACGGCGTGGCCGCATCCCAACGCAGTCGTGACCGCGCCTCTGTAGCAAGCTCGAATGCTAAGGCCGCCAACACGGCCCGCATTATGCAGGCCACAGCCGACCAGCAACGCTTGGACTACCTGCACGCCCTGCTAGCTCGCGCGCAGATGGCCTACGCCACGCAGCAGCAGATCGCAGCCAGCGGCGCGCGCCGGTTGAGCGCGGCCAACATCAAGCTGGCGACCCTGACGGCGCAGGCTCCGGCAACGGCGTGCATTCGGCAGCCGGTGCCGGCACAGGTGGCCCAGACGGCGCTTTGGACGCACTGATGCGCGTCCCCTTGCTGCTGCCAATCCTTGCGCTCGCCGGACTTTACGGCTGCACGCCCTCCATGGCTGTGCGCCCCGCCAAGCCGATCATCGTCACCCGCGTGCAGTACCAGCCCATCCCGGCTTACCTGCTCGCGCCCTGCAACATCCCGCACCCGCCGCTCACCGACTGGGCCAGCGCGATTGCTGCGGGCAACGACCTCTATACCGCCCTGACGGCTTGCGCCGCGCAGGTCGATGCCATCCGCACCACAGTCCACACGCAACCCTACAGACCATGATCATCACCATCCTGCTCGCCCTCTACATCCTCGGCGCCATGATCGCCGCAGGTGCCTGCATGGAGGCATCCAGCACCGCAGCGCAGTCCGGAGTGCCCCTCACGCACCGCATCTATGCTGCCCTCCTCGCCGGTGCCATCTGGCCAGGTAGCGCACTGCGGGCCATCGGGAAGGCGCTTCGGCGCAAGTGATCCATGCGCAGCAAACTCACCGCGCGGCAAGCCAAGTTCGTCCGCGAGTACCTTGTCGACCTCAACGGCGCTCAAGCCGCGATTCGCGCCGGCTACAGCCAGAAAGGCGCTAATGTCCGAGCCGCCGAGCTATTAGCACACCGTACGGTATTGGAATTGATTAGTGCTGGGCAGCAGAAACGCGCTGCCAAACTTGATCTCGACGCTGAGCGCGTGCTGCGCGAGTGGCTCGAGATCGCTACGGCCGACGTGCGCGAGTTGGTGCAGTACGTGCGTACTGCTTGTCCGGAATGCTGGCCCGATGTGCAGCAGGATGAGCCGAACCCCGAGTGCCGCAAGTGCCAGGGTCGCGGGAAGGGGCACGTCCGTGTGGCTGACACGCGCACGCTGTCGCCGGCAGCGGCAAAACTGTACTCAGGGGTACAGGTTGGACGCGATGGCATCAAGGTCAACCTGCGCGACCGCGATGCGGCGTGGGTAAACATCGCGCGCCACCTGGGGATGTTCAACGACAAGCTCGAACTCAAGGGGACCGTCGAGGTGGCCGATGCACGCGAGCGATTGCGAGCTTTGCTTGCTCGCAAGCGCGCTGCAACGGGCGCTTGAGTCCGGAGCGGTCACAGCAGACGAGGCTGTCGACGCGTTCACCGCAGAGCAGCAGGACGAGATACAGGCGCACTGGCCGTATTGGGGTCGACTCGAGCAGCAACTACCCACCGGCGGGTGGACCTACTGGCTGATCAAGGCAGGTCGAGGCTGGGGAAAGACGCGGACGGGAAGTGAAGCGGTGCGCCAGTGGGCGCACGAGGGTTTCGACTACATCAACCTGATCGCGGCAACGGCCGACGACGCGCGCGACATCATGGTCGAAGGTGAAAGCGGGATTCTGGCCGTCTGCCCGAAGCGCGAACGACCACTGTACATCCCGAGCAAGCGCCGGTTGGAATGGCCGAATGGTGCGCGCTCGCTGATCTTCACCGCCGACGAGCCGGATCGTTTGCGCGGCAAGCAGCACCAAAAGCTGTGGGCCGACGAGCTGGCGGCGTGGCGTTTTGCAGAGAGTTGGGACCAGGCGAAGTTTGGGCTGCGCATCGGGAACCTGCCGCAGGCCATCATCACGACGACGCCGCGTCCTACGCGGATCGTTCGCGAGATCATGGCCGATGCCGCGACGGTCGTCACGAACGGCCGCACTTACGAAAACCGCCAGAACCTCGCGCCAAGCTTTTTCGCGGCGGTGCTCAAGAAGTACGAGGGCACGCGGCTTGGGCGTCAGGAGATTGACGGGGAAGTCTTGGACGACAACCCCAACGGGTTGTTCCAGTCCGCGGACATCGAGCAGGCGCGAGTGCGTGAAGCGCCGCAACTGCAACGAATTGTAGTTGCGATTGATCCAGCAGGCACGAGCAAGAAGCGGTCTGACGAAACGGGAATCGTGGTTGCTGGCGTGCAGGGGGAGCACGGTTACATCCTCGCGGACCGCACAGTGCAGGCGACGCCCGAGAAATGGGCGTCCGAAGCGATCAAGGCGTACCACGATTTCAAGGCCGACATCATCGTTGCCGAGACGAACTACGGCGGCGAGATGGTGGCATCTGTCATCCGTGGTGCTGATCCACGCGTGCCGGTGCGCACCGTGACGGCGAGCCGCGGCAAGGCGATCCGCGCAGAACCCGTCAGCATGCTCTACGAGCAGCACCGCATCCATCACGTCGGGATGCTGGCGAAGCTTGAGGATCAGATGACGCAGTTTGACCCCATGGACGAAACCGCCAAGTCCCCCGATCGCATGGACGCGATGGTGTGGGCCATCACCGAGCTGATGCTCGATGCCCCGAATACCGCATTGATCGACCACCTCGCCGCGCTACAGTCGGCGCAACAGACCAGGACAGAGACCCATGGCGCGACCAGTTGGCGGGACTGAGATGCCCGTCGATGGGCTGCTCGCGCGGCTCAAGACCGGCGTGACGGACGCTTTCAGCGGTCCCGGCGACTGGTTCGGGCCTGGGCAGCCGATTGCGCCGAGCGCGCCGGAACAGGTCGCCGGTAGGCAGTTTCAACTCCCGATCAGCTACAACACGCTGATCCAGAGCAAGATCGATGGCGTCAGCTTTGCGCAGTTGCGCCTGATGGCCGACACCACGGACATCATCCGGCTGCTGATCGAACTGCGCAAAGACCAGGTGTGCTCGCTCGGCTGGACGATCCAGAAGACGGGCACGCTCACGGGGCGCAACCGCGTACCACAGAGCTACACCGATCCCAAAGCCGAAAAGCTGACGGAGTTTTTCCGGTCGCCCGACAAGGACCACGGCTGGGAGGAGTGGCTGCGGTTTCTGCTGGAAGACATGTTCGTGCTGGACGCGCCGACGCTGTACGTGCAGCGCACGCGTGGAGGTGGCATCTACGCGCTGCGTCCGCTGGACGGTTCGACGATCAAGCGCGTGATCGATACGCACGGCTGGACGCCGGTGCCACCGAATCCGGCCTATCAGCAGATTCTGCAAGGGACTGCGGCCATCGACTACACGACCAATGACCTGATCTACCGGCCGCGCAACCCGCGCACGAATCGCATCTACGGGCTCGGGCACGTCGAGCAGATCATCATCACAGCCAAGACGTGGCTCGCGCGGCAGGCGTCGAACCTTGAGTACTACGACAAGGGCAGTGTTCCGGACGGGTTTGTCAAGGCTGCCAAGGATTGGATTTCGCCGGAGACCATCGCGACGTACGAGTTGCTGCTCAACAACCAGTTGAGCGGTCAGCTCGGCGAGCGGCGCAAGATGAAGGTCATCCCGAACGACTCGGATTACATCGCGACCAAGCAGCCGGCGCTGATGGATGCGTACGACGAGTGGCTGGCGCGCATCGCGTGTTTCTGCTTCAGCGTGCCGCCGACGGCGTTTGTTAAGACCATGAACCGAGCGACGGCGGCGACGGCCAACATTTCGAGCTTGGAGACGGGCCTCGCGCCGACCAAGCGCTGGGTGGAACGCTTGATCGACTATCTGATCCAGCATGTGCTGGGCGAGCCGGATTACAGCTTCAGCTTCCGCGACAAGGAAGCGCAAGACCCGCTGGAGCGGGCGCAGATCGACAACATCTACCTGACGCAAGGAGTGCTGGTGCCGAATGAGGTACGCGCAGACCTGGGGTATGACGCGCTGCCGGAGCCAGAGGAATCGCAGCCGGTGAAGCCGATCACCGAAGCGGGCGAAGCATCCGATGGCGCGCAAGGGGGAACGCCAGCGCCCGCGCAGAAGCAGCCGAAAGGAAATGAGCCGCAGGGGGCAGCGCAACACGTGTACAAGATTTCAGCGCTGGACCCGGAGGCCCTGCAACGCGCCTTCAAACAACTTGATTTGCGTGATGCGCTGCACGGGGGTGCCCACTCTCACCTGCACAAGGCCGACGACGAGCCCCTGACCAAGCCGATGCACAAGCTCGCCGATGCGTTCGAGTCGTGCTTCACGCTGATGCGGGATGCGGTCGTCAAACAGGCGCAGAGCCTTGGTAAAGCGGCTGATGGCAAGACGCACAGCCGGAGCGCAGACGACGCCGAAGCGTTTGCCGCAAGCGTGGACACGTCGCCGCTGTCCCTGGCATGGGATGACCTGCACACCACGCTCTCGGCGACGGCGGCAAGCGGCGCGCGGGCGCAGATCGTGCAGATCATGCACGACGAGGACTTGTCGCCTGCGGAGGTGGCGTCGGCGATCAATCAGGAGCGCGATCTGGATGCGACGGAGACGTCTGGCGCATCCGAGGCGCCGGCACCTGGGTTGCAGCTCGATCTGCTGAATTACCGCGATCCCAACGCCGTGCGCTGGGCGTCCGAGCACGCCGGCAAGCTGCTGACCACAGACGGCAACGGCGGTGAACTGGCCGACGCCACACGCAACATGATCCGGCGGACGTTGACGCAAGCGCTGGAGGACAAGCTGACGCACAAGGAGATCAGCGACCTGCTGGAACGCGACCACGCTTTCAGCCGCGCGCGCGCCGAGCTGATCGCGCGCACCGAAGTGCACATGGCCGAGAACCAGGGTGGTTTGGTCGGTGCCCAGCGCGTCGGCATGCAGGCGAAGAAGTGGCTGCTGAGTGGCCGCGACGATCCCTGCTCCATCTGCATCGGCAACGCCGATCAGAAGTGGATACCGATCAACGAAGCATTTCAGGGTGGCGTCCAGGCGCCCCTTCAACATCCGCGGTGCTTGTGCGCCGCACGCTATCGCAAGCAACTGCCGGACTGACCGGCGCCAACTGATGCGAGGTTTCGCCATGCAGATTTTCGCCCGCCTGACCAAAGTCAACGAGGCCGACCGGACCATCGAGGGCGTCATTGCGTCCGAAGCCGTGGACCGCTCCGGTGAGATTTTCGACTACGCCAAAAGCAAGCCCAACTTCGTGCGCTGGTCGTCCGAGCTCGGGAAGGCCACCGACGGCAAGAACATCGGCAACGTCCGCGCGATGCACGGCAACGTGTCGGCCGGCATCACGAAGGCCATGGAGTTCGACGACTCCGCCAAGCAGATCGTGGTGAAGGCAGAAATCACCGATGACAACGAATGGCGCAAGGTTCTGAAGGGCAACTACACAGGGCTCAGCATCGGCGGCAAGTACGCCGAGAAGTGGAAGGACGAAACGCTGGGCAAGACGCGGTACGCCGCCGACCCATCGGAGTATTCGCTGGTCGATCTGCCGTGCAATCCCGAGGCCACGTTCACCGTGGTGAAGGCCGATGGCGTGAAGGAAATGCACAAGTTCGAGCACACCACCGACGACCTGTCTAAGTGGGCCGATGATCTGACGGATGCCGAGGAAGCTGCGGTGCTCGCCAAGATCGCACGACGCAAGGGCGTCGACCCGAAGCAAGGCGAGGACAAGTACGGGGACGTGAAGTACGCGGACCCGAAGAACAAGAAGTACCCCATCGATACGGCTGCCCACATCCGCGCGGCGTGGAACTATATCCACATGCCGAAGAACGCTGCGAAATACAGCGCCGAGGATGCGAAAACTATCAAGTCGCGCATCGTGGCGGCGTGGAAGGACAAGATCGACGCCAAGGGACCGCCCGAGGCTGAGAAGTTCGCGGAAGCCATCTTGCAGAAGATGGTGGCGAATCCGGCAGCTCAGGCGCTGGCCAAGGCCGCGCGGTCGCTCCTCGGGGAAACCGAACTCGAGAAGGGCCTTTACACCGTCAGCGTGTTCGCGCAGTTGCTCGAACAGCTCGCGGCGATTGCGGACGGCACGGTGTACGAAGCTGAAGCCGAAGGGGACGACAGTTCGCTGCCCGAAGTGATGCGCGCGGCCCTCAAGCCCATTGCGCACGCATTCCTGGCGATGGCGCAGGAGGAGACGAACGAAGCGCTGCACGGCGAGCTCAACGACGACGCCAGCATGGAGTTGAGCGCCAAGGGCGACCTGGCCAAGGTCGGCCGCAAGCACACGAAGAAGACCCGCGAGCACCACGCCGCGATCCGCGAGCACATGAAGGCCATCAACGAGCACATGGACGCGCTACAAGCAGACGACCCGAAGGGCGACGACAAGGACGACGACGCCGACAAGATGGCCAAGGGTGCGGATGAACTGGCGAAGCGCGACGATCTGTTGACCAAAGCCGCTGCGCGCATCGAGGAACTGACCAAGGCCCTGAAGGACTTGCAGCAGCAGCCCGAACCTGTGCGCGCCGCGCTGCGCGCGGTTGGCAAAGGTCAGGACATCGGCGAACAGCCTGGCACCGAAGTCGAGCCCATCACCAAGGCGGACGGCACCATCGACGAAGGTCTGACGGCAATCCGCAAGGCGCTTCGCAACCCGGTACTGGTTCGATGATCGCTACGAAGGCTAAGCACCTCGCGCGCCCACCGCGCGAGTGCGTGCTCGCGACACTTACGGAAGCGGCGCGCATGGCGAACCTTTCCAGGTACGAGATCAAGGATGGAATCGACGAGGGGTCGGTCCGCGCGTTTCAACTTAAGGGGAAACGGTGTATTCGGGTAGCGCTCAGCGATGTGCTCTTGCTGGCCGCTCGACTCGCGATTGGCAGCCTGCGGATGAATATCGAAAGGCTCCAGGAAGAGCTTGAGGGTGAACGGCTAAAGCTTCAATGGCAGCAGAGGGACACGAAAGAAATCATCCGGTTTGGCCGTTCAGCCCGGCTCGAAAGATATGCGGCAGAAATCCTGAAATCCTCGGGAACCACCACCGACAAGCTGACTTTTTCTTCCTTTCTCGAACGGGTGCTTGAACGCACACGGTCGCCAGAGATGCGCCCAGAGGTGTCCAAGTGGGCGATCCTCATGTACGACACCTACATCAGCGCCCCACTCGAGCGCACACGCTAACCCAAGCCCCGGCTCGGACTGTCGGGAGACAGACCAACACCGGGCATCTATTTCAAGGCCACGCACTCGCGTGGCTTTTCTGTTTCCGGCCTCAGCGCCGTAATCGGACTGCCGTGAGGCAGCCCATCGCACCGCCGTGAGGCGCTGCATTCCACACGATGGAGTAAGCACCATGGGTAACGAAATCACTGCGCTGGAGGCCATTGCCAAGGCGCTTGCTGCACCGCTGCCGGACGCGATTACCAAGGCGTTTACGAGCCCGACCAGCGCAACGTCCGGGCTCGCGCAATACAACCTCGAGGAAGGCGCGCGCCTGATCTATCCCCTCACCACCACCCTGCGCAACATGATCCCGCGCGAAGTGGGGCAGGCGGGTATCCAGGCCAACTGGCGCTCGATCACTGCGGTGAACCCGAACGGCACCAAGATCGGCGTGTCGGAAGGTAATCGCGGCGGTTACAACGGCTATACCGAAGTGGACCGCTTCGGCAAGTTCGTCGAGCTGGGCATGGAGGACTACGTGACGTGGAAGGCCGAGCGCGCTGCCGGCAACTTCCAGAACCTCGACGAGTTGGCCGTGCAGATGCTGTTGCAGGCCACCATGGAGGCCGAGGAGAAGATCATCCTGGGCGGCTTCGGCGTCAATCAGCTCGGCACCACCGGCGCGGTCACCGTCAGCACAGCGACCACGGGCGGCACGATTCCGGCGCAGTCAGGACTGTTGACCTGCGTCGGCCTGACCTTCGAGGGCCAGCGCGAGTCCAGCGTGGCCAATGGCGTCAAGCTGCCCTACACGCGGACGAATGCCGACGGCTCCACGGACAACATCCAGGGCTTCAGCCTGGCACCGTCCGCTTCGGCTGCGGCCACCACCACCACGGCGACCTCGACCGTCACCGGCTCCGTCGCACCCATTCCGGGTGTGTTCGCCTACGCGTGGTTCTATGGGGTCTCGGGCAGCCAGCTGCTCGCGGCGATCACGTCCATCAACTCGGTGGTGCTGACTGCACCGCCTGCTGGCACGCAGAACCTGACCGCGCTCCCGGCGACGGATACCAGCAACGATTCGCTGGTGTTCGACGGCCTCATCTCGCAGATGGTCGCTGCGGGTTCCGGTTCCTACCTCTACGCGATGCCCACTGGCACCGCTGGAACCGGCACCGCACTGACTTCGACGGGCAGCGGCACTGGCGGCATCACGCAGTTCGATGCGGCCATCGAGTCGTTCTTCGCCAACTACCGCCTGATCCCCACGGACATCTGGATCAGCGGCGCCGATCAGGCTGCGATCAAGAACCTGATCTTGCAGGGCAACACCAACGTCGCCCCGTTCTTCCAGGACAACCAGGGTAACGTCCGAGCCGGTGCCCGCGTGCGCACCTACACCAACCCCATCGGCTACGGCGCCACCGATCTGGAACTGCATGTTCACCCGTTCCTGCCGCAGGGCACCGTCTTGTTCACCACGAACAAGATCCCCTACGCGCTCAGCAACGTGCGGCAAATCTGGAAGATGAACCTGCGGCGCGACTACTACTCGATCCTGTGGCCGTTGCGCAGCCGCAAGCACGAGTACGGCGTGTACTTCGATGGGATGTTGCAGCACTACTTCCCGGCCGCGATGGGCATGATCACCAACATCGCGCCGTAAGGCATGCGGTAGGTGCAATTGAGGGCGTCCACGGGGCGCCCTCTTTTTTTGGAGGTGAGGCATGTCAACAATCAAGCTCAAGGCGCCGAAGGATGCATCCAGCGCCACCTTCGCTGGCCGCTTGTACGAAGTCGTGCGTGGTGCGGTCGAAGTGCCTGCGGAAGCGGCTGCCGCACTTGTCGCGCATGGCTATACGGCGCTGCGCCAGGAAGCAGAGAAGTCGGTGAAGGGTGAGATCGCGCAATGACGCTCTGCGCGGTTGCCGATGTCCAGACGTACCTGGGCAACACCGATGCCGCGCTGGCGCCGGTGCTCACGGCGCTGGTGAACAACGCCTCAGCGCTCATCGAGCGCTACTGCGGCCGCGTGTTCGAGCAGGCGAGTTATACCGAAACGCGCAACGGCAACGGGTCCGAGGCGATCTTTCTGCGCCAGGGGCCGATTATTTCGGTGCAAAGCGTGTCTGTCGATGGCGTGGCAGTCCCTCCAGCACCGGATGCGATCAGCTACGGCTACGTGTTCGACGACCGCCAGGTGTACCTGCGCGGGTATGCGCGCGTTTCACCATCGGCACCAGGCACCATGATCGGCAGCGTCGGATCGTTCCGGCGCGGCATCCAGAACGTCGTGATTGCCTACACAGCTGGCTATGCGTCGATCCCGCTCGACCTGAACCAGGCGTGCGTGGAACTGGTGTGCGACAAGTACGCCAAGCGCAAGCGCATCGACGAGAAGTCGCAGACAACGGGCCAACAGATGACGGCCGCGTACGACCTCAGCGATATCAGCGCGCGGGTCAAGACCGTCATCAACGCCTACCGGCTGCCGATGATTCCGCCGTGATCACAGTACGCACTACGGTCACGGGCGCGCCCGAAGTTGGCGCGCGTCTTGAAGGGCTGATTCCGCGCATCCGGGAACTGGTCGCGGGCGCGCTCAATGAGTACGGGCAAGAACTCAGCGGCACGATCAAAGAAGACAAGCTCAGCGGCCAAGTCCTGAACGTGCGCAGCGGCGCTCTGCGGGATTCCATCACGCCGCTGGAAGTCACGCAGGCCGAGGTCATGCAAGGTGGCGCAGCCGGGGGCGCAGGAATTCCCTACGCCAAGATTCACGAGTACGGCGGCATCATCGAGGCACGCAACTACCCATACCTGACTTTCCGCACGGAAGACGGCCAGTGGCATCGCGTCAAGTCCGTGGTGATGCCGGAGCGCAGCTACATGCGTAGCAGCTTCCGCGAGACCTACGAACAAGGCATCGACCAAGTGCGCGCCGCCGTCATGGAGGCCATTGCATGAACCGTCCGACGTTCGAGCAGGTGTTCGCTGCGCTGTTCGCGCAACTGCAAACCGCTGCCGGGATTACCACCTTCAGCCGCCGCGTGAAGCAGGCGAAGGACGTGCAACCAGAGGAAAGCCCGGCGTTGTATCAGGTCGAAGGGGAGTTCGTTGCCCACTACACGGCTGGTGCCCCGGCCATCGCGTGGGATCTGACCGCTGTGCTTGTGCTCGTGGTCGTACAGTCCGATGACACACAGCCGATGTCACCATCCCTGAACGCAGCCATGCAGGGTATTACGCAGGCGCTGGCGCCATCACCAGGGACTTCGTACCAGACCCTGGGCGGCGTGGTCTACAGCGCAGCCATCGAAGGGAAGGTCGAAATCTTCGAGGGTGCTGCAGGTAACACAGCGGTCGCCTTCATCCCCGTTCGTATCTTGATCCAGGGCTTCTAGGAGGCCACCCCATGAACGACCCCATCGCATCCGGGAAACCGGAGGCGCAGTCGCGCGCGTCTTTCGAGCAGCGCGCCATCGCCGGCGCCAAAGCCGTCGCCATCGATGTCGAGGACGCCGTGAAGCGCGCCGTCGCCGGCGTCGAGGCTTGGTACGCCGAGCACTTCCACCACGCCGTGCAGACGGCAACCCCAGCCATCCCGGCAGAGCAGAAGGCGGCGCTCATCGCGCACGTCACGGCTGCCATCAAACCACCCCAGGAGTAACGCGCCATGTCTCAGACTGGTTTCTACAACGCATTTGGCCCTGGCTTGCTGTGCGCCAAGGGTCTCCAAACCGGCTCGCAGCCGATGGTCTTTGGCTTCTTGCAGGACATCCAGCTCAAGTTCACCCGTAAGAACGATTTGCTGTACGGGCAGAATCAGTGGGCCGGCGCGGTGGGGGCAGGCACCATGAGCTGCAGCGGAACCGCGAAGGTCGGCGCCCTTTCGGCCACCATCTACAACTTGATGTTCGGGGTGACGCCGAGCACCGGGACGCAATCGGTAGCCTACGGCGAAGCGCACAACGTGCCCGCGTCGACGCCGTTTACCGTGACGGTCACGAATTCAGCGACCTTCCTATCGGACTACGGCGTCGTGTACACCGCTACGGGCATTCCGCTGCAACTGGTGACAGGCACTCCGACCACGGGCCAGTACAGCGTCAGCGCCGGTGTCTACACGTTTGCCGCTGCCGATACGGGACTGGCGGTACAGATCACCTACACGTGGACGAATGCCACTGCTGGCAGCACGCTGATCGTGCCCAACAACCTGCAAGGCGTGCAGCCTGTTTTCAGCATCCTCGCGCAACGCTCCTGGAACGGGACGGGTGAACGTCAAGTGCTCCCCAATTGCGTCGCATCGGGCCTAACCCTCCCGACTGCCATGTCCAAGTTCGGAATCTCCGATTTCAGCTTCGACGCGTTCAGCCCGGGCGGTACGGCTTCGCCGGTCCAGATTTACACGGACATCTGACGCCATGATCAGAGGAACGGTCGTCAACATCGCGGGCACCGATTACACGGTGCCCCCCTTCACCATCGGCCAGTGGGAGGCCTACGACGCGGCGCTGAAGGGATACACCGCACAGGGCGATGCGGGAGTGCCCGGCATGGTGCGCGCCATTGCGCCCCTGCTTGTGGAAAACATCCGGCGCAACTATCTCGACTTCGCACTGGCTGCGGATGATTGGGATTTGCCCACCTTTCTGGAGGCCCGCGCCGCGTGCTTGGCCACGTCGCGCCAGGCAAACCCTCCGAGCGCGCCGTCGAACCCATCGACTGGCGCAACCTGATCTCTCGCACCGCCTCGGCGCTCGGCATCACGCCGCGCGCCGTACGCGCGGACATGACGCTGGATGACGTGCTCGACCTGCACGACTACTGGAAGGACCACCCGCCGGTGCAGTGGATGGTGCAGAGCTATCTCGGCATCGGCAACACGGGGAATGCAGGTCAGGAACTCAGCGCTGCCGATCTGGCGGCGTTTGCGCGGACGGGGAATCTGCCGGGGTGACGCCTTCGAGCATGCGCTGCGCCATCAAGGCCGTCAGGTAGCGGGTGTCCTGCGCTGCTCGGACCAAAGCGGCGACCACGCATAGCAGCAGCGCGCCGAAAGCGCCAATCACCAACGCCATAAACCACGCGACGTTCCCTCCGATGAGGGTGGCTGCACTCAGGACGCCCCCAATCCCTACGAGCGTCGCGAGCACGTACAGGGTTACGGGCAGCGCGTGCTGCGCGCGGTATCGACGCCCCTCTACTTGCACGCTCTCCACAGGACAACTCCGATGGCCGGACCGGCTTCCAGCATACTCGTAACACTCGGCGTCGACAGCAGCGAACTTGCGCCAGGCTTGGACGCCGCCAAGGCGCAAGTGCAGGCCGCACAAGACCAGATGAATGCATCCGGTCAGGCGGCAGCCGATGCCATGGCAAGCGCCACGGCCGCGCCTGCGGACGCTTGGGATGCCCTGGCCGCGCAGATTGCCGCGTCCGCGGATGCCGCGAAAGCAGCGATTGCGGAGATGGCTGGCGAAGCGCTGGCGCCTCTCGAACTGCTGACCGCTGCGACTTCCGGAACCGCAACCTCCCTCGATGAACTGGTGGCGCAGGAAGGGGCGCTGATCGCGGCCTTCAATGCCGGGACCCTGAGCGCTGCGCAGTACGGCGAAGCGATGGACGCGCTGGACGCCCAGACGGCTACCCTGACGGCTTCACTGGAAGCGGCGGGAGCCGCAGAGACGGACCTGATCGCCGCGCAGATGGCGCAAACGACGGCGTGGGCCGAGCAGGATGCGGCCATCGCCGCCAACACGGGCGAGCTGGACGCCAACACCGCCGCGCGCGATGCGAACTCGGCTTCTGGTGGTGGCTTCCGCTTCCACGGGCTGTACGGAACGATCAGCGAAGGACTGAACGCGCTGATGTCGCCGGCCGGCGCTTCCATTGCGGCCATCGCCGGACTCGGCGGCGTCATGGCCTACGGCGCCGAGAAGACCGCCGACCTCAACGAGGCGCTCGCCAACACCGGCAACTATGCCGGCGTCACTGCGGCAGACGTCGAGTCGATGGCGCGCGAGATCGCCGGAACGTCCATGAGCGTAGGGACGGCCTCGAGCGCGCTGCAGGCGCTGGCACTGAGTGGGCACATCACCGGCAACGACCTGATGGCCGCTGGGCAGGCGGCGGCCGATATGGCGAGCCTCACCAACGAAAGCATGGCGAAAGCGGTGGGCGCCATCGAAAAGCTCGGGGAGGACCCGCTGAAGGCATCGGTTGCCCTCACGAATCAACTGCACTATCTGAGCGCGGCCGAGTACGAGCAGATCGCCAAACTGGAAGCCGAGGGGAACGCTTCCGGCGCCGCCACTGAAGCCATCAATGCGATCCGCGATGCCGAAGCGCGCCGCGTGGCGGCGATGAATCAGGACGAGCCGGCGATCCTGCATTGGCTGCAGGAGGAAGTACACGGCTGGGAGAACCTCGGCCACGCGATGATTTCCGCAGCGCCCGATGGCGAAATGGTCAAGCGCAACCGGCTCGCCACCGAACTCAATGCGCTGTATCACCAAGACCCCGGCGGATTCACTCGCACCCCAGCCGGCGTCGTCAGTTTCAGCAACGCGAATCACTACTTCACCGACAACATCATGGGGCAGTGGAGTTCCTCGCATGCCGCGCATGTGGTGGCGGAGTGGAACGCGCTCAACGCCAAAATCACGGCCGAGCACAACAAGATCGCGCACGACGCCGCTATCACTACGGGCGAGAATGCAGCGCAGGCGCTGGCACCGCTGATTCACGGGTTCGACAAGGCAGCCGACCGGGCGGCCGCGGCAAAGAAGGTGACGGCCGAATTGATGGACGAGGTTCGCGCAGGACTGCCGCTACCGGACGGCGTGGAGCAGATTGGGCGCACCTTCAGCGGCCCAGGCTTCGATTACCTGGTGAACAAGACTGCCGGCGAGATGCCGCATGCGGCGCACACCGCCCACATCGGTGCCGACCACCCCACGATGGCCTCCTGGATCCCGCAGTCCATCACCAACGAGCTGATGCGCATTCAGCAGAAGCAGGTCGATGAAGCGATAGCGGTCAGCAAGACCACGGAAAGCTCTCAGGCTGCGCACCAGGTCGCAGCGCAGCAGTTGAAACAGCAGCATGTGCAAGCCATGGCGAGCATGGGGACGATCAGCGGTTCGTCGGCCATCGAGCAGGAACAGGCCGTCGCCGACAAGATCTACCAGATCAAGCTGGCGGAACTGGAGAAGGAAAAGGCTCTGGCGGCAACGAAGCCCGAAGAAACCGCGCGCATCAACTCCGAGATCGTGCGCCTACAGGACGCGCACACGGCCACGATGGTCAGCTTGGCAGACAAGGCTTCTGCGCAGCAGATCAAGACGTCGGAAGCAGTGGTGCAGCCGATCCTGTCCACCTTCAGCCAGGTGACTGCCGGCTATGTAGAAGGAACCCTCACGCGCCAGCAGGCTGAGCTACGGCTCGGGTCCGCGCTGGTCGCAGAGACGATCAACACCGGCATGCAGATGCTGGTGCATCACATTGCAATCGAGGAAGCCAAGACGATTGCCACGGCTGCCGGGACGGCTGAGCGCGTCGCGCTGACCATCGCCGCGGAAGCGGAAGCAGCCGCCATTCACGCCCTGCATGCCGTCGAGTGGATCATCACCGAAGCCGCCAAGGCTGCCGCTTCGGCATTCACCGCGATGGCCGGAATCCCGATCATCGGCCCGGTGCTCGCTGTAGCCGCATCTGTTGCAGCCGGCGCCGAAGTCTTGAGCCTGGTGGGGAACGTGGCGAGCGCCTCCGGAGGCTGGGAGCGTGTTCCGTTCGACAACGCGCCCGCGCTACTCCACAAAGACGAGATGGTGCTGCCCGCTGACCTTGCGGAAGGCATTCGCAACATGAGCGGTGGTGGTGGCAACGGCGAGACGCACCTGCATTTCCACGCCGTCGATGGTCCCTCGATGTCGTCCTGGTTCCAGCGCAATCCGCACGTAATCGTGAATGCGCTCGCGCACGCCCACCGCGTCGGCGCGACGGCATGAGCTACAACACCTTCCCGACGCTTCCGGGCATCGGCTGGCCCATCAAGGTCACGCCGACGTTCAAGACGATTGTGCAGCAAGCAGCCTCTGGTGCTGAGTACCGCACGGGTCTGTGGCAAAACCCGCTGCGCACCATCGATGTGCCGATCAACTACCTGACGCAAACCGACTGGAACACGCTGCTTAACTTCTTCGTCGGGCAGCAGGGTGCGCTCGTGCCGTTCCTGTTTGCTGTCACCAACGACAATTCGCAGACGGCCCGGAGCTTTGGCACCGGCAACGGAACCGTCACTGCGTTTCCGCTGCCGCTTCCGGTGAACGCGCAGGTCACGGGGACTCCGGCGATCTATGCGAACGGGACGCAAATCTATTCAACAGGCACCGGCACGCCCGCAACCCCCACGCTTGGACAAGTGGCGGGAGGGACCAAGGCTGCGCGCACCTACTACGTGCGCATTGAGTATGTGAATGCGGCGGCTGGCACTTCGCCAGCTTCGGCTGAAGTATCACTGGCAGTCGCCCTCGACAGGCTGCTCACGGTCGCTGCGCCCGCTGCGGCTCCAGGTGCCACGCTATGGCAGGTGTTCATCGGCACGGCTGCCAACGGGGAGACCCTGGCTGCAACCTTGGCCATGGGCGCCAACTACACCGAGCCCACCAGCGCGCTGCCGTCCGGGGGTGGGTACAGCACCACGGACGGGACGACGTTTGCGGTCTCCAATACGGGCACCGTTACCTTCGCGAGCGCGCCTGCCAGCGCCACAGCGCTCACCTGGACTGGCACGTATGCCTACGTCGCCCGTTTCCCGGATGGCCTCGATTTCGAGCAGTTCATGTCCCAGCTCTACCGCACCAAGACCCTCAAGTTGCAGGAAGTGCGCTGATGAAGACGGTGAGCCCCGCTTTCCTGACGATGATCCAGACGAGCGAGTTTCTGGTGCAGGCCAACCTGTATCAGTTCACACTGCCCAGCGGCTCTAATTTCTACTGGACGGATGCGCAGCAGAACATCGTCTACAACGGCAACACCTACCTCGCGGCGTATCTGGACAATCAGCCCGGCTTGGCGCGCGGCCAACTTAAGACGTCCATCGGTTTGAATGCGGACAGCCTAGAAATCGACGTGTCGTACGACACGAACACGCGCATCAACAACATGACACCGGCAGCCTTTGCGCTCGCGGGGGGCTTCGACAATGCTGTGGTGACGGTATCGAAGGCGCTAGCGCCTGACTGGACCAACCCCGTCATCAACGGTGCCGTGAATCTGTTTACCGGCATCGTCGCCGAAGTGCAGGCTGACAGCGGCGTGGTGAAGTTGACCGTCAACAGCATGCTGCGACTGCTGAATACCGCCTTCCCGCGCAATTACTTCCTGCCGCAGTGCAACCATGCGCTGTTCGATGCTGGGTGCACGCTGCTCGCATCGAACTTCGCCGTCAATGGAACCGTCAGCGGAACGTCCAACACGCTGACCTACTTCGGCTCGGGTCTCACAAATGCAGCGAACTGGTTCGCCCTCGGATATGTCGTGTGGAACACCGGCGCGAACGCGGGCCTCAAGTCCTTTGTGAAGTCCTATGACGGCTCGGGCAACTTCACGCTGCCGTATCCGCTCGCGGCCGTTCCCGCGCCAGGCGACACCTTCACGGCGTATCCGGGGTGCGACAAATTGCAGGCCACCTGCACCACGAAGTTCAACAACCTCCAGAACTTCCGGGGCTTCCCCTACGTCCCCACTCCGGAAACGCTCGAACTCGGGCCAGGTTCATCGCCGCAGCGCATCGGCGGTCTCGGTGGTGCTGGCAATTCACAGCTTCACGTCGGCCCCGGTGGCCAGTTCATCAAGTTCTTGCCGCGATGAACACGCGCGAGCGGATCGTGGCTCATGCCGAGCGCTGGTTGAACACACCATATCATCACATGGCCGATGTTCTCGGCGTGGGCGTGGACTGCGCCATGCTGCCGGTGAGGGTGTTCTGCGACCTCGGCCTCGTGCCGAGATTCGACCCGCGGCCCTATCCCCACGACTGGATGCTGCACCGCTCGGAAGAGCGCTACCTGTCTTTCATCACCCCGCGCGCGCACCAAGTGGAATCACCACACCCAGGCGACCTCGCGCTGTTCCGTTTCGGACGGTGCGCGGCGCACGCCGGCATCGTGTGCGAACCGGGCTACATGATCCACGCCCACCTCCCCGCTAGACGCGTCACGCGCGCGGAAATCGCGCCCTACCTTCCCCGCCTGCATTCCTATTGGAGCGTGATCGGTGTCTAACCTGTTCGGCCTCAACACCGGGCGCGTCGCCGCCACCACGCAGCCGCAGGCCATGGGCATCAACTTGCAGGGGGCGCAGTACGGGCCCCCCATTCCCGTGGTGTACGGCCAGAACCGCGTGCCAGGGAACGTCATCTGGTACGGCGATTTCAAGTCCTACCAGCACACGCAGAAGGTGGGCAAAGGGTTCGGGGGTGGCACCTCGACCTCCTACACCTACACCGCCAGTTACCTCAACGGCCTGTGCGAAGGTCCGATCACCGGCATCGTGCAGGTCTGGTCCGGCAACTCGATTCTGTTGCTCTCCACACTTGCGCCGTTCTCGTCGACCGGAGCAAGCGGTCAAGCGCCGTGGAGCGTGCTGCCATCCCCTGCGAATCTCGGCTACTCGCTGACCGCGCTGTTCGGCGTGGACAACATGAACCTGGGCGGTTCGCCGACGCTGCCGAATTACAACTACGAAGTCGCAGGGTTGCAGCAGTTTGGTGGTGGCGTCATCGACGCCAACCCCTCGGCGATTCTGACCGACATCTGCACCAGCACGACGCACGGCGTGCCCTTCAACTACCTCGGCAACCTCACGCAGTACAGCAACTACTGCGTCGCGAACGGTCTTTTCCTTGCGCCGGTGTACGACCAGCAAAGCACCGCGGTGCAGATCCTCACCGACCTGTTCCGCGCGACGAACAGCTACGCCTATTTCTCCGAAGGCGTCCTGAAGGTCGTTCCCCTTGGCGATGTCGCCGTCACTGGGAACGGTGTCACCTACACGCCGAACGTGACACCCGTGGTGAACCTCGGCGCGGCTGACTTCATCGTGTCGGGCCAAGAGTCGCCGGTTACCGTCCAGCGCAAAGCCCCCCAAGACTGCTACAACTCGGTCAGCGTGCAGTTCGAGGATCGCTCGAACAGCTACCACAACAGTGCCGTGATCGCCTCAATCGACGAGGACATGATCGCGCACGGCGCCAAGATGGCGCAGACGGTCAACGTCAACGGGTGCGTCGTCGCTTCCGTTGCGCGCTTCATCGCGCAGAACATGGTGCAGCGCGCCTACTACGTGCGCAACACCTACCAGTTCAAACTGTCCTGGCGTTACTGCTACCTCGAGCCGTGCGACATCGTGACGCTGACGGACATCAACACCGGCCTGTCCAACTTTCCGGTGCGGCTGCTCGACGTCTCGGAAGACGCGGAAGGGCTGCTCGACATCACCGCGGAAGAGTTCCCCGAAGGCATCGGGCACTCGGCGATCTACAACACGCAGCCGAACAGTGGAGCCGCCATCGACCCGCTGGTCGATCCGGGTCCGGTGAATGCGCCATTCCTGTTCCGCATGCCAGGCTATCTGGTCGGCAATGCGTCGCCCGAGATCGGGCTGGCCGTCTGCGGCTCGGGTGCGTGGTGGGGTGGCTCGGACATCTACATCAGCTACGACGGTACCTCGTACCAGTATCTGGGCAGCATCAACGCGCCAGCGCGGTACGGCAATCTGACGAGCGACCTGCCGCAGCCGGCCAGCGATCCGGACACCACGACGACGCTTGGCGTCCAACTCTATGCGCCAGGCGTGCTGCTGGGTGGCACCCAGACAGACGCCGACAATCTCAGCACGCTGTGCATGGCCGGGACGGAGTTGTTCGCCTACGAAACGGCAACGCTGACGGGCACCAATGCGTACAACCTCACCTATTTGCGGCGCAATGCCTATGGCACCAGCAACCCGGCGACGGTCGGCTCTGGGGAAAACTTCGTGCGCCTGGACGATGCCATTTTCCGCTTCCCGGTCGATCCGTCGCTCATTGGCACGACGGTCTACATCAAGTTCCTCTCGGTCAACGTGTTCGGCCGCACTCCCCGCACGTTGGCCGAGGAAACAGCCTATTCCTACGTGGTCGGCTCCAGCGTCGAACTGCCGGACATTCCGCCGACGCCGACGAATTTCACCGTACTCGGCGTGGCGGATGGCGTACAACTTTCATGGTCGAATGCCGTACCCGCGGCCGTCTCTGCCATCGCGATCTACAAGTCGGCCAATCCCACGAGTGGTTTTTTCCTTGTCGGGGAAGTGGGGAATACGGCCAACACGTGGACGGATCACTTCACCAACGGAGCGACGTGGTACTACTACGTCACCGCGCGCGGGCCGCTCGTTTCATCTGGATGGAGCGTTGCTACGGCCGCACTCAGCACCGCGGGGCGTACGGTGCCCCCATTGTCTACCGGCAAGAACATGGTCGGCAATTCGTCTTTTACCCAGAACAACATGGGGACGGCCACAAACACCTCGTTCACTAACGGGCAGCACATCGTCGACGGCTGGGATGCCTACGCTGTCTCCTCAAACAACGTGCTGTTGTGGGAAGCAGGCACATCGCCGTACGGAGCGCACCCGTTTTTTGGGTTGCGGTATGGATCGGTGCCCGCAAATGGGTTTGCGCTTTGCTGGATGAGCGCGACGCCCGCTTTTCCCGTGTCGCCGGGTCAGCAATTTGTGCTGTCCGCGCACTTCAACAATGCGAACACCACCACGATCGCTGGGTTGTCTCTCAATGTTCGCCTCGGCGTGAAGTGGTTCAGGTCCGACGGTACAGCGAGCGCGACGGTTGAGACGGAGTCTGATTTCGCCGTCGTCTGGGGCGACCAGTACCCCACCTTGTCGGTGACCGCGCCCAGCGATGCAGCCACTGGGATGCTGTACTGCGGGCAGACGACCTACAACAACACTGGCAGCGCCATCCCCATCACGGGGTTTCCGTTCGAAACGCGGTGCTACATGGCGGCGTGCGTGTCGGTCAACAACATCGATACGGAAGTCGCCGACGGCCTGAATTACGCCCGCGTCGCCGCGCTCGACTCGACGCCCGTTGGGGGCGTCAATCGCATCAAGCTCGGCGTTGCCGGAAGCGGCGCGCAGCTTGGCGATCAGCGCAACGGGTGGCCCATCTTGTACGCGGGGGCGCAAGCGGTGTGGGAAAACCTTACCATCACCTACACGGCGGCGGCTGGGTCGCCAGCGACGGCGACCATCAGCGTGAGTGCGGCCCAATTGCTGGGCGCGTTGCAGAACGGCGCCACGATCAGCTACAACGCTTCATCGGCTTCGGTGACCGGCACGGGTGGAACTACCGTGACCTTTCAGTTCTACTACATCGACCCGAAACTGGCTGGTGGAAGCCTGACGCTGTATGCCACTAGCAACGGCAATGACCTGCGGCAGAATTTGGGTATCGTGTGGATTGGCAGCGTGAGCGTAGCTTTCCCGACGAGTGGCACAGGCGGCGGCAGCGGTGGAGGTGGGTTGTGCGTCGCTGACGATATGTGGCTGGCCGTGAACCGGCGCGCAGGCGATGCGAGTACGGGCGACGCAATCGAGTGCGTCGATCTGCCCACGGGGCAGAACAAGCATATCCGGCGCATCCTCGGCGTGACGCGTGGCGCCGAAGAATGCGTGCGACTCGTGACGGACCAAGGGAGCGCCCTCGTGTGCTCGATCTCGACGCCGTTCGACACGCCGGATGGCCGGCACCTGCTCGCCACGGCGATGCTTGGCGAGGAAGTGCTGACTGATCACGGTATCGAGCGCGTGACGGAAGTCCAGCACGTCGGCGCGCGGGGCGTCTCTCGTATCCACGCCGGGGGCGTCAGCTACGCTGCCGGCGAGCATCCCTCCCATCGCATCTACTCTCACAACACAACGACATCAAAGCCATGAGCTACACCATCGTTTCACCGCCCACCGCGACGCTCCAGCCGAACGAATTGCAGGTCACCCTCGACACCGGGCAATCCGTTGCACTTCTCGCCGGCTCCACGCGCCAGGCTGGGGGCGGCGCAGCCGTCACGATCCACGCGCGGCAGATCGATGCGTCCGGGGGCACCGTGCTGGATGCTAACGGTCACGAGGTGACTTCGGCGGTCTCGCACAGCTTCGATGCCGAGACCATCGCATCGGCCACACTTCCCGCGTGCGTCAAGGATTGCTCGCTGCTGGCCCTTGGCGAGCCGACGCTGCTGTTTGGCGTCTCACTGCCGCCGCTCTCCGCATCGGTCATCGCCTCGTACTCGATCCGCAACGCCATCGCAGCGGCTGCGCATGCAGGGCCCGTCACCAACCTGGCAGCCATCCTGTGACTGCACAAAACACTGCACAGCCGTTCCACGTGAAACCGTGCTAAGTCATTGATGCCCGGGGAGAGATTTGAACTCTCACGGCCTCGCGGCCTGCGGATTTTAAGTTCCCTAACCATATGGAATTGCTGGGTTTTATGGGTGCTGGAATGGACTGTAAAGCACCCAAAAGACCCGGCGTCTGCACAATTGACTGCACAGCCTACGCGATGCGCCGCATGGCCTCGGCCAAGTGCTCCGGCGCAAGGTGCGCATAGCGCTTCGTGACGGCCAGCGAGCTGTGGCCTAGAATCTCGCCGACCGTGTGCAGCGGGACGCCGGCTTGAATGAGCCAGGAGGCGCAGGAATGCCTGAGGTCATGGAACCGGCAGTAAATCCCGCTGCGTCGCCTCGCCTCTCTCCACTCCCTTTCCAACGCGCAGGACGTCAGCCCGAGCGGTAGCAAGTCCGCGATAGCCGCGACCTTCGGATGCAGCGGAACCAGTTGCAGCCGCCGCGTCTTGCCGGATCGATCCAGCCGCAGGAAGCCGTCCTGCACATCTGCTGCCGTGAGTCGCAGCAGATGACCCCTGCGAATGCCCGTGTACGCCGCCAGCAGCACGTAGCCGCGCGAGGCTGCCGATGGACATCCATCGGCCAGGGCCTCGACCTCGGCGAGCGTCAGGAAGCGTTCCAGTGGCGTCTCAGGGAGTAGCTTGATCGCAGGGGGCCGATCCAGCCATCCCAACTCAAGCCACGCGATGCGCGCAATGCGCCGCAGCAACCTTCCCTTGTGGTTCGTGGTCGCCGCAGCCTTCCCCGTCTCCCCTCCCCTGATCTCGGCCCACACGGCCGCACACTCCGTCAATTCGCGCCCATGGATGTAAGGCAGCAGCATGCGGATGTGGTTGCGGGTTGCCTGTGCCGATCTCAGACGCGGCACGTAGTCGCGCAGGTAGACCTCTAGGGCATCCGCAATCAGCTTTTGACCGCGTGCAGGTGACGCGATCTGCCGCGCCCATTCCCTTTCGTACGCCCTAGCCTCGGCGAGCGTCCAGCTTCGAGAAGACTTGCGATACGTTCGCCCACCGGCGCACACAGTGACCTGGTAGCTGCCTTCCGCTCTACGCTTGACTGGCACCAGACACTCCCCGCGAGCCACGCATCAAGGTCTGACGGATGGATGCGATCTGAACGCGGACCCGATCCCAACCGCCGACAGCGCAGCTTGCCAGAACGCATCGCGCGGCGCACCGTCTTAGGGTGCACCTGGCAGCGTTCGGCTACGTCCTCGACGGTCAGCAGGGTGTTCACTTACGCTCCGAATCGGTCAACGACAGAAGTCCTACATGCGTGCCAATGAATGGCACCCAAGAAACCTGCGAAAGTGGCCCTACTCTGCGCAAAGTCAGAGTTGCGCGCGTATCGCTTATGTGAAAGTTCTCAACGACGCCAACATCCGCATCCACAATCCTGCGCTTGAGTTCGTCCCTCTCGGCGGTCACGCGCGCGAGTTCTCGCAAACATTCGGCATAGGCACGGTAAGTGTCTGCAACGTTAGGCAGATGCATTTCATCCATGTTTCTTGCAGACCATTCCAATTCTTCAGGCGTGTTCATACATCCCCCCTTTATCGCCTCGTCTATAGCTGAATCCCAGTCCTCCTCTTCGCGCAGCCATCTGTACCGCGCCGCGTCCTTCGCGTCCTTGTCATCCTGCCGCAGACGCTCGGCGTAGGCGCGGAGCATAGTGGTCGCGTCTTTCGGCGCACGATCACAGGTATGCACTGATCCTTTCCAGTCACCAAAGGATTCTCGATACCAGTTCGGGGTAGAATGCATTAAATACTCAGCAGTCTGCTCTACTTGCTCAGCCGTGAAATTGTCCATCCGATACCTCCAATTGCTTATGCAAGGATCATTGAATGCAGCCATTTAATGACTTTCTCGGGGTCATATCTGTAGACACGCCTGCCATCATGTTGTTCGCACAGTAATTCACCGCGCGGGAACTTAGGGGGCATTTTCATGCCTTTGGGGTGCACCAATGTCATTCCGGTTCCGGCAGAAAGTGCTTGCATTGCGTCCGAGAGCATGGATTCAGGCGTCATCATCGTCTCCGGTTAGGTGGCAACTATGTGCGCATCGGTCTTTTCAATTCTCCATGCTAGCGCCGTCTCAGGCCGTGTTGTTCACCACATGCCACTCCAAGACCAATAACCTTGCGCACTTCTTCAAGAGCAGCATTGTCATTGGCCTCACTAGACCACGCCTCTTTCGCTTGCCGCAGTGCGTTTTCCATTAGCAACAGCCATGCGCCCACTTCGTGCGGGTGTTGTTCGACGGTCCCCCATTTGCGATCTTGATGATCGCGTTCAGAATCCACAACTTTATAAATTATGCTACGTTTCATTTCATGTCCTCATTTGCGTGAGTGGCAGCGGCCGGTGCTGTCATTCAATATCGCACTTAATTGAAAAACCGCCATAATATCCATTATGCTCATTATGGCTAGACAATGTAAAAACCCCCTTGCTGGTTTGCACCTCAAGGAATTGCACTTCATGCTCGCCGTAATTACATTCTATGCTTGGCGCATCTTTTATTTCAGCGCCTAACAATTGTGAGCCAATATAATAACTAAGCTCATCATCGGTACGCATATAACGATTTTCACAACAACTTTGTCCATCATCAAATAGCTTGATTTTGCTGCCATCATCGAAAGTGAAATGAAGAGCATCATCGCTAATTGACAGCGCAACGATGGTTTTGTTAATCGATCCAGAAAATGACTTCACGCTATCTTCGTTTCCTGCCAGATGGCTGATTAGCACACCAAATCCTAAAGACATGACTTTATCTCCTCGTGATTAGAATGTAGAAAGGCTGCACATTCGCTGCCGGGAACTTGTGTGAGTCTCCAACTTGTAAGTAATACTTACAGGTTCACTGGTGAGGCGGCTAGCCCTCGGTTATTTCTAACCACGCGGTGCGAGGCTGCACCTGTACATCACCGCGATTTTCAGGTTCACAGGTCTTTCGACGCTAACCGCCTCACCAATGCCGCCTGTCGCCAAGCGGCGAACGCCTGCGTTTCACGCGCGCCCTGTAAGGCCCGTCAACGGTGGCTGCTCGGGATCCGGCTGCACCTGTTCGGCACCCCCGGCATAATCCTCTGCGCCACCGACCACGATCAAGCAGGAGCGGCCCGCGCTGTCGAACAGCTCATGCCGCTGAGTGTCGGACTTCGGGAGCGTCAGGACGGCCTTGATGCCATCCTTCACGGTCACGCTTTCGACGGTGGCCACGATGGTCGGGCGATGGTCGGAGGCGATGATGTGCACGCACTGGCGCACCGCATCCTCGACGCGCTGACGCGTCCGATCGATGATGTCGTGCTGCCAGCGCTCCCCGAGCTTTTGCCAGACATCCGGCGCCGCTTTCAGTTCGTCGATGACCAGTTGCATCAGGTCGCCGACCATCGTCTCAGAGGCAATCTGCGGCGCTTCAGAAACGTGGCCTTCCTGCTTCGCTTTCGTGTTCATGCCAATTACCCTCTTTGTGTGTAAAGGTCAAAACGGACATTCCTCGAACTCCGCACAGCCGCGCTCGCACGCGTCTTGCGGCACCTGCGCCCTCCACTGGCGGCAGAATCCTTCGCTGTAGCTGCTGCACAGCGTGCACGGCGTCTGCGGCGCGATCGATTCGATCAGCTGCTGCGCATCACGCAACGCGTTGAGCAATCGCCGCTGTTCGTTGGGCGCCGTGCGGCGATACCACCAGGACACTCACACGTCCACACCTAAATATCGGCCTCGCCTGAATGCTGATCGGATGTATCGGATCACCGCCAGGCACTCCTGGCAG
>JAEHJW020001822.1_pt1 | contig 31211 bp, 34 predicted proteins | sample 9271431 | NCBI WGS metagenome assembly JAEHJW02 | reverse complement strand
GCAGGATTGCTGATAGTTACTGTCATCGGGAACATGGGCTTACTCCTGGTTGGTGGTTACGAGGTCGGTCAAACGGGTGAAGAAATCCCCGGCGTCGTTCGCCAGGGCGCGGAATTTGGCAGCGAGTTCAAGCTCGGCCTTGAGCAGTTCGGGGTCGTCGAAGCCGGCCTCGCCGATAACTTCGAGAAGGGCGACCGTGTTCTCGGTGCTTTGGATCAGCGCGTCACCCAGGGCCTTGATGTGCTTGGCCTCAAAGTCGAATTCTTCGACGGCCTCGGTCAGTTCGCCGTCTTGCTCGTCGAGCAGTGCCTCGAAGCGGGCGAGCAATTCAATTTCAGCGGCCGACGAGGTGAGAGGGTCTTGCTCGGCGTAGATGCTGGCGACCAGGTGGCGGTCATCCATGGACTTCATGAGTTGGGCGGTCAGCATTTCGCGCGCTCCAACAGGTTCAAGCCGATGCAGATAGCGTCGCAGGGGTGCGACGCGATAATTTTCAGGTCGAGGCCGGCGCCGCGAACGCGGTACAGGCGGCCGGGAATCAAGGGTGCTGCGCTCATCGTTCCGTCCTTTCGTTTGTTGAATACTTAAACGCATTATACGGAACGGTATTAAACAAGTCAATACGCAAACGCATAATTTAAGACGTGACGAAAAAGCCCGCACGAGGCGGGCTTAGTCAGTTACCGGGGGCGGGTGCCGGCTAGGTCGGTCTGTAGAAGGCGCCGCGCGGCACGATGGCGGCGACGTAGTGGATGGCCTGGATGTCTTGCAGTTGCAGGCTGATCGGCTTGAAACCGTTGTTGATGCTGCCCAGCGTGACCTCGCCGTCGCGGGTGTAGAGCAGTTCCTTCACCATCTTGCGGCCGTCGTGGCAGATCACAACCACGTCGTCGCCTGGGTTTGGCGTCGTGTTGGGTTCCACCACGATGAACTCGCCCGACTTGATCCGGGGCCGCATCGACTCACCACGCACGCGCAGCGCGTAGGTGTTCTGGTCCTTTGCTGGGTATTCGATCAATCCGTCTCCATGGCCTACCGGGTGGCCGAGTTCTTCAAGATAGCCGTCCGGGCCGCCTTCCACGGTGCCAACGATGGGCACGTTCTTGAAGCGGCGCAGGTTGGGCGCGGCCTCGACTTCGTAGGGCTCGGGCGGCTTGCCGTGGTCGAAAGCCTCGGCGTCAGCGGTGCGCATGAACTCGACCGATACGCCGAAGTAGTCGGCGAGCGGTTGCACGGTAGCGGTGTGCGGGTCGTCGCTTTCACCTTTAAGTATCCGGTGAATGGTCGGCTGTCGCACGCCCGTGGCCTTCGCCAGCGCGGTGGGGTTGATCCCCTGCTTGGCGATGAGGTAGGCGAGGTTTCGACGCAATTGGCTCATGCTCTTGAATATACGTCATCGCATAAGTTAAAGCAAGAGGATACGAAGAGGTATTGCAGGACAATGCGAAAACGTATAGCATCGCCGTTATTTTTATACGGAGGTGTATTGATGGCGACCCCCGCAGCGTTCCTGCAAAAACCCGATGAACTCGTGCGCACCCTGATTCGTGCTGGCTGGTCCCAAGAGGCCATCGCCAGCAGCATCGACGCGACGCAGCCCACCGTCAGCCGCATTCTGAGCGGCCGGCACAAAGACCCGCGCTACAGCGTGGTCGAGAAGCTGCGCCAGCTCGTGCTCAACCTGGATGAATTCACGGTGGCGAAATGACGAAGCCCTGGACCCTCATCGAAGGCGAAGCACTACCGGCCCTTCACGCGATGGCTGACAACTCGGTGGATGCTTGCATAACAGACCCGCCCTATTCATCGGGCGGGTTTTCACGTGACGACAAGGGCAAAGACCCGGACGCGAAGTACACGCGAAGCTCGGCCCAGGGGCGCTATCCCACCTTCTCGGGCGACTCGCGCGACCAGCGCAGCTATACGACCTGGTGCGCCTTGTGGATCGCCGAATGCACCCGAGTGCTTAAGCCCGGCGGCTACTTCCTGGCCTTCACCGACTGGCGCCAGTTGCCGGTGATGACCGACGCGGTGCAGGCCGGCGGCATTTTCTGGCGCGGCATCATCGCCTGGGACAAGGGCCGGGGCGCGCGGGCACCGCACAAGGGCTATTTCCGGCACCAGTGTGAATACGTGATTTGGGGCACCAAGGGTGCCGCCATTCAGTTGGAGCACGACGGCCCCTTCGACGGCTGCATTCAGGCCAGCGTCAAGCGCGACGACAAGCACCATATGACAGGCAAGCCGACCGCGCTCATGCGTGAGTTGGTGCGCCCTGTTCTACCAGGGGGGGTAGTGCTCGACCCATTCGCAGGCAGCGGCACAACAGGGGTCGCTGCAGTTCTTTCCGGTCGTCAGTTTGTCGGCATCGAGCGCGAGGCGGCCTATGCCGAGATTTCGCGCGCCCGTTTGGCCGCTGCCGAACTGGAAGCGCTGGGCGTGGCTGATCTGATTTGAAAGGAAAACGCGATGAAATCCAATAGCAAGGTTGCCTGTTCCTTCTGCGACAAAGAGGTGGCGAACCATCAGTATCAAGGCGGCGAATGGCATACAAATGGCGGCACGGTTTATTGCTGTCACCGCTGTGCTGTTGATGTCCTGCCCCGCTTGATGGCGGATTCAGTTCATGTTGCGCAAAACGGTTACGTTGAGGGTGGCAAGGCGTTAGAGGTGGCAAGCGGCAATTTCTGGAAAGCGATGACGGCACGCCTATCTTCCAGGGGGGGTAAGTGATGGGAGACAAAATTACCGTTCTCAAACACCCTACCAACTTGTTGGCAAAGACATGGCTGGCGGACGGCACGGTCAAGGCTTACGACAATGCCAAGTACTTTGTCTGGAAAGAATCCACGGTCGAGAATATCGGCGCGCTGTCGGCACTACTGACGACCCTAGAGCACGACGCCCGGTCGTGCGTAGTTCGCGGCGTGTATATCGGCCATGACAAGGCGGCAGAGCTTGACCCGGAATACAAGAGGGGGAATGTTCGCCGGATTGCTGACCTGTTCGACGATGCCCCACACCACTGGGTGCTGGTGGAAATCGACAATTTCGAGCCTCTTTGTTCCGACCCGGTGGCACAGCCTGTGCTGGCAATTGAGGAATTCATCGCGGTAAGCCTGCCTGATTGTTTTCAAGGGGTGGCCTACCACTGGCAGCTATCAAACAGCGCAGGGCACGCGAAGAATACCGGCAAACTCAAGGCGCACGTCTGGTTCTGGCTGGCAACACCCTACACCAGCGAGCAACTGAAAGCGTGGGCAACAGCTTTCGGGCTTGACCTTGATAAATCCGTGTTCAACGTGGTGCAAATCCACTACACAGCGGCCCCGATGTTTGACGCTGGGGTGGCTGACCCTGTGCCCGTGCGCAGTGGCTTCGTTCCTGGGCTGATAAGCGATGACGTAGCGCTGGAAATTGACGCGGGGATATTGGCCTTGGGTGCGGCTGCTGCAAGGTCAAGCCGGCACCAGCGGTTGCTTGAGGTAGCCGACAACGACCCTATAGCGAAGCGCCTTGCCGACCGAGAGTTGATTAAGTCAGTCGGCAAAAAGGGGGAATTGTTCATCGAGTGCCCCCTGTCGGAAAACCATACCCAGGAATCAGGCGCCACAGCGACGGTCTATTACCCGGCGCACACGGGGGGCTACGCCAACGGGGCTTTTGTTTGTCAGCACGCCCACTGTCGGGATGTTCCGCAGTCGGTGTTTTTGTCGAAGATCGGCATCGATCCGGTCGACGATGATTTCGAGGCTATCGGCGAGAGTCAGGGCGATGGTGAGGCGGGGCAGGAAATTAAAAAAATCCGCATCCCCGAAGCGCAGCACCTGACGACTGACCAGGCCAATGCGGTGCGCATCGTCAAACGCTACGGGCAGCGCCTCATGGTATCGGCTGACCGTTGGTTTGCCTGGGTGGGCACGCATTGGGCGCAGGACGACGCGGCGGTGTATCGTTTTGCGCTCAACCTCTCGAAGGTCGTCCATGCCGAAGCCGACCAGTGGCGCGCGAAGAAGGCCGACACGTCGGAAGAACGCGAGAAGAATGACAAGATCGCGGATGCCCTGATTAGCTGGGCCAGAAAGTCGGAAATGCGCGGCACCATCGAGGCCGCGTTGGGGCTGGCAAAACGCATGCTGGCGGTGAAGGCGGAAGATTTGGACGCCGACCCGTGGGCACTCAATTGTGCCAATGGCACGGTCGACCTGCGCACGGGCAGGATTCGCCCCCACAACCCCGACGACTATCTCACGCGCTTTATTGGCCTGCCCTATCTACCCCAAGTGGCAGCCCCGTTGTTTGAAACCGTCATCGCACGGGTGGCCTGCGAGGAAGGCAAGGCGGTGCGCCCGTTGTCGGGATTCCTGCAGCGGTGGTTCGGCTACTGCGCCACGGGATCGGTGCGTGAGCAAAAGTTCGCTGTGCATTATGGGCAGGGCCGCAACGGCAAGAGCACGGTGCTGGATATTGTTGCCGAAGTGCTGGGCGACTATGCCGCCACGGCCGCGCCGGGGTTGCTTATGAGCAACAGCCGCGACCGGCACCCGACAGAGATAGCCGACCTGGCTGGGCGGCGGATGGTAACGGCGCACGAGACAGGAGAAGGCGGCGTGCTGCGCGAGGATTTCGTCAAGCAGGCCACGGGCGGCGACAAGATCAAAGCCCGCTACATGCGCGGCGACTTCTTCGAGTTCCTGCCAACTCACAAACTACAGCTATTGACCAACCACAAGCCAGTCATCAAAGGGCAGGACGAGGGGATATGGCGGCGCGTTATGTTGGTGCCGTTCAAGGCCCGATTCGGCACGCCTGACGAGGTAGCCAGTGGCCGGGCCTCTTGTCTGCGCGATACGCGAATCGTCGAGCACCTAGCGGCCGAGAAGGAAGGCGTGCTGGCGTGGATTGTGGCCGGGGCAGTGGATTGGTTCAGGGATGGCCTGAACCCGCCCGACGTCGTGCTGGCAGCTTCCAAGGACTACCAGACGGAACAAGACCGGGTGTTTCAGTTCGTCAATGAGGAATGCGAACTTGGCACAGAGCACGAGGAAAAAATCAGCACGCCATTTGGGGGCGGGTTGTATCCGGCTTATTCCAATTGGTGCAAAGCGGGAGGGATTCACCCACTTGCAAAAAATCGCTTTCTTTCGGAGTTGGAACGATGTGTGCCATTTTTTGCAAGGTTCGACAAATACGAATCGAGCGAAGGCGCAAAACGTCGCAAGTTTGCAGCTATTCGCGGATTGCGTTTAGTCGAGGTGGAATTTTGAAACATGGGCTGCACCTTCTGCACCTCCAAAAACGCTGTTTTCCTGTTGTTCCCCTATGAGGGAAACAAAAAATATAGAGAAATAGGGAAATTGGCTGTTTCGGGGGTGCAGAAGGTGCAGCACGGAATAAGCACTTTTTCGCGGGTATGAGCATGAAAAGATCGGTAATGGTGAATGCGGCAGGCTTGCGCATCGGTGAGGATCACCCCAACGCCAAGCTGACGGACTCGGAAGTTGAGCGGATTCGCTCACTACATGACGAGGGGATGAGCTACAAGACCCTTGCCGAGAAGTTTGAGGTGAGCAAGGGGTCGATTGCCAAGATTTGCCGCTATGAGCGGCGGGGGCAATTCGTTACCGATTTCAAAGCCGTGCCCGTATTGGGCTGTGAATAGATTGGAATGCGCGACATGGGACGACCAAATTCATATACCCCCGAGATTGCCGCCGAGATTTGCGAGGCACTGGCTGCTGGCAAGTCGCTGCGCGCTATATGCGAAGCGGAACACCTGCCGCATAGGGCAACCGTTCACCGTTGGGTTCTCAACAACGAGCAAGGCTTTTGCGACCAGTACGTGCGCGCGAGGGACATTGGCCTCGATGCCCTGGCCGAAGAAGCCCTCGCCATTGCCGACACGCCCGTGGAAGGTGTGCGCCGCGAGGAAAGCGACGAAGGCTACAAGGAAGTCCGCGAGGACATGTTGGGGCACCGCAAGTTGCAGGTCGATACCCGCAAGTGGTATCTGTCCAAGCTGGCCCCGAAGAAGTACGGCGACAAGACCAGCATGGAACTGACCGGCGCCAACGGCGGCCCGGTGCAGATCAGCGACACCGAGCGCGCGGCCAAGATCGCGGCCATTCTCGCCAGCGCCCAGGCTCGCAAGGATTCGGATGTTTCAGATTTGATTTAGGAGAAGACCATGCCCGCTGTCATTGACTTGACGGGTGAGAAGTTCGGCCGCTTGACCGTCCTCGCCCACGCTGGAAAGACCAAAGATCGAAAAGCCTTGTGGTTGTGCCATTGCGACTGCGGCAACGAAACAACCACGACCGGCAGGCGATTGCGCAAGGGTGAAACGCTGTCCTGCGGCTGCTTGATGCGCGAAACCCAGCGCGCCAATCTCAAGCCGGGCGCGCATGCCCAGCACCAGCGAACAACACACGGCCACGCTACCCACGGCACCAGTGCGACCTACAAGACGTGGGCGGCCATGGTCAATCGTTGCACCAATCCACAAGCAACGAATTACCGCTTTTACGGCGGACGCGGCATTGCGGTTTGTGCACGCTGGCGAGACTTTGACGCTTTCCTCGCCGACATGGGCGAACGCCCGGAAGGCATGACGATTGATCGCATTGACGTGAATGGAAACTATGAGCCAGCCAATTGCCGATGGGCAACGGCCACCGAACAGGCACGAAATCGACGCCCTGCTCGGCTACCTGACGCCTGACGAACTCGCCCAAATCGACCAACTGCTGAACGACCCGTCGCGGTTGTTCTGGCCCTTGCCCGGCCCGCAATTGGTGGCCTTTGAATCCGACGCCGACATCATCGGCTATGGGGGTGCGGCCGGTGGCGGCAAGAGCTTTCTTGCCATCGGCAAGGCATTGACCCAGCACCGCAAGGTCATGATCCTGCGCCGTGAGGCCACGCAGCTTACCGGCATCATCGACGACATGACCACGCTATTGGGCGGCCGCGACGGATACAACGGGCAAGAGCGCATATGGCGACTGCCGGACGGCAGACAGATCGAGTTCGGCAGCGTGCCAAACCTGGGCGACGAGGCACGTTATCAAGGCCGCCCCCACGACCTGTTGGTGTTTGACGAGGCGGCCAACTTCCTCGAATCGCAAGTGCGCTTTCTGCTGGGCTGGCTGCGCTCGGTTGATCCGTCGCAACGCTGCCAGGCGCTGCTGACCTTCAACCCGCCGACCACGGCCGAGGGCCGGTGGATCACGGCCTTCTTTGCGCCTTGGCTCGACAAGAAGCACCCGAAGCCCGCCCAGCCGGGCGAGTTGCGGTGGTTCGCCATGATCGACGGCGAAGAGGTCGAGGTACCGAACGGCGAGCCCTTCCAGCACGGCGCCGACCTCATCAAGCCGATGAGCCGGACGTTCATACCTTCGCGCGTCAGCGACAACCCTTACCTCATGGGAACCGGCTACATGGCGACCCTGCAATCACTCCCCGAGCCGCTGCGCTCGCAAATGCTCTATGGCGACTTCAACGCGGGCATCGAGGACGACCCGTGGCAAGTCATCCCGACCGCATGGGTGGAAGCAGCCCAGGCGCGGTGGAAGCGGCCCGACAAGCTGGCGCCCATGGACTCGCTGGGCGTTGATGTGGCGCGCGGTGGCCGGGACAACACGATCATTGCCCGCCGGCATGGCATGTGGTTCGACGAGGCCCTGGTCTATCCGGGCAGCGCGACGCCCAACGGCCCGACCGTGGCCGGGCTCACCATTGCGGCCAAGCGCGACGACGCGGTGGTGCATATCGACGTCATCGGCGTGGGCTCGGCGCCCTACGACTTCCTCAACGAGGCCGGGCAGCAGGTCGTCGGCGTCAATGTCGCCGAGTCCGCCGTGGGCACGGACAAGTCCGGCCGGCTGCGCTTCAAGAACCTGCGCAGCGAGCTATGGTGGCGAATGCGTGAGGCCCTGGACCCGACCAACAACACGGGCATCGCCCTGCCGCCAGATCCTGCCCTTCTCGCGGACCTGTGCGCACCGACGTGGGAACTGTCGGGCTCGACCATCTATGTGGCAAGCCGCGAGCAGATCATGGAAAAAATCGGGCGCTCGCCCGACTACGGCAGCGCCTACGTGCTGGCGCTGCTGGATACCCCGAAGCGCTCGGTGGTCGAGGCCATGGGCCAGAAGCGCCGCCGGGATTACGACCCTTACGAAAGGTAAGCCGGTTTCAGCGGTGCCCGTTCCTTCCATGCCCCCGCATACGCTGCGCGCATGGAACCGACCATTCGCACCATCACCGTAGCCGAAGCCTTCGACTCGCCTGTGTTCGCCGCCCTGTGCGACGAGTACCGGGCCGAGTCGCTGCGCAATCCCGACATGTTGGGCGCGCTACCTGACCGCGAAGGCTACACCCGCATGGTCGACGCCGGCCTGTTGCATCCCCTGGGCGTGTTCGTAGGTGAGGAACTGGTCGGCCTGTGCGCCGTGCTGATTGCGCCCGTGCTGCACTTCGGCGGCAAGGTCGTCGCATCGACCGAAACCCTGTTTGTGGCCGAGGCGCACCGCGCTGGTGGCGCTGGCATGAAGCTGCTGCGCGCGGCCGAGGAAGTAGCGGCCGAGGCAGGGGCCGGCGGCCTGTACGTGACTGCCCCAGCCGGCGGGCGCCTTGAGCGACTGCTGCCGCACGTGGGCTACCACGAAACCAACCGCATTTTCTTCCGGGGGCTGCTGTGAGCGGCCTTGTGGCGGCAGAAAGCCGCATTCCCGCCATGACGGCCCAGGCCATCGACAAGGTGCGCGAACTGGAGGCCATCACGCGCGACCTGCCACAAGTCGAGATTGCCACCGACCACGTGCTGCACGGCGGCATGTATGCGCGAACGATCTGCATTCCGGCCGGCGTGGTGCTCACGGGCGTGTTCATCCGCGTGCCCACGCTGCTGGTGTTTGACGGCAACGCCACGGTCAACGCGGGCGACGACGCCACCACGCTGGTGGGGTACCACGTACTCGCAGCCAGCGCGCACCGCCGCCAGGCATTCCTCGCCCACGCCGACACGCGCTTGACCATGGTGTTCGCCACCCAGGCCAAGACGGTGGCCGAGGCCGAGGACGAATTTACCGACGAGGCGCACTTGCTGTTCTCACGCAAGCCGGGCGCCGTGAATCGCATCAACATCACAGGAGAGTAATCATGACGGGTGGATCTACCGCAGTCATTGCCGCCGCCGCAGTTGCTGGCGCGGCAATCGCCTACAACAACGGCCAGGAGCAGAAGAAGGCCGCCGAAAAGGCAAGCCAGCAGGCCGAGGCCAACGCCAAGAAGCAGGAGAAGGCCGCCGACGAGGCGACCAACCGCGCGAACACCAAGCGGGCCGATACCGGCGCCGCGCTCGACTCGGCGACCCAGGCGGGCAAGGCCGGCGCATCCGGCACCATGCTGACCGGGCCGCAGGGCATTGACCCGGCCGCGCTGAATCTCAGCAAGAACACGCTGCTGGGGTCTTAACCATGGCCGAAATCTCCAAGCGCAAACTACTGCTATCGCGCTGGGGGCAGTTGCGCAACGAGCGCGAAAGCTGGATGGCGCACTGGAAGGAAATCAGCGACTACCTGCTACCGCGCTCGGGCCGCTTCTTCGTCGATGACCGCAACCGGGGCGACAAGCGGCACAACAACATCTACGACAGCACGGGCACCCGCGCGCTGCGCGTGCTCGCCGCCGGCATGATGGCCGGCATGACCAGCCCGGCCCGGCCCTGGTTCCGCCTCACCACGTCCGACCCGCAGTTGGATGAGTCGGCGGCCGTCAAGGCGTGGCTGGCCGACGTGACCCGCCTCATGCAAATGGTGTTCGCCAAGTCGAACACCTACCGCGCCCTGCACTCGATGTATGAGGAATTGGGCGCCTTCGGCACGGCCAGCACCATCGTGCTGGCGGACTTCAATTCAGTCATCCACCACTACACGCCGACCACGGGCGAGTTCGCCATGGCCGCCGACCATCGCGGCCAGATCAACACGCTTTACCGCGAATTCCAAATGACCGTGGCGCAAATGGTGCGCGAGTTCGGCCGCAACAATTGCAGCCCGACCGTGCAAACCCTGTTCGACCGTGGCGCCCTGGAACAGTGGGTCACGATCATGCACGCCATCGAGCCGCGCGTCGACCGCGATGTGACCAAGCGCGACGACCGCAACATGGCGTGGAAGTCGGTCTATTTCGAGCACGGCGGCAACGAGGACCAGATCCTGCGCGACTCGGGCTTCAAGGAATTCCCGGCCTTGTGCCCGCGCTGGGCTACGACCGGCGGCGACATCTACGGCAACTCGCCGGCCATGGAAGCGCTGGGCGACATCAAGCAGTTGCAGCACGAGCAACTGCGCAAGGCCCAGGGCATCGACTACAAGACCAAGCCTCCGCTGCAGGCGCCCACGTCCTTGAAGTCGCGCGACGTGGATACCTTGCCCGGCGGCATTTCCTTCGTGGATTCGGCTGCACCCAACGGTGGCATCCGCTCGGCCTTCGAGGTCAATATCGACCTGTCGCACCTACTGGCCGACATCCAGGACGTGCGCGAGCGCATCAAGGGCAGTTTCTACGCCGACCTGTTCCTCATGCTCGCCAACGGCACCAACCCGCAAATGACCGCCACCGAGGTGGCCGAGCGGCACGAGGAAAAGCTGCTCATGCTGGGGCCGGTGCTGGAACGGATGCACAACGAAATCCTCGACCCGCTCATCGAAATGACCTTTTCGCGCATGGTCGAGGCCGGCATCGTGCCGCCCCCGCCGGACGAATTGCAGGGCATGGAACTGAACGTCGAGTTCGTCAGCATGCTGGCCCAGGCACAACGCGCGATTGCCACCAACTCGGTGGATCGCTTCGTCGGCAACCTGGGCGCAGTGGCCGGCATCAAGCCGGAAGTCCTCGACAAGTTCGACGCCGACCGCTGGGCCGACGCCTACGCCGACATGTTGGGCATCGACCCTGAGTTGATCGTGCCGGGCGAACAGGTGGCCTTGATCCGCAAGCAGCGCGCCGAAGCAGCCCAGGCCCAGCAGCAGGCCGCGCTGCTCAACCAGGGCGCCGACACCGCGCAGAAGCTGGGCAGCGTGGATACCAGCAAGCAAAGCGCGCTCACCGACGTGACCCGCGCTTTCAGCGGCTACACCTGACCCGGTGCCCGTACCTCTGACCGCTGCCAATAGATTGCGCACATGAGCAATTACGACCCGACCGACATCCGCAGCCAGGAGCGCGCAAAGGCCGATACCGACCTGCGCAACAAGCTGGCGAAGGACACGGAAGAGGCGGACCTCAAATGGCTCATGGGCAGCAAGCGGGGGCGTCGCATCGTGTGGCGCTTTCTGGACCGAGCCGGGGTGTTCCGGCTTTCGTTCAATACCAACTCGATGACGATGGCGTTCAACGAGGGGAACAGGAACGAGGGCCTACGCATCTTGGCGCAAATCCACACGCTCTGCCCGGAGCTTTATCCCGTAATGGTGAAGGAACAGATCCATGACAACCGAAACGCTGATGACGGAAGCCGCAACGACCACTGAAGGCGCCACCGCATCTGAACAGGCCACCCAGCAATCCGCTACTGGTGCGGGTGAAGGCGCCACCGCATCTGAACAGGCCACCCAGCAATCCGCTACTGGTGCGGGTGAAGGCGGCCAACAGCAGCAAGCGACCGAAGGGCAAGGCACCCAAGGCCAACAGGCCGAGGGCACCAAGACCGAAGGCGAGCAGGAGAAGAAGCCGGAAGGCGCACCCGAGAGCTACGAGTTCAAGGCTCCCGAGGGTACGCAGTTCGACGACGCCGTCATTGGCGCTTTCTCCGAAGTCGCCAAGGAATTGGACCTTCCCCAGGACCAGGCGCAGAAGGTACTCGACAAGATGGCCCCGGTTATCGCCGCGCGCCAGGCTGAACAGTTCCAAGCCGCTCGCACCGAGTGGGCGGAAGCCGCAAAGACCGACAAGGAATTCGGCGGCGAGAAACTGACCGAGAACCTGGGCACCGCGAAGAAAGCGCTCGATGCGCTCGCTACGCCCGAACTGCGCACGCTGCTGGAAGAGTCCGGCCTGGGCAACCACCCCGAGGTTATCCGGGTGTTCTACCGGGCGGGCAAGGCAATCAGTGAGGACCGTTTCGTGGCCGGCCAGGCTGGCAAGACCAACCAGGGCGACGCGCGACGGTTGTACGCAGCATCCAACATGAATCCGTAAAAGGAGAACAGCAAAATGGGAACTCTTTCCACCACGAACCCGACTCTGGCCGACGTTGCAGCCCGCATGACTGCGGACGGCAAGATCGACCCGCAGATCGTTGAAATGCTCAACGAAACCAACGAAGTCCTCGACGACATGACCGTCATCGAGGCCAACGGTTTCACCGAGCACAAGACCACCGTCCGTTCCGGCCTGCCGGCTGGTACGTGGCGCAAACTGAACTACGGCGTCCAGCCCGAGAAGTCCCGCACCGTGCCGGTGAAGGACAGCATGGGCATGCTGGAAACCTACGCCGAAGTCGACAAGGCCCTGGCCGACCTCAACGGCAATTCCGCCGCCTGGCGTCTGTCCGAAGATCGCGCCTTCATCGAGGGCATGAATCAGACGATGGCGACCACGCTCTTCTACGGCGATTCCAGCGCCGACCCCGAGAAGTTCATGGGCCTGGCCCCGCGTTACAACAGCCTTTCGGCTGAAAACGCCATGAACATCGTGGATGCCGGCGGCATCGGCAGCGACAACGCGTCCATCTGGCTGATCGTGTGGGGGCCGAATACCTGCCACACCATCTTCCCGAAGGGCTCGGCGGCCGGCCTGCAATCGCGTGACCTTGGCGAGCACACCCTGGTTGATGCGGCCGGCGGCCGTTACCAGGGCTACCGCACCCACTACAAGTGGGACATCGGCGCCGTGCTGCGCGACTGGCGCTATGTGGTTCGCATCGCCAACATCGACGTGTCCGACCTGACCAAAAACGCCAGCGCTGGCGCCGACCTCATCGACTTGATGACCCAGGCGCTCGAACTGGTGCCGAACGTCGGTATGGGCCGCCCGGCCTTCTACATGCCGCGCAAGCTGCGCAGCTTCCTGCGTCGCCAGATCACCAACAAGGTGGCCGCTTCGACGCTGACCATGGAAGAAATCGCCGGCAAGAAGGTTGTCGCGTTCGACGGCGTGCCTTGCCGCCGTACCGACGCGCTTCTGCTGACCGAGGCCCGCGTGGTGTAACCGGCTGGGGGCGGGTAACACCGCCCCCGCTTACAGACAACAGAAAGGACAAGCCATCATGTTTATCGACAAAGCGCTTCAAGTCTCGAACGAGCAAGCCGTCACCGCCAGCGCGGCCTCGACCGACTCTATCGACTTCGGCCAGGCCAACCCCAACGTCGGCCTCGATGACCGCAGCAACATGGTCATCACCGTGGATGAGTCGGCCGCAGCCGTTGGCGCCGCGACCGTCACGTTCTCGGTGCAGGACTCGGCCGACAACGCCACCTTCGCCGACGTGGCCGTCACCGCTGCCATCGGCATAGCCAGCCTCGCCGCCGGCCAACAGGTCGTCATTCCGATGCCCACCAAGCTGCGCCGCTACTGCCGGGTGTACTACACCATCGGCACCGGCCCGCTGACCGCCGGCAAGTTCTCCGCACAGATCGTTACCGGTATCCAGCAGAACATCGCGCAGCCGGATAGCGCTCGCATCGCTTAATGAGGTGACAGCATGAAAGTGATTGCAACCAAGCTGGGCTATTTCGGAAAACTGCGCGAACCGGGCGACGAGTTCGAGGTGCCGGACGGTACCAAGGGCTCGTGGTTCCAGCCGGTCGAGCAGAAGGCCAACGGCAAGGCGAAAGCCAAACCCGGCGACAAGCCCGCCGACGATCTGGTTTGATCTTCTCCACGTAGCAGCCAGCAGTTTGCGGGGGCCTAGCGCCCCCGCTTTTTTAGGATTGCGATGAAACCGAAAGACCCGAAGAAATGCACCAAATGCGGCGAGCACAAACCGCGTGCCGACTTTTACCCGCATGCCGTCGCCAAGAATGGCGTCAGCGCGTGGTGCAAGGTTTGTACCAAGCTGGTGGCGTCCGATAAGCAGAAGGCCGACAAGGACGGGGTCAAGGTTCGCAATCGAAAAAGCAAGCTGAAACGGGCGTTCGGCCTCACGGTTCAGCAGTATGACGAAATGCTGGTAGCGCAAGGCGGCCGCTGCGCCTTGTGCGGTTCCGACTTCCCAGGCGGGCGCGGACGGTTCGTGGTGGATCACTGCCACGATACCGGCAAGATTCGCGGCCTGCTCTGCAACCTTTGCAATGTTGGCCTCGGTGCGTTGCGGGATTCCCCGCAGCTTCTTCAAAAGGCCATCCACTATCTAGGGAGAAATCATGGCTTCCGAGGTTGACATCTGTAATTTGGCCCTGGCACGCCTGGGCGACAACGCCACGGTAGCGAGCATTGACCCGCCCGAGGGCTCGGCCCAGGCGGAACACTGCGCACGCTTTTACGCCATCGCCCGCGACTCCCTGCTGGAGATGCACGCCTGGAAATTCGCCACCCGGCGCGTGCAGCTTGCCAAGCTGACCGTGCCATCCTGGGACTGGTCCTTCGCCTACGCCGAGCCGACCGGCGCGCTCAAGCTGCTGGGGGTGCTCTCGGCCACTGCGTCGAACGATGACGAAACCCAGCCCTACGAGGCGGAAAGCGACGCCAACGGCGCGGCCATCATCCTGACCAATCAGGAGGACGCCAGCTTGCGCTTCGTCGCCCGCGTGACCGACACCACCAAGTTCTCGCCGCTGTTCGTCGATGCGCTCGCCTGGCTGCTGGCGTCCTACCTTGCCGGCCCGGTGCTCAAGGGCGACGCTGGCGCCGCCATGTCGAAGGCGTGCCTGCAAAGTTTCCTGCTGGCCTTCTCCAACGCCAAGGTTTCGGACGCCAACCAGCGCAAGGTGCGCCCGGAACACGCGCCCGCCTGGATCGCCGGGAGGTAAGCCATGCGCAAAACAGACCTATCAGCCGAGTATGTGCGTTCCTTGTTCCGGTACGACTGCGAAACCGGCAAGGTCTATCGGCACGACGGAAAAGAGGCAGGCACAACCAACGGGCAAGGCTATCGGCAGATTTCCATCAAGTCGAAGATTTACCCAACGCACCGCCTCGCGTGGCTGATTGCCTACGGCGCGTGGCCCTTGGGCGACATCGACCACATCAACGGCGACCGGCAGGACAACAGGTTGAGCAACCTGCGCGACGTTTCCCATTCGCGCAACCTGTTCAACCGGCACGGCCCATCTGTCGGCAACAAGGCCCGCCTGCTCGGCGTCAGCCCGCACAAGAACAAGTGGCGCGCCCACCTGGGCCGGCGCTATCTCGGCTTGTTCAGTACGCCGGAAGCCGCGCACGCGGCCTACCTGACGGCAAAGACGGAGGCCCATCTTGCCTAATATCCGCACCCTGCAACGCTCGTTCTCCGGCGGCGAAATCAGCCCGGAAATGTTCGGGCGCAACGACGACGCCAAGTATCAGTCCGGCCTTGCTAAATGCCGCAACTTCGTACCCAAGCCGCAAGGCCCCGCCGAGAACCGGCCCGGCTTCGCCTTTGTGCGCGCGGTGAAGGACTCGACCAAGAAGGTGCGGTTGATCCCCTTCACCTATTCGACGACGCAAACCATGGTCATCGAAATGGGGCCGGGCTATTTCCGCTTCCATACCCAGGGCGCCACCTTGATGAGCGGGGGCGCGCCCTACGAAATCGCCAACCCCTACGCCGAGGCCGACCTGTTCGACGTGCATTATGTGCAGTCGGCCGACGTGCTCACGCTGGTGCATCCCAACTACGCGCCGCGCGAACTGCGCCGCCTGGGGGCGACCAACTGGCAACTCTCGACCGTGGCCTTTGCCTCACCACTGTCTGCGCCGGCTGCGCCGACCGTCACGCAGGCGGGCTCTACCGCCGTCAAATACACCTACAGCTACGTGGTCACGGCCGTGGATGCGGACGGCGTAGGCGAATCGGCGGCATCCGCCGTGGGCAGCGTGGGCAGCAACCTGTTCGAAACCGGCGCCACTGTGACAATCTCGTGGGCGGCCGTGGCCGGCGCCTCGCGCTATAACGTCTATAAGCTGCAAGGCGGCCTCTACGGCTACATCGGCCAAACCACGGGCCTGTCCATCGTCGACGACAACATCAGCCCGGACCTGGGCAAAACCCCGCCCCTGTACGACAGCGTGTTCGGTGGGGCCGGCGAGTACCCCGGCGCCGTGTCCTACTTCGAGCAGCGCCGATGCTTTGCCGGCACGACCAACAAGCCGCAAAACATCTGGATGACCAAGTCGGGCACTGAATCGAACATGAGCTATTCGCTGCCGATTCGGGACGACGACCGCATCGCCTTCCGGGTGGCCGCGCGCGAGGCAAACACCATTCGCCATATCGTGCCGCTCACCCAACTGCTGCTGCTCACGTCCTCGGCCGAGTGGCGGGTCACGTCGGTGAATAGCGACGCCATCACGCCCAGCACCATCAGCGTGCGCCCGCAGTCCTACGTGGGTTCGTCGAACGTGCAGCCAGTCATCATCAACAACACCCTTATTTACGGCGCTGCGCGCGGCGGCCACGTGCGCGAACTGGCCTACAACTGGCAGGCCAGCGGCTTCATTACCGGGGATCTGTCCCTTCGTGCGCCGCACCTGTTCGACACGTTCGACATCGTGGATATGGCCTATGCCAAGGCGCCGCAGCCGATGGTCTGGTTCGTTTCCACGTCCGGCCGGCTGCTGGGCCTCACCTACGTGCCCGAACAACAGGTCGGCGCCTGGCACTGGCACGACACGGACGGCGTGTTCGAGTCCTGCACCGTGGTGGCCGAGGGCGGCGAGGACGTGCTCTATTGCGTCATTCGTCGCACTATCAACGGGGCCAGCGTGCGCTATGTCGAGCGCATGGCCTCGCGGCAATTCGTCAATCAGGCCGACGCCTTCTTCGTCGATTGCGGCGCCACCTACTCGGGCGTGCCGGCTGACGTTATCAGCGGCCTGGGCCACCTCGAAGGCAAAAAGGTCAGCATCCTGGCCGATGGCGCGGTGCATCCGCAGCGCGTGGTCACGGGTGGCAGCATCACCTTGGACAATGCCGCGAGCAAAGTACATATCGGCCTGCCCATCGAGGCCGACCTTCAAACCCTGCCGCTTGCCGTGCAGCTACAGGACGGCAGCTTCGGACAAGGCCGATTCAAGAACGTGAATAAGGTGTGGCTGCGCGTCTATCGGTCCTCGGGCATTTTCGTGGGGCCGAGCGCCAACGAACTGACCGAGGCCAAGCAGCGCACCACGGAGAACTACGGCGCGCCGCCGGCCTTGAAGAGTGAGGAAATCCCGCTTGTGCTCACCCCCTCGTGGGCGGATAGCGGGACGGTGTTTATCAGGCAAGCCGACCCGCTACCTCTGACCGTGGTTTCGCTGACCGTGGAAGTGGCGCTGGGGGGATGACCTCGCATTTCACGAGGGCATCGTAGTTCTACTTCTTGCGCTTCGATGCCCGGAATGCCAGTGTTTCGCCCAAAGCCATGTCCTCAATAATACGGCTTCGTTGTGCAAAGTTAAGTCCGGCGTAAACGCCACCCAACGCGCCAAGTTCATCCGTACAACTACCCTTGACGGCACGCGCAATGTCTGATGCAGGTGATACACCATCATCTAACTTAGCTATTTGTTTTTGCAGGCAGGCAGATACACGTTGCTTGGCTTTTTCAAAATCTTGCGGAGCAGTTTGGGGCGCTGTTTCTTGATTGGCCGAGGGGGTGCGCAGCCAAGCCTTTACGGATGCTTCGTTGATGCAAAGCTCTTCGTCTTCTTTGCTAACAGCCCTGGACGGCGATTCCCGAAGCGCGGTATCCATGCACCGCTGATATTCACGTCGCTGCGCTTCGCGTAACGCATCGTTATCCGCCCACGCCGTCGATAGCATGAACCACATAGCAATACTCAGCGCAAAAACTTTCATGTTTCACCCCTTCTGCACTTGGGCGACGACCAACTCGATACCTTGATCCGCCCCGATACCAGGCTTGAGCAGTTCCAAGGCGGCCTGAATGTCCTTCATCTTGGTTTCTTCGCCGGCCGTCAGGTTGATGCGCACCGTGACAGGTTCGCGTGGCGCAAAGGACTCTTGCAGGCGCGCGACAATTTCAGCATTCAGGGAGCGCCTAGCGTCGCGCGCCGCGTCCTCAAGCCTTGCCTTGAGTTCGGCAGGGATGCGCAGGTTTGCCTGGGGGTCAGTTCGAGCCATTCCGAATTTTAATGTAGTACGGTGCTTGACAGCAATAAAGCACCGTACTACATTCCGTTTTGTGCGATAAAGCACGGTACTACAACGGAAAGGAAAGACCATGAAAGACGCAAGAAAACTACCGCAGTTCAACATCCGCCTGCCGCTGGAACTCAAGGACTACCTGCAACGCAAGGCGGACGAGGGCTACCGCAGCCTGAACAATGAAGTCGTGAAACGCCTGGAAGAAAGCCGGCAGCGGGAGGAGCAAGCCAATGCCTGCCGGTAACACGCAAAAGGAAACGGCCCGGTTGTTGGAGCAACCAGGCCGCGAATGCAAAACCCCTCACGCAAATTTCAAGGAGTCGCAAATGAATCATAACATCTCGCCTTGCTGTCGTCCAAATCAACCCACCATGTCAAGCCTGGAGATTGCCGAACTCACGGGCAAGAATCACCGCGACGTTCTGCGCGACATCCGCAGCACGCTGGAACAGGCCGGAATAGAGGTTGCGCAGTTTTGCGCAACCTACCAACACCCCCAAAACAAGCAGTCCTATACAGCCTACAACCTGCCGCGCGCCGAGTGCGATTTGGTCATTTCCGGTTACAGCGTCAAATACCGCTGGGCCATCATCCAGCGGTGGCACGAGTTGGAGCGAAAAGTCGGCGCTGGCGAGACGGCGCCTCAAACCGCACTGACCCCCGACGAGTACCAAGAACTGCTCGAAAAGCGCGGCAAGGTCATCGTCGACCGCAAGGACTACCAGCAGTGGCAGGCGGCTACCGAGTTCGGCACCGACCCCTACAAGCCGTATCGGGACGCCGCCGAATGGGTGGTCAAGCTGGGCGGTAAGCACGGGCGCGGTGCGGCCGTTGCCCTGCTGGCGCAATTCGGCGCCAACCATCTGTATCGCGTGCCGGTGGATCGCATCCCGGAACTGGTGAGCGCCTGCAAGAAAGTCCTCGGCGCCACGACCAGTCCCGCGCCCACTCCGGCACTGACCCCGCAGCAGGCCGAGGAAATCACCCAGCGCATCGACAACCTGACCCGGCTGTTTCATCCGCACAGCCAGCCCTTCGCCGACGTGATGGGTATTGCTCGTGCGCTGCGCGGCCTTGACCCCAAGCTCGGCGCGCGGGTGCCTGCCTTCGTGCCCTTGTTGCCGGAAGCGGCGCCGGCTGTCGAAACACCCCTGCGCCAGCAGGTCGTGCAAACCTTGCGGGCGGAATACTCACACGGCGACTACAAGGCGCTGGCCCGCGACCTCGGCATCCACGAGTCCTCGGCCAAGAAGATCGTCGGCCGGTTGAAGCTGGGGGCTACCCACGCCACCTGACGGGTGCGCGTAACCCGACAACAGGGCGATACCGTTCCGCAATACCCCGGCCATGGTGCCCGTGTTGGCTATGGCTGGGGTTACGGTTCGCACATTGCCCCCGGAGTTACGCTATGGGTTTCAACAGTTCTCAACTCGCATCCGCCAGTCTGATCGGTCAGATTGGCGGCGCCGCGACCGGCGCAATCGGCAGCTATTTCAGCGCAGCCACGCAGAAGGCCAACCTTAAAGGCCAAGCTGCCGTGGCGGAGGCTAACGCGCGCATGGCGGAATTGAGCGCGCAGTCGGCCCTCAACCAGGGCCAGAAGAAGGTCGGGCAACTCACCCTGCAAGCCGGACAGTTGAAGAGCAGGCAAAGGGTTTCGCTCGCGGCAAACGGAATAGACCTCGGCGTCGGCAGCGCGGCCGAACTGCAAGCCTCCACCGACATCATGGCCGAAATCGACAAGAACACCATCGAGACAGACGCCACCTATGCCGCCTGGGGTATCCGCACCCAGGCCACCAATTACCAGAACGAGGCGCTGATGGCACGCTCGGCGGCCGGCGCCATCAGCCCCGGCATGTCGGCGTTTTCCTCGCTGCTGGGCAGCGCCGGCAGCGTGGCGAGTAGTTGGTACCAGTTCAACCGGAACGGCGACCTCAAGGGCACGCCGTTTGAGTTGAAGAAAGGATAAGCCGTGCCGACCGTTCCCCGCTACGACAACCTGCAAGTCACCCCCGGCACGCTGCCGCAAGTTCGCCTTTCCATGCCTGACACGCCGGATATTGCCGGCAAGCAGGCGCAGCAGATGGGCCAGGACATGCTGCGGATAGGCAACGCCATGGCGGCCATGGCGCAAGATCAGGCGCGCACGGAAGCGCGCGACGCCGATACCGCTTTTGTCCAAGACCTGAACGCGCTGAAAGCCGATTACCTTTCCCAGCAGGGGAAGAATGCGGTGGATCGCTACCAACCCACCGTCGACGCGCTCACCGAACTGCAAAAGAAGCACCTCGACAACCTGCCCAGCCCCATGGCGCGGCAGGAAGCCAGCCGGGTTTTTACCGACCGGGTGCAGTCCGCGCTCGGCACCATGGCGACCTACAAGGCAGGCCAAGAACTCAAATGGAAAATCACCAGCCTTGAAGCCCACGCCGACACGTCGGTACAGGACGCGGCGGCCAACTACCGCGACCCGGAAGCGTTCAGGTTGTCCCTTGGCAGTGCGCTGAACGACGCCCACGAAATGGGGCGGTTGATGGGCTGGGACGACGCCACAGTCGGCGTGAAGAAGCGGAAGTACGTCGACGACGCCTTCAAGCTGCGTTACGACACCTGGCGGCAGGATGACGCAGCCGAAGCCCTGGGCGACTTCCAGAAGAATGCTCGACAAATCAGCCCACTGGTGCGGGATGCGATTTTCGACGAGTTATTCCCCAAGGCGGCCCCTCAACTGGCGGAACAATACAACCAGATGGGCGGCAACTATGGCCTTGAAGCGCGCCAGCCCGGCAACCCGGCCGAGCCGCGAGGGGTACGGAACAACAACCCCTTCAACATCATGAAGGGGGGCAAAGCCTGGCAAGGCGAGGTGCAGGGCAACGACACCCGCTATGCGACCTTTGCCACGCCGGAGGCCGGTATCCGGGCGGGAGTTAAAAACCTGCTGACCTATCAGGACAAGTACGGCCTCAATACCGTGGAAGGCATCGTTTCGCGTTGGGCGCCCGCCACCGAGAACAACACGGCGGCCTACGTCGCCACCGTGGCGAAAGCCGCCGGGGTCAAACCGGACGCCCCGCTGAACCTGCGCGACCCTGCCGTGCTCACGGCAGTTACACGCGCCATGATCCAGGTGGAAAATGGCAAGCAGCCCTATACCGACGCGCAGATCGCTACAGGGATTGGGGCTGCACTCGGCACGGCCCCCCTTCCGGCAGGGACACCCGGCGCGGCGATTGCGGCCCCGACGACGAGTTGGCGCGACCCGTCAGTTCAGACTGGGCACCCCATTATCGACGCACTGCCCCCTGATAAGAAAATGCGCGTTTTGCAACTGGCGCAGGCGCAGGCCAATCAGGACATGGCGCAGGTGCGCGAGTCGCTGCACTCGCGGGTGCAGGACAGCGTAGCCGAGTACATGGCGCGCGGCGCGGCGAGCAACCCGCCCACCGAGGCCGAATTTATCCGCGCCTATGGGCAGGTCGACGGGCTTCGCCGCTATCGTGAGTTGCAGGACACGGCCACGCTGGGCCTGGAAATCCAGCGCACAAAACTATTGCCCAATGCCGATTTAAGCAAAATGCTCACCGACGCCAAACCTCAGCCGGGCGAGGGCTTCGCCGTGCGGCAGCGAAACTATGAGGTGTTGCAAAAGGCGGTGCAGTACGCGGTCGAACAGCGGAAGAAAGACCCGGTGGCCTACGCGCTGGAAAACCAGGCATACGGCATCAAGCCGCTGACCACGTTTGGCAATCCGCAGGTGTTGGCGCAGGAACTCGGCAAGCGCTACGACGCCGCGGGCCGCATCGCCGCCGACTACGGCACGCGCCCGGCCGTGATGACCGACCCGGAAGCCGATGCCTTCGGGCAGTACCTCGGCAGCTTGCAGGCCACCGACAAGGCGCGGGTGCTGGGGCAGGTTTTCGGCGCCGTGGGCGCGGCCGGGGTGCAATCGCTTTCCGGCCAGTTGAAGGACAAGCACAATACCCTGGCCGTGGCTGCAATGCTTTCGACCCACCAAACGACGAAGGGCAATAGCGCGGCGCTGCTGTACCTGCAAGGGAAAGAAGCCATCGAGCAGAAGCGCGCCAAGATCGACGACGTGGCAGAGATCGGCATCAAGGCGGAAATCTTCAAGGCTATCGAGGGCGTGTATCAAACCCCGCAGGGGCGCGACGCAGCGGCCGAGGCCGCCCTCGGCATCTATGCCAAGTTCAAGGCAGACGGCGGCGGGGATGTTGACCAGGCGGTGCGCATCGCTTCCGGCGGCATCATGAACTTCAACGGCGGCCGCATCGCCAAGCCCTACGGCTGGGAAGATAGCCGGTTCCGGGACGCGCTGCGCGGCCCCGTGGCCCAAGCCGTAGCGAGCAATGGCGGCGAGTTCCTTGTCGGCAGCAACAAGGTGAAGGCGGCGGACTTTGCCAAGATGCTGCCCGGCGCACGGCTGCAAACCTTCGGTCAGGGTAGCTACCTCATCATGGCGGGCAACGACGTGGTGCGCGAAGCGAACGGCCGACCCTATGTGCTCAAGGTGGCCCCGTAATGTACGACGAACTTTTCCCCGCCGAGCGCGAGGCATCCCTCGCGCAATCCGTGCAGCGGCCCTATCAGGCGCCCGAAGCCCCCGGCGCGTTTCAAGGCTTCGGCAGCGCCCTGGCCGACACGCTGCCCTATGCCGCAAACACCACGGCCAGCGCATGGTCGGCCATCCTCGACGCTTACGGCAAAGCAGCGGCCTACCGTGACGCCCCCACAGTGGCGATGATCCACGGGCAACCCGCGCCCGACATGGACCAGCTCAAGCGGGAAACCATCGACCAGATGGGCAACAGCGAGGCGGCGCGCGGCTTCCGAGAGCGGGCCAAGGATTTCACCCCTGACCCGGCATCCGTGGGCCTTGCGGGGCAGATCACCCACAGAGTGCTATCCACCCTGGTAAAGGCCGGCGCGTATTCAGTGACCACTGGCCCGGCTGCCCCGGTAATGTTCGGCGGCGACCTCGGTATCAACCGCGCACAGGAACTGTCCGACCAAGGCGTGGATGGCGGCACGGCGGCGGTAGCGGGCGTTGTTACCGGCGTAACCAGTGCAGTGGGCATGCGCTTGCCGGCGGCCATGGGGGCAACTCGCGCCCAAAGCGCAATCATCGGCGCCGCAGTGAACCCCGCGCTCACGGTGGCCGAAATGGGCGGCATTCAAACGCTGCTGCAACATGCCGACTATGAGAAGATCGCCGACCAGTACAAGCCTTTCGACCCGGTAAATCTGGCGGTTGCCACCATTACCGGCGGGGTGTTTGGCGCAGCTTTCCACCGTGGCAAGCCTGCCACCGCGCCACGGCTGACCCCTGACGAGCACGCAGCCGCACTGACCATGCACGAGGTGCGCGTCCGCGATGCCGACACCCTGGTGCCACCAGGCGACGTCCCAGCGGCCAACGCTGCACGCGAGGCGCAGATCCTCGCCCGCCAGCAACTCGAAGCCGGGGAGCCGGTCAGCGTTGCCCATCGGATTGCGGCTGAACAGTCCCAACTCGATGCTGCCTATCAGCGCGTATTGGACAGCCCGGCGGGCGAAGCCTTCGACCCGCTGGTGCATATCACGCCGGACGACATCGAGGGCGTTGTCGTTGCGCGCGGTGGCTGGCATGGCCGGGGCGACGTGGAAGTCAAAGGTGCAGGCTGGGGCTTGGTCAAACTGATTTGGAAGCACGGCGAGGAATCGCCTAAAGCCCCGGAGTTGCAGGTCACGCGCGAGGACGTTCTCAACTTCCCCGAAATCATCCGGCGCTTTGACCCCGCCGAGGAAGCCACGGCGGACGGCAACAGGGGGCGTGCCTGGCGTGTTGTGCGGCCGGATGCGGAGGGTGTGCCGCGCGTTGTGACCTACGCCGACAGTCTCATCAACGGCCAGAAGGGGCGGCATCTCGTTTCTGTTCATGTGCTGGATGATGCCCACGCGAAAACAGCGGTGCTCTCAAAAGAAAAGACCGGCGTTGATCCTGAATCTTCCGGGCTGATTTTGCAGTCACGCGCCGGAGATACCGCGCCGGGCGTGTTGCACTCGGCGGGTCAGGAAACGTCGGTCAATCCCAATATAGCACAAGGCGGCATTGTCGAGAAGGTCCGCGATGTAGTGTCCCGCTTGCTCGGGCAGGAAGAAGCCCCACCGGAGGCGAAAGCACCACGGCAGGCAGCAACCCCTGAACAGGCCCGCGCCCAGGACATCGCCACCAGAAACCCGGACGCGGTAATCCGTACCGAGGACGGCGACGTGCGCCTGGCCGACTTGATGGCCGCAGCCGATGATGTTGAGGCAAGAGCGAAAACCGAAACCGCAGCCTTTGACGCTGCGGTCAATTGCGCCTTGAGGTTCCCACAATGAGAAGCGAATGCATCCAGGCAGTAGCGCAAGCTATCGGCCGCAGCATCACCCAGCAGGAGGCCCAGAACATCGAGGCCAAGATCACCGACAGCATGAAGCAGCTTGCCCGGAAAGACCCTGCCGCATGGCAACAACTCAGTCGGGACGAACGGCTGCGCGCAGGGGCGGCAGAAGCCGGGCAAGCCCTGCTGGCTGATGCCGCCAAGAAGAAGCAGAGAGTGGCCTTGACCATCCTTGCGCATGATCGGGTAATGAACCGCTACAGCGCCTTGCTTGCCACGGGTTTAAAACCGTTCCCGGCCGTCGCGCGCATCCTTGACGATGCCAGCCGCTTCGCTCGCGGGGTATCGAACGAGTATTTTTCCGGCTTGATGGATACCTTCAACGCCGTGCATCCCAAATTTCTCGGCATGGTCGAGGATGCGCGCCAAGCTGCTGATCTGGTGCGCGAGGTGTTCGGAGAAAAGACCGGCAACGCGATGGCGGCCAGGGGGGCGAAAGCCTGGCTCGATACGGTGGAAACCATGCGGCAGCGGTTTAACGCGGCCGGCGGCGACGTGGGCAAACTGGATTACGGCTACCTGCCGCAGCCGCATGACGACATGCGCGTGCTCAAGGCGGGACAGGATAAGTGGGTGCAGGATATATTGCCGCTGCTGGATCGCGCCCGCTATGTCGATGAAAACGGCGTGCGCCTCAACGATGCCCAGATGGTCGATATGCTCAACCACGCGTGGCAAACCATATCCACCGGGGGGCTGAACAAGAAGGAAGCCGGCCAATCCACCGGCAGCGGAATGCGCGCCAAGCGCGGCAGCGAGCACCGGGTCATCCATTTCAAGGACGCATCCAGCTACCTGACCTATGCCGCCGATTACAACCGGGGCGGCATTCTCTCGGCCATGCAAGGGCACGTTTCCCGGCTCGCCAAGGACATCGCCCTGGTCGAGGAATTCGGCCCCAATCCCAACGTGCAATGGGGTTTCCTGCACGACACGGCAACGATGACCGGGCAATCAGATGCGGTAGGTCCGTTCCGCGTGCCGACGCAGGATATGTGGAACGTACTGAACGGCAACGCCGGCAGCGTGGTGGATGTCCGCCTGGCGGAAATCGCCCAGGGCGCGCGGAATATCGAGGTGTTCGGCAAGCTCGGCAGCGCGTTCATTTCCAGCATCACCGACATTCCAACGTACTTTGTCACGACCGGCTTCAATCGCTTGGGGTTTGTGGATTCACTCACCAACCTGGTGCGCGCCTTCGGCAAGGATTCGGCGGACTACGCAAACCGCAGCGGCCTGGTTGCTGAATCCGTCATCGGCGACATGAACCGCTGGGCTGAATCGAACATCGGTAAGGGCTGGACGGGTAAGCTCGCCAACGCCACGATGAAAGCCAGCTTGTTGGAAGCCTGGACAGACGCTATCCGGCGCGGTTTTTCCGTCACCATGATGGGGGCCATCGGCAAGCTATCGCGGCAGGACTGGCGCGCGCTCGATGCCGGCGACCGGGCACGTTTGGAAGCCAAGGGGGTAACGGAAACCGATTTCAAGGTGTGGCAGATGGCGAAGCCCGAGGACTGGCGCGGCAGCCAAATGCTCACGCTGCAAGCGGTGCGTGCCGTTTCCGAGGCTGATTTGACAGCGGCCGGTCTATCGCTGCGTGACCAGAACCTGGCGGTATCCAGGCTGCTGGGCGCCATCGCCGATGAATCGGAATTTGCATCCCTGGCACAAGACCTACAAACCCGTGCATTTACCACGGGTGGCGGCCCGAAGGGAACACTCGGCGGCGAGTTCCGCCGGTCAATCATGCTGTTCAAGGGCTTCCCGCTGGCGATGATTTCCCGCCATTGGGGGCGCGTGGCCGATCAGTGGCGCCTTGGGGACAAAACCTCATCCGTAGCCTATGGCGTGGGGCTATCCACTTCGCTGGCGCTCTTCGGCGCTATCGCCCTTCAAATGAAGGACATCAACAGCGGCAAAGACCCGCGCGACATGACGACCGCTAAATTCTGGATGGCGGCGTATCTGCAAGGCGGGGGAATAGGCATCCTGGGGGATTTCCTCTACACAGGCATGGGCGGCGATAACCGGGCGGGCGTGCCCAATTGGATGAACCTGTTTGGCCCTGTCATTGGCAGCGGTCTTGAAGCTGCTAACCTGACGCTGGGCAATGCAGGGGAAGCCCTACGTGGCAAGGAAACTCACGCGGGCGCCGAAGCGGTGCGCTTTGCAAAATCGCACTTACCGTTCCTGAACCTTTGGTACGCCAAGGGAGCGCTCGATCATATGGCGTTGCAAGACCTGCAAGAAATGCTCTCGCCGGGCTATCTCTCCCGCATGCGCGAACGGGCGCACAAGGATTGGGGGCAGGACTACTACTGGCGGCCGGGCGAGGATTTGCCGAGCCGGGCGCCGGATTTCAGTAAGGTGGCCGGGAAGTAACGCGCCCCATCGGTGCCCGTGTCTAGTCCCTAGGCGGATAGCCTTTCAACAGTCGCCGGGGTGCGCGTAATGACTCGCCCGGCGGATAGCCTTGCTGCAATCTGTTGGGGGTTTCGTCATGTCCGCTGTCTTGTCTCGTTTCCAGAAGTTCGTCGCGCCGCAACCGAGCGGCTGCTGGCACTGGACGGGCGCAAAGACCGCCAAGGGCTACGGCCGCTTCTACCTGGACGGCAACAAGCACGCCCACCGCGTCGCCTACGAATTGCACAAGGGGGCTATCCCCACTGGCCTGGTGCTGGATCACCTGTGCCGAAATCCTTGCTGCGTCAATCCTGAACACCTCGAACCCGTCACCCTGGCCGAGAACGTGAAGCGCGGCGACCACGCGGGCAAAGGCTGGAAGCGCCATATCACGCATTGCCCGCAGGGCCACGAATACACGCCGGAAAACACCTACCTGGAACGCAAAGCCGATGGCAAGACCAAGCGGCACTGCAAGGCGTGCCAGTCGCATCGTAAAGGAGAACAATCTTGACTATTTCCAGCGAGGTACGCAAAGCCGGGCCTTACGATGGGAACGACGTTACAACCTCGTTCCCGTTTTCCTTCAAGGTGTTTTCCGCCGATGACGTGGTGGTCGTCCTAACCAACCCAGCCGGCATCGAAACGACCCTGACCGGCAACGGCACCGACTACAGCGTCACCCTCAACGCCGACCAAGATACTGCCCCCGGCGGCACCGTCAATAAGGTTTCCGCACTGGCGACTAGCTACCTGCTGACCGTCACCAGCAAGGTGCCGAATTTGCAGCCGCTCGACCTCACCAACCAGGGCGGGTTCTACCCCAAGGTCATCAACGCCGCGCTGGATCGCCTCACCATCTTGGCCCAGCAGAATGCCGAGCAAATCGGCCGCTCGGTCAAGGTGCCCATTTCCAGCAGCGTGACCCCGGACAGTCTCATCGCCCAACTTACTGCCGACGCGGCCACCGCTGCCGCTGCCGCAAGTGGCGCGGCATCGTCTAAAACTGCCGCAGCGGCTTCCGAAAGTGCAGCCGCCGGCAGCGCGACGGCTGCGGCTGCATCGGCAACGGCCGCCGACGCTTCGGAAGCAGCGGCTGCGGCATCAGAAAGCGCGGCGGCAACCTCGGCCACCAATGCGGCCAATTCCGCGACGGCGGCATCGAATAGCGCCACCACGGCCACTACGCAAGCCGGCAACGCCGCCACCTCGGCCACCAATGCGGCCAATTCCGCGACTGCTGCGGCAGGGTCCGCCACGAGTGCCGCGAATAGCGCCACCGCTGCCGCCACTTCCTACGACGACTTCGACGACCGCTATCTCGGCTCCAAGGCCGCCAACCCGACCACGGACAACGACGGCAACGCCTTGCTGGTGGGCGCGCTCTACTGGAATTCCGTAGCCGGTCAAATGCGGGTGTGGGATGGCGCCGCCTGGCAGGCCGCCTACGCGCCCAGCGCCGTGGTGTATGGCCTGTTCTACAAGGCCGACCCCACGACCGTGGCATTCACCAAAACCGGCGCCGGCACGGCATCAATCAAGGCCGGCACCAAGGTGGATGTTGCCGGCACCGTCGTTACGTTCGTGGCCGCTACCGCCATCACCATGCCCGCACTCACGGCCGGCACGGATTACGCGATTTGGGTCAAGGACGACGCCACGATCCAGGCGACCACCAACTTCTCGTCGGCGCCGGGCGCCGGCAACTGGCGCAAGATTGGCGGCTTCCATTACGCCCCCGGCGACAACGCTGCGGCCGTGGCCGGTGGCGATACCACGCCGGCCATCAATGCCTATTCGTTCTGGGACTTGAAGTTCCGCCCGGCGTGCCCGGACCCGCGCGGCATGACGCTGGTGGCCGACTCGTTCTGGGCGGACATCTACCTGCTGGGCGTGGATCACCTGACCAACGGCACCAGCAAGTACAACGTCAGCATCGCGGACGGCAGCGCGCCGCCCAAGATTCCTACCAAGTTCGGCGGCACGGGCAGCAATGCCTATTCGACTCTGAACTGGTGGGAAGCCAACGAGGTGCTGCAATCCTGGGGCAAGCGCTCGCCGACCTACGACGAGTTCGCCGCACTGGCCTACGGCACGACCGAAGCAACCTCCAGCGGAGGCACCGATGTTCCGACTGCTGGCGCGACGGGTACTGGTGCAACTTCCGCATGGAACGTCTTTACCTCCAAGTGGGGATGTATTCAGTCCTCCGGTTGCATGTGGATCTGGGGCGGCGAGTTTGGCGGCGGTGCGGCCGGCGCAATCTGGGCGGCCAACACGGGCGGACGTGGCAGCACGTACCAAATGGAAAACGCCGTCCTCCTTGGGGGCACCTGGGGCCTCACGACTGAGTCCGGTTCTCGTTGTTCGCTTTGGCTTGACTCGCCCACGGCCTCGTACAACACCGTCGGGGCGCGCGGCGTCTGTGACCACCTGACCCTTGATTAGCGGGGCCGAAAGGCCCCGCCTGTACTAAGCGCATGGAACCAATAGAGGAAGGCGTTAAATGCTACGACCAAATGCTCATTGTGGAGAAGTACGAAAAGGTAATTTCGTACCTGTATCCCATTGCGCAAAGTCTCCCGAGGGCGCACGGCGTAGCGCGCAATATGTTTTTGGAGTGCCTGCTCGGGCAGGTCGAATTATTCATCGTGGCGGGCAAGTCGAACCAGGTCAGCAAGCTGTACGCAGCGGACGCCGGTCTTGCCATGCTGCGGTTTTGGTTGCGGTTTCTCGCGGGTGGAAAAGTTCGCGCGATGACTCCCCATCAGGTCGAAACAGCACAAGTGCTGATAGCGGAGGTGGGGCGGATTCTCGGGGCTTGGATAGTCCGCGTGGGACGCAAAGGGCAATCCGGGAAATAGCGCCGTCCTCCTTGGGGGCAACTGGGGCAACACGACTGAGTCCGGTTCTCGTTGTTCGAATTGGAATAACTCGCCCACGAACTCGAACAACAACATCGGGGCGCGCGGCGTCTGTGTCCACTTTATCTTCCCGCTCTGTCAATGCTACGGCTTGGCAGGCCGACCTTTCGGTTATCGAAGGTGGTCAGCCGGTTTTGTCCTGCTTCGGCAAATACGTTTCGCGGTTCGGTAGAGCGCTGATTACTGAAAATGGAAAGGCGCGGCCGACTTCTTTCATGAGCAAACGCAACAGAAATTTAATCCAGCAGATCGCCGCGTGGGACAACCTGGTCGACGCCTACCGCAAGACCTCCAACGGCAAGCGCCGGACGTGGGGCTATCTGGAATTCAAGGAATACGACCTCGCCAATCTGCTGGCCGTGCAGGCTGAATTGCTGGATGGCAGCTACAAGCGTGGCCCCTATCGGGAGTTCCTGATTTACGAGCCCAAGGCCCGGATGATTTCCGCCCTGGACTTCAAGGACCGCCTGGTGCAGCACGCTACCTGCAACATCATCGCGCCCATCTTCGAGGCCGGCATGCTGCCCTATACCTTCGCCTGCCGTCCTGGCAAAGGGACGCACGCGGGCGTTCGCCACGTACAGGCCGAATTGCGCCGCACCAAGGCGACCCACTTCATGAAGTCGGATTTCTCGAAATTCTTTCCGAGCGTCGAGCACGCGGCCCTGTACCGGATGCTCGACAAGAAAATCCACTGCGCGGCCACGCGCCGGCTGCTGCGCGAAATGCTGCCCGAGGAAGGCGTCGGCATTCCTATCGGTAGCCTGACCTCGCAACTGTTTGCCAACATCTACGGCAACGCCGTCGACCAGTTCCTGCAGCACGACCTCAAGCGGCGCCATTGGGCGCGCTACATGGACGACATCGTGGTGCTGGGCGACGACCCCGAGGAACTGCGCCAGGTGTTCTACAACCTGCGCGACTTCGCCGCCGAGCACCTGAAACTGCGCATCAGCCATTGGCAGGTTGCCCCGATTTCGCGCGGCATCAACTTCCTGGGCTACCGCATCTGGCCCAGCCACAAGCTGCTGCGCAAAGACTCCGTGACCCGCGCCAAGCGCAAGGTCGCCAACTTCATCAAACACGGAGAGGACGAGGGGCTGCAAAAGTTCCTTGCCTCGTGGTCCGGCCACGCGA
>JAEHJW020002279.1_pt1 | contig 31215 bp, 52 predicted proteins | sample 9271431 | NCBI WGS metagenome assembly JAEHJW02 | reverse complement strand
GCAACGTTCCTTGGCATGGACGTGAGCTTCTTCCCGAAGGCGTCTCGACCGACAAGGGTGGTATAAATGGCTTATCTTGACATGCCCCAGATTCGCAACCTGCAGTCTGCTGTGGCAAGGGATTTGTTTTTGGCGGCTCAGCACGCCATTGACCACTTGGACGAGAACAACTTCCCGAATCCCGTGGACGCCAGCAAGGTTCTGTCAGCAGGCACGGGGACCGAGGCTTTGTTTCCTGACTATGCCCTCTCCCTGAAGAAACTCGCCTTCAGGGAGTGGGCATTTCCCTTAGTACTGCCAGGTGCCGCTATCAGCACTACCGCCTCGGTGGATTGCGGCGGGTTCTTCGTGTTCGACCCGGCCAAGTATCCGGGTGGAACGTGGTATCTCGAAGCGGCGTTAATGTCCTCGGTTGCCGATTCCGCCGCTACCCTGCAACTCAAGAACGGTGCCACGGTGATTGGCTCGTACGCTACAGGAAATACAGCCTGGACCGTAGGCCGTTCTACTGCCTTAACGATGCCGACGGCGCAAGCAAGCCTCACCGTGACGCTGGTTTCGGCGGCGTCCACGACGACCGCTTCCATGTGGGCGGCGCGTCTCATCTACGTCCCGTAAGGGGTGATTCTATGGCTCAGAAATACTACGGCGACTACGAAAAGGAAGTCCTAGGCAGGCAGGGGTTGTTCGACCCTGCCCAGATTGAGTCGGGTTCGGTGAAGCTGGATCCCAACTATGGACTCTGGGAGGCCAAGAAGGGGTATGCCCAGGCCGAGAAGAGCGGCAACGAGGCTGATAAATCCTATTATCGCGACATGGGCAAGCACTTCCGTGCTAACGGCGCCACGTTGGACCCCAACAACACCATGAACGCCCAGCAGTTCTCTGACGCCTACTGGGGGCAGTTTGGTGCAGGCGGGTCAACGAATGGCTCGACGGCATCCAGTAGCTACACCACGCAGAGCGCCTACAAAGGACCCGCTCAGGGCAACGGCTACACCGGCGGGGACTACTTCACCAACTACATGAACGACATGAACAGCTACATGGACCAGTACGGCGCGGCTGGACAGGAACTGCTGAGGAACTACCAGACGCAGTACAGCCAGGCTCTCGCTGGACTCCAGAACCTCCTGGCGCAGAAGCCGGACGTGCCGGAGTCGGTGAAGTACGCGGTAGACATGCTCAAAAAGCAGACCGATGACAACGTGCGCCTCATCAACGAGGACATGAACCGTCGCGGAATCTACAACTCCACGATTGCCACCGACAGGACCGCGCAAGAACGCACCCGCATGTCCGACCAGGAGCGGGCTCTGCTATCGAATTGGCTTGACCAACAGCACCAGCAGATGTACCAGACCGCCCTGAAGATGGCTGACATGCAGGCGGGTTACGCGAGCAACTACGCGAACCTGGCAGCGCAAACCACCTTGGGAGCATTGGACAAGAGAATGGGACTGGCTGGGCAGAAGTTCGACATCCAGAACCAGATGGCGCAACAGCAGAGGCAGGAAGAGCTTGCAAGGCAGCAGGCGGAAGCGCAGGCGCAACAGGCCGAAACCGACCGCTACTGGCAGAACTACTGGAATCAGATGAAGTACACCACTCCTACAGCTGGGGAGCAGTTGTCCTACGACGCGGCGGTGAGGCGGCTCCAGCAAGCGGGTAGCTCGACGGGCAGCACAACCGACACGTGGGCGAAGAACCATGCCACAGCCGTGGAGATGGCCTCGACCAATATCAAGCCCGCGCAGTTCGTGACCGGCTACGCCAATGGCGCTCCTGTATATGACTGGAACGCCTACTACGACGCGATTAACAGGGCCGTGCCGCAGTACGAAGCGCAATTGAACGCGGGCCGGCCAGACACCAGCACCGGACGCCGCGAACACGGCTCCTCTAACGGCACGATCTGGTCGGCGCTCAATCAACCCGCCGATAACATGGTCAACAGCAGTGTCTCCAACATCATCACTACACTCCGCGCGGTCGGGGCTTCTGACGCCGAAATTGCCAATGCCCTTCGCAACGACGGTTATGACCCGTCGCAGTGGGGTCTCCATTAGAAAGGGGGAGCAGATATGGCGCGTGCCATAGAAACAGAGGGCTCTCTTTTCCCTCACTTGAACTCTCTTCTTGGTAAATATGGGGCACAAGTTTCTGCGCCTATTCCAGCGCCTATTCCAGCGCCCTCTCCTGCCCCCCAACCGCAAAAGGCTTCTCTGCTGAAGTCCCTCTCCCAAAAACTAGGGGAGGGACTTCGGTTTGCGGGGCAAGGCCCATTTGAAACGCTCGGTCTAAAACCCTACTTGGAGCGCAAATCGCAGGAGATTGCTAACCTTCCTTCCGAGCAGAAGAATCTTGCCGCCGCTTACTTTGGCACCAAGCCATCCGAATTTGGCAAGTGGCAAGACCCATCTGAGGCGCAGTATATTTCTCCGGGTACGGCTGAGTTCGCCAAAATCCTGGGCGCCGTACCTGTGTATATTGCGGGCGGAGGTGCGGAAGAGGCTACCGCAAAAGCCGCTGGCAAGATTCTGAGCACCGGGCTGGCGCGTGTTGCCCCAAAGGCTGCAGCTTCTATGCTAGGAAAGGCCGCCGTGGGAACCGCCGCGAAGGGCGTTGGACAGGCGGCTCTCTTTGGCGGAGTCAAGACCCTGGAAGAAGCGATTAGCGGTCTCACCGACGGGCAGAAGGCTGACCTTGCTCAGTCGGCCAAGAACATCCTCGCCTCGGCGGGAGAAGGCTTTGCCTTCGGCCTTGGGCAGGGAGCCGTTGGCGAACCACTAAAGAACGTTGCCGCTAAAGCCCTTCCCATTTTGTCAAAGCCCGGTGTTTCGGCTGCGGCGGCCCGTGGCGCGACAGGGGCCGTCGCGGGTGCGGCCGCAATGGCTCCGCTGGCGGGTATGCACTACGCACAGAATCGGGATCTTCCGTCTGCCTTGGGAGAACTCGCCTTTGGTGCGACTATGGAGGGTGTCCCGGCGGCGCTAGGGGGTCCTGCCTCCTACGCCGCTCGTGTGCGCACAATCAACGAGGCCAAGGGCTACGTCCCGAAGGTTGAGCAAGCCAGCCAGCAGGCCGAAGCGGAGATTGCGGCTCGTCGGGCGGAGTTGCAGAAGCCCGCGGAGACGCCAGCAGAGACTCCTCAGACCGCCTCTGAATCCACTCCTGTAGCAGAACCCTCTCCGGTGACGGCAGAGGCTCCTGGGGCCGTTTCTGACCCACTGGAGGCCGCCGCGAAGGAAGCTGGCTTTAACAGCGTAGACGAAGCGCGCGCAGCCCTGAACGCAGCAGAAGGGCAGACCTTCTACCGCGGCGAGATGGTTCCCGCTGCCGGGGGAGAACACGGCAAGAAGAAGAACATCATGCGCGTGCTCGACGTTCAAGACGTAGTAGGCCAAACAAACGAGGGCATTGTTGCGCGGCAGCAACAATATTTGGAACAGCATGAGGCGCAGAAGGCGTCCCTCTTGGCGCAGGCCGCGGAACTGGAGAAGGGCGTTGAGGTTTACTCGAACGGATACCCGAAAACCAAAGAGGGGAGCGCCGCTCTACAAAAGGCGTACCAAATCCGTCAGCACGTGAAAGACGTTGTTGACCGGGACATCCAGCACAATCAGAGCGTGATCGACGAGTACAAGCAGAAGATCGCCGACGCTGCCGAGGAAGCCCGCATAGCGCAAGAGAACAACGATCTGCTGTACCTTACCTCACAAGAGGATACAGCGAAGTCCTACGCGCAGGGAAGCACCCTGCCCGACATCCTCACGGGCGGTAAGCCCGAGGGGTACAACCCGACCGTGTATTCCTTTAGGGGCAAACCCGAGAAAGTCTTTGACCTCACGCCTTACGGGCAGGGCGGAATCATACAGTTTGAAGAAGCCTACAAACTGCTACGTGACTTCGGGCTTTCGGAGAAGGACACATACGCAATACTTGATCGCGCTACAGGCTTCACCGCTGACGACGTTCCGGTTGTGCAGACCTTCCGCCTATTCCGGGGGAAGGCTTTGCCCATCATGCGCCAAGCCTTGAAGGAAGCGGGCTATGACACAGTTCACTACATCGAGGGCAAACAAGACAACTGGATTTTCCTTGATCGGAGTAAGGCCGCGCTTCAATCTGACATCGACAAGTTGCAGAAGCTGTCGCCAGCGGCGTTGGCAATGCTACGCGGCGAGTCTCCCGCTCCAGTCATAGCAGAACAGAAAACCCCGCAAGCCGTTCCCGCAGAAGCCCCCCAAGCAACCGCTCCCGCAGAGGCTCCCGCAACCGTCCCAATCCCCGCCGCGACCGCCCCCGCCCCCGAGGCCCCCACGGCGAATGCGGGGATTGTTTCGAAGTTCGCTGTTGGCGACACCGTACGCATCAAAGGCCGTCCAGACATCTATACCGTCACCAATACTTCCGACCCATCCCTTCTTGGGCTTCGTAGCCAATATGGGGCTGAACTAAAAGCTGGACGCTCTACTGTTGAACCGGCGGGCACAGATAATACCGCCACCCAAACAACCGCCTCTGCAACCGAGGCCGCCGCAACAGCAGAGACCGCTACAGCCGAAGCCGCAACGGGAACGGCCAAGAGCGACCGCGTTCAGGCCGTCGTCCTTCCCTACCTTCAAGAGTTCATCGAGCAGGACGTGATTCCGAAGTCCAAGGGCTTCGTGCAAGAACTCCGCACAGTCTTGACTGACCTAGTGCATTGGCTTTCTCCCCGGACTGGCGTTTCCGACGAGGGCTTGACGCTCCTCATGAAAATGAAGGGTGAACGCGACAAGGCTTTGTTTATCATGGAGCGCACCGGGAGAGCCGTTGGGAGACAGTTTGCACGTATGCCCCAACAGGAGCAGGTTGCCTTCATCGACCGCATCAAGAAGGGCGAAGCACAGCCGACCCCCGAACTCCAGGCCATCGCCGATTACTACCGCAAGATGGACGACGCCACCTTTGAGGAGATCAAGAAATTCCGACCGTCTCTGCCCTTCCTGGAGAATCACTTCCGCGTCCTCTGGAAAGTCATTCCCGGACACGCAGAGGAAAAGGGATTCCTCGGCCTCTTCAGACGTCCTCTGCAAGGCAGCAAGGGCTTCCTCAAACACGCCACTCTGGCTGACATGTCAGAGGGCATTGCTAAGGGCGGAGTACCCGTCACCCACAACCCACAGACCATGTTTGAGTTGGCTCAAGCTGATGCACAACGGTTCATCACCGCGCAGAGAATGTGGGCCGGCATGAAGGAAAAGGGGTTCGCCAGATTCGTTCGCATGGGCGACTCCATCCCGGAAGGCTACGTGCGGCTCAACGACGCCATCGCCAAGGTCTATTTCCCTACGGAAGAGGGTCTGGTTGGCGCGGGGGAGTATTACGTTGAGGCCAACACCGCAAGGCTCTTGAACAACTTCCTTAGCCGGGACTTGATTCGCGAAACAGCCCTGGGTCATGGGCTCATGTGGATGAAGAACTTGCGCACAGCAGTAGAACTCTCACTGTCTCCCTTCCACTTCGTGTTTGAAACCATCGAAGCCATCGGCTCTCAGCAAGGCGTCGGTTTTCTAAAACTCTATAACCAGGGCGTCTTGAAGCGCGACCCGCAGGCGTTTCTAGCGGGCTTGAAGGACATCGTTACCAGTCCTCTTGCGTGGAAGGACCTCGCTTCTACAGGAGGCGGCGTTCTTCGGTATGTTGATTCCAAAGAGGAGTTCTTGAAGACCCTTCGCGGACAGAAGTTCATCAAGCAGTTCCCAGATGCAGAGCAAGTCTTGGACGATCTCTTTGCCGGCGGTGGGAAACTGGCGATGCACGAAGACTACCGCTTGAACACGGCGAAGACGTTCCTGGAGAACATCAACAGCCAGAACTACATTGGCGCAACCATCCGCCTTGTTCCCGCGCTCAACGAAGTGGTGATGACGCCACTCTTTGAGCAATACATCCCAAGACTTAAGATCGGGCTGTTCTTCAAGGAGTATGGTCAGCAACTCGCGGAGAACTCCGACGCCTTGCTGCGCGGTGAAATCTCCCGTGAGAAACTGGCCCGCCAAACGTGGGACCGGGTAGAAAACCGCTTCGGCGAGATGAACTTCGACAATCTGTTCTGGAACCGCACACTGAAGACAGGATTGCAGTTAATGTTCCGTTCCGTGACGTGGAAACTCGGAAACGTAAGAGGTTTTTCTTCGGCCCTGGCTAACCAGGCGCGCAACTTTGCCGACCCGCTGGCGTTCGCTCGCGATGAAGCCGGAAGGCTCCGGTACAAAGGCAAGGCTCCCAAACTAGACCCCGGCATGGCTTGGGCGCTTGGCATGATGACCACCACCGCCACGCTGGCCTCCATCATCCAATTTGCCTACACGGGAACGTGGCCACAGGAACTGAAGGACTACCTATACCCCAAGATCGGAGGAACTGACGACAAAGGCAACGACAACCGCGTCTCCTTGCCGACTTATTTCCGCGATGTCTACCACCTGTGGAAGAATCCCGTTGGCTACGTCAAGAGTTCCATGTCCGGCTTCATGACAAACTTCCTTGAAGCTGTTAACAACAAAGACTACTACGGCAACTACATCTACGACCCCGAAGGCCCTGCCTACCAGAAGCTCTTAACGTCTATTGCCCATGTCACGGGCGACTCTAGCTATACCTATAACCCCAATGACTCACTCTTCCAGAAGGTGGCGGGCATGGTCGGCTGGGGTGTCCCGATGCCCTTCTCCGTCGAGCAGGCCAAACGTTTGAACAGCCAGGGCGCAAGCTTTCCCCAAAAGCTTCTGAGCATGAGCGGCTTCACCAAGGCCCCGTCAGACGTTATTCAGACCCAATTCCAACAGAAGTTACTCAAAGCCTATCTTAAGCAAAGGGGTCCGAAGAAGCCCCTGACTCCCGCCGAACAGAAGTTGGACCGGATGAAACGCGACCTACGGCAAAAGGTGAAGGACAACGCCCTCACCGACGAAGATCTTAGGCGTGCCATTGCGCTCGGGCTCATAAAACCCAAGGGTGTGCGGACCTTCATGAAGGACGCGGGGTACAACTCCATGCAAATCATGTGGAAATATCTTAGCCGAGACGAGCGTGACAAACTCCTTCCGCTTGCCAACGCGGAGGAGCTCGACCAACTGAAGGTTGTCCGATAAGGTGAGGCCGTCGTTTGGCGGCCTCTTTCCTTTGGAGGTGGCTCCCGGTGATCTAAATCAACGATTTGGGGTGGGCAAATGGAAGCAACCAGTGAGTTAAACGGCAGGGTTTCGGCTTTGGAGGCGAGTGTCGATGGGCTGAAGGAGTGGCAACGGTCTCAGAACGGTCATTTGGTGCGGACGGAGGCCAAGGTAGACAAGCTCCTGTACTGGATTATGACCGAGATGGCGGCGATTGTGATCTTGGCTTTTGGTATCCTCCTGAAGAGGTAGCGCATTCATTTAGGCGGCATATCGCCGCAAAGGAGGTGGTCGTATGACCCTACGGATCTGCTTAGATCCGGGTCACTGACACGGCGGTAGGGATTCAGGGGCTCGCGGTTCCAAGTCCCTCGAAAAGGACATCAACCTGGCCGTCGCCCTGAAGGTGGCGGCTTTGCTGTCTCCCGTGGAAGTCCTCCTCACTCGCACGGAGGACAAGGACCTCTGCTCCGACGTGTTCAACGAGGGTGCTGATCTACGCGCCAGGGCCAAGGTTGCGAACGACGCCAAGGCCGACATCTACGTTTCGATTCACTGCAACTCCTCGGGGGATAAATCTTCACACGGGACGGAGACCTATTCCTTCCCCGGTTCCACCAAGGGGGCTCAGCTAGCCAAGGCGGTTCACACCAAGGTTATGGGGGCTCTTGGGCTGACAGACAGGGGGCTGAAAACCGCCAACTTTGCTGTGCTGAGGGAAACGGTCATGCCTGCGGCCTTGGTGGAATTGGGTTTCATCAACAACCCCATCGAAGAGACGGTGCTCCTGAACCAGCAGAACCAGGACCGCGTAGCCAAGGCGATTGCAGACGGCATCAAAGCCTATCTCGGCGTCAGTGAGGAGCGGAAGACTGACCTATTGGGCTTCCCTCTCGTCACGGCGGAACAAGCGATTTCTCTCGCCAGGAAGCGCAACCCCTCTCTTCCCATATGGGTCCCTGATCTGATTCGGTTCACCTACTTGCTTTGTGGACTGCTGTACATCCGGGCCGACCTGGTTGTAGGGCTCATGATGCACGAAACAGGCTTTTGGACGTATGGTGGCGACGTCCCCGCTGATTCGTTCAACTTCGGCGGCTTGGGTGCTACCGGAGGCGTGCCGGGGCTCAGATTCCCCACGTGGATGGCGGGGGCTATTGCAGTCGTGCAACACGTCTGGGCCTATGCGGAGAAGGACCCGTGGCCCGGCTGGCTGCCGAACCTCGACCCGCGCTTCTCGCTCGTCAACCGTGGCTCGGCTCCGTTCGTGGAAGACCTCGGCGGCAAGTGGGCCTATCCTGGATACGACAGAAGCAAGTACCCGTCGTTTGCGGCGGCCTATGCCGCGAAGGACACCTATGGGCATCACATTCTGTCCGTTGTAGCGGAGATGAAGAAGGAGGCTGTCTAATGTTTGACCCCAAGGTTTTGTTTGACCCGGAAGTGTTCTATTCCCTTGGCACCATCGGGATCCTGATCCTCGTGGACGTGGCTCTCGGAATTCTGGCGAGCTTCGTCAAGGGCGAGTTTGACGTGCGCAAGTTGCCTTCGTTCCTCAAGCAGAACGTCCTGCCCTATGTGGGCGGGTTGTTGATCGTCGCCCTTGTGGCAAAGAACCCGGAAATGAAAGCGGTCTTCGTCGCCTCCGCCGCTGCTGTGGGCGCGAAGTTCCTCGCCGACGTGAAGGATAAGGTTGCATCCCTCATCCGCAACTGAGAAACCTTTCTCACCGAAGCCCGTAGAGGCCCCTTCCTGAAACGGGGGTGCTAGGGTATGGACACCCCTTCGAAAATCGAATCTAGCCCCCTTTCTACGGCTCGTCCGTGGACGTAGTGAGACCCCCGGTTTAGGCCGGGGGTCTTTTTCTATTTCAGTCCTTGTACGGGTCGAACTCGCCAGCACCAGCCATGACCACACCCACAGGAACCAACGTGTGCAACACCTCAATGTAATCGGAATGCGCTTCCAGAACGTCCTTCAAGGGCCGGTAGACCTGTGGCGATTCGTCTGTCCCGCCGCCTCGCAACTCGACGCCGAAGGCCCGCAGGCGGTCATACATCATGTCCTCCGTTACCACGCCGCCCGTCCGGGCAAGAACCTTTCTGCCATCCACCATCTGCTTCTTCAACTTGCCCGCCGCCTGTGTCCGGCTCATGACGCGCCCCGCCCCGTGCATGGCGGAATAGAACGACTTCTGCGCTTCGAGCGTTTCCTTCTCCCGGATAATCACCGCGATGTCGCCCATGGACCCGCCGACAAAGCCCAATTGCCCCGGCCAACAGGGGGTTGCCCCCTTGCGAACGACGTACACGTTTTCGCCATTGTGCTCCTCGCGCCAAGCGTAGTTGTGGTGGTTGTGGACTTCAAAGTCCGTCTTGGCTCCAAGGATGTCCAAGACTTTCTGCACTACCAAGTCGCGTCCGGCATAAGCGTATTGCCCCGCCAGTTCCATGGCGGCAAGGTAGGACTGACCCAACTCGGAATCGGTCGCGAACACGGTCGGCAACTGGTCCATAATTTCGCCGGGTGCCTTGTCATCGAAGACCCGCCCAACCGCAAGGTTGAGGAACCCACTTGCGGTCTTGTGGCCCAATCCCCGGCTCCCGAAGTGGACCCCGACCCACACGCGCCCTGTCTCGGGCTCTCTGAGCAGGTCAACATAGTGGTTGCCAGAACCCACGGTGCCCAACTGGTCGGCAGCCAACTGGCGAAGGCCCTGCACCTCGGGAACGTCCTTCCACAGGTCGGAATGTAGAACGGGATGGTCTGCGGGCTCGTTGTTCTTCCGCCCGACGCCAAAGCTGATTCGCCCCTGAATCTCGTCCAGCACCCGCGAAAGGTCGGGCTGGAGGTCGTCCCACATCAGATTTGTTCTCGCGGCCTTGTTGCCACAGCCGATGTCGTAGCCCACGCCCGAAGGAGACACGGCACCGCGATAGGCAATGACCCCGCCGATGGGCTGACTGTAGCCCTTGTGGTTGTCGGCCATAAGTGCCGCGCCTGCTACCCGCTCGTCATCGGCGCAGCGTTGAATCTGCTGAATGGTGGCATCATCGGCATCGCCCCAAACCGGAATCCCGTTGACCTCGCGCATTAGTGAAACCTCCTCGGGTAGAATCCATGCCTGTTCCTCTCGCGCCATACCTGTAGCTTCAACGTCAGCACCACGCCACACGCGAGACCGAAGGCGTAGGCGCCCGCCAAAGCCATGAAGCCTTGTGACGTTACCCCATTGGCTGTTCCTCCATGGCGAGAAGAAATGCGAGACAGATGGAGTGTGGCACGCTTTCCCCTACGGACAGAGCAACGAGGCGCATGGGGCGCGACGTCACGCTGCGAAGATAGGGCCTGTCGCTGTCTGCGTTTACATGAATAACATTGGTTAGGGTGTTGATTGAAAGCCACATGCCGCGCTCGTGCAGTTCATCGACCAGTTCCCACGCCGCCCGAATATCGCTAGAGTATGCAGGCGCAGGGAAACGCAGGGTTTTCTCTGCCGCCAGCACATCCAATCCACTCCCCGGCTTCAGCGCCAGAATCTCGTCGCGGGTCATGCTCAGTCCTCCTCATCGTCTCGCAACCAACGGATATACTCCTCGATTGTCTTGCCGCCTGTAATGTCGGGAGCCAGTCCGATCATGTCCCGAATGGTCGGTAGCTTATTTGGATCGCCTCGCACCAACAATGTCCCGTCCTCCCACAGTTTCACGAACGGTCTGCATCCATCGGGAAGGTCGAAGGTCATATGGCTGTGGGGCGGTATGTGGAGCGGGTAATCGGGCTCTGTATCTACGGAATCTGTGCCGGGATGAAGACGCAACGCCCGCTTCGTGTCGTTGAAAAAGTCTAGTTTCATATTACTTCTCCTCTCTTTCGCCGATACCGCAGGTAGTTCCAATAACGCCGCTCGTGCTTCTCTTGGTTGCATCTGTAGCACGCTCCCGCCATGTTGGCGAGGGCGTCTGCCCCGCCCAAACACCTTGGGGTCATGTGGTCGATGGTCATGTCCGGCGGGTCCAGATAGTCGCCGCAGTAGTGGCACCGCCCGTTCTGCCGAATCCACAACAGCAGCTTGGCAATTCTCCTGTCGCGTGGGTCTATGCCCATTTCCTCCTCCCCCACACCGAGACCACCACAAGCGTTCCCTCGTCCTCTTTGACCGCCAAGGTGAGGTCACCAGCGGTCACGCGGAAGCCTTTGTGCAGCACCTTCGCGGGCTTGACGTCCTCCGCCGCTCGGACTCGTCTGTGTAGCCGCTCCTCGATCACGCTCATGGGGGCTCTTCTGTCGTATCGCTGGTGGTAGCGAAGTATCGCGTGGGTCGTAACGTTCACCGGGCTGGTGCGAAGGCGCTCCTTCAACTGCGCCTTGGCCTTGCGTTCGGCGGGGCTCATGGCGTGGACGCCTGCTTTGACAATGCCGCGTCGGCAATCGACCACGCGCGGTAACTACTGTCGCAACCTACATGCTGGCACTCGTCAAACGAATATTGTTCACACACCCGCCCCTCATATTGGCGTATCTCCCACAGGGCGCCCCAATACCTTGCACGATCACTCTCCGCTTTCTCCCGCGCCCGTCGCTCCATCTCCAGGTCCAGCGTCAGCTGCACTATCTGCCCCTGCAGGTCCGCTATCGTCCGCTCATACCGTGCTCTCATCTCGGGGATGGTCTCAGGGATGATCATGGCTGTTCCCCCAATGCGGCTTGCAGGATGATGTCCATGCGTCCCATGTAGGTATGTTCCTGCCCCTGCCGCCAGTTGGGGTTGTCGCTCCAGTGAAGTTGCAGCAATCGCCGCACCTCTGACATAGCCTTGCGGGCTTCGCGCAGTTGCTGGATGAGCCACTCAGAGTCCTCTGTTCCTAGCCAGTACCACTCCAGCGTCCGCTCAATCTCGCGCAGTCTATCGTCCATCCCTTAACCTCCAAGTAAGGTGCTAATGTAGAGGCCCCAACCGAGACCGGCAACGATGGCAAAAACATAGACTACAATCTTCCATCGATAAACATCTTCACGCGCTATGTGGAGCAACTTCAACATTTCTGGAACCCGAAAGTAGACGATGTTACGTAGGTTGTCGATTTCGTTCGCCCAGCCATAATGAGTGACTGCCTTGGTTATTTCCCGCTCAATTTCTAGTAGTCTATCGTCCATCGGAATCCTCCTGGATAGAAAAACCGTTGGTGGTCACTACTACGTCGTAACCCTCGGGGCATAGGCTACTCGCGAAGGCCATCAGATCACCCGTAAACTCGCATAGCGTCGCGTCGGGGTCTGCGCGCTTCCGGAAGCGAACGTCCATCCACTCCAACGCGCCCATCTCGTCGCTGTGCACCTCCGACACCGTGAGCCACTCATTAAGCAACGCAACTAACCGTTCCGCGAGACTCTCCATGTTGCATCCTCCCTCTAATCGTCGGGTCTCTGTCCGTCAAACAGCCACACAGTAAAGGTCCATTCGGGTGGTAGGTTTGTCGGCTCTCCATCCGTGACGATCACGCTCCACGGTCTTCCCTTCAGCGCCAGCTTGAAACACGCCAGCGTGGTCAATATGAGCATCGGCGGAAGCGACATGATACCGATGATCGACGTTCCAAAGCGAGAGGCCACGCTCACTTGACCATCTCCTTGAACCGTTCTAGCGTCATCGCCACAATCCACGGCCCACGATCATCGCGCAACGCCAGCGCATCAGGCGGGGCCTCGTTCTCGTTGCCCCTCAGCCATGTCGTCAGCGTCTTGAACCCACTCTTGCGCCGCTTGACTTCCCACCGCATTCCGAGACCGATCACGTCGTTGTCGTAGCCTTCGACCGCTCCCGAGAGGGGGACGCGCTTGCCGCCGATCAACTCTGCGAATTCGCGTTCGCCCCTGTTGCCTTTGTCGCGGCTGTGCTTGCCGCCCATCACACCGCCTCCTGCAGCAGATAGCCCGTGGCCTCGCCTATGTCGCCGCTCTCCTCAATCGGCCCCGTCATCCACTCGCGCCATGCGATGCGGAGTTCGCCCCAGTTGAGCGACGTGTCCGGCTTGTGTCTCCCGGTGCGCTTCAAGGCCGTGAACATCGCGGCAAAAGCCTTCTCTTTGTCCGTAATAGGTGGACGCGGATTCTGGGTCTTGCCCCTTTCGCGCCACGGCTTGCGTCGCCCGTTGTACTGCGTCTCCGGCCACTGTGGGATGCCCTCAATCTCCCACCGCCATTGCCCACGCTCCATCACCCGATGTGCCGGGAGTCGCCCGGTGCGGCAGAATTTCAGAACGATGGTGCGGCTTCGGTTGTACCGCTTGGCGTACTCTTCTGTGGTCATGACCGAACCTCCATTCATGCGGGTTTCAAGCAAACATGCCTCTCAGAGACTCAGAAAGGGGTCTAGGTTGATTCGGGGATACTACCCTATAGGGAAGGGTGCTGGAATCGCTCCTGGGTAGGTCTGCGCGTCTGTGGCGAGACAATAGGGGACATCCACTCCAGGCAATCCCCCATCACGGACTCAATCTGCCGAAACACCTTGGTCTGACTCCACTCCTGCGGCAGAGCGTCCACCAACTCACCGAATCGCTCCCGCCATTCCTCGGTGGGCATCTCCTCGCAATGAGAGAGGAGTTCTGCCAGGTCGTCTAACTCGGGAAGGCCCCAGGAGAGAATCCAATTGACGCAGGCCGCTTGCGTATGCTGAAACCCAGGTATCACTTGTGCGCCTCCCACATCATCAGCCGAGGCTTGTCAAAAACTAGCGGTATCACCACGTCTGCTTCGCCGTTGCGGTTCTTCTCAAGCAGTAGCGCGTAGTTGGCTTGATCTTGGACGCCGAGCCTCTGGAACAGTGCCCAAAGCTCCTTGTCTTCGTCGTCCACGGGAACCAACTTGAGGAAAACGTCAGCCTCGTTCTTCATGCGCTTTGAACCGGCCAGCCAGCCTGACTCTTCATGCAACTGCGCCAGAACCATGACGGCGATCTTCAGTTGCTGCGCTATCTGTTTAAGGCCCTTGGTGATCTGTTCGAGGATTTGGTACTCCTGGAGCTTACCGCCGAGTCCCAGTTCCATCCGCCCAATGTAGTCGAAGATGACCAACTCCGCACCCTGGCGCTTGTACTTTCTCGCAAGCGTCATGGCCTTTTGCGGGCTGAGGTCCGGCAGTGCATCCGAGACAACGATGGGGGCTTCTCTGAGCCGCCTTGTTGCATCAGTGAGCACATCCTTCTCGGCGGCATTGATAAAGCCCGTCGTGATGCGCTTCACTTCGATGCCGGTGAGGATTGCTAGAAGTCTGTCTGTTACCTTGGACTCGCCCATTTCGGTGTTGAGATAAACGACGGGGCGCTTCTGCTGGACCCCAAGTTGCGCGACGACGTTCTGCGCGAAGGCGGATTTGCCGTGGCTTGTAGCGGCTGCTACAAGAACCAGATCGCCAGGACTGACGCCAAAGGTCTTTTCCGAGAGCACCGGGAAGCCGAGGTCTAAGCCCGTGACCTTCTGCGGGTTCTCCAGACGCTCTTTCAGTCGCGCGTCTGCGAGGTCGGCGATCTCCGCCCCGGTGAACAGCCGCTTGGTTTCCTCACTTGTGGAGGCTTCGAGGACGCCCTGCTCGATGCGCTCCACGGCCTCCGCGCCGTCAAGTTCGAGCGATTGCAGGTAGGCGAGACGCATGACCCTGAGTTTTCTAGCGTCCTCCAGTTTGGCTACCCAGAAGGGGAAGGTGTCTACGGGCACCCATTTACCTGCTACTTCCGTCAGGGTGGTTCGCATGTCGCCTTCGTAGAGGTTTTTCTTGCGGAGGTGTTTGGCGATCTCGACCTGGCCTGGTTTGTCCATCTGCTGAGTCAACTCAACGAACGCGGAGTAGATAGCCTCATGGGCGGGGACGTAGAAGTGCTGCGGCGCGAGGATGTCGGAGGAGTTGCCTTGGAGGAGACCACCCAAAACCATGCGTTCGGCTTCAGGGTCGTGGCGGGGCATTTCCAGCCAGTTCATAGACTCGCCTCGCCGTCTTGGGTAGTAACTTTCCACTTGCCGGGCTTTGGTCCCAAGGCGGACGGCTTGGCAGCAACCGTCTCCATGGCGCCTCGTCGCAGGTCTTCGCGGGCCTTCAGTTCCTCAATGCTCGTGATGTGGTCCCGTGTCCAGCCTTTGAGGATACCTTCCACGTAGCGCCAGGTGGTCTGTTTGCCCTTGGCCTCGATGCCTCTGCGAAGGGCCTCTGTGACCATCTCCCAGCCCATCCGTTGAGCCCAGGAGACCATGCTGCCTCTGACTGCGGGCAGGTCCATCTGCGGGATGTTGTCATGGAGGAGGGCTTTCGCGTCGTCGGGGATGGTCAGTCCCTTTGATTCGATTAGATTAGATTTGATTAGATTAGGCTCGATTGTGTCGCGAGGCATTCGCGAATCATTCGCGAGAAGGTCGGCATACTGTGGTGGCGGGATAAACGATGGCTTCGGATGGTCAACCTTCTGCCAAACGTCCCATCCGAGACATGCGTAGTAGAGACTTCCATCGACCTCGTAGAACTGAACCTTGCAGTGTGCCTTAATGGCCTCCAGGTCAGACGCCAGGTCTTGTAGCGTCAGGTCGTCGTACTTGAACACCGTGGACCGGATGGCCGCCAAGGAACCCCTTCCGCGTCCCTCGTCGTCAGCGTTCGACCACAGCCCTATCCACAGGAGCCTCTGACGCGGGGTGAGCTTGGCAATGTCCTCCGACTCCCAAAAGTTCGGGTCGATCATCCGGCGACGTGGCAACCCGCTCCCTCCCACTCCCCCAGGTTCTTGGACCCCTTGCTTCTGTTGCACCTCAAGCATGCGGTTACGAGGTTATCCATGCCGTTTGTGCCCCCACGACTGAGAGGTACAACGTGGTCGCATTCGAGCCTTACACCATGCGCCCCGCAGTAGCGGCATGTGTAATTGTCTCTGGCAAATACCGCGTTGCGTAGTTCTCTCCACTCAGGGGCTGCGGGTCTGCCTGTTTCTTGCCCAGACATGCGGGGCCAGTCCGAAACCCGCAATCCGCCTTCGGTCTCCAGGATCAGTCCCGCCGTTCGTAGGTCTGCAATGGCCCGAGCGAGCACCAGAACGTCTTCTCGTACTACCCACGCCGCATCTTCGAGGGGAGGGATGACCCCGCGAGCCTTGTTTTCGTTAGCGGCGCAAGCGAGATTGACCCAGATTTTGAACAAGTGTGGCGGAAGGCTCTGTAGCGTCTCGTTCTCCAGAAGGTCAGCGTAAAAGCGAATCCACTGTGGTCTCCTTCGCCTGAAGCCCAACCTGCTCCGCCTCCTTGATTCTCTCTAGCAGCGTGTGTGTAGCCGGGTGCTGCTTTATCACTGCACGGGTGACTTCGTATTCCGTGACGTGCATCTGCCAAACCACGTCGTCGCCCATTCTCTCTATCCTCGTAGGCTATTCCTCCTCGCTTACCTTCTTGGCGCTCTCCTCGGCCTCACGGATGATGCGCCGCAACTCCGCCGTCTCTCGGCGGCTCACCGCCAAGGCTTGACAGGCTTCCTCCAGCAGGCGGTTCGCTTCGGTCTGCTCAAAAGGTCCGTCGCGAAGCATCTGGAGCACAGTAGCAGGGTCGATGTTGTTGCGTGTGATGCGCGGTGTATGTGCCATCCTCTACCGCACCTCCGGGTACTCGTCGTGCAACACCCCATCCAGGAGGCGGCCGGCACGGCGTTTGCCGACTCGATAGGAGGACAGGCCATCCTCCCAGTCATGGCGGGGCCACCAGTCGCGCGCGATCACCTTCCCGTTGGCTCGCTCCGGCCACATGCCCCGCATGTGCTCGTCCGCCGGCAACCATTCCCCGTGTTGCTTAAAGAGGAACGGCACCCCTGCGGCCTTGCAGGCGTCTCGAATCCGCCGCGCCCAATCCGGGTGCATAGGGCGAGCGCCGGGGCCGCTCTCGCCGCCGACGATGACCCAATCCAGCCTCGGCAGCCAAGCGCCCTTCTGACGCCCCACCCATAGACCCAACCGCTCACCAGTCAATGCGTTAAATCCGAATGCTCCAGCACTCTGCGGGTGTGTGGAGAGGACACCAATATGAAGATGCGCCAGGTCCACCGGCCCTAGCAACGGCTCTGCGCTGATGAACCGCACCGCCGCAGGGGTCTGGAGCAGGAGCGGAATGCGCTCGTCGGCGGCCTGCTGGTTCTCGACAGAGACGCCCAGCCACACGTTGGGGAGGGGCCATTCATTGTGCCCTAGCGCTGGCCACCGGGTAATCCTGGCCAGGCCCAGGAAATTCATCCGGTCTAACACCCGACGGGGCCTCACCGAAGCGGACAGGTATGATGCCATGCGTTCGGGGCGCTTGGTAAGCACCTGGAACGTGTGCCAGTTGGCAACACCCATCCACGCAAACACCTTGTCGATAAACTCGTCCGGCACGTCCGGGTGGAACAGGTCGGACATGCTGTTGACGAAGATACGACGCGGCTTCCGCCACCTGATCGGCATGTCCAGCTTTTCCGGGTGCAGGGTCACGCGGAACGGGTCGTCGGCGGGATAGCCGTCACGTCCGGCCAGGCGCTTTGCCATGCGCTCTGCGTAGCAGTGCTTGCAGCCCTGCGACACCTTGGAGCAACCAGTGACGGGGTTCCATACGGCGTCGGTCCACTCGATGGAAGACTGCGCCATTCTCTCCTACCTCCACTTCAGCGTGCTACCGCTAAGGAGCCACAGGATTACTTCCCACCACGTTAGGCGGCGGGCTTTCCAGCTATTGTCGTAGATCATGCGCCCTCCTTTAGTGACCAGAGCATTTCTTCCAATTTGGCGTTCTGCGCCTCGTGCTCCGCGGCCCATGCGGCGGCCCGTGCGGCGGCCCATGCGGCGGCCCTCGCGGCGTCCTGTGCGGCGGCCCATGCGGCGGCCCATGCGGCGTCCTGTGCGGCGGCCCATGCGGCGGCCCATGCGGCGTCCTGTGCGGCGGCCCATGCGGCGTCCTGTGCGGCGGCCCGTGCGGCGGCCCATGCGGCGTCCTGTGCGGCGGCCCATGCGTCGTCCTGTGCGGCGGCCCATGCGGCGGCCCATGCGGCGTCCTGTGCTGCACGCAACTCGTCATCCGTCGCCTCTCCACTGATCCACGCACGCTTGACCTCGATAGCTCGCCAGCTACGCGGGTCTGGTTCTCTTCCCGCCTCACGTTCGCGGAGGAGTGCCCTTTCTGCGCACCAGCAGGCAAACTCATGCAGTACCTTCGTGGCATCAGCCATCCAGAGCACTTTTCTGCTCGTGCCCACGAACTTGTCGTCGCCCTCGACGATCTTGCCTCCGACGTCCACGCGGCAAACGAGGGGGCCCGGAGCATATACCAGCGCGTCAATAGCTCGCTTCGATGCGTGTAGCCCCCACATACACAGTTCAGGATCCCCATCTACCGTGAGCATTTCGCCCACCGCCACATGGCGGTTGTCGTCGTAGCCCAGGGTCCTCGACTCTCTCAGGAAGTGCCAGCCTTCCATGTTAGTCCTCCTATCCCGTGGGATGCTTTTCTTTCAACCACTCGCGGAACCGCCTCCGCAGAGTCCGTAGAGCCTCTGTGCGGTCCTCGTCTTGCAGGTAGTCGAGCAGCAGAGGCTGCCACGTCTCCTTGGATGCGTGGACGACGGGGTTGTGGTGGTCGTGACATAGCAGGACGCAGTTTTCCGGAGCGTACTTGCCGCCTTGCGAACCGTAGATCACCCGATGGAGATGAAGCCCTGGCCCCGGTCTGCCGCAGAGGAGGCACATGTCGCCGTCGCGGTCCTTGACCTGCTGGCGCGTGCGCTGCTTGCTGTAGCTGTTGCGGCGTTTCTGCTTGGTTGGCTTAGGAAGAGGAGTTACCAGCATCCCTCAGCCCCCTGTCATGCCGCTCCTCCTCGATTTCTATCTCGCTGTCCCGGCACCACCATGCCTCGCCGTCATCGAACTTCACCAAATGTGGCATTGGGTCTGGTGCGTCAAATTGCGGGCGAAAGTCAATCACTTCGCCAAATGTGTTGTTGTACAGACAAAAGGGATCGTCGAGCGAGCGGAAACGAACCAGCTTTCCGATGAGGCTATCAGAGGCCATTCTTCATCCTCCTTATCCCTTGGGGGCGACTCACGCAGGAGCCGCCCCTTTATCTGTGGTTAGTGGAATTCCGTCCCGTCTTTGCGGAGCAGGTAGTCCGTACTGACAGACTTTAGTACCTTGCGGCCGATGGTCTTGTCCATCCGCTCCCACTGGTCTTTGACCACAACGCCTTCGCGCATGTGCTTGCCAGCCGCCAGAACGGAGGGACCGTCTGTGTACTCGGCGAGGAGGCCGTCCTTGTACTCGCCCTCGTAGAGCACGGGAGCCATGGGCAGGTCACGGTTCTCGCAGACATCTTTGAAGTCCGCCCAGTTCAGGTAGCGGTCTCCGCGCTTGAGGTCGAAGAAAACCACGTCAATGTCGCCGTTCTTCTTGCCATAGGCCAGGTCCTGAATCTTGTCGCCGTAAATCTCGCCATAGATGATCTCGCCTTGGCGCAAAAGGATCTTGAGATTGTAGCGGTGGGCGATTTCGTGATAGACGTTGCCGCCGTAGAACTTGGCGTGCTTAGGAGTTGTCAGGGTCAACTGCACGTTGTGCGAGCCCACAACCCATTCGTACTCGCCAAACAGCCACGCCTTCAGGCGGTTCCATAGGTCCTTGGTCGGACGCTCTACCCAGCCGCAGCGGAAGTTGGTGCCGTGAATCTTCTCGGTGACAACCACGGGGTCGCCGGGCTTGAACACGGAAGGGAAGTTCTTGACGTTCTCGATGTCGGTATAGCGGCTAAAGTTGGGGTTGGGCCGCAAGCGGTTGGGCTTACCCACGGAGGGACCCCGGGTGAAGGTCTGGACGGGCGGCTCCCACTTGGTGATGCCCAGTCGCTCGGCGACGTTCTCTCCCTCGCGGAACGCGCCTTCGGGCGGCGTCAGGAGAAGCCCCTGTGAAATGGAACCGCGCAACCTGACCGTGCGAACGCGCTCGCCCTTCTTCAGGTACTCCAGCTCGTACTTGTCGATCATCCACGCGGGAAGAACGGCGTCGATGGGCACGTAGATAGCGAGGTCTCCGGTCTTGAATTGACCCTTGCCAACGACGCAGTTCCAACCCTTGACCGTCACCATTTCGAGTCGATCAGCGTTCGGGTGTGCCTCAACCTCGCCGATACGGACAACCTCAACGATCAAACTGCTCATGCGTGTCCTCCTCTAGAACGGAACGTCGTCCTCGTCCGTCTCAGCAGACTTCTTGCTGTCGAGGAACTGCACCGACGAAGCCACAACCTCGGCGGCCTTGCGCTTGTTGTTGTCCTTGTCGGTATAGGAGCGAATCTGCAAGCGCCCTTCCACGGCTACGAGCGAGCCCTTGGCAACGTACTTGCTGACGTTCTCGGCTTGTTTCTCCCATACGATGGTGTCAATGAAGTCAGTCTCCTTGTTGCCCTGCGCGTCCTTGCGGCCACGGTCCACGGCCAAGGTGAAGTTGGCGACGGCCTTCCCGGCGGGGGTATAACGCAGGGTGGGGTCAGCCGTTAAGCGACCGATCAGGATAATCCGGTTGAGCATCGAAGTACCACTCCCTAAGCCTTAATTCAGCCAACTTGTTATAGAAGGTGCGTCTCGTGAACTTGTAGAGTCGGCACACAGCGGTTGGAGAGCGAAGCGCACGGATGGCGGCTTTGAATTCCTCGGGTTCAACAGTCCGGTATTCGGGATGGTTGCGTTTGTCTGCGAACCTCCGCTTTGCCTTCTCCCTGATCTTGGCCCGTGTTTCAGCACTTCGCTTGAGACCGGTATGGTGGTGAACCGTGTGCGCGGCGTGGTCCATGAGTTCCAGGTTCTCCGGCCTGTTGTCGCCCCGTATGCCGTTGACGTGGTGAACCACTTCTCCGGGCAACAGATGCCGACCAAGTTTGGTTTCCATCACAAGGCGATGTTCGAAGATGTAGCCATCCTTGGCGGCATACGGATGGTCGGGACGATACACCAGCACGTATCCGTCCGCCGTCAGTTTCCGACCCGAAAATAAGGCAGGACGTTTGACATGCGGGTCCGTATCAAAGATCACGCCTACGCCGCCCCCTTCCTTGTCTTGAGCGTAGCCAGCAGGGCGTCAATCTGCTCCTGCGTCCAACCCTGGATGCTCTCGACGCCTGCCGCCTTGTGTACGGCGTCACGGTCAAAGCCCAGCTTGCGGGCCTCTCCCCAAAAGGCGGACCAATTGACCTTGCCCGTAGCGCGAACGGCCTGCGGGGTCGAAGGCAGCTCCTCCTTGGGTGGCTCGTAGGCGGGGGCATCTACGCCGCTGTTGAGCCATGCGAGCAGGGCCTCCCCGGTCTCAGGCGTGGGCTTGAAATACTGCCCATCGAACAAGCCGGTGCGGTCCTTGCTCGTAGAAGCGACGTGGTTCTGGTCCAGGTCGAGCATCACGGTCATTTCGTAGTCCATGCCCTCGCGCTGGATGGGAGCCATGCCCAGTTTCTTGACGACGGTCTTGCCCTTCTCGTCGGTGGTCTGCACGTGCTCGGTCTTGGCGCGCATGGTGGCAATGATGTGGCACTTGGAATGCAGGATGGACTCTACAAGCTGATTGTGCAGGGGTGTGATGGTTCTCCATGCCGTCCACGAGTTGCCGCTCTTGTCGGCAATCTTCCCTTGCTGGTCGAGGAGACCGCCTTCACCGGCCCAGGCATGGGAGAGGGAATCAAGAATGATGACTTCTAGCCCAGCCTGTTCACCCGCCCGAATCCCTTCGATGTACTTCTGAGGAAGATAAGGCGGCTCCAGCGTCACGGTGAGGTACTGACCGATAGGAACCCCAGCCTTCTCCGTCTGGGCGTACAACTCGCCGGAGCCGGACTCCGTGTCAATGAGACCGATCTTCGACCAGTCACCCGTGATGCCATAGGCAACCAGCAGGGCCGAAAGCGTCTTGCCTGAACCAGAGGGACCCGCCAAGCCCAACCGGAGCTTGGCCTTCTTGCGTTCTGCTGCGTGAAACTGCATCGTCTACGCCTCCCTAATCCGCAAGTCCTGAGTCTCAGGAACATAGGCGCAACCCTCGGGAATCTCGCCCGTCGTCGTGACCCGCTTGAGCGCCCATTCCTTGAACCGAGTCTCGTCAAAGGTGGTCGTCGACTTGCGAAACTGCGCGCCATACTTGGCTTCTGCGGCCTTCTTATCGGCGATAGCCACCTTGGCGTCGACCTTCGCTAGAAACGCTGTCCCAACATCGGGCAGGGACAGTTTCTCGCCGCCGTTGGCGTTGATGAGGTAGTCACGCAGGTGCCCTTCAGCCTTCGCCTTGCGCTCCACCAGCGTGTCAAGCCTCGCGTCGTAGCTTGCGAGGACGGCGGCCTTCGTCTGCTTGACGGTCTCAATCTCCTTTTTTATCTGCTGAATGCCAATCATCAGGTCACGCGCCGATACCACGTCGGCAACCTGTTCCGGTATCTCTACCTGCTCGTCGTACAACTCAGGAAGCATATCCATCCTCCTTCAGTCTGATGGTGTAGCCGCGGATGGAGACCGTCCGCCGAAACGGCACGTCCAGGGCATTCAGGGCGGAGGTTATGGCGCGGTCGTAGTAGGGGCTCGACGTGTCCGTGACGCCCTTCTCGTTGATCTCCTGTAGGTAGGCAACGAGGAAGCCGATGCGTCCTGATTTCATGTCAACCCTCCTCAGTAGTAGCGCGGTCCGGCCTGTGACCCCACAGCGAGAGGTGTCACATCCTTTGTTTGGATTGACCGGGCCACGCAAGATTGGTTAGTCCACCCAGATGTAGCCCTGTTCCGGCAGTAGCCCCTCGCGCTCTCCGGGCTTGATCTGGTGTGACCAGATGAATAGCACCGTAGGGTCGTTCATGTACTCGTCAAGAGTCAGGAGTTTGCGCCCCCACTTCGCCTTGAACGGGTCAACCTGCTCGATGTAGTGGCCCCCGCCCTCTTCGGTGCGGTCATCCACCCAAGCGCAATTGCGGTGATAGGCGGTCAATCGGGCTAAGTCGCGGTCGCTGCTGATGCTGTAGTCCGTGCCGCAGCAAGTGCAAGTCACACGCTCAGGGTTGTGGTCGAAGCGGTTGTAGAAGACGATCTTAGCCTCGTTCTCGGGGGCCTCAATGTAGATGTGCTGCCACTTCTCCTTTTGCGAACCCCCGCTGCTCATATCCCAGAAATGCGTCCACACGTTCGCTCACCTCGTTGATTTGTTGGCGGTTCGCCCCCACCCGCTCACCCGCCACCCTCACCTGCTACCTCACAGGGCCTATGTCTGAGGGCCTTGCCGTTGTGCTATGCTGTTACCGGGTCCCTTCTAGCCATGGGGCCTCTGCCTATCCCGCCACTACGGTGATCATGCTTGCGTCTTCCTCAAGGTCGTGATAGAATGGGGTCGTGGGATTTGGGGCGGGCCGTCACTTCGGTGGCGGTCCTGTTTGCGTACTCGCCTGCCCTGCCGCTGAAGGATGCAATCCCCTGCGCGTTGCGCTCGATCACGGTGCCCTGCGCCGATGCCACGGCGTTCGCCCGTGCTGCCAACCGTGACGCGATAGATGGTGCCAGCGGCGTCAGGACGTCGATAATCGTGGTAAGCTCCTCCACCCAGAAGCTGCTGCGGGTAATCTCCGCCAGTTCAGCGGTGGCGCTGCCGTATCGTGCCAACGCTGTTGCAATAATGCGGCGATTGTCGCGATACTCGTAATCGCTAATGTGGTCGTCCTCCTCCCACGGATAGGCTCCTCTCTCCCAGCGGGTCTCAACAGGCGGCAACACGGGCTCTTCGTCGAATGGTGGTGGATCCCAGGGAAGCACGTCGTTGGCGCGTGGGTCGTCAGCCTTGATGATCACGGCTCAGTCCTCCTCGCTGGTGACAACCACCCTGGCAGATGTGAGCCTTGCCTCCACGATCCCCTCGACGCCAGTGGCCTGTTTGAGATGGTCGGTAATGTACTCCAGACGAGCGTCCGCAGCACTTACCCAATCAGCGGCGGCAATCGTAGCCGTAAGGATGTACAGCTTCACGTCTCACCCCTCCTCGGAAAGCGGCGACGGATTGCTTTCGGCGTCCTTGTAAGCAAACCGGAGCGATTCAATCGCATCCTTGAGCCAAGCCCGCGCCGTGTCGTAGTGCCCGGCGTCTGCCATTGTCTGCGCGTTCTTCATGCAAACAGTAGCCTCCCTGAGCCACGCGGCTATGTCCTCGTCCTTCGGCACGTCTCACCCCTCCTTACAGCCCTACGGCCCTTGCCCAGTCTCGTCGTACCTGCTCGGGGTAGTCCCGCGCGTCCTTCAGGTCGTTCCTGATTTCCTCGATTTTCAGCTCCGTCTGCCTGTAAAGCTCCTTGTCCAGTTCTCGATCATCGAAAAACTCCAAAATTGCCTCAACGCCGTCCCTGAGGAGAAGCACGTCGTCTGAAATTGGCCCGTCGTGGTCCTCGACGTAATCCTCCAGCCACCTATGGGACTTGTCCAAAATCTCCTCGACCAAATCCCTGCGGAATGAAGCGTTCATGTTACGCCTCCCTCAATTCGATGGTGTCGCCGCTACCGCGCGGGACGTGCCGGTAGCCGATGTCCAACTCCCCTAGAGCCAAGCCAATGGCGTTTGCCACGAAAGGGTTGGGCGTATCGTAGCGCCCCTCGCGGGAGAGGATAGTTAATGCGCTAATGAGGAGCGTCAGCTTGTCCATGTCACACCTCCTCAACCACAAGTCGTAGCAGAGCCACGTTCGCCCGGTGCAATTGTCCTTCGATCACCAGCAAGGCTTGATATAGTTCCGTGTCCCTTGCGCGTTCAGCCATGCGGTGGATGTCCTCAATGAGGGGGACAATCCTTGAAGCGGTATCCAACGCCTCGGCGCGGTCAGCCCACGTCTGGGCCAGGGTGGTCATTGCGGGGCCTACAGTCATTGAAGTCACCCCCTTCTGTTCCTTCCGCGCCTTGTACCGGAAGTAGGCTTCCGCCATAGGATGCTGCTGCTCGTCGCGCTCGTCGCTCAAGGCCATATGCTCGCCGAATGAGAAGCCGCTCAGGTAGTCGGGGCCGTCGTCACTCCATCGGGCCAGCAACGTCGGGAAGCCGTCCCGAAGGCAGAAGTACAGGTCGTAGTCGTCTTCCATAAAGCGGTGGGAGCCAAGGAACTCACATTGGGAACAGTCATGCTTGTAGAGTGGGGACTCGCTCACTCGTTACACCTCCTAATGCTTGGCTGCCAAACTCAGCAGGAACCGGAGCAAATCCTTGACTAGCTGCCAGCCTCGCTTTACTACCTCGTTCCGCGTGTCGTCGTCCCAATTGCCCGGTGAGGATGCGCCGTCGATGATGTCTAGGAACTCCCTCGCCGAACTCCTGGCGTCCAGCATACAGGCCGCAGGATGCCAGTCGGCATCTTCGGGGAAGGGCGGCAGCCCCACCCATGCCGGGGCGTATCTCCATCCGAACGTCGGGTTCAGGTGCACTGCTAGTCCCGCGAGATGGTTGAACTCGTTCCACGTCCATTCACCGCCGTGCAATCGTCTCTGAATCGACGACCGCGACAGGTTCATTTCATTCGCCAACTGCGCCGCCGTGACGTCCAGGTCAGCCAAATCCCTCTGCAGAGTGGGTAGGGCTACCACCATTCCCACGTTGTTTCACCCCCTTGTGCGTCAGATTTGGAACACTTGGGTCGCCGCCGGGGTCAAACTAGGCACTTGACACCGGCTTGTAAGTTCGCTCTCGCTGGACTACGCTAGATCCGAGGAGGCGAGAGGAATGTTTAGTCGTGGCCCACCAGGGCCTGTCCACCATTGAGCCAACGCAGGAAGGAATCTCTCGGAATGCGAATCGCCTGCCCCATGCGAACATGGGGGATGACATTCTGATTGATCAGCTCGTAGGCTCTGGACTTCTTGACGCGCAGCAGTGCCGCGGCCTCTTTGACTGTCAGCGTGTAGGGTGGGTCCATCAGTTCATCCTCCGTTTCTCATCCTCGGCAAGCATCCCGTCGGCGATCTTAATCGCTTCTCCCATGAGCCCCGCATCCCTAATGGCATCAATCTCGTCGTGAATCCGCCGCCACTCGCTCAGGCGTACACCGCGTTCGCGGAGGGTGGAGAGTAGAGACTCCACGTAGGCCGTGCGTTTGGCGAGGTCGCCCACCAATGCGGTGAACTCGTTTACGTTGCGCGCCAGTTTAGCCAGCATCCTGTAGTCGTCGTCTGTCATGCCCATGAGCTTGCCTGCCGCTCAGTCGTGACCGCCACCTCGTCAAGGGGAAGGCGCATTTGGTTCTGAGCCGCTCTGATCTGCCGGCGGAGGAGACGAATCTTCTTGATGCTCCCCTTGAGGCGCTTGGTCTCGTGCTTTAGCATGGACTCAAGTGGGGCCGCGAGGTCGATTGCCGTGATCAGCCCCAGCATCTTTTGCCCGTCCTGCGTGAAGTCGCCCCATAGACAGGTCCCGTCGCTTGCCTTGAATGTATTGCGAAAATCCTTAGCCAGCCGCGCCATAGCCTGTCGGCGAAGCGCGTCAGGATCAAGTATGCTACCCACGCCCTTGGCCTCCAGGAACGCCATGAAATCTTCATTGTTGACCACGGAACCATGCTGGCTCTTGAACTCGTCCTGCCACTCAATGGGATACTTCACGCGCTTGCCCTCCTTTAATGACCTGGAATCCATGCCTCCGGCTGGTTAGAGTCTTTTCAAGCCAATCCAGGTTCTCTCTCGCTTGGGCAATGAAACGAAGGTTGTCGTCCATCTCATCGCGGTCTTGGTCGGCTATCCAAAGGTCAAGGGTCTCGTCATCTAACGTGAGCCCGCTGATCTTGTAAAGGGCGTCCCGAATGCGCTTGGATACGTCGTGCTGGTGGTTAATGGCAGCGATGTCTTCCAGGTAACTCTCCTGTTCGGATTCCATCTTCTGGAGCACGACTTGCTGCCGTTCAGGCGGCAGTTGACGCAGGTTCTTGGCGGTCTCAATGGCGTTGGTTTTGGGCATAGTCTTCAGGACAGGGAACTCCTCGACGGCGGCGACGTGTTGCTCGAACGAGACAAGACTCCCGACGCTGGTCCCCAGCGCCTGTGCAACGTCGACCTTCGGCGCTCCGAAGGAGGATGGTCGCCCTCCGCGGCGCGTTTCTTCAATGTCTGAAGAAACCTCATTATTGGTCTCCGCCTTGCTGAGTAGGGTTGCGGCTACCAAGGCCGCCTGCCGGACCATCTCCTTGGACCGTTCATACTCCGTCAGGTCCTTGCGCCGCAGGTTCTCCTCTAACTCGATTTCTCGCAACTGGGCTTCGGTCAGATTCTCCAACCGCCGGATAGGAACCGAACGCATTCCGGCGACGGTACACGCCTGGAGCCTCCGGTGTCCGGCTACCAGATTGTTGTCCTGGTCCACCACGATGGGATGCAGGAGCCCGTACTTTTTGATGCTGTTGGCTAGCTCGAAGATGTTCCCGTAGTCCTCGCGGCGGCGTTCGCCCACCTTGATGGACTCCGGCGTCAGTTTCTCCACTGCCTTTCCCTCCCCAGACTGCTCAGTTTGTTTCTGGTGTGTACAAAAAAACATCGGTAATCGACACGCCAAAGATATGTGCCGCTTCGAACGCGTCTTCCACGGAGGGAGAAGTGTCCTCGTTCTCCCAACGTGAAACCGTCGCCGCATCTCGCGGCCTTGCAAATCGACGACCAAGTTCCGACTGGCTCCAACGACGTTCGGCGCGCAATACCCGCAAGCGGTTGTGTACGGCCATAGGGTTGTTTCACCTCCAGAAGCTGCTCAGTTAGTTTCTGCCTCCATCATACCGATTCCAGCGGCGGTAGTCAAGCGCGCGGAGAAAAAAACTTGTTAGTCAGCATAAGAATATGTTATTCCAACGTCATACTCCTGGCAAGTCTGTCATGGTCCGGTTCGATCAGCAGGGACACGGCTTTCGGCCTCCTTGGGAGGCTGTTTGAGGGGCGGTCCGAGCGTCGGTTCCGCCCCTTTCCTGTGCAGTCTATTAGCAAATAGGTTAGCAACCAGATTGCCAACATCCCCAGAACATGCTACACTACCCATGGTAGGAGAACGTATATTCTATACAAGTGCCGCGACGAATAAATGGAGGTGGGCTACATTGTCGCGGCATGAGATGGACGACCAACTGTTTCGGCTGTGTAAGGCCGATCTGAGACTTTACCCTTCGAGGAAGCGACGGTATGAATGGCTCAGAAAGCGACTGGCTACCCTGGACAAATCAAACGACGGCGTAGCGCGCAGACCGGAGGGAACCGCGTCCCGACCAACGGAGACGGCGGTCATGCTCAAGCTGGATGGCGACGAACTTCAAGAGCTTGAAGCCTACATGAGCATGATGGACGCATATTTCTCCTTGCTCTCGAAGGACGAGTACGACGTGATTCGGCTGACCTTCGTGGAGGAGAAGAATTGGTCCGCGGTCATCGATGAACTCCACATTCACGAACGGAAGTATTATCGTCTCCTAGAAGCGGCAATCATGCGGTATGCCATCATGTCTGGCATCGGCTACGCCTACGAGCGTGACAAAAAGCGGCACAAAAGTGTACAACAAATGTGAGGACGGCGAGCCTCTGTCAAGGGGTATAATTGCTATAGTGGGGCGAAAGCCGCAAGCGAACACGTTTTCTTTGAGCGAAGCGGCGTGGCGAGATGACACGTGTAGTGCCGCGGGAAAGCCGGAGCACGCTTGAATGCGCTGCGATGAGCAGAAGGGCGGCGATGACTCCGTCAGTAACTGCGGGAGCGCCGTCGTGAGGCGGCAGGCTGGGGCGGGACCGGCCTTCGCTCACCAACTTTGGCCGCTCATGCGCAGGAACCACCGTAGGCCCTCTATGAGGGACAGCGCGTAATGCGTGGGCTCCTACGGCCTGGGGAGTGGCCGCCAGATTCACCTGTCACGCGCCCTGGTCTGCGAGGTAGCTGTCAGACTGGGGCGCGGGGCATTCCCTTACGTCCCCAGAGTTGGGGACGCCAGTCCAACCTGTCACGCGCACCGAAACCCATGGTGAGCACCACGGGGAGGACTGCGGTCTAGGGCGCGGGGCAACTTCATACCCGCTCTGGTCGAACCGAAACCTTACGTTACGACGTGGGGTCGATCATATTGTGCGGTTGCACAAAATGATCTAGGTCGGTTGGGGCGGGCGCGCGATAACTCAGGCAGTCGCAAAAGCGGCTGTCTATTTCTTTTGGCAAGGGCAGAGCAAAGCAAAGTGAAGGAGAGCGAAAGCAAATGGAGCAGGCTCCGGTTTCGTATTCCCCGGAACAGGTAAACTACGGGCTCCGGCAGTTCAGTACTTCGACACAGGATACGGTCTATAAGGTCGGCAAGGCGAAGATCTTTGCCCTGCTGGAGACGATGTTTGACGACCCCCTGTCGCATCGCCTCCGCGCCCTGAAGGGGATGGCCGCCGATGCGCTGCTTGACATCCAGCACCGCATCATGGAAGTCGAGAGCATTTTCAAGGTTCCGGTATCGGGCGGGTCGATTCAAACGGACAACCCGTTTATCAACGGGCCAAACGACAACTAGCTGGCAACCTGCCCTTGCCGGCTTAACTTTTTGGCTACTGAGGACGGAACAGGCATCCGTCGCCCATGTGGAGATGCAGACTGTCACCTGCCAGTAGCCTAATTTGTCGGGGCCGTGCTTTGCCGGCGGTCGCACTATTATTGGCGGCGGCAGTAACCGGCGACGGTCCCGATTCTATTTACGGAGGTGCGGCGTGACGCTTGAAGCGCAGTTGGCAGAGATGTTGCTGGCGATCCGCGATAGCACCGGCCCGCTACAACCGTTGCGCTATGGCCTAATTCTAAAAGCCCTTGCCCTAGCGTGGATGTGTGACTACGAGGCTGGCATTCGCATTGACCCGAAGGAGCCCGAATGGCCTGTAGCATTTATTGGCCTGCCGACGGGTCAGGTTTCGTGGCATATGCCGCAGTACAAAACCCCATACGACGGCCACACCACTGAAGAGAAGTACCGCAGGATTGAGGAGTTTGCGGAGGTGCGGCGATGAAGGTCTTCAAGAACGCGGAGACATGCGATGACTGCGCCAAGGCACCAGCGACTGTCACCATTCAGATGGACCATATGACCGTGGCGGCCTATCGAGAGCATGCAACCCACATCTACCTGTGCGAGAAATGCGCGCGAGAGCTTCTGCGCTTCCTGCAAAGCGTGCTTAGCGACTACTAGGCGGAGGTGAGCCATTGCGCTACCACGAGGTGAAACTACCATCTGGCTGGGAAACCGGGAAGTTCCTCCCTATTAGCGACGTACATAGAGGCTCGCCCCAGTTTGCCGAAAAAGCCTGGCGCGAGCTTCTTTCATGGGTAAGAGAAACGGATGACGCTAGGGTTTTCCTCAACGGAGACCTTGTGGAAGCCGCCATCAGGGAGAGCCATGGGGACGTGTCCCACTCCATGACGCCAGAAGAGGAAATGCTCACGCTGCAAAGCGAGCTTGCGCCGATACAGGATAAACTCCTGGGCATCGTGCCGGGCAACCATGAGGAGCGCGTCGTCAGGAAGGCCGGGACGGACCCGGCGAGGATTCTGGCGAAATTCCTAGACATCCCCTACGACCCCGAAGGGTTTGTGCTCAAGATTTCGCTAGGGAAGAACGACGGGCATTCCGACAGAGGGCAGGTCTACCACATTTACTGCACCCATGGAGCGGGTGGCGGGCAAACACCGGGAGCCAAAGCCAACCGGATGCAGCGGATGTCCCTCCAGATTGAGGGCATGGACGCGCATGTGGTGGGGCACGGGCATCAGCTCATGGGGTTTGCTGACCAGGTGATGACAGTGGACCCGCGCAACATGAAGTTGATTCCGCGAGAAAAGAAGTACGTGCAGGCAGGCTCGTTTCAGTTGTGGCAGGGCTATGCCGTGAGGTATGGGTTCACGCCCGGGTGTCAGACGATGCCCCTGCTAATGCTGGACGGACGCAAGCACAAGATTTCACTCGTCATGTAAACGGGTGCGGGGTAAAAGAAAAAGACCGCCATCAAGGCGGTCTCGTTGGGGTGGTTAGCGGG
>JAEHJW020005411.1_pt1 | contig 31243 bp, 46 predicted proteins | sample 9271431 | NCBI WGS metagenome assembly JAEHJW02 | reverse complement strand
GCGGCTGATCTTGCGCACGAACAGGCCGGCGTCCAGATCCGGCAGGCTGTCCATCACGTCGTAGGTTTTCGGGTCATTCATGGATTGCTCCTTGGTGGTGCTGGTGGGTGGATGGGTGGAGCGCCGCAACGCCCCTTAGCCGACTGCGTGCGACCCCGCCGCCGGCGTCATTGCGGCGCTCCGAAAGGGTCAGTCCGTCGAATCGGGCGGTATCGCCGTCTCGACCGCGTGCAGCTTGTCGCGCAGCCGGAAGCCCAAGAGCTGCCAGGCCTTGTTGATCGCAGCGTCGCGCGCGGCGCGCTGGCCGATCTGGGCGTTGAAGTTCGCCGGGCTGGCGCAGGCCGACTCGCCGGTGACGGTGAAGCCGTTGCGCAACACCAGCACGCAGAAGGTCAGCAGCTTCAGCGGGCCGGGGATCGGTGTGTTCGCTTCGATGTCGAGGCACACGCCGCTGTAGCTGCGCACGGGCATGCTGTCGATGATGGAGTTGCGCTGCTCGCGCCTGTGGTGGTCGCGGATGTCCTCGGTCAAGTAGGCCAGTCGCAGACCATCCGCCGCGTTGAAATAGACCTCGTGCTCGATCTCCGCCTCGATGTCGGCCACGGTGATGCGCGGGTGCTGGTCGGCGCCGACGGCGCGGATGTGCTGCTCGATGTCCATGCTGCTGCTCCTGGTGGTGTCGGTAGGCTCGAAACGGCTCAGTCGATGCTGCGTTGCTGGCGCTGGCGCCGGCGTTCGGGTTCGGGTTCGGGCTGGGCCTGGCCGCGCTCCTGCGCCTCGATGGCGGCCATTTCCTCGGCCGTCGGGCGGTCCTCGCGCTGGTGGTGCGGGATCGTCGGGCTCGGGTCGTCCGCCAGCGCCTGCGGCGCACCGGCGCCGCGGATCTCCCCGGTGTCGGGGTCAACCCCGCCGGCGTCATCCTGGGCAGCCTCGGGGTCATCCACGAAGGTGAATTGCCCGTCGACGGTGCGCTCGTCCAGCTCCTGCGCCTTGCCGCTCGAGGCCAGGTCGTCGAGCGCCGCGGCCGTCTGGAACTCGATCGACAGCGGCAGGTACTTGGCCAGCCGGCGGATCACGGTCTTGCGACCCATTTCCACGAAGTGATCGCGCCAGGGCCCGCTCTTGCCCTTGCTCTGGGTGCCGGCTGCGATCTCCTGAATCTGCTTGAGCGACATGACCTCGAAGGCATGTCCGCCGTCCTTGAGCTTGGCCATCGCGTAGAACGCGACGACGGCGCCGCGCTCGCCCATCGCGGGCTTGTGGTCGAGGACTTCGTTCAGGCCATAGCGGCAATCGAACTCGTCGTTCTCACAGACCTCGTGCGCGGAAATGCTCACGATCTGCCCGCTGCGGCGCGCCAGGTCGATCAGGCCCTTGTAGCCCACGATCACCTGCACGTCGTTGCGGTTCTTCTTGGTGTTCCAGAACGGCACCAGGTAGGCGTGCCCGAGCACGGTGTTGGGCTCGAGGCCCATCTGCGCGCACTGTCCGATCGCGGCGACCAGCGTGGGGATGTAGCACTGCAGCAGCTTCGGCGTGGTGGTGGCCGCGACCTGCGCGATTTTCAGCAGGCGCTCGGGGTTCAGGTGCTTGGGAAGCACCTTGGCGATCTCGCCCTTGCGCTGATTGAGCAGGTAGGCGATCTGCTCCTTCGGCTTCATGGTGGCGAGCGGCCGCGCGGCGGGCGCGGCGGTCTTCAAGTCGGTGATCGAGGCCGAGGCCATGGTGGAATCTCCTGGTGAGGTTGCAGTGGTGCTGAAGGCTTGGGCGTCAGTCGCCCTTGAAGCGGCAGGTCGGGTGCGCTGGACAGTAGCGCGCCGAGCAGAGGACGCTTTTGCTGTTGCCGAAAAAGTCCCCACTCTGGATCAGTCTGGCGGCGTACTCAAGCATCCCGGGGTGCTCGCCGTCGCCAACGAGGGCGGCGCGCGCGTTGACGACTTCGCCGGTGCCCACACGCTGCGCGGCGGGGGTCTTCCCGGTGTTCATGCCGACGATCTGCGCCGGCGCGGCGATCGGCATCCCCATGGCGTGCTCCGCGAGCAGCTCGTAGACGCCCAGCTGCAGCGCGTGGCCCTGCGTAACGGCGCGACCATCGGCGCCAACAGCGCGGCTGCCGGTCTTGAGATCGGCGATGCCCAGCCCAGCGCCGGTTTCGCGCACCCGGTCGGTGGTACCCGTCAGCGCAATCCCCAGGTCGGGGATCTCCAGCTTCTCGCACTTGACCTCGACGCCGCGGTAGGTCTGCGTCGGCGCGATCTCGGCGCAGTAGCGCGAGTGCAGCGCCAGCCCGATGCGTTCGGCGTCGCGCGGCGCGGTGTCTTCCCAGTCGACGTCCTCCTCGGGATGGTGAATGGCGTCAACCAGCGCACCGGCGGCGTCGTCGGCGGTGAGCGGATCTCCGCCCGGCAGCCGGCTGGCGTCGAAAACGCCGGTCGACGCGTGCACTGCGGTGCCGAGCTGCGCGGCGGCGCTGCGCGGCAGGCGTAGGCCGTCGATGTGCTTGGCGGCCCACCTGGCCGGACAATCGAACAGCTCGGCCAGTGAGCTGGCGCGGATCGGAATGATGGTGCGTGTATCCATGAATCCCTCCAGGTCAGAGGAAGCGCGAAGCCAGCACGAGCGCGCCGGCGACGAGGAACAGCCACGGCAGCAGTCGCGGCCAGGTCGGCGCCTTGTAGTAAGTCACGGCACAGGCGTAATCGCAGCTCGCCGGGAAAGCGTCCGCGAAGGTTCGCGGCCAAACGGTGCAGCCTTCGCGAGTCATCACATCACCCTCCAATGGATCAGCAGCATCAGCAGGCACGAACCTGCAAGGCACGCTGGAAACAGCACGCGGCGCTCGAACAGGTCGCGGTCGGTGAAAAGCCTCATCAATGCAGCCACGGCGCCAGCTCCCAAACGATGACCATCAGAATCAGGACGTTGATCACGATCAGCGCGTTGCGCAGGCGTTCCATGACGCGCGGCACTGCGACGGGGTCCGACAGTTCGTCAACCAAGGGCAACGTGTCCGGGATCTGATCCAAGGCATCCCATTCGCTTTCGCTCATCGCAGCATCCCCTCGCGCCCACCGCGGGCGCACCAACTGGCGACCGCCTCGGGCGTGCCATAGGCCTGCGTGGGAACCCTGAGCACGCGCAGGCCCTCGCGCTGCTCCGGTGTCGGGTTTTCGAGCATCGGGCGCACCCAGGCATCAGGCGCGACCCCGAGCTCGGCGAAATTGCGGATCACAGGGGTCTCGTAGCGCTGGAAGGTCATCGCGGCCCCCTGGTGGCTTCGAGCGCCGAAGGCATAAGCGCGACGATCGCGCGTTGGCGCAGCTCGGCCAGGTCGGATGCCGTCACGGCCTTCCCGCGCACCAGATCCAGCAACGCTTGCAGGGCGTCTCGCCAGGTCGGCGTGTCCATGTGGTCGCACAAGGCTTCCGGGGTGGCTTGGTGCAGCAGCCAGCCAATGGCCGCGCACTCGAGCTCGGCCTGCTCGTCGGCCCGACGCTGGGCGGCGAGCTCGACGCGGTCCTCGTCGGCATCGGCCATGGCATCGAGCATCGCGATGGCGCTGTTGCCGAGGTTGCGGTCGAGCAGCATCAGATCCTCCCTTCCAGGAAACGACGCTCCATCTCGGCGCGCATCAGGCGCTCGGCCTCGGTGGGCCGAATGCTCGCGGCGTAGACGTTGGCGAGGCTGCAGCTGATCACGCGGTCCACGGCGCGCCAGAAGCGGCTTTGCTGGCGCAGGTACATGCGCGGGAAGCGCAGGCCTGTTGCGGCCATCAGCGGGGCCACGGCGCGGGCGATGACGTTGCGCATGGCTCAGTCCCGCACAAACACGAGGCGACCGTCGATCGTGCGCAGCGTGCCCTTCCAGCCCTTGTTCAGGGCGTATTGCAGGGCCTGCATGTACGTGACCTTAGCCGGGAACATCACGGCGGCTTGGTAGGCGGCGGTCATGGCTGGCCTCACGCGAACAGGGCTTCAAAAGCGTCCACGCGCTGCGCCCGGGCGATGGCGTCTTGCGCCAGCCGAGCCGCATGGCGCTCGTGCACCGCGATGGCGTTGCGCGCCTCGTCCGCGCTGATGCGCGTCAGGCCGTTGTGGGGGATGAAGGCGTACAGCTTGTCGCCGGCTGCGTTGGAGCAGATGTACAAGTCGGGAAGGCCGTCGCCGGGCGTGAAGCACTTCGCACGAACTACCACCGACACGAAGCCGGCGCGGACCGTCTGGCCGACTTCCCAGGACTGCTTGCTGTTGCGGATCATCTCGTTCCCCTCGTGGTGCAGCGGTGTGCTGCCTTGAGAAGAAAGATAGACCATCTAAATCATCAGCGCAATAGGCCGCCTAAACTTTCTGCGAGCGATACGGGAAAACCCCTAGATCACGGGCGCAAAAAAGCCGCCCGAAGGCGGCGCGGAGCGACGTTCAGGCGCCTACTGTGAACCGAAGGCGTGCGCATCCCACCATGGCGTAGTCTGGAATTCGGGGGCGATCTTCGACAGGTTGGACACCTGGAAGTGGTCCCAATCGATGCGCCGGTCAAGCGTTCGCGTGAAGCGGAAGGTGAACGCCAGGTGGTTTGCCTCATGGCCGTACCGATCAGGCACGAGCAGTGCGCCGCCCCAGAGCGTGCGATCGCCATGCTTGGCCGTGTAGTACGGCTCGATCAGGGAGGCGGTAATCTGCAGAAGGAAGGCGCCCGCGAAAGCCGTTGGCATCGTGTTGAGCTGCGTCTGCGTGATGTCCGGGTTGACGAACCCGAGCTGCTGGAGCGCGGGGAAGGCCTCGATGATCTTTTCCTGGTCGCAAGAAACCAGGATCTGATCGACAGCCCCATGCGGCTGCTCTGTGACGGCGCACCCAAACTTGCCGTACGTGGCCACATAGTTGTCCCAGCTCGGCGCTGCAGCTTGCGCATGCCCTGCGCCAGCCAGCGCGAGGCCGGCCAAGCAAATCGTGACGAACCGGCGCATACCCCTCCCAGTCGTTAGCGTCTGTTACCAACCCCCTCAGTCTTGGGGGTATTCGATCTGTTGATCAGAGCAACAATTGTCGTTTAATCGTTTCGCAAGGTACGTGGATGCGCAACGGTCAGAGCGCACCCGTCTGAAAGGGATCACCCTCCCCCCGATGCGCGAGACTTGCGGGTTTGCTCGTATTCCTCGAGCGCCAGCACAACGGCGCGGAAGCATGCGCGCCGCCCTCCGACATCGGTTCGCTCCATCAACTCAATCACGCTGGCGGTAATCTGGTCGCGGGCATCCGTCAGGCTCTGCACGTTGCTGGCAACTTCGGCACCGGACGCGGGAGCATCCGCGAAAAGGGCGCCGTCAAGTGCGCCGCGCGCCAGGCCGGCCGCGCGCTCAACGGCGCGCGCGCTCTCGTCGTCCATGGGGTAATGGCCGTTTACCCATTGGCTCAGCATCGCCTTGGCCGACTTCTGCGGCATTTTCGCTGCGAGCTCGGCCCGGGTGCGCTTCCGCTCCTTCCACTCGAGCAGAAGCTGCGCAAGGGCCCGACGCCTCTGTTCGGCTAGGTCTGGATCGACGCTTCTCCCCATGGTTTTCGGATTCTTGCGCGAGGGCGCTTTAAATGATCTAGACAACAAAAGTTAGGCCGTCTATAGTGTTGGCATGCACAACGCTGAAATCATCCGCGCCGCCGAGGTCGTCGGCTCCCAGCGCGCTCTTGCAGAGGCGATCGGGGTAACGCCTGGCGCCGTGTCGCAGTGGGCTATCGGGCTGCACGCCGTTCCTGTCGAGCGTGCCGTGCAGATCGAGCGCGCCACCGGGGGCACCGTCACCCGCCGCGAGCTGCGCCCCGACGACTGGGGCGACATCTGGCCCGAGCTGATCGACGCCGAGCATCCATGGCCGACGAAGGCGGAGGCAGCCTGACGTGGCTCGCGCCCTGCTCCTCGCCTTCCTGCTCGGTGCCTTCGAGGGTGTCGTGCTGTACGACCTTTTCCTGTCCGAAGTCACGCTGTGGCGCGCGCGCCGCACGCTCAAGCGCCTGGCGGATGCCGACGAGCGCGACTGGATGGACCTGTGAGCGCCGACAAATTCCCCCCGGCTGCGGCGGTCGCCGCGGCTTCGCCCGGGCCGAGCCTGGGCGCTTTCTCTTGCGGTGGCTGTGTCCATGAGTCGCAGCCTAATTTTTTTGCCCGAAAAACGTTGTCCGTGCGTGTCCGTGATTTACGGACAGCCGAGGACTGGAGGTGCTGAGCGTGGACGAACTCGAACTGTTCGAGGACATGCAGGACGTGCTGCGCGGCATCGTGCAGGCCCTCGGCGGACCGAAGAAGGTCGGCCCGATGTTCAAGCCCGAGCTGGACGTGGATCGCGCTGCGCAATGGGTGCGCGACCGCGTGAACGCTGACCGCCGCGAGCGCTTCGACCCCGAGCAGATCCTGTTCCTGTTCAAGAAGGCGCGCGAGGTCGGCTACCACGCCGGCATGCGCTGGTTTGCCGCCGAGACTGGCTATATCGCCCCGCGGCCGGCCGAGCGCGACGAACAGAAGGCCGACCTGCAGCGCCAGTTCATCAACGCAGTTGGCCGCGTCGAGCAGCTGGCTGCGCGCATTGAGCGACTGGGGAATGCGGCATGAACGCCACTCGCGAAGCCCTGCACGCCGGCATGACCCAGGCCGCGCTGTGTTTCGATGCCGAGCAGCAGCGCGACGACACCTTTGGCGAGCGCGCGATGCGGTACCTGCGCTGGTACATCACCTTCCAGAGCGGGCCTTTCAGCGCGGAAGCCGTGAGCATCGGCGCATCCATCGCTGGAATCGAGCCGAAAGACGGACGCGCATGGGGCCAGGTTTTCCGGACCGCCCAGCGCGAAGGCCTCATCCGCCGCAGCAACACCATGATCCGCCGCGCGCTGGGGCATGGGAGCTACGGGGTGGCGTGGGAGCGGTGCTGATGGACGCCTACCTGAAGTTCCTGCGCGACAAGATCAAGCTGGCCAGCTTCACGGGCTTCGATGTCGCGCCCGAGGAAATCAACCCGGCGCTCAAGCCGCACACGCGCGATATCGTGCGTTGGGCGGCGAAGGGCGGCTGCCGCGCGATCTTCGCTAGCTTCGGGCTGCACAAGACAGCCACGCAGATCGAACTGATGCGGCTGATCGGCGCGCGTCGGCCAGGCCTTCGCCTGCAGGTGCTACCTCTAGGCGTGCGGCAGGAGTTTTTCCGCGAGGCGGCCGAGCGGTTCGCTGGCGACTTCGGTGTGCGCCTGCGCTTCATTCGGTCGGATGTCGAGATCGGCGACGAGCGCGAAATCTACCTCACGAACTACGAGAGCGTGCGCGAGGGCAAGATCACGCCGGGGCTATTCCGCGCGGCCAGCCTCGACGAGGCGTCCATCCTGCGCAGCTTCGGGTCGAAGACGTATCAGGAATTCCTGCCCGCCTTCGAGCCTGTCGAGTTCAAGTTCGTCGCGACAGCGACGCCCAGCCCGAACCGGTTCAAGGAGTTGATTCATTACGCCGGCTACCTCGGGGTGATGGACACCGGGCAGGCGCTCACGCGCTTCTTCCAACGTGACAGCGAGAAGGCTGGGAACCTCACTCTCTACCCGCACAAGGAGCAGGAGTTCTGGCTGTGGGTGTCGAGCTGGGCGGCGTTCATTCAGCGACCGAGCGACCTCGGCCACAGCGACGAGGGCTATGTACTGCCGGCGCTGGACATCCGGTATCACGAGATCCCCACCGACTACGCCAAAGCTGGCCAGGATCGGGACGGCCAGACCCTGATGTTCAACGACCCCGCGCTCGGATTGTCCGCTGCGGCGCGAGAAAAGCGCGACAGCATGGATGCGCGGGTGGCGAAGGCCTCCGAGTTGATCTCGGAAGCCCCGTCCGATCACTTCGTGATCTGGCACGACCTCGAAGATGAGCGGCATGCCTTGCAGGCAGCAATCCCTGAGGTCGTCAGCGTATGGGGCTCCCAGGACCTGGACGAGCGCGAGCAGCGCATCGCGGACTTCAGCGACGGCGCCTATCGCGTGCTTTCCACGAAGCCGGTACTTGCCGGCAGCGGCTGCAACTTCCAGCGTCATTGCCACCGGGAGATCTTCGCTGGCATCGGGTTCAAGTTCAATGACTTCATCCAGGCCGTTCACCGCGTGCAGCGATTCGGCCAGGCGCGCCCGGTGCGCATCGACATCATCCACTCCGAAGCCGAGCGCGAGGTGCTCCGCTCGCTTCAAGCGAAGTGGGCGCAACACGAGGAGATGCAGGGAACCATGACCGAGATCATCCGCAAGTACGGGCTGAACCAGCTGGCCATGCAGGAAACTCTGGCCAGGACCATCGGCGTAGAACGCCTGGAGGTGTCGGGTGAGCGATTCCGCGTGGCCAACAACGACTGTGTCGATGAGGCGCGGCGCCACGCCGAGAACTCGGTCGACCTGATCGTTACCTCCATCCCGTTCGCCAACCATTACGAGTACAGCCCGAGCTACAACGACTTCGGCCACACCGAGGACAACGACCACTTCTGGGCGCAGATGGACTTCCTGACGCCCGAGCTGCTGCGCATCCTCCGGCCGGGCCGGATCTACGCCTGCCACGTCAAGGACCGCATCCTGTTCGGCAACGTCACCGGCGCGGGTGCGCCCACTGTCAGCCCGTTCCATTGCGAGGCCATCATGCACGGCCGCAAGCATGGCTTCGACTACATGGGCCTGATCACGGTCGTGACCGATGTGGTGCGGGAGAACAACCAGACGTATCGGCTGGGCTGGTCGGAGCAGTGCAAGGATGGGACGAAGATGGGCGTCGGCTCGCCCGAGTATGTCGTGCTGTTTCGCAAGCCTCAGAGCGACCGCGCGAAGGGCTATGCCGATGTCCCGGTGCGCAAGTCGAAGGAGCAATACACGCGCGCGCACTGGCAGGTGGATGCGCACGCATTCTGGCGCTCGAGCGGCAACCGGCAGATCACAGCCGAGGAACTCGCGCAGCTGGGCCCCGACAAGCTGGCCAGCCTGTTCACGCAGTACAGCCTGCAGACGATCTACGACTACGAGTTCCACATCCGCATCGGTGAGGAACTTGAGGCCCGCGGCGCGCTCCCGTCCACGTTCATGAGCCTCGCGCCCGGCAGTCACCATCCCGACGTGTGGCACGACGTCACGCGCATGCTTACCCTGAACAGTGAGCAGTCGCGCAGAGCCGTTGAAAAGCACGTCTGCCCGCTGCAGTTCGATATCGTCGATCGACTGATCGAGCGCTACAGCAACCCGGGCGAGCATGTCTACGACCCGTTCTGCGGCCTCGGGACGGTGCCTTACCGAGCCATCCTGAAGGGGCGCACGGGCGGCGGCAGCGAACTCAACCCGAGCTACTTCCTGGACCAGGTGCACTACCTGCGCGCCGCAGAGCGTGAGTTCATGATGCCCACTTTGTTTGACCTGGAGCCGGTGGCAGCATGAAAGCCGTCATCCTCTCTACCGAGCGCGCCGCGCGGGCCGGGATCATCAAGCGCAGCAGCAAGCTGTTCCCCAGGCGGTACGGCCATGGGTCGCCGACGCTGGGCTGGGAGCGCTGCTGATGCCATCCCGCCTCGTGCGCGAGGGAATCCTCACGAGCGAACGGGTCGACCAGCTCGACCCGGCTGCTGAGGTGTTCTACCGTCGCCTCATGAGCAAGGTCGACGACCACGGGCTCTACGACGCCCGGCTGTCGATCCTGCGAACCCAACTCTATGCACTGCGAGTAGATCGAGTGCGAGAGGCCGACATCGCCCGTTGGCTCGCTGCGTGCGAGACAGCCGGCCTGATCGTTCTCTACGCGCACGACTCTGGAGCCAGCAGTTCCCGTCGGATCGCTGCGAGCGAGATGGCCGGGCTGGCTGTTTCTGAGAAACCCTACCTGCAGATGCTGGACACCCGCTGGACGGCCAGGTCGGAGCCGAAGCACCCGCTTCCGCCTGACGACATCGGGAAACCGCTGCGCGCAACTGAAAACAGTTGCAAACAGCGGAAAACGCCTGTTGACCTAGACGGAGGCGGGGGCGTTGTTTTAGTCGGAGACGTATCCAACCCACCCTCCACGCCTGCGCGCACGCGAGGAGATGGGGTCGAGCGCTTCGCCATGACGCCCGACTGGCAGCCTTCGGAGCACTTCGCGACGCTCGCGCATCAGTCCGGCCTTCCGTCCCCGGGAGGGGCCGAGTTCACCGCCGCTCTCGCCGAATTCCGCTCGTACTGGATGGGCGAGGACCGCCGCTCCACTCAAGCCGAGTGGGATCACGCGATGCTCAAGAACCTCAAGCAGGTCCGCTCCATGGCACCGAAGACCGGATCAAGGCGCCGCGCGTCTTCGGAGCCGGCTTGGCGCGCCGAAGAGCGCCGCCGCATGCAGCAGGCCGTGCCCGGCATCGCCGAGCGTGCGCCGACCGACCCCAACACCATCGACGTGGAGGCCCGCGATGCCACTCCCGCAGCCTTGGATTGACCGCCTTTTCGAGAAGCTTGCGCTCGTCTACGGGCGCCAGTTCCTGGATCGCTGGAGCGGCCTGGACATCGCCGCGGTGAAGGCCGACTGGGCGCACGAGCTCGAGGGCTTCGAGCAGCACCCGGAGATGATCGCCTACGCGCTGCAGCACCTTCCACCCGACCGGCCGCCGACGGTGCTGCAATTCCGCGCGCTGGCCCGGATGATGCCGCCGCCGAAGGCGCATCTGCTCAAGGCGCCGGCTGCTGACCGAGAGAAGGTGCGCCAGCTGATCGAACGCGCGCGGCGCAATCTGACGCGGGGAGTGGCGTGACATGCGAGCCCTGCACCCGTGCCCAGGCGAACCCGCTGACCGGCTGGTTCAACCTGCTCTGCCTGGACTGCTGCTGCCGGCTGATCGAGTCGACCAGGCCGAGCGTCGAGCAGCGCGAACTGGCGTTCGAGGCGATCGCGCGCATGCCGGGGGCGCCGTCAAGGCGCCAAATCGTGGCGAGGCTGGCCGAACAACGCACGGGCAAGGGGATGGTAGCCAAGAGCACGCCGCAGGGCCTCAAAACGCCGATTTCGGGAAACAACCCCATGCAACCCCGATGATCTGCTTCACGGTCCCCGGCGAGCCGGCTGGAAAAGGCCGCGCCCGGGCGGCACGCCGAAAGCGCAAGGGGGGCGCCGAGTACATCGCCCAGATCACGCCGGAGAAGACGGCGCGCTATGAAAACCTCGTCGCGCTGGCTGCCCGCCACGCGATGGGTGGCCACGCGCCGTTTGCCGGTCCGGTGCGCCTGACCATCGCTGCCGTGTTCACCATCCCAGCCAGCTGGAGCGACAAACGCCGCCGCGCGGCCGAGGGGGCGCCGGTGACGAAAAAGCCCGACGCCTCGAATGTCGCCAAGGCCATCGAGGATGGCATGAATGCGATCGTGTTCGCCGACGACAGCCAGATCGTCGAACTGCTCGCCACGAAGCGTTACGGCTTCACTCCGGGGGTTGCCGTGACCGTCGAGGAGTTGTCGTGAAGCGCCACCGCATCGATCCCGGCGCGCACGAGTACGCCGTGCGCATGGCGCAGGTGCTTCCGCCCGAGGACCGACGGCGCCTGCAGCTGTCCTACCGCATGGCGTTCGAGCGCATGCGCGCCGGCCGCGCCGACGGCGACCACGCGGCCACCCTCGGGACGGTGGCGAACATCGCCCTGGTGTTGGCCGAGCGCACCGGAAACTCCGATGTCGGGCTGGCGATCGTCAAGGCTGCGCAGGACGCGCTGCTCCACGCGGCGAACCGCAAGGAACGGCTGGGCCTGGACCACTACACGCTCGCCGGGCCCGGCATCAGCGCCGTGGCCAAGCTGCTGGACCTGCACGACCTGCAGCTGGAGCAGCACACGGCGCGCCAGTTGCGCGACGCGATCGAGGAGGCCGCGCGCCGCGTGCGCGCCGGCGAGGTGCTGGAGGTCGTCACGCCGTGAACCGCGACCCCGCCGACGTCATCGCCGAGCTGCACCGCCTGCGCGACCTGGCCAAGCGTCTGGCCGACCCGCGCGACCTCGGCCGCCACGCCCACCGAGAAATCCGCCGCGCCGTGCAGGAGGTGTTGGCGGGAAAAGACCCTGCTCCACCGCGCACCAAGGAACGCCGCCTGTGACCGACGCCACGCCCCCGTTTGACAGCTACATCGATGCGCTGATCTTCGCTTTCAACGCGTCCTCCGAGAACTACGACCGCCCGTACATGAACCGCGTCGCGGCCCCCGCCGTCGGCTCCGGCCGCGGACTCGGAGGCCTGGATGGCGCCGCGCAGGCCGGCATGATCCGCGCCGAGGTGCGCGACCTGGGCCGCATGCGCGAGGCGATCCTGCTGGCGCGTTTCGCGCCGCGGTGGATCAACTGCAGCTGCCGAGCCCCGTGCTGCAGCGGGCGCAAGCCGAACCCGGAATGGGTCGATGCGATCGCGCACCTCGCCGAGTACACCCGATCAGCCGTCCTGTCGGACTGCAGCACCACGGGCCTGATGCGCCGGGAGTACATCGTGCGGTTCTTCTCCGACCGGAGGGAGCGCGACAGCCTGGAAGCGATCGCAGCGCGCCACGGAAAGGTGCGCAACACCATCGGCGATCACTTCAGCCGTGTGGCGCACCACTTCGGCAGGCCGCCAGCCAAGTCCGCAAAGGACCAGGCGCCCGGGCTGGAGGACATCGCGCGGGCGCGCATCGATGAGGTGCTTCGCGCGCTGAAAATCGTCAGCAGTTGACGATTGGGCAAAACATGCCCAGAATAGGCCCCGTTATGACAGTGCTAGAACTGTCTCCAAACCCGCCGCGTGCGGGCTTTTTCGTTCACACGCGTGGCGACTGGTGCCTCAGCCGGTCTTGACGGGGCATAGGTGCGCACCGTCCAGTCGCTACCCGTGTGCGCGTTCGACCCGCGCTCGCTTGCCGAGCTGTGGTAGGGCACGCGGCGGTATCCAATCCGACTGCGCGAGCTGGCATGACATCCGGGAAAGACCGGAACGAACACCCACGCGAGAGCGCCCCGGAAACGGGAAGCCGCCGCCGGCCCCGGGGAACCACGAGTGTCCATGAGCATGCGGCTGCCGGGCGGCAACCGGCATCCGTTCCACGTTGTCTCCTCAAGCGCTCCGGCGCTTTCCGCGAAGCCCGCTGCCCTGACCGGCGCGGGCTTCGTCGTTTTTAGCCGCCGCGACGGCGCCCTAGCCGGAAAGCAGCATCCAGTGGGCCAAAACCCCGGCAGTCCGCGATGCGAAGCGTCCGGCGTCCCTCCTGCGCTGTGAAGACCGGCAGGCGCGGCCAAACCAATACGACCATGGCAGCAACCCCGAAAAAGCCCCAGGCGAAAGCGAAGGGCCGAGGGAAGGTTGCGCCGATTCGGAAGGCGCCGACGAAGCGCCGGGCGCCCGCGAAACCCGCACCAAAACCGAAAGCGGAACCGAAAGCGCGCGCGCTCACGCCCCGGCAGCAGCGCTTCGCGGAGTTGTACGTCCGGCTGCTGAATGCCACGCAGGCGGCCATCGGGGCCGGGTACAGCGCCAAGACGGCGTACTCGGCCGGGCAGCGCCTGTTGAAGAATGTTGAGGTGGCGGCGTGGATAGCGACAAAGCGCGCCGAAGTCTCGGAACGCGCCGAGATTGATGCCGCCTGGGTGCTGCGCCAGTGGGCTGATATCGCCACCGCGGACCCGAACGAACTGGTGCAGTACCGGCGTGCCTGCTGCCGCCACTGCTGGGGCGTTGACCATGCCTACCAGTGGACGCAGGCCGAGCTCGACCGCGAGACAGCGCGCCTGATCAACGCCGGGAAATCTGCTCCCGACGCATCCGGCGGCGTCGGCTTCGATGTGAACCGCGCGCCGAACCCGGAATGCCCGGAATGCGGCGGAGAAGGAAAAGGCCGCATGCTGGTGAGCGACACCCGACACCTTCGCGGCGCTGCTCGACGCCTGTACGCCGGCGTGAAACTCGGCAAGGACGGCCTGGAAGTGAAGATGCGCGACCAGGACGCAGCGCTCGCCAACATCGCCAAGCACCTGGGCATGTTCCCGAGCAAGGTCGAATTGACCGGCAGGGACGGCGGACCAGTTCAACACCAGGCGTTGCCGCCCGACCTGACCAAACTCAGCGACGATGAACTCGCACAATTCGAGGCCATCGCCGCTAAGCTTGGCCGCGCTGCCCAGCCTGGAGCAGATCCGGGCTGAGAAGGCCCGGCGGCGCCTGTCGGAGTTCATCCGCCAGGCGTGGCGCATCCTGGAGCCTGAGACGCCGTATCGCCATGGCTGGCATGTAGACGCGATCGCCGAGCACCTGGAGGCGGTCAGCCGCGGCGAAATCCGCAAGCTGCTGATCAACGTGCCGCCGGGGCACATGAAGTCGCTGTCCGTATGCGTGTTCTGGCCGGCGTGGCACTGGATCCGGCAGCCGCACTACCGCTGGCTGTTCGCCAGCTACTCGGCGCACCTGTCCGTGCGCGACGGCAACCGCATGCGGATGCTGGTCGAAAGCGAGTGGTTCCAGCGTCACTTCGGCGATCGCTTCGAGCTGACCAAGGCGACGGAACCCTACATCGCCAACGACCGGCAGGGATTCCGGGTCAACACCTCGGTTGGCGGCGTCGGCACCGGAGAGCGCGTCCACTGCGTGGTCAACGACGACCTGGTGCGAGCGAACGACGCCGAGTCGGACGCCGCGCGCGCGACGGCGCTCAAGCACATGCGCGCCATGTCCACCCGTGGCGTCGATCCGGAGACGTTCGCGCAGGTGCTGATCATGCAGCGCGTGCACGAGGACGACCCAGCCGGTTGGGCGATCGAACAAGGGGGTTGGGAACAGCTGATCCTGCCGGCCGAGTACGAGCCCGGAAGGCGCTGCGTCACCTGCATCGGGTTCGAGGATCCGCGCACGCAGGCCGGCGATCTGTTGTGGCCCGAGATGTTCGGCGCCGAGGAGATCGAGGCCATCAAGACGGCCCTGGGCAGCTACGAGGCAGCTGCGCAGTTGCAGCAGTCGCCGGCACCCGCTGGTGGTGGTTTGTTCAAGACCGAGAAGCTCGGCACGATCGATGCGCTACCCCCCGGCGTCCGATTTGTGCGTGGCTGGGATTTGGCGGCGACTGAACAGAAGGCCGGGAAAAAGCCGGACTGGACGGTGGGACTCAAGATTGGCGAAATGCCTGATGGGCGGTTCGTCATTGCCGATGTGAAGCGATTCCGCGGTACCCCGCTGGATGTGGAAAAGGCGCTCAAGGCCACCGCCGAGGAAGACGGCCGCAGCGTGCCGATCAGTGGACCTCAAGACCCGGGGCAGGCCGGGAAGTCCCAGGCGCAGCACCTCGTGCAACTGCTCGCCGGATGGGATGTGGAGTTCACCCCCGAGAGCGGCGCCAAGCCGGTGCGCGCGAAGGCCCTTGCTGCGCAAGTGGAAGCCGGCAACGTCGTGCTGTTGCGCGCACCGTGGAACAAGGATTTCAAGGACGAGCTGTCGGTGTTCCCGAACGGTTCGTTCGATGACCAGGCGGACGCCGCGAGCCGCGCGTTCAACAAGCTGAAGGGGCCGCGCACCGACGGGCTGCTCCAGTTTTACGCCTCCCAGCAACCCAAGAAGCCCGAGTGATCCAGCATGGAACCTGAGCGCAAACCCATCCCGCCGGGCATCGTGTCCCGCGTGGCGCAGGGCTTGCGCTACATCGTCGGCGGGAAGACGCCCAACGCCTGGATGGGCCCGGGCGAGCCGATGCTGCCCCAGGCCCAGCAGGTCAAGGGGCGGTCGTTCGATTACCCGGTTGCCGTCAACATTCACTACCAGCCTCGCGGCGGCGAAGCAGTCAGCTTCGAGCAGCTACGCGGTCTGGCGGACAGCTACGACCTGCTGCGCATCATCCTGGAAACGCGCAAGGACCAGATCGCCGCGCTCGACTGGACGATCCAGCCGCGCGACAAGAAGGCCAAGCCCGGCGCGAAGGCCAAGGACGTCACGGATTTCCTGCGGTTCCCGGACAAGGAACACGACTGGTCGACGTGGACGCGGCTGGTGATCGAGGAGATGCTGGTCATTGACGCGCTGACCATCTACCCGCGCCCGAACCGTGGCGGCGGTGTGTACGCCCTGGAGGTGTTCGACGGAGCGACCATCAAACGCCTGATCGACGCTGACGGACGCACGCCCGTCGCGCCGTCTCCGGCCTACCAGCAGATCCTGCACGGGGTGCCGGCGGTCGACTACACGCGCGACGAATTGATCTACTGGCAGCGCAACCCCCGCGCGCACCGCATCTACGCGATGAGCCCCGTCGAGCAGATCATCATGACGGTCAACATCGCGCTGCGGCGCCAGCTCAGCCAGCTGGAGTTCTACACCGAGGGATCGATTCCCGACGCCATCGCCGGCGTGCCGCCCGACTGGGATGCCGACAAGATCACCCAGTTTCAGGGACTGTTCGACCGCATGCTGGCTGGCGACACCGCCGCGCGGCGACGTGTGACCTTCGTGCCCGGCGAGCTGAAGTGGCAGAAGACGGGGGACCAGCTCGTCAAGGATGAATTCGACGAGTGGCTGGCTCGCATCGTCTGCTTCGCCTTCTCGATCCCCGCGACGCCCTTCGTCAAGCAGGTCAACCGTTCCCAGGCCGAACAGGCGCAGGCCACAGCCCTGCAGGAGGGCCTGGGGCCGCTCAAACAGAACCTCAAGGGCCTGATGGACTTCACGCTGGCGACGAAGCTCGACGCCGCGGACCACGAGTTCGTGTGGAACGACGGCGAGCAAGAGCAGGACCCGCTGACGCGCGCCCAGATCAACGTGCAGTACGTCGGCGCCGGCATCCTGACGGTGGACGAGGTGCGCGCTGAAATCGGGCGAGAGCCACTGCCGAAGCCCGAGGAACCCGCGCCTCCTGACGCCGAGACCGACGATGCCAGCGATGCGCAGCCGCAGGCGTGACGCCCGGGCCTTTCACCCTCTGAGGAAACACGCGATGCCCGCAATGCAGATCTATATGGCGCTCACCAAGGTGGACGCCGAGCGCCGCGAGGTGCATGGGCGCGCCGCTCAGGAAGTGCTCGACAAGTCTGGCGAGATCATGGACTACGAGACCAGCAAGCCGCTGTTCGAGGCCTGGTCACAGGGCATCTCCGAGGCCACCGGAGGCAAGAGCCTCGGCAACGTGCGTGCCATGCACGGCAATGTCGCTGCCGGCAAGCTGCTGGACATCCAGTTCGACGATGCCCAGAAGGCCATCGACGTGGTCGCCAAGGTCGTGGACGACGACGAATGGGCCAAGGTCCAGGAAGGCGTGTACACGGGCTTTTCCATCGGCGGCAAGTACGCCGACCGCTGGACGGTGGACGGGGTGACCCACTACACCGCCAACCCCGTCGAGGTCTCCCTCGTCGACAACCCGGCCATCCCCACGGCCACATTTTCCCTCGTCAAGATGGACGGCGCGGCCGTCGAGAAAGGTGCACCCATGAGCAAGAAGGAAGACGGCGAGAAGGGCGAGTACGGCACGCACGCCGAAGCCGGGTACGCCGACCCGGGCTACCAGGACGACGAAAAGCCCCGGTATCCGCTCAAGCGCGATGGCCGCTGGTCGCCCACGCGCATCCGCGCCGCGTGGAACTACATCCACAAGGAAAAGGACGGCGACAAGTACACCGAGAAGGAGCTCGCGCGCATCAAGGCTCGCATCGTCTCGGCGTGGAAGAAGGCCATCGACCCCGAGGGTCCGCCCGAGGCGCAGGAGGATGACGACGCCCACAAGGCGCGCCGCTCCCGCGAGGACGAGCACAAGAAGTCCATGCGCGCCGACGCCGACAAGGAAGCCGAGCCCGACGACGCCGAGAAGGCCCATCGCGCCGAGGTGGACAAGGAAGACGAGGCGGACCGCAAGACCGAGGACGAAACGCGCGAGAAAGCCGCCAAGGCGAAGAAAGCGGCCACGCCCGATGTCGGCGCGCAGCCGGACCTGGCCAAGGGCATGAACAGCGTGTCGGCCCTGGCGCAAATCCTCTCGGGGATCGCCGCGCTGCAGAACACCGCCGAGTGGGAGTCCGCGCAGGAAGGCGACAACTCGCCACTGCCCGGCAAGCTGCGCGACGCCGTGACCTCCCTGGGCGACATCCTCAAGGAAATGGTGAGCGAGGAAGTCCAGGAACTGGCGGCAAACCCCAAGACGCCGGATCCGTACCCGAGCCTGTACCTGGCGGCCGAAGCGCTGCTGCAAAAGCGCGGTGCGCGCCACAGCGCGGCCGATCTCGAGCGCGTGCAGAAGATCCACGACCTGGCGATCGAGCTCGGCGCGATGCCGATGGCGGAGGACGCCGGGAAAGCGGCCGGCGCCGACCTCACGAAGGCGGTCGCGCCCGTGCAGGACGAACTGCGCAAGGCCCAGGAAGCCGTGACCGCGGTGACTGCCGAACTGCAGAAGGCCGTCTCGCGCATCGAACAGCTCGAGCAGCAGCCCGCACCCGCCAAGGGTGCGCCGCGCGCGGTGACCAAGGCGGCCGACGGCGGCAGCGAGCCGCAGTCCATGAAACCCGTTCTCGACCCTTCCGGCCAGGAAAACCCGGTGGCGACGCTGATCAAGGCGGCGCACTCGGGTGGCGGCCGTCCCTTGATCGGAGGCTGAGTCCAACCACTCTCTGATCTTCGTCACCGCTAGGCGCCTTCGGGCGCCTTTTTCTTTTCCGGAGCACCACCATGTCCACCACGCAAGCCACTCTCGATCTGATCAAGGCCTCGCGCCAGAACCCCATCGCCGGCGAACTCGCCAAGGCCTGGACCCAGTCCAGCTCGGCCGTCTCCGGCATCACCTACTACGACCTGGAAGGGCCGGCCAAGCAGCTGTACCCGGTCCTGACCCCGCTGCGCAACATGCTGCCGCGGCGCACCGGGGGCGCCGGTATCCAGGCCAACTGGCGCGCCGTGACCGGTGTGAACGTCACCGGTCTGTCGATCGGCCTCGGCCAGGGCAACCGCGGCGGCGTCCAGGCGTCCAGCACGCAGGACTTCTTTGCGGCGTTCAAGAGCCTCGGCTTGGACGACTACGTCACCTTCGAGGCCGACCTGGCCGCGCAGGAATTCGAGGACCTGAAGGCGCTGGCCGTCGAAGGGCTGCTGCGCGCGACCATGCTGGGCGAGGAAAAGCTCACGCTGGGCGGCAACAGCGGCCTGGCGCTTGGCACCACGCCCACGCCGACCTTGAGCGCGGCGAGTACCGGCGGCTCCCTGGCCACCGGCACGCTGTCCGTCATCGCGGTGGCGCTGACCCCCGACGGCTACAGCAATGCCTCCATCGCCGGCGGCGTCAACGGCCAGGTCACCCGCACCAATGCCGACGGCAGCACCGATACCTACGGGGGCGGATCGGCCAAGCAGTCGGCCAACGCCACCGTGGCCGTAACGGGGCCCGCCGGCTCGGTCTCGGCGAGCGTCGCCGCCGTGACGGGCGCGGCCGGCTACGCCTGGTACTGGGGTGCCGCGGGCAGCGAGAAGCTCGGCGCCATCACCACGATCAACTCGGTGGCCATCACCGCGAACGCGGCCGGCGCGCAGCTGGCCAGCGCCATCACCAACGCGGGCTCCGACAACAGCGCGAACAGTCTGGTGTATGACGGCTTCCTGACCATCGCGGCCAATCCGTCGAGCAACGCCTATGCCATCTCGATGGCCACCGGCACCGCCGGCACCGGCACGCCGCTGACCGCCGACGGCGAAGGCGGCATCGTGGAGATCGACGCCGCGCTGAAGTACTTCTGGGACGAGCGGCGCCTGTCGCCGGACGCGATCTACGTGTCCAGCCAGGAGCAGAAGAACATCACCGCCAAGACCCTGCAGGGCAACGCCAACACCGCGCAGCGGTTCGTGGTCAATGCCGAACAGGGCGCGCTGGCCGGCGGCTTCATGGTGCGCAGCTACCTGAACAAGTACAGCATGGCGGGGGCGAAGGAAATCCCGATCGTCATCCACCCGAACATGCCCCCTGGCACCATCCTGTTCTTCACCGAGAAGCTGCCGTACCCGCTGTCGAACGTCGCGGCCATCAACCAGATGCGCCTGCGTCGCGACTACTACCAGATCGAGTGGCCGCTTCGCTCGCGCAAGTACGAGTACGGCGTCTACTTCGACGGCGTGCTGCAGTGCTACGCGCCGTTCTCCCTGGGCGTCATCAGCAACATCGGCAACGGCTGATCCTGGCCGACCGCGGGCGCCCGGGGCTTGCCTCGGGCGCACATCTCACCCCCACGGAGAACACGATGTCCGAAGTTCAACTCAAGGCCCCCAAGGGCGTCACCAGCGCCGGCGTCGCCGGCGTCCAGTACGAGGTCGACAAGAACGGCCGCGTGCAGGTCGCGCAGGTGCATGTCAAGGCGCTCCTCGAGCATGGATTCGCCGAAGTGACCGACGCCGACGCGCAGGACGCGGCCCCGCGAGCGCGCCGCGCGCGAGCTCAAGGCGCCGCAGCCGGAGAGGCTGAAGGCGACCCCGACGCGCAGGACGCGGCCTGAGTGCTGGCATGGGCATGTACCTGCAGGGCGCTTCGGACCCGGCGAATTTCGGCGTGCCCAACGCGACGGCGGCGCAGATTCAGCAGGCCAGTCTGCTGATCGACGCCTACACCGCGCGCCCCGAGGGCCTGACCTACACCGGCCAGGTGATGGACAACACGGAAGCGCCCATCGTCGAGACACTGCGCACGCCCAAGCGCCCGGGCTACGCCGTCCAGCTCAGCAGGCCGAACGTTGCGCAGGTGCTGAGCGTGCAGCAGTCGTGCCTGGGTTTGCCGAACTGGCAGACGCTGACCCAGTTCAGCTACCTCGATGGCGAAGGGTTGTGGGCCACCGGGCTGAATCTGGGCACTCAACTGCAGGTGACCTACCTGGCGGGCTGGCCCTACGCGAGCCTCCCAGCGCGCATCAAGCAGGCTTGCGCGAACATCGTGAGCACAATCAGCGCCTACCCGGACATGTCCGGGAACATCCAGAGCCTGAAGGCAGGCGACGGTGCGATCACGCGATTCAAGGACACCGTGCTGGATGCTGACACGAAGCGCATGCTCTCGCCGTACTGCCGCGCGTTCGGGGCCTGAGCCATGTCGTTCCTGTACCCCTACCTCATCACGATCAAGCGGCCCAGCGGCTCGCTGACCAATGGGCCCGACGGGGCCGTGATGGGGACGACGACGGTGGCGACCAACGTCCCGGCGTCGATCCAGCTCAAGCGCGACAAGGGTTTCGGCGCCCCGGTCGGCTTCCAGGGCGGCGCGACGAACACCAGCGCGCCGATGCCGGCGGCCATGGTCTACGTCCCGGCGGCCGCCGGCTTCGCGCAGGGCGCCCTTCGGCCCGGGGACCAGGTGATGGATCAAGCCACCGGCGATCTGTACAAGACCGACTTCGCCAGCTGGTCGCCCATGGGGTGGCAGCTGGCCTGTGTGCCCTACAAGCCCAACGCCTGACATGCTCACCGCCGATTTCACGCAAGCCCTCGCCGAAGTGGGCGGCATGCTGGCGCGCGCCGAGAACCTGCAGCCCGTGCTGGCGCGCATCGGTGCGAGCGAGGTCGAGAACGTCCGCGCGCGCATCCAGACGGGCAAGACCAGCCCCTGGGGCGATGCGTGGGCGCCGTGGGCACCGAGCACGCGCGAACACCGCGAGCGCAAGGGCAACGCCGACTTGGGGCTGCTGCTGGACGAGGGCGACCTGCTGAAGTCCATCCGCTACGAGACGCTGCTGAATGTCGAGAGCCTGTCGGTGGTTGATATCGGCAGCGATCTGCCCTATGCCGGCTTCCTGCAGGACGGCACCGAGGACATGCCGGCGCGCAAGTACCTGGGCTGGAACGACGCGACTTTCCCGGTCTACGAGCAGCTGCTGTTGGGCTGGATCGCCCTGGGCGATGAAAGGGCGCTCCTGTGATCGTCTTTCTGGGCTTGCTTTGGACCGCCGCGGTCTACGTGGCGCTGTCGCCCATGCTGATCCTGTCCTGGTGGCTGCTGATGACCTCGCGCACGCTGACCTGGGGCTATCGGCATCTGACCTCATGGCTGACGGGGACCGAACCATGAAAACCATCCGCCTGCTGCACAAGCACACGCACGAGGGCAAGACCTACCAAGCCGGCGAGACCGTCACGCTGCCCGACGAGACGGTGGAGTGGCTGGTGCAGTTTGAGCAGGGCTATCGCGCGCAGTTGATCCGACAGCGCGAGGAAGCCGCCACTCCGGCGAAGTCCGAGGACGGCGATGCTGGCTGAGCTCGCGCAGGACCTGCTGACGAAGCTGCAGTCCATCCCGGCGCTGGCCACCTCGAGCGGCCTGGATCTGGTGGGCGACATGCCCGATCCGGGTGCCGCGAGGGTAGTGCCTCCCGCGGCGTGGGTCATCCCGAAGGACTGGGAGAACTTCGAGGACGATGCGGCCATTCTCCCGGCGCCGGCACCCAACGGTCGGCACGAGTTCGTGGTTGGGCTGTACCTGCCGACGACCGCGCAGATCGCCACGCAGCTTCCGCTGCTCAATTCCGTCATCGACGCCATCCACGGCACCGTCTCGCCGTCCGGCCAGCGCTGGTATTGCCGCAAATACAGCCGGGCGGCGACGAATCCCGGCGTGATGGTCTACGCCATCGTGTTTGCGGTCTCCGCGTCGTTCTGACCCCTCTCTGAATTCATCGAGCCCCGCCTGCCCGCGGGTGATCATTCCTGGCCGCCCTGTGCGGCCTTTTCTTTTTGAGGCCACACCATGAGCATCGCGGATCTCGTTTATTACATCGGTCAAGGCAAGGTCTATGCGGCTTCGCGGGCCTCCGCCGGCGCCGTCAACGGCGGCGAACTCTTCCTGGGCGACGTTGCCGAGCTGAAGATCAACCATGCCAAGCAAGACTGGCAGATGACCGAGGAAAACACCACCGGCTTCGGCGGGACCGCTGACGCCAGTTCGGTCGCCATCCCGATTGCCGTGAGCCTGCAGCTCAAGCAATGGAGCGTGGCCAACCTGGAGAAGGCCGTCTACGGCACCTCCTCGGGCGCGCAGACCTCCGGTGCCGTGACCAACGAGGTGTTCAGCGGCTACTCCGGCGCCAGCGCCCACCTGGCGCACCTGGGCGTTTCCAGCGTCTCGCTCAAGGCCAATTCCTCGGGCGGAACGGCGCTGGTCGAGGGCACCGATTACACCCTGGACCCGAAGTTCGGCCTGGTGACGTTCCTCTCCAGCTCGGCCGTGGTGTCGGGATCGGGCGCCGTTCCAATCTACGCGAACTACAGCTACGAGGGCTACAACGGCTCGATCGCCGGCATCGCCTCGCAGCCGCCCGAGTATCAGATCCGGCTGGATGGCTACAACGTCACGGTGCCGGATGGCGCCGGCAGCTTCGCGGCGGTCCAGGTGACCATCAATCGGGTGAAGCTCAAGCTGTCCAAGGAACTCGATCTGCTGTCCAAGAAGTATGGCGTGCTCGACCTGGAAGGCGACATCCTGTACGACTCGACGGCGGCGGTGGGCACGAGCCCCTACTACACGATCACCAAGGCCTGATCCCGCGGCGCGCGGGCGGCGCGCCATTTTCCTGATTGCTGGAGGTGCAGGTGGACGAAGCGCAAGTGCTGGCCCCGGGCCGCGATGTGCAAGTGGGCGACGAAACCGTGCGCGTGGAACCCATCCGGGGACTGCGGCGCACGATCGAGGCCGCGGGCCGGATTTCTCCGCTGCTCAAGGCGCTCAATCGATCCGGGGCGCTCATGCCCAAGGAAGATGCGACCGCACTGGATGCGGCGATCGCCTGGGTCGACGTGCTGGCGGCAGGCGGCGACGATGCGCTGCGCTTTCTGGCGTTCGCACTCGGCAAGCCGCTGGAGTGGATCGAGGAGCGCGAAATCGATGAGGTGGTCAAGCTCGGCCGCGCCGTGTTCGAGGAGAACCTTGATTTTTTCGGCCAGCGGGTGCTCCCGCTGATCGCCCCGGCCCCGCCGACGGCGGATGGACCGATCTCCTCGGAATCCTGATCGCAAGCGGCCACCGGCACGACGACATCATGGAGCGCTACACGCTGTCGCAGATCCGCCTGTATGCGGACGCAGCGACTCGCCTGAAAAAGCGCGACATGGCCAACCAGGTGCGCGCCGTGTCGCTGGCGATTGCCCAGGCCTTCGGCGAGAACATCAGCGGCGTGCTGAAGGACCTCGACGGGTGAAGTCGAACAGATCGTTGTACGACAGCAGCAGTACCCGGTTGGCGCGAGCCAGCCGAACCGCCGATGGCTGGTAGCCGGAGACGGAGACGACCGCCGCGGCGCTTGCCCCGTACATCGCTGCGCCGGTGGCGGCCTGTTGCACCGCAGAAAGGTCGACGCGGCTGCGCCACTTCTTGACCTGGATGGCGACCCTCCGGCCCTGGCGCTCGGCGAGCACGTCCACGCCGAAGTCGCCCGAGGCCTTCGTCGTTCGGCAGCGCCAGCCCTGCAGCCGGAGCACCTCGGCGCAATGGTGCTCGAAAGCCAGTGGGCTCATGCGGTCAAGGTCCGCAGCCGCGAGCTGGTGCAGCAAGATCGCGCGGCGCGCGGCGCGCCAGGATTTCCAGCGGTTCCAGCCCGGCTGCCACACCGGGCGAAGTAGCAACCCCACGCCGCCGGCGCTTGCCGCGGCAGCGTAGGTCCAACCGATCCAGACGATAGGACTGCTCACGATGGCCGAAATGAACGCTCGAATGCGCCTGACGCTGGAGAATCTGGCGTCCGGCCCGCTCCAGGCGTTCGCCGACCAGCTGCGCGGGCTGGAGGACCTCGCCAAGTCGCTCAATGGTACGCTCGCGCCCCTGCCGCGGCTGCTGTCGCGTATCGGCGCGTCGGCAGACGGAGGCTCGGCCGGTCTCGGGCGTCTGACGCAGGCACTCACGGCGCTTGCCGAGCGCATGGAGGGCCTGGAGGCCAAGCTGGGGGCCAACCGCGAGGCGTTCGGGCAGCTCGGGTTGATGGCGCGCTCGACCGCCTCGGATGTCAAGCTCGCCTCGGATGCGATCGGGGCGACCGCCGGCAAGCTCGATGCGGCATCGGCCAGCGCCGCGCGCGCCAAGTCCGAAATGACGGGCATGGCGTCTGCAATGCGCGGCATGGCCGAAATCTGGGCAGGCTTCAAGATCGACCGGGGTCTCGAGCGCACGGTCAGTTCGGCGTCTGGCTACCAGCAGACCCTGCTGCGCATGCAGGTGCGCAACCTGCCTCCCGGAGAGCAGGCTGCGCTCGTCGCCGAGGCCAAGCGCCAGGCGCGCCGCAACCCGCTCATGAGCGTCAACGAGGCGCTGCAGGGCGAGCTCGCTGCCATCCCAGGGCTTCCGGGCAACAGCGCCTACTCGCAGAACATGCGACGGCAACTGTTCCCGCTGGCGGCGCAGGCCGCCATCGCCGCCAAGTACATCGGCGGGGACAGATCCAGCTTCTCGCACCGCATGCAGAACGTCTACGGCATCGTGGACGCCATGGGGGGAGCCTCCGACATCGGGCGCGCGCGCGCGGTGATCAACGCGCTGACCCAAGCGATGAACGGTGGCGGCGGCAAACTGGGGCTGCAATCGGTCGAGACCTACCTGCGCATGCGCAACCGGGCGGCGACGACCACCATGGGGACGAACGAGTTCCTCAAGGAAATGGCGACCCTGGAGGAGTTCAAGGCGGCCGGCGGAGGTGGTGCTGGCGGCAACACACGCGGCGCGACGCTCTACAACGCGATCCAGCAGCTCAGCTACGGCGGCGTCATGGCAAAGGCCGGCGCCAATCTGCTCGCGCAGATGGGGCTCATCAACACCAAGGCCATCACGCCCTACGGCCACAGCAGCACGCAGGCCGTGCTCGCACCCGGCGCACTGCTGGACTCCGCCATGGCGCAGAACAGCACCGTGGACTGGGTGCAAAAGATCATGATTCCCAGGATGCTGGCCTACACCCGGCAGAACTGGAAAACCTTCGGCTACCACTCGGGGAGCGCCAAGGATCTGAACAACGCCGAGGAAGCCGCGAACGCGATTTCGATCCTCGCCGGCTACTTGAGCAAGATGCGCGTCGGCGGCCAGACGCTGGGCTCCGGGCTTTCGATGCTGGGCAATCCGGCTTCTGTGGCGGCCATCAACGCCAACGCGCAACAGATGCATGCCGCGATGAACGGCAAGCAGACGAGCGCCGCGGTGCAAAGCACCTACGCCGGCACCATGGACCAGTTCCACAAGAGCCTGGACAACCTGGCGCGCGCGCTTGGCGTGACGGTACTGCCGGCCCTCACCAAATTCGTGCAATGGTTGAACCGGGGCGTGGGCTGGCTCAGCCGTTTCTTCCAGAACCACACGCTCATCGGCTTCTTCGCGGAGCTGACGGGCGCCGTCGGCGTTGCGCTGCTGGTGTTCAGGGGTTTCGGACGATTCCTGGGTTTCGACAAGCCGGTGCTGAACGCTTTCAAGAACATCGTGAAGGGCGGCGGCTGGCTCGTGGACAGCATGAAGTTCGTCGCGGGCAAGATCGGGTCGGCCTTTGAGGTCGCCGTTGCTGCGCTGGAGGACTTCGCCCCTTGGGTGGTCCGGCTGGCGGCGCTGTTCTTCGACCTCGTGGTCCCCGTGACGGGACTGCTCGCGCTGTTTTATTCCCGAAGCCTGGACCAAGGCGAGCAGGCGCAGCTCGCCGCGCGGCGCTCCCTGCTGGGCCCGAAAGACTGGGGACTCAAGGGCGGCTGGGGCAACTCAACCGCGCAATCGCCGGAGCAGACGACGTTCGCGGGCATCCTGGCCGCTCTGAAAACCTTCACCATCCCCGGGGGCAATCCGCTCGAGCTCGGCGGCATTTCGGGTGCCGGAGGCGGTCATGCGGCGCGGCGCAAGGCGATCAATCTGCAGGCGCTCGCTTCCCAGTGGGGCATGCAGGATCTGCATCGCGCCGCACGCGAGGCCACGAGCCACAGCGAGCACTGGCACCACCGCGTACAGGCTGCGCAGCGCGCCGTGCAAAGCGCCACCGCCAAGGACACCCCCGAAGGTGTGCGCGCCAAGTGGGAGCAGTATGCCAGCGTGCTCGCGGCCGCCGGCCATCCCGATCTGGCGGCGCAGGCGCGGACAGTGGGGCAGCGCCAAGCCACGAAGCTGCAACTGCATCAGGCGCAGGCCAACCTCTCCGACCTGCAGGGCAACCTGCGCAACCAGCAGCAGACGAATGCCGCGCTGGTGACGGCCGGGGTCCTGACCAAGGACCAGGCGCAGCAAAAGACCCTGGCCGAGCAGCGCGCGGCCGCGCCCGGGCTGCTCCAGGCGGCGCAGCAGGTCGAAGCGCTGGCGCGCGCGGCTGGTGACACTGGCCTGGCGGGTCGGATGGCTGCGCTGATCCCCCGGTTCCAGGCGCTGGGCAACGGCCTAACGCAGTTCCAGCAGAAGATCGCCAACGTCGGCCAAGGCGCGTTCCAGAATTTCTTCTCGGCCATGATGCGCGGTCAGGAGACCTGGCGTCAGATGGGGCACAACTTCGTCGCCAACATCCTCAACGGGATGAACCACGCGATGTCCCAGGATCTGGCCAGCGGGCTCGTCAATGCCCTGACCGGCAGCAACACGTCGACCGGGCAGGCGCTGCGCGGCGTCGGCAGTTCCGGCGGCTTCATCGGCTCCATGGTGCAGAGCATGTTTGGCACCAAAGGAGGTGCGGCGACCAGCTCGGCGACCAGCTCGGTCACATCGAGCGGCGGCATCTTCGCCAGCATCGGCGGCTGGCTGGCAACGCACGGCTGGAGCTTCGCCAACGGCATCGACTACGTGCCGCACGACATGGTGGCGCAAATCCACCAAGGCGAAATGATCGTTCCGGCTGCCGGCGCCGCGGCCTTGCGCGCGGGCGCGATGGGTGGCCACCAGATCCACCTGAGCATCCACGCCATGGACAGCCAAAGCGTGCTGGGCGCCATGGATGGCGTCAAGCGTGAGCTTGCCCAGATGCTGGGCGGCGCGAACCAAAACCTCAACCTCGGGGCCTACTGATGGCGTTTTCCGGTCAGTCCTTCCCGTCGCTGGTTTTCGGCAACAAGTTCCGCGGCACCAAGGTCGCGCCGGAACTGCCGGTGTCCGTGGTGCGCAACGGCGGATTCGAGTACCGCACGCTGCGTTTCGGCTACCCCCGCCGCACCTGGACCATCCCGGCCCGGAACCTCGTTTACCAGGACGCGGTGACGCTGCTGGATTTCTACTACTCCATGGGCGGCAACCTCCAGAGCTTCCTGTACCAGGACCCGCAGGCTGCGCCCCTCAATGGATTTGCAATCGGCGCGGGAACGCAGCTTGCGACGCCCGCCGCTCCCACCTTGTCCTCGGGAGGCGCCGCAGGCCCGCTGACCGGCACCTATACCTATGCAGTCACGGCCGTCAACGCGCAGGGTGAAACGGTGGCTGGCCCCACGGCCTCCATCACCGTCAGCGGAGCCGTCGACATCTTCTTGAGCTGGCCTGCCGTCCCTGGGGCAGTCAGCTACAACGTCTACGGGCGCATCGCGGGCTCGCTGGGGCTTCTTTTTTCAACCACCAGCACGTCTCCCTATGACGACGGCGGTTATACGCCGGGCGCGGCTCCTCCGACGATCAACAGCACCGGGACACTCACCTACCCCGTGCTGATCAGCCTCGATGGCCTGAGCCACCCGCTGTTCCACCTCAACGGCCTCACGGTCAGCCCGAGCAATGGCACATTCTCCATCGTCAACGGGCAGCCGACGCTGACCTTCCCGAAAGGGTCCGCGCCCCTGTACGGCACGAACGTCACGCTGACCGGCTCCTACAGCCTGGCGGTGCGCTTCGACATGTCGGCCGGGTGGGCACTCCAGAACGCCGTGAACCCGTCACAAGCGCCGCTCGCAGTCGACGCGATCAAGATGGTGGAGGTGTTCGAGTGAAGAACATCAGCCCGCAGCTCGCCGCCGACATCGCCGCCGGCGTCGTCTGCACGGCCATGCTGGTCACGCGCGCGGACGGCACGATGCTGGCCTACACCGACCACGATGCGTCGCTCGCCTATGGGTCCGAGGTGTACACGCCCGCGCCGGGGCTGTCCGGTATCAAGCTGACCATCACCAACAACGCGGCCGTGGGCACCGTGCAGGCCCGCGCCGCGTGGCTGCCGGTCTTGCAGGAGTCCGACATCCTCTCGGGCCTGTACGACAACGCGCAAATCAAGATCGGCGCGATGTCCTGGAAAAACCCCAGCTACGGCATCCTGTGGATGTTCTCGGGGATGCTGGGAACCGTCACCTCGACGGCCGATGGATTCCAGGCTGAGGCGCAGTCCGCGCTGTGGGTGCTCCAGCGCCCCTTGGGCGTGTACATCACGCCGACCTGCCGCCATACGCTGGGATCGACCACGGACCCGCAAGGCGTGTGGGGATGCCAGCTCGACCTGGCGCCCTACACCTACTCCGGGACGATTACGGCCATGAGCAACAGCATGGTCTGGACGGTCAGCATTCCCGGCTACGGATCGGTGGGGACGCCCAACACGCCGGCCGCGCCCACCGCGTCGGTGACGCAGAACATCGCCGGCCAGTACCTTGCGCCCGGCACCTACCACTACTCGGTGTCGGCCGTCGTCGGCGGCCAGGAAAGCTCCACGAGCCCCATCACGACCGTGGTCGTGCAGCCCAACAACCCGCCGACCGGAGGCGGCGAAGTCACGCTGTCCTGGGCGCCCGTGGCGGGTGCGACCGCCTACAACGTCTACGGGAACACCGCGCAGCAGTTGTTGGCGACCGTCTCCGGCACGAGCTGGACGGACAACGGCACCGGCGCACAAGGCGGCTCGCCGCCGCTGTTCGGAGACTTCTTCGCGCAGGGCATCCTCACGATGACCAGCGGCGCGGCCAGCGGCCTCAAGACCAACGTCAAGACGATGACCAGCGCGGGCCTGCAACTGCTGCTGCCGCTCGGGCGCACGCCGGCAGTGGGCGACACCTTCACCGTGTCGGCGGGATGCGCCAAGACGGCCGCGACCTGCCAGTACAAGTTCAACAACCTCGTCAACTTCGGCGGCTTCCCGGACCTGACGCCGCAAAGGAACTGGATGTGAGGCGCGAGGACATCGTGGCCGAGGCGCGCACCTGGATCGGCACGCCCTTCCAGCATGCGCAGTCCTGCAAAGGCAAAGGCGCCGACTGCGTGGGCCTGTGCATCGGGACGTTCAAGGCCCTCGGCGGCATCGCGCCCGGCTGGTTCCCGGCCCCGTACAGCCAGCAGTGGCATGTCCACAAGAACGAGGAGCTGTTAGTGAACACCGTGGCCGCCTTCGGCTTCATCGAAAAGCCCGTCGGCCAGCAGGAGCTCGGCGACCTGCTGTTCTTCCAGTTCGGCCGTGTGTGCTCGCACGTCGGGATTTACGTCGGCGACAACCAGATGGTCCATGCGTATTTCAGCCTTCACCGCGCCGTGCAACAGCCGCTGACTGGCGACATGGGCGCGCGCCTGCGCCGCGTGATGCAAGCTCCCTGGGTGCACTGACATGGCCGTTGCAATTCCCCTGATCGCCGGCGGCATCGGAGCGTGGGCCGGCGCGTCCCTGGGCATCGGCGCAGCAGCAGGGTGGGCCATCGGCTCGGCCGCCGGCTCGATCCTGGAGCAAAAGCTGTTCGGGCCGCAGATCCCGCCCAACGCCCTGACCGACCTGACGGTGCAGACCTCCGCCTGGGGGACGGGCCTGCCGGACATTTTCGGCGTGCAGCGCGTGGCCGGAAACATCATCTGGTCGACCGACAAGATGCTCGTCGGCGGCAACCAGGGCAAGTATGGCGGAAAGGGCGGGGGTGGCGGCAAGGGAAGCTCCAAGGGCGGCAAAAAGGGCACCGGCAGCCAGGGCTACTACGAGGTCGCCATCGCCTTCGCGCTGTGCGAGGGGCCTGTCGCCGGCATCAAGCGCATTTGGGCCGGTGGCGATCTGATCTACGACGATAGCTCCCCCGTCTACGTGCCCAGCATGGATCCCAACAATCCGCAGGGCAGCTATCAGCAGTTCACCTCGACCAATGCGCCGTTGTCCTCCACGGGCGGCTCGTCGCTGGGCTCCTGGACGCTGTACCACGGCACGGGCGAACAAGGGCCGGACGGCACCATCGTCGCCAACGGCTCGGGCAACGGCGCTGGCGGCATTCCCTACCAGCAGGTGACGCTTGCCAACGGCTTCGAGTACACCTACGGAGCGCCGGCCTTCGGCAAGCTGGGCGCTGCGTGCGCCTATCGCGGCGTGGCCTACATCGTGTTCCCCAACCTGAACATCGGCTATGGCGGCACGATCCCGC
>JAEHJW020004839.1_pt1 | contig 31245 bp, 49 predicted proteins | sample 9271431 | NCBI WGS metagenome assembly JAEHJW02 | reverse complement strand
GCCTTTTCGAGCACGCGCGTCACGCGCCGAATCTTGATCGGTTCGATCTTCCCCACCAGTTGCAGCTTGAGGCGCCGGGCCACACGCTGGGCGATGGCGGCCAGCGTCGTGTTCTCATAAGCCTTGCCTTGGTGGGTGCGGTAGGGATGCTTCACACCGGCCGCGATGGCGCGAATCACGATGACATCGGGCGGGCCTTCGCCCTCGATCTCGTCGATCTCGAAGGCACCGCAGTCCCGCATCGGCTCGCCCTCGTAGCCGAACTTGAGGCTGATGGTGTAGCCCTTGGTGGGATACCAGCTGCCGCGAAACTTCCCCTCGGCATCCTCCAGGCGGATGTCCAGGGTGTCAGCCTCGCCTTCAACGAAATCGGTGTAGCTGACCGACAGCAGGTAAGGCGTCAGGTCGGCCGTGACATTCCGGCCGTTCATGACCGCCTCCCAGGTTGGGTGCAGGACTTGATTCAGCGTTCCCACGGCGGCAGCTCCTCTGTGGCAATGACTTCGGACTTCTCGACCACCGGGATCAGCAGCTCAATGCCGCCTCGCAGCACCGGGGACCGGGGCACGCCGGGATTGGCGGCAATAATGCGCTCGTAGTCGGTCGCCGACCCGTAGTAGCGCCAGGCGAGCAAGTCCCAGCGCTCGCCATCCTTGGTGATGTGTCGGATCACGTTCATACGACAATGCCCTCCGGCTCGGTGCGCACGGCCACCTTGGCCGCCAGGCGCGTCACCGCCGGGCCGACCCGGTCCAGATCACGTCCGATGATGGTCATGTTGCCTTCCAAGGCGTAGAGGCGCGTCGGCAGGCTTTGCGGCGACAGGCCGGTGAGGAGTGCCTGGGCGTTCCTGGCCTCGCCTGCGATGTTGCTGGCCGATACCATCACGGGCGCCGCTTCGGCCATCACGGAACGCACCGGGGTCAGCAAGTCGCCCAGGGCGCCCGCATTGGTCCCCAGGGCAGCGAGTTGCGGCCCGACCATCCCGAGGCGGGCGACGGCCCCCAAGGGATCACTGGCCAGTTGCTTGACGGCCGCGATGGTTTCGGTCGCCGAGCGGAAGGCGGACATGGCGGTCCGGGCCACGCCCACGGCCTGCCCGAGCGCCTGGCGAGCCTCGGTGAGCGGCGCCGTGGTGCTCTCTGCCCCGGCAACGACCTTTTCCACCTGCGGCGCGGGCGGCTTGCCTGGAGCCTGCACGGCCGGCACCTCGAAGCTGACGCGCCCGACACCCGGCGGCGGGACGTGCTCTTTGAGGGAGACGCTTGCCTCGACCGATACTAGGGTACCGATCAGGTCAGTCTGCTCCGACGTCACCGAGATCTCGGTAACGACGAATTCCCCCTTGTATTCCCCGGTTGCCAGCACGAACGGCAAGGGCTCGTGCATCTCCAGGGCATCCTGCAGGCGGGCGACCTCCAGCTCGGGATCGCAGTAGAGCTGGTGGAACTTCAGCTTGAGCGTCCATTCGTCCAGTTTGTCCCCGATCCACTGGATGCGGGGCTTGCCCTCAATGAGGGCATGCTCGGCATAGTCGGAGCCGAAGCGCCCCTCCAGGCCGTCGAAATAAGTGATCAGCTCGAACTGAATCTCGCCCAGGAGTGCGAATTGCATTAGAAGGCCCTCCGCTGTTGCTCGGCCATGAAGCGCCGCATGTTGGCCTCGAATTCGCGGTAGCCGTCAGCCAGGGCGGTCTTGACCTGCCCGCCGACGTCGCCGCTGCCAGACACCTGAATGACCGGGCTGAAATGAACCGTAACGGCACCGGCTCCCGCGCTTTGGCCGCCGACTGCAGACGGCATGCGCACCGGACCAACGGACATCGGCCCGGTACGGGCGCCCCCCAGCGCGGTGCCAGCCAGGCCGCCCACGGCCTTCTGCACCCTGGGCAGACTGGACTCGATGCCGATGGCTGCGCCCTGGCCGATGTTGTCGCCGAAACCCATGAAGACACGGGACGGCGAGCGAATGCCAAGCAGCCCCTTGAATGCCCCGGCGACGTCGGCGCCGATCTTCTTGATAGCCTCGACCGGCTTGCTGGCCAGCGACTCGATACCGCGCCACAGGCCCTGCACGATGGCCACGCCCGCGTCGAAGAACTTGCCCGGCAACTCGAAGATCGTCTTCACCAGGCGTCCCACCCACAGGATGGCGCGGGCAATCCCCTGGCCGACCGCGACGCCCATGCTGCGGGCGGCGCCGCCGGTGTCTTCGACCTGGCCGAACACCCGCGACAGCCAGTTCCAGACGGCCCTCAACGGTGTCAGGATCGGCGCGAACGCGGCCGTGGTCAGCGCGGCGAACTGGCGGAAGGCCGGGGCCAGCGGCCCGAGCCCGGCCTTGATCCCGGACCACATGCCGGAGAAGAAGGCTGCAATCGGTTTCCAGTATTTGAAAATCAGGAAGGCGGCACCCGCCACCAGGGCGATGATCCAGCCGATGGGGTTGGTCAGCAGCGCCAGGGAAAAGGCCCGCATGGCGACGATGGCGCCCTTGATCCCGGTGATCAGGGAACCGGCGAAGGATGCAGCCAGGCCGCGCAGCCCGGCGACGGTGAGCAGGTTGGTGCGCACCCAAGCCATCGACGCTACGGTCCAGGCCCGCATGGCTGCCACGGAGCTGCCGATGCTGGCCACCAGTTGCCCGGACATCGTCACGATCCAGGTCCGCGTGGCGCCCGCCAGCTCCAGCATGCGGTAGCGGGTGGTCATGAGGGCGTACTGAAGCGCCTGCCACAGACCGCCTCGGTAGGCGATGGCATTCTGCAGGCTGGACAGCGCGATCTGCGCCCGCTGCACCCCCATGAGGCGAAGAATCTCCAGGCGATGGGCGGCAAGCCAGGCAATCGCCAGCCGGGACGCGGATGCCATGCTCTGGATCGCGCTCATGCCGCCCAGGATGAATTTCCCAGCAGTGCCCGCCACCAGGCCCAGGGCGCCCAAGGCGACGGCCAGCAGCCCGACCACGAGCACCGACGTGCCGATCACGCCCACCAGGAGCTGGTGCTTGCCGATCCAGGTCATCAGCGGGCCGCCGACGAAATCGTTGAAGCCGACGATGACCGGGCCGAGGAAGGTGGCAATGGGCTCGCCGACCGCCGCCAGGGCGTTGGTCATGGTGCCCGTGAGGGCCTCCCACTTGTTCTTGATGGTGGAAAGGGACAGCTCGATCCGCTTCTGCAGGTCGGCCTGCTGCTCCATCTTCTGGATCGCTTCCTGGTAGCCGGCCAAACCCTTCTCGGCAATGATGGCCGCAGGCCGCCCGGCCTCGACGCCGAACAGCCGCTTGAACAGGTTGAGCTGATCCTGGGTGCTCATCACCTTGGTCTTCTCCAGCTGCTTGACCAGGTTGTCGATGCCCATGAAGCTCCCCTTGTCGTCGAAGAACTCCAGGTTGATGCCGTACTGCTTGAGGTCCGCATTGACCGCCTTCATTTCCTTGGAGGTCTTGGCCAGCTTGTCCTTCAGCTCGGCGGTGCGGTTGAGCAGCATGGCGAAGTTGGTGCCCCAGGAGCTGCCCTCCAGGGACACCCCAGCGCCCATGCCTTGCAGCGCCATCAGCTTCTTGGCGTTCTCCAGCCCCTTCAGGCCGAGGATGTTCTGTGTGGCGCCGGAATAGCTGGAGGCAATCTTGATGTCCTGCGGGGTCATGCCGAAGGCGAACCTCGCCCGCTGGGTGAGATCGGCCATCTTCTCCAGCTCGTTGTCGGCCAGGCCATACGCCTCCCGCAGCTTGGCCACCATCTCGGCCGCCTCTTGGGCAGGCATCTTGAGCAGCACGGAAAGGTACGACGCCGACTTGAGGCCGCCGTTGAGGATGGTGTCGAAGCCGGTGCCCTGCTCGATCAGGGCGCGGGCGGCGCCGATGAAATCGGCCGTGGTGCCGGGCAGGATGTTGCCCAACTCGATGGCCTGCTTGTTGATCGCCTCGAATTGCGAAGGCACCCGGCCCAGACTGTCCATCATCGCCACCTTGAGGCTGACAGTGGCGTCCTCCAGTTGGGCAAACGCCTGCAGAGGCTTGGCCACCGAGCCGGCAGCGATCATGCCGCTGGCCAGCGTTGCCCGGCCGAATTGTTCGGCCTGGTCGGATAGCGCCTTCATTTTCTCCTGCACCTTGCCAAGACTGGCGAGGCTCTTGCTGGATGCGGAAGCCACGACGGCAGACATCTGGTCGTAGGCTTTCAGCATCAACCCGATGGTCATCATGCTGCCGAGCATTGGCTATACTCCTTGTATGGGCACCTTGTTCAAACTTGGTATCGCGTATCTCCTGGCACCGACCTTCGTGGCCGGGGTTGCTTGGCTTGTCGCCGCAGCCCTGGCGATCACGATGGTGGGAGGGGTCATGGTGTCGGCCGTCGCGTTCGGCCTGGCGCTCGCAGTCGCCATCTGGAAGGCTGCCTGCCGCCGGATCAGGAACCGCTTATCGCCGGTTCGCCGCCGCCACCCACGCCCCGCCGCGTGGTATCAGTGGCGTTGATTCTTCCCGCCCGCACAGGCGCCGGCTATTAAACCGCTTTAAAAGAAAACGCCCGCATTGCGCGGGCGTCGTCATTGCTGCATTTGGGCCTGCATGGCCTCGGCTTTCGCTTCCAGGTATCGCCTGGTCTCCTGGCACCAGTAGCCCAGGTCAGCCAATTCCATGTCAGCCAGGCGGTCGAGACCCGTATGGACGGTCTCGGCCATCTGGATCAGGGCTTGGGCGTCGGGCCAGACTTTCCCATTTCACCCAGCTCCTCGGAGAGGCGCATCACGTCGAAGAGGTCCATCTCCTCGAAATCTTCCATCAGGCACGGCTTGCCGTCCACCTCGACGATCTCGGACAGCAGGGCGAAGCTGATCTTGGAGGAGTCGCCATCGGCCTTGCGCTGGGCGTTCATCAGCGCCTTGCCCTTGCGCCGGAGGAAGACGGCCTGGGCGCCGCTGGGGAGCGTGATTTCCTTGAGCACGCCCGGTTTCTGGTTGGTGTTTTCAGCCATTACTCGGTCCTTTCATTACTCGACGTTGGCGCGGTAGTTGGCGAGCTGATCCTCGCCGGCCACCTTGTAGATGTTCGACATGGGGTCGAACTCCAGGATGTCCTGGCCGTCCAGCACCTGCTTGATGTAGTAGCAGGCGAAGCCGGTCGGGAACTCGGCGTTGTCATGCTGCTTGAACGTGCCGCCGGGATTCTTCTTGAAGGCGACAGTCAGGAAGGTGACTAGCGACTTCTGCTCGGTGCGGCCCTGGCTGGTGTAGGTCTCGACGCTGCAGCGCGCCTGGAGCGAGACGAACTTGAACGGATTGGCCACCTTGGTCATGACGTCCTTGTAGAAGGACGACCACTTGACCTCGCCCTCCATCTTGTCGAAGCCGGACGGCAGCTCGATGGTGCCGACCATGCCCAGGGCCTTGTGCTCGTTCATCTTGGCGGTGACGTCGGGGAGCTTGATCTCCTCGGCCTTGCCCAGGAGGGTGCCGCCGTCCAGGTAGACGTTGGCGTTGGTGATGCGATTGATGCTGACGCTCATGGGGCCTCCTTATTTTTTGCCGAGGTTCTTGAGGTAGTCGATGTTCACCCGCGTCTTGTGGGTGATGCGCTCGGCCGGGGTCGGCGGCATGTAGTCGCGCCGGAAGGTGACGTGGCCGGCGGCCAGTTCGGTCGGCTCGTTGTCCGCCGCGTCGTACCAGCAGCGCCCGTCCAGGATGGCGCCATCGGCCACCAGCTTGCGCAGGAAGGCATTGACGCTTTCCGCCACCGAGTCGATCCAGGCGTTGGTGATCGGCTGGTCGATGAACTGCAGGCAGAAATACTCGATGGACTCGTCGATGATGTCGCCCACCGCCAGCACGTTCTCGAAGTTCGACGGGTGCGTGTCGGTCGGCCAGGCAGCAGAGCGGTTGCCCCACAGGCGCAGGCCGGTGCCGAACGAGTTGAACACCGTGGTGATGCCGACTTCGTTGAGCAGGTTCGCCTCGCAGTTCGGATCGTTGATCATGGCGCTGATGGTGCGCTCGACCCCGGTGATGCCGGCGATCTCCTGGTTGGACATCGACCACCAGTAGCCCTTCTCGATGTCGATGGCGTTGCCCAGGCCGGCGGCACGCTGCGAAAGCGGCTCCAGGCGGTCGGCATTGGTCGTGGCGTCATAGACCTTGACGTGCGGGTAGAAGAGCCGTGCCCGTGCGCTCGACGTGTTGAAGTTGATGGAACCGGCCGGGCCGCGCCCGGTGATGGCCTGGGTCGGTGTGATGCCGATGGGGGCGTCGATGTAGGCCCGTGCCCGCAGGCGGTTGGCCATTGCGATCATCTCGGTGGACACGCTGTTCAGGGTGCAAAACACCGGGGCGATCAGCCGCTTGGGGAAGAAGCCGAACAGGGTGAAGCTGTCCAGCAGCGCCTGCATGCCGGTGCGCTTACCGGCGGCATCGATGGCGCCGATGATGTCGGCCGCCGTGACCTTGGTCGGATCAGCGTAGTCGTAGCTGACGGCCTTGACTGTGGCGCCCACGGCAATCCCACCGCCAGCCAGGCGGGTCAGCGTGCCGGTGACGGCATCCAGGGTGAAGTCGGTGCCAGCGGCATAGGACGTGGCGCCGTCGCTGCTCTTCAGCACGAGGTTGGCCACTGCGGGATGGGCGAGCTTGGCGCGGTCATTGGCCGCGTCGAAGGTCACCGACTCGTTGGCCACGGCCGTCTTGTGGATGGCGGGATCGAGGACGTTGACCACGATGACCACGCCGGAGGTGGGACGGCCCTGGTCGAAGTTGGCGTCGAGGGCCTGGGCGATGGTGAAGCCGGGCAGCTGGGAGCCGAACTGCGCCGCATCCTTGTCGGCCAGCACCAGGGTCGGCACGTTGACCGGGCCGGTCGGCGCGGTCCCGATCAGGCCGGTGACTGCCGACTTGACGAGCTTGACGGGGCGCGGGCCGTCCTTGATGACAATCGTTTCGACGCCGTGCAGGAAGTTTGCGGCCATTACTTGGCTCCTTTCTTCGCGGTGGTAGTGGAACCCTGGGCATCGGCCACGGCGGGCGCGTCGCCCTCCGGCAGCAGGTAGCCCAGGGCGATCAGCGTCTTGACGTATTCATGGTCGTCCGGCAGCTCGACGGTCGAGCCACGGAACAGCACCACGTCCACGTCCTGGCCGTCGACCTTGAGCGTGACGCTCGAATCAGTCGGGCCTTGGTACTTGAACTTGCGGTTCATTCGAGTTTTCTCCTAAGAAGGTGAGACGGGTGGAACGGGGCGACAGGTCGGGCTCTTCGTCCTCGATCACGGTGGTGGTGGTCACAAAGTCGATGGCGTAGCGCCACTCGCCGCCGTGCTCGCCGAGGAACTCATCGCTCACCGGGACGAACTTGCCGAAGGCGGGCGGTGCATAGCCGGCGAGCGCCAGGCGCACTTGCTCCAGCGCCTCGGTGATGCCGTCCTTGCCGTGCAGGGAGCGCATGACCAGCGTGACTTCCAGCCCCAGGCGGCGCTCCTGGACGACGATGTTGGTGTCCATGATCGGGCCGTACTTGGAGCCGGCATACCGCACCAAGAGCGCACCGACCGGGTGATCCAGGCGATAGCTTTCCGGCTCGTCGGGGTACAGCTCGACCAACAGGCCGGGGAAGCGAGCCGTCAGCCGCTCGATGGTGGCCAGCTCCAGCGCCTCGCAGGTGTTTGGAATAACGGGCATGTCAGTACCTGTTGAGGAGGTCAGGGCCGAAGCGGCGGGCACCGCTACGCTTGACGCGCATCTTCGATGGCTCGGGCTGGGCCACCTGGGTGGATGCGACGCCGATGGTGAGCGAGCCCTTCTGGATCGCGGTCAGCATGTCCATCGCCGCCTTGTAGGCCCGCACGACGGCCGGAGGCAGATCATCCTTGCCTTCCGGCCGCCGGGCATAGAGCCAATGGCGGGTGATGTTCACCGTCAGCTCGCGCACCACGGTGGGCACATCCTTGAGCGGCAGCTCGTAGCGACCGCGCAGGTAGCCGTCGATCACCTCTTCGGCGTGCGCCACGGCCCGCTCGATGACCGGCAGGTTGGGCTCGTTGGCCGGCGCCGTGTCATTCGACAGCTGCGCCAGCGTGCGGGCCGGGATTGCCAGGGTCAGGTCGTCGAGAGTGCAGTAGCGCATGCTGACCTCAGAACGTAGTGGGCTGAACTGCCCGAGTCAGCGCCATGAAACCCTGCTGAAGCTCGGTGCAACCGATGCTCACCCAGCGTTGATCCAGGCCGGGCGATGCCTTGAGCTTTTCCACCAGAGCCCCGACTTCCTGGGCCTTGGCTTTCACCTCGTTCATGAGCGCGATTTCCTCGGCGCTGAGGTCACGATAGCCGGTGATGTGCTTGTGCTGGTTGTCCATCACCGCTCCTTACTGAATCTTCAGCTCGACCAGGGCTTCGGGGTACAGGCACAGAGCCAGCGGGTTGGCCTGCGCCTCCAAGTCCCAGCCCTTGCCCATGCGACGCTCTTCCGCCTTGGCGTAGTAAGGCTGGCCGACCGTATTGACGGTCTCGTTGTAGTTGGCCGGAGCGTTGACCATCTGGAACACGCCGCTGGCCAGCGGGAAGACCTGGGCGACATCGGTAGGGATGAACTTCTGCCCGGAGACCTCGACGTCGTACTCGACGAACTCGATGTCGCCGTAACGGAAGCCCTTGCGCATGTCGCCGCCGAGGCGATCCTGGGCTTCCTGGTAATTGGCGTATGCAGCCTTGACGGTCGCATGGCTCGTCAGCTTGTCGAAGAAGTCCGGGCCGCACAGGGCGCGGAAGCCGGTCACCATCACGCCGTTGAGCTTCTTCTCGGCGTGGCGCTTGGCGTCCAGGCAGAACTTGCGGACATCGGTGGTATCGGCGCCGAAGGCAATGCCGATGCTCTTCTTCGTGACGCCGAACTCCTGGTAGAGGTCGTAGATCACGCTGCCGTCCGCATCGAGCAGCTTGCCGCGCAGGGCGCCGACGCGCTGCCACTCGCGGGTGGCCTCGATGCTGTTCTTCAGCCCCTGCAGCTTGTCATTGATGACCTTGGCTTGGGCGTTCTCGACGCTCTCCTGGCCGAAGGGCGCGATGTTCTGCAGATCGGAAGGCATCAGCTGCGCAGACAACGGCAGGTGCAGGGTCTCGAAGACACGGCGGCTGCGGCTGCTGCCCTTGGCCGGCTGCGGATCGGCGTTGCGGGAAGCGTTGGGCACCAGGATCAGGCGGCCTTCCTGCTGATCGATGACCACGGTGGTGGTGGTGATGCCCTTCTCCTGGAAGAGGCCCATCGCGCCCACTTTGCCAGGCACGGCGGGAAGCTTGTTGACCGCCGCCGTAAGGGTGGCGACGTTGAAAAGGTTTGCGAGATTCATGCAGGTCTCCTTGGGTTACAGCGAGGTGCGCACGACGATGCCGCGCGCTTCCAGTTCGGTGGTGGCCGTGGCCTTCTGCGCGTCGGTGGCGCCAGCGGGCCAGACCAGGCTGGACGCCTCGACCACCGCGCCACGGGCGATGACGACGCCGGGCTTGTCGCCGGCCGTGGCGTCCACGGTCTCGGCTGCGACGGCGCGGGACTTCTTGGCGTCGCCGGTGCCGGCCGGATCGAGGGCCTGGTACTTGCCGCTCACCAGGGCCAGGACGGTGCCTTGCGGGTAGACGGCGCCTGCGGCAAACGGCGCGGTGTCCTTGCTCCAGCCGGGATGAACCTCGGCCAGCAGCAGGTCGGACAGGGGCTTGGGTGCGTCATAGGTCGGCATGACTTACTCCTTGTTGTTGGCGGCGCGGGATTCGGCATCGGCCACCAGGGGATTGACTTGGGATTGGGTGGCGGCGCGATCCTTGGTCGCCGACTCACCGAATTCGACCACCTTGCCGAGGTCGGCAAAGAGGGAGCGGAAGGCTTTGGCCAGCGGCTGCTTGTCGTCGCCCTCGCCGAACTCGACATCCTTGCCGTCGTCGCCGGGGGTGCTGACCTGGTCGAGCACAGCGACCAGCACATCCTTGTGCTTGGGCGCGAGCTTGCCCGCCGTGACCAGCTGCTCGGCGAACTCGGCGTTGTCCTGGTGGCGCCCGGCTTGCGCCTGCGCTGCCTGGTTCGCCTGGATCGTGGCGAGCTGCTGCTTGAGCTGGGCGTTTTCGGCCTCCAGCCGGGCCTTTTCTTCCGGGGTCACATGGTTCTCCTCGTGGGTGGGTTGGGTGGTTGAAGCGGGAACGGTCTCGGCGAAGGCCGGCTGCACTGCCTCGTCGGCTTGGCGGGCGGCGGCCTCTAGGTCTTCCACGTACCAGCCCGGCAGCGCCTGGTCGGCGTCCTCCAGGCCGAACTTGGCCAGCAGCCATTCGCGCAGGCGGCGCATCGCACCGGCCACCGGCCAGGCGGGCGCATCGGCAAACTCGACGTGCTCCTGGAAGGCCACGCAGTCGTCGGCATCGTCCGCGAAGGCCGGATCGTCCAGCCCCTTGACGGCCGGCGGCTGGGCACCGAGGAAGCCGACATGGCGCAGATACCAGACGCCTGGCACCGGGTTGTTGGGGGAATCGGGGCGGTAGAACTTCGCCGACACCTTGCCGTAGCGCCGCTTGCCGACCTGTTCCGCGAAGGCGGGCTCGACATCGCGGGGAGCGGCAAACAGGCCGCGAGCATTGGCGGCGAGCGACAGCACCCAGCCTTGCGCGGGGTCGTCGGTCTTGGGATGACCAATCACCAGAGGGGCTTCGTGCAGCTTGGGGTCGTAGGCCCCGGCGGTTGCAGCGAGGTCAGCCTCGGTGAACTCGATAGCCTCGCCCGCCATCGTGGTATGGCAGCCGGGCTTGAAGATATGGATAAGGTTCGCTCTCATGCCGCCATGTTGGCGGGCGAACCGAGGGTGGTCTTTTAACCTTGTTTAAAGACCACGGGGAGGCGTTGCTAGGAATCGGAGGGGCAGTGCCGGATGGAAATGCCCCGCGTTCGATTTATAAACCGATTTACAGGGCCTCACCCACTACCAAGCAGGGAAAGACCCGCCCTGACGGGTAGAAATGGCCGTAGCTCGCTACAGAGAAACGATCAGGTGGATGCCTGTCTACTTACTTTGTTCTTTCGCCTGGCGCTTCTTCTCGCGCTCTCGGGCGAGCGCCATTTTGTTTCTGATCACGCCCTTCTCATGTCGAATGAACTTGCTTTGTTCTGCCTTGCTGCGGTGGGAGAAGTGGCGAGCAATACGTGCCGGGGTTTCTCGGATCAGCCTGTCGAACTCCTGCATGGCCTCATCAAACCGCCCCGCCTTTTGCAAGAAGAGAGGCAGCCTCAGCCAAGTCAGGACAGGATAGGAAACTGGAGACCTCTGCATGCGAGCGTCGGCCATCTTCAGGCAAGCAATAGCTTGCTCCAAATCCTTGGCGTCTGCATGCCTGGTGGCATCGCGCAGCAGGGCATCGGTTTCCGGGTCTTCAGCGAATAACACCGGCCTACCCTCGTATCAATTGCACTTTGTCCCGCTCGGCCGCTCCCAAGGAGGAACAGAGCATGGGTTGGTCTCGGCAATGGTTTTTTGCTGCGGCTTCACTGATGTCTTTCCACTCCGCTCCCAAGGAGGCAGATCGGAATCTGCTGATGCCCGCCCTTGCGCCGCTGCCTTCTCCTTGTCCCACTTCTCACGGGGCATCTTGAGCACCGGCATCTTGTCGCAGGCCAGACGCTTGCCGGTAATCTGAACGAACTCCTCACAGGGGACGCTGACCGTGTCCGCATTGGCAGCAGAGGAGACGGCCAACCCAGCCACGACCAAGGCAGCGCACAGTTCTCTTCTCATTGTTTTTCTCCATTCGCACTAAGAATTCAAGAACCCGGCCGGGTTACATGCCCCGCCCGAACCAGACAACGCGCCCGACAACCACCAGGCTCTCCGCTTCCTCCGGACCTAGCACCTCGGGTTCATAGGCCGGGTTGTCGCTCTTGATGATCACGGTGCCATCCAGTTTGACCTGGATTCGCTTCACCAGGAGATGACCGCGATGTTGGATGGCGTAGATGCCATCCACCGACAGCTCGGACGCCCTCCGGTCGATGAGGATCAGGTCGCTATTGCAGAGGGACGGTTCCATGCTGTCGCCATGCACCTCGATCAAGGCCAGCATCTGCCGATTTAGCCCCATCTTGGAAACCCACTCCTGACGGAAGGCTAGGTAATCGACGACTAATTCCGAGTGGATTAGAGCACCGGCTCCTGCGCTCGCCTGGACATCATAGCGAGGCACCATGATGAAATGATCGGAGCGCGCAATCATCGGTTGACCCAGAGCCGCCTTGATCAAGTCCGTTTTACCCGACTGAACGGCAAACAGGATGTCCCTGACCTGTCTCTTCTGATCGTCGGACAAGGGGAGGGCGGTCACAGCTTCCGTCGCCTGACGCAGCGTTGCCATATCACCCGCGAAAGCCTGCTCGGATGCCGGCTTGAACATATCGCCTTCGCCAGTCGCCAACCAATCTCCGCTCAAGTGTAATTTTTCCACCAGCGCTTTTGTCTCGTCGGGCTTGAGCTTCTTCACGCGGCCGGACGTGAGGCTCTTCACCCGGTCGAGCGAAGCCCCAAGTACGTCCGCCAGCTGCTCTTGATTCAAAGAGCAGGCCGACATGATTTGTTTCATGAGTGAAGAAATCACACTTTCCCCTTGCTAAGTGCAGTTTTTACACCTACAATCGAACCAACACTAACAACACACACGCCGCTTTCTAACGAACACCACGCGGAGCCGACCATGAACATATCGCCCGAAGATGTCCGCGCCGAATTTCAGCGCAAAGGTATTTCCATCGCCGGATGGGCAACCGCCCACGGCTTCAACACCAACCTCGTGTTCGAGGTTTTGGCAGGACGCAAGAAAGGCATCCGTGGCCAGTCCCACCGGATCGCTGTGATGCTCGGCCTGAAGGACGGCGAGATCGCCAACCCCGGCGACATCGACCACAGCACCGACCGCCGCAAGGTAGAGCGCCGCCACGCGGAACGCCGCACCACCGGCTCGCCGGCTCTGGCCAACGGTTCCTGAAAACGGACAACGCTGTCCGTTTTGCCGACCACCCCGGAGACCCTAATGAATCGCATCCAGCTTACTCCCGAACAACGCGACAACCTGCGCCGCTTGGCCGACCTCCTGTGCATTTCGCTCCAGGAAGCCTACAAGCGGCTGCGGGCCGGATCGCTGTCCGTCTGAGGCAGATAGAGGTCACTCAGCATGTCCGCCCACGCATCAATTTCCTCAGTCACCCGGCCCACTTCGGCACTGTTGATCCAGGCCGCTTTTGGCGAATGGGCGAACTGCTCAAGCCTATCTACCAGGGCGCTGGCATCAACGATCCCTGAGCGGACTGTTGCGTCCAGCAGCGCCTCGATGATCAGGCTTTGTGCGGTGACGCGGGCTTGCAAGCGGCTTTCCAAGTCCGTCATGACTGCCTCCCGTAATCAAATTATCCGGTCTCCATTCTACGGGCTGCAAACGATTTTCACCCGTTCAAAAAACGGATTTGTTTGGAAAACCAACAGAACAGGGGCATTCCAATGACACGTCGCAGTTGGAAGCGCGTCCAGCCCATCAGTCTCCGGCACGCCCTGGAGCTGTGCAAAGACTTCGCCCGAGAGCGTCACAACCTCTCGGTCGAGCGGATCGCAGAACGCATGGGAATGACCGATCACTGGACGGTCTACAAGTGGCTCCAGAACGGACGCATCCCGGCAAACATGATTCGGCCCTACGAGGCCGTCTGCGGGATCGACTTTGTCACGCGCTGGCTCGCCGCCAGTGCCGGCCGCCTCCTGATCGACGTTCCCACCGGGCGCAACGCCAGCGCCGCCGACATGCAGGTGCTCCAGGAGCTGCTCAACACGGCGGTCGGCCAACTCCTGCAGTTCTACGGCGGCAAGGCTGAAGCCGGGGACACCATCGCCTCCATCCAGAAGGCGATGGAGGGGCTGGCCTGGCACCGGAGCAACGTCGAGAAGCATCTGCAACCCGAACTTGAGCTTGGAGGTGAAGCCCATGAGTGAAGAGCGCCAACCCTACGAATCCAGCAGCCAGCAGCGAATCCTGAAGGTGCTGATGACCATGTTCGGCCACGAGGTGTCGGGCATCGCTCCCGGCGAGTTGGCCCGCCTGGCTGACATCACGCCCCAGGAGGCAACCCGCGACTTGGCCAACCTGCGCATCGCCGGCCTGGCGGAGCAAATCCCGGAGACGGGCCGGTGGCGCCTCACGCCGCGTCTGCCGCAGAAGGCCCTAGTGATGCTCAACGAAATCAACCGCGCTGCTGAAAAGATCAAGGAAACCCAGCAGCGCTACACCCGCAACCCGTACTAACCATTGACTAAGGGGGAAACCATGCCTCGCAAGACCACGGCACCGGCAAAGCCTGATGAGACGATCATCGACCAACAGCAACTGCAGGCCGACTTCCAACAAGCATCCCAGCTTGCTCCGGCTCTGATCGAGATCGACCAGAAGTTTTCTGATGGCTTGCCCTATGACCAAAACCGGATCATCAACGAATGCCGGTTCTACATGGCACAGAGCGCTGAAGCCATGCTGGAGGCGGGCAAGCGTCTGATCCTGCTGAAAGAACACGAACCGCATGGCGAGTTCACCAGGATCGTGACCGACAACCTCGGCCTCAACGAGCGTGTCGCCCGCCGCATGATGCAGGCCGCCTTCAAGTATTTCAGCCCGCAACTGGAGTCGAAGCGTCTCGCTCTGGCGAACCTTGGCAAGGCCAAGCTGTTCGAGCTGATGGCCGAGGACGATGAAGAGCTGTCCGCACTGACGGAGGGTGGCACGGTCGCCGGCCTGACCCTGGACGAAATCGACCGCATGAGCACCCGCGAGCTGCGCCTGGCCCTGCGCAAAGAGCGCCGCGATGCAGACGAGTCCCGTGAAGACCTTGAGAAGGTCATCGCGCAGAAGGACAAGAAACTCAACGACTACGCCGTCGAGCTGGAGAAGCTTCAGCGCCTTACCCCTGAAGCCCAGGAGGCGGAACGCCAGCGGCAAGAGCGTGAGCTGCTGGAGTTGCTTCAGAACTCATCCCTTAAGCTGATGTTCGAGGTGCAAGCATTCTCCCAGGCGGTCGCAGATTGCCTGGAGCGGGCAGAGCCCGAATCCGCCATGCAGGAAGCGGTGCTTTCTTCGGTCCGCTGGCTGTTCCAGCGCATCGACGAGGTGGCAAAAAACAATGGCATCCCGGTGGACTTCGCCGAAATGGTGACCCCGTCCTGGATGCGGGAAGCCCTGGAACGCAACGGGGCGGCTGCCGAGCCTGCGGAGGTCTGACATGCATCCCGCCGAGCTTTCCGAACTCGACTACCTGCGCAAGCTGGCCTCGAACTTGGCCAGCGCCCGCCACGGCACCAAGGGGCCGATGGTGGATGCTGCCGCCGAGTTCCTGAACTGCTCGCCGCAGGAAGTCTATCGCCGCCTGGAGCGGGCCGGCTTCAAGAGCGGCCGCAAGCCCCGCAATGACCGGGGCGCGACATCGGTTCCGGAAGAGTTGGCCCGCAAAGCGGCCGGCATGGTCAATCTGGCTACTCGCGCCAACGGCAAGAAGACGCTGGCGATCAAGGATGCGCTGGAAATCCTCAAGGCCGATGGGCATGGCACGGTTGATCAGGAGACCGGGGAAATCAAGCCGATTGAGGTCTCACCCACCACCCTCTCCCGCGCCATGCGCCAGTACAACTGCCACCCCGAGCAGCTTCGCCAGCCGCGTGCCTGCGTCCAGCAGCGCAGCCTGCACCCCAATCACGTCTGGCAGATCGACGCCTCGGTGTGCGTGTTGTTCTATCTGCCCAGGGGCGGCCTGGCCGTCATGGACGAAAAGGAGTTCTACAAGAACAAACCACAGAACGTCCGCCGTATCGAAAACGACCGCGTCATCCGCTACGTGGTGACCGACCATTTCAGCGGCAACTTCTACCTGGAATACGTGACCGGCGCCGAGGACGCCGCGAACCTGACGCAGTGCTTCTTGAACGCGATCCAGAAGCGCGACCAGGACGATCCGATGCACGGTGTGCCGCACATCCTGATGATGGACAAGGGGTCGGCCAACTTGTCGGGCCTTTTCCTTAACCTGCTCGACCGCCTGGGCGTGCGTCACATCGAGCACTTGCCTGGCAATCCCCGCGCCAAGGGGCAGGTCGAGAAAACTCAGGACATCGTCGAATGCAAGTTCGAGGGTCGCCTGCAGTTCTATCCGGTCGCCGACCTGGTCGAGCTGAATGCTCTGGCCAGCAAGTGGCGCAAGGTGTTCAACGCGACCTTCAAGCACAGCCGGCACGGGCAATCGAGAAACGCCATGTGGCTGACCATCCGCGAAGATCAGCTGCGCATCTCCCCTCCCCTCGACCTGTGCCGCGAACTGGTCACCACCCGGCCTATCGAGGCCACGGTGCGCCCGAATCTGACGATTTCCTACAGCATCAAGGGCTACGGCTCCAACGAGTACGACGTCCGCTACCTGCCTGGCGTGATGCCCAAGACGAAGCTGCAGGTGGTGGTCAATCCCTACCGCGCTCCGGCCATCGACGTGCTGATGCATGACGAGCAGGACCAGGAGGTTGCATACACCATCGAGCCGAAGGGCAAGACCGATGGGGAATTCTTCGCCGATGCGCCGATCATCGGGCAAAGTTTCCAGGCGCAAGCCGACAGCGCGTCCGACACCGCCCGTAAGGACATTCTCAAGGACGCCTACGGGGTCGAGACTCAGCTGGAAGCGGATGCCAAACGCAAGGCCAAGAAGCCGGCGTTCGAGGGGCAGCTCAATGTCTTCGCCGACATCGAGCAGACCACAGTGCCGTCCTACATCCCGAAACGTGGCCGCGACCTTGGCATTGATGCCAGCCGGCGCGAAATCGCCCCCCTCAATCACGTCGACGCCGCCAAGCAGCTCAAGGCGCGGCTCGGCGACGCATGGACAGCGGATCGCTTCAAGTGGCTCGCTCAGCGATTCCCCGAGGGGGTTCCACAAGACCAAATCGACAGCATCGTGGCCGAGCTGTCCGGCCCGGCGGCTGATCGCAAGCAACCGCTGCGCGTGATCCGCGCAGCAGGAGGTGAGGCGTGCTGAAGCTGAAGGATGCCCTGGCAGGTCTGCGCGTGCAGCAGAAGGCCCTGGCCAAGGCGCTTGATCTCTCGACGGCGAGCGTGGCCCAGCTGGTGAACCACAACCAGTGGCCAAAGAGCCTGTCCGCCGAGTCGATCAAGGAGAAGGTGCATGAGTTCCTGCGAGAACACGGTGCAAGCCAACAGGCCATCGACACCGCTTTTGAGATCGCGGAGCCGGCGCGTGCCAGCGCGTCGGCCCCGCAGGGTGATTTCCAATCAATGGAGGAAACTATGTTACTACGCCGCCAGGGGCTGTTTCCAGCTGCCAAGAAGCACTTTGGTCTTTTCCGCGACCCGTTCGCCGACGACGTCCAGTCCCACGAGGATGTCTTCGTCAGCCCTGACATCCGCTACGTCCGCGAGGCGATCTTCCAGACCGCCAAGCACGGCGGGTTCATGGCCGTGACCGGCGAATCCGGCGCCGGCAAGAGCACGCTGCGCCGCGACCTGATCGACCGCATTAGCCGCGAGTCGCAGCCGATCATCGTCATCGAGCCCTACGTGCTCGGCATGGAGGATAACGACCAGAAGGGCAAGACCCTCAAGGCCGCTCACATCGCCGAGGCGATCCTCAACACCGTCGCACCGCTGGAGAACGTCAAGCGCAGCCCCGAGGCCCGCTTCCGCCAACTGCACCGCGTGCTGCGCGACTCCCGCCGGGCCGGCAACAGCCACGTGCTGATCATTGAGGAGGCCCACGGCCTGCCGATCCCGACCATCAAGCACCTCAAGCGCTTCTTCGAGCTGGAGGACGGCTTCAAGAAGCTGCTGTCGATCATCCTGATCGGTCAGCCCGAACTGAAGCTCAAGCTCTCGGAGACCAATCACGAGGTGCGCGAGGTGGTGCAGCGCTGCGAGGTGGTCGAACTGGCGCCGCTCGACAGTCGCCTGGAGGAATACCTCAAGTTCAAGCTGGACCGGATCGGCAAGCCGCTCTCCGAAGTGATCGACGCCAGCGGCATCGACGCCCTGCGGGCCAAGCTGACCGTGTCGACCAACCGTCGCGACCGCCGCGACACCGTCTCGCTGCTGTATCCCCTGGCGGTTGGCAACCTGCTGACCGCCAGCATGAACCTGGCCGCCGAGATCGGCGCCCCCACGGTGAATGCCGACGTGGTGCGGGAGGTGTGACATGGGAGCCCATCTGCAACTGGTCAGCCCCATGCCCGCCGTCCATCCGGCCTTCATGCCGGTGCAACGTGAATCGCGGGTCTTCACGGCCTCTTTTCTGGAGCGCCTGGCGCAGCTCAACCATGCCGAGCGGGAGCTGCGCCGCCTGGGCCTGCACGTGGTCTGGACCCGCCTTGCGGGACCGAAGCCGCAGGCCCACATCCAACGGGACGACTCCAAGTCCATCGCGCCCCTGTTGAACCGGATGGGGCCGCGTTCCTTCCGCGACGAGGCCGGCTGCAAGCTGGTTTCCGGTGAGTTCGAGGGTGTCATCGTGAGCTGGGTGGAACCGTCATGAGCGGCCCGACCATCACCATGTGCCCGACGATGGCCAACCCGGAAGCCTTCACAACCGTCGCCGAGCTGCGGGAGGAGCTGCATCGCGCCAATGCCACGATCCTCAAGATGGCAGACCAACTGCACTCGCTGTCCTGCATCACCCAGGACATCAGCGAGCGCCTCTCGCGCATGGTGCTCGCCCACATGGCGGGCAAGCAGGATGCGGTGAAGCGCGAGCTGGACGAGATCGTGGCCAAGCACGTCAAGGTGGTGCAGAAGCCGCAAGGGGGAGTGCATTGATGCGCGTGCTCTTGCTGACTCTGGTGGCCTTGGCCGGGTGCGATCAGCAGCGGATTGATTGCCGCCAGCTTATCGGCGGCTGGCATCCCGACATCCAGGCCGGGGTCGCCGCTCAGTGCCGGAGGGCAGGCTGATGCGGACTCGTTGCCCGGCCTGCGGCGCGACCCTGTCGCTCGACGCCCTGATCGCTCACGACGGCGCTCGGGAAGCCCTGGCCGCCACGTTCAAGCTCTCCGGCCTGCTCGGCTCGGCGGTGGTGCGCTACCTGGCGCTGTTCCGCCCCGAGACGCGGGAGCTGACGATGGACCGTGTCGCCCGCCTGCTGGGCGAGATCCTGCCCGACATCCAGGCGCAGCGGATCAGCCGCGACGGGCAGGTGTTCGACGCGCCGGTCGATGCCTGGATATGGGGCATCGAGCAGACTCTGGCCGCCCGCGATTCCGGCCGGCTCAAGATGCCGCTCAAGAGCCACGGCTGGTTGTACGAGGTGATCAGCAGCTATCGGCCGACCGGCAACCAGGTGGTGGTCGACGGCGTCCCGCGCTTGGCTGCAGGCAAGCAGCCGTCCCGGACCCTGTCCGGCATCGCCGCCCTGGAGGAGTTCAAGCGTGGTGGCTGACTGGCTTCGCGTCGAGATCGCTTCCGGGCTGCAGAAGCTGCTGGCGCTGCGCCTGCCTGGCACGCCGCCGGAGGACGCCATCATCGGCACCGCCGAGGTGTGGCTGGAGGCGCTGGAGGGCATGCACGTCCAATGGAGCGAACACCTCGACCGCCACCGCGTCCAGCGGGCCTTCAAGACCCTGTTCCGCATCTGCGACCGCTGGCCGGCGCCCAAGGCGTTCCTGGACAACCTGGGGAACCGCGACCCTCCCCCTGCCCTCCCCCCTCCCCGCCAGACGCGGGAGGAAATGGAGCGTAACCGGGCCAGGCTGCGCGAACTGATGGCAGACCTGGTCAAGAGCAAGACGATGTCAAAACAAGGAGCAACACATGACCGCAATCCCTGAAGGTTTCTGGAAAGACGCCAAGGGCTGCCTGGTGCCGGAGGGCATGATCAAGCCGATTGATCGCACCCGCGACGAGCTGGCCCGCGACCTCGGCCAGCGGGCCAAGGCAATGAGCGCATCCCTGCGCGATTTCAAGGCCACGGTCTTCAACGAGATCAACGCCTTCGTCGATCTGTCGGCCGAGCAGTACGACGTCAAGCTGGGCGGGAAGAAGGGCAACCTCACCCTGTACAGCTTTGATGGCGCAATCAAGATTCAGGTGGCCATCGCCGAGCACATGGTGTTCGACGAGCGCCTGCAGGCGGCCAAGCACCTGATCGACGAGTGCATCGTCGAGTGGTCGCAGGGCAGCCGGGACGAGATCAAGGTGCTGGTGCAGTCCGCCTTCCAGACTGACAAGGAAGGGAAGATCAACACCGGCCGCGTCCTGGCGCTGCGCCGCCTCGATATCCGCGACGAGAAGTGGCAGAAGGCCATGCAGGCGATCAGCGAGAGCCTGCAGGTGGTCGGCAGCAAGGAATACATCCGCTTCTATGAGCGGGTCGGCGACTCCGATCAGTACCAGCCGATCAGCCTCGACCTGGCGGCGGTGTGACATGGCCAAGACCACCGGCACCGTTACCGTGAAGCGCAGCCGCAACGGCACCACGATCCGCGCCACCGGATCGGCCGCCCAGGCGCTCTTCGATGCGATGGTCAAGTCCGTCAGCGAAAGCACCGGAAAGCCGGTGCCTGCGACGGCCGACGCCACCTCCATGAAACCTGTTTCTCAACCCACCAACCAGCAATGAAAGGCAAGACCATGAACAAGCAAGACCTGATCAAGCACCTCGCGTCCCACGCTGAAGTCACCAACAAGCAGGCCGAATCCATGCTCAACGCGCTGACCACCACCGTGCTCGACACGGTGCGGGCCGGCGGCGAGCTGGTAATCACCGACCTCGGCAAGTTCGGCACCGCCCAGCGTGCCGCCAAGACCGGCCGCAACCCGAAGACCGGCGAGACGATCCAGATCGCGGCCAAGCGGGTGCCGACCTTCTCGGCGGCCAAGAGGCTGAAGGACGCCGCAGCGGCCTAAACCACCGCTTCAAGCCGCTCACCTGGTGGGCGGCTTCGGGAGATGGTTTTTTCGGAGAGGATGATGAGCGACCGCGACAAGATTCTGGACAAGATCAAGAAGTGCCTGGCCCTGTCCGCCAGCAGCAACGAGCATGAGGCCGAGGCGGCGCTTCGCCAGGCCCGCAAGATGATGGAAGCGCACGGCATCACTGACCAGGACATCCGAGCCGCCGAAGCCGAGGAACATCGGGCAAAGTCCGGGGCCAAGTCCCAGCCCGCCAATTGGGAGGCGATGCTGGCCTCGAAGATCGCCGACGCCTTCGCCTGCCAGGTGGTCTTCTGCGGCGGCTTCTGGTCCAAGCCGGGCGAGTGGTGTTTCATCGGCTGTGGTGCCGCTCCCGAAGTCGCCCATTACGCCTTTACGGTCCTGCACCGCCAAGCCAAGCGGGCGCGGGAGGAGCACATCAAGACCCGGCTGAAGCGGTGCAAGGTTGCCACCAAGACCCGCCGGGCCGATCTTTTCAGCGAGGGCTGGGTGCGTTCCGTCTCCCGGACCATCGTCGCCTTCGCCGGGACCGATCAGCAGGCCGCCGCCATCGACGCCTACATGGCCAAGCACTACCCGGCGCTGCGCAGCTTGAAGTCCCGTGACCGCAACGATGGGCGCAAGCTGCGCGACCACGAGTACGACGACTACGCCGCCGGCCACCGCTCCGGCAAGAACGCCCAGCTCAACCGTGGCGTCAGCGGCTCGGAGCAGCAACTTGCTCTGGAGGGCCGTTGATCATGAACGCACTGTTTCTCTTCGCCGCCACTTACTTCCTGGTGCTGTTCCTCGGCCTGCAGTCGCTCAACGTCAACGGTGGCCATCGCTTCCTGTCGGCGCTGACCAGCTTCGGCATCGGCACGGCCAACATCACCATCCTCAAGATCATGCCCGGCCCGACTGGCATGATCGAGGTCGCCGCCTACCTGCTGGGCGGGCCGCTCGGCATCCTGACCTCGATGGCCATCCACCCGTGGATGGCGCGGAAGTTCGGGAGGAAATCATGAGAGCAGACCGCCAGGGCCTGATCCGCCTGATCCACGTGGCCAAGCGCGATCTGCAGCTCGACGACGACACCTACCGCACCATCCTGCAGCGGGTTGCAGGGAAGGGGTCGTCGTCGGAGCTGACCGTACCAGAGCTGGAGAAGGTCTTGGAGCACATGAAGCGCAGCGGCTTCAAGGTGCGCTCCAAGGGCAAGGCGCCGCGCAGCGCCCAGCCGGCGAAGGCCAAGCCGTCCCGCCCGCTGGCTCAGGATGGCGAGAGCAAGAAGGTCCGCGCCCTCTGGCTGTTCCTGCACCAGCTGGGCGTGGTGAAGAACCCCGCCGAGGAGGCGCTGGCCGCCTACGTCAAGCGGATCGCCGGGGTGGATGCGCTCCAGTGGATCAATGGCGAGCAGGCCGAGCGGCTGATCGAGACCATGAAGAAGTGGGCAATGCGCTTCCTGCCGGCACGGGTCAAGGCACTGGCTGAAACGGCTGCCGCAGAGATCAACGCCGGACGGATCGTCCTGACACCGCAGGAATTGGCGGTGCTGCAACACGCCATCGGCACGGCGCAGGCGCGGCAGACCTACGACCCGATGTATTGGGCCTGGGAGAGCCTGACAGAAGTTTTGAAGAAGGGAGGGGCGAAGGTATGAGCGAACAATGCAGAAGTAAGGGGCCGGAGCTGCTGCACGACCTGGCGCACCACGTTTCCGTGGCGCTGCAGGAACTGATCGAACTGGACAAGGATCGGGCCGACCATGTCGGCGGCGAAATCGCCAACCGGATGGCCGCGCATTGGGGTGGCCAGCTCATCTACTTCCCCATTGGCACGGCCATCAAGCTGTCGGCCCGCGACCTGGCGATCTGGAACGACTTCAACGGCAAGAACCACAGCGACCTGGCACGCAAGTACGGCGTGTCGCTCCAGTGGATTTACAAGATCGTGAAGGCCATGCGCCAGGAAGACCTGGCACGCCGCCAGGGCGCCCTCTTCCCGGAACCGGCTGATCTTTAAACCGCTTTAAAAGACCCGCCTGGGGCCGCTCCATAGGATGGCGGCATGTCCTACCAGGAGGGTCTCATGTTCAAACTATTTCGCGCCCGCATGTCGGGCTGGCTGCTGGTTACCTTGTTGCTGGTAGCCGCTATCGCCATCACGGCGCCGCAGCTCCTTCCCGTCTCGCTCTACAAGCTGTCGCTCATTACCAGTGCTGCCTGGGTGGCGTACTGGATCGACCGCTCCCTCTTCCCCTACGCCCGCCCCGATTGCTACCTGTCCGAGTTCGGCGAACCCATTGCCGAGCATCGGGTGGTATTCGCCGCTGCACAGGTCCGCCGCGCAATCATCATTGCCGCTGCCATGATCGGCGTCGCGCTGGGGGCGTGATATGCGTGCCGCCTTCTTGGTGCTTGCCTTGGCATCGGCCGTGGCAAGTGCCGCAGACGTACCACGCGATGCGCTGCGCCATCGTCAGGAGCTGACCCGCGAGGCAAGGCAAGCATGGGGGCTGACGGCCCCCGTCGCTACTTTCGCGGCCCAAATCCATCAGGAAAGCCGGTGGCGCTCCGACGCTGTCAGCCATGTCGGTGCCCAGGGCATGACGCAGTTCATGCCGGCGACCACGCGCTGGATCGCCGGAGCCTATCCCCGCGAGCTGGGCGCGGCCCAGCCGTTTAACCCAACCTGGGCGATGCGGGCGCTAGTGGTCTATGACCGCCACCTGTGGGAGCGCGTCGATGCCGCCACAGCATGCGACCGCATGGCGATGGCCTTGTCCGCCTACAACGGCGGCCTCGGCTGGGTGTGGCGCGATCAGAAGCTGGCCACGTCGAAAGGGGCGGACGGCGCCCGTTGGTTTGACCAGGTCGAGCGTTTCAATGCCGGTCGGCACGCTGCCGCATTCCAGGAGAACCGTGGCTATCCACGCTTGATCCTGCGCTCCCACGAACCGCGTTACGTCGCCGCCGGCTGGGGCCTGGGGAGCTGCGCATGATCGGCTACCTGCTCTCGCTGCTCGGCTTCCTTTCGCGCCTTTCCCTTCCCATCCACCTCGCTCCGGCACCGCTGATCCGTCATGGCCGCGTCTCCGGCGTCCGAGCAGCAAAACGCCTGGCGCAAAAGCGTCGCAACCGCCGGAGGGCTCGCCGTGCTTGATACGCCTTTGATCACTACCCGCCTGAATGTCCTGTTGGCAGCCCTGGTGCTGGCCGGCGCCACCGGCCTGGTGGCGGGCGGAGCCGGTTATTCCCTCGGCCACAGGGTGGCCACGGCTGATGGCGACGCCGCCCTGGCCAAGCTTCGGAAGGACAACGCCGAATCCGCCGCCAAGGCTGCCGACACGGCCCGCCTGCGCCTGGTCGCCGAGGTGGAACGCAACAACCGCCTGGCGCAGGTGCTGGCCGACGAGAAGGCCGCCCACGCCCAGGAGAAGCAATCCCTTCTCAGGAGAATCGCCAATGTCACCACCGTCTACGTGCCGGCCCCTGGCCTGGCGCCTCAGCCTTTGCCTCACGCTGTGTTCACTGCTGGCTTCGTGCGCGAGTACAACGCCGCCATCGGCCTGCCCGCAGCAGGAGCCGGCGCCGCTGCCGCCGGAGCTGGCGGAACGTCCGAAGCCGCCCAAGCCCCTGATGCCTGGCTACGCGACTCCGGTCTCAGCCAAGCCGACATCCTCGCCCACATCGCCGACTACGGGGAGCGCTGCCGCAACCTCGAATCCCAAGTGAACCGCCTGCTGGACCGCAACAAGGAGGCCGCCGATGGACATCGCTGACCAAGCCAGCGACCGCGAGACGGCAGACCGCGAGTTCGCACTCGCCGCACAGCGTGCCTGTCGGCCAGTTGGCCGCTCTGCATCGCACTGCCGCGACTGCGGAGAGCCGATTCCAGAAGCCCGCCGGCAAGCCGTGCCGGGCGTCACGTTCTGCGTGGATTGCCAGACCGTACAAGAACATCAAGGGAGAAAACACGCATGACCGTGCAACTCGATTTCTGGCAGCTCGTAACGCTGCTTCTCGCTTTCTTCGGCTTCGTGGCCGGAGGGGCAAAGGTGCTTTTCGGGCAGATCGACCGGCGCCTGGATGAGCGCTTCGATGCACTGGAATCCGCCCGCAAGGCTGCCGACGCCGCGATGCAGGACACCATCCGCCGCCATACCGATGAAGAAGGCAAAGCGGCTGCCCAACTCCAGGCGCTGGAACGGGAATTCCTCCAGTTCCGCGCCGACCTCCCCCTGGCCTATGTCCGGCGGGAAGACTACATCCGTGGCCAGAGCGTGATCGAGGCCAAGCTGGATGCCCTCTACAACAAACTCGAAGTGGTGCAGATGAAAGGGGTGAATCAATGATCGACACCGCAAAGGTCCGGCGCGAATCCATGCGCTGGAACATCCTCCTGATCCTCAACAATGCCCGCCCGGTCGGCGCATACGAGGAGCTGGTGCTGGCCACCATGCAGAGCATCTATCCCGATGCCACCGCCCTGGAACTACGCCGCGAACTGGATTACCTGGCCGACCGCGAACTGGTCGCCTTGATCAAGGAGCCCTCCGGCCGCTGGTTCGCCGATCTTTCCCGGCATGGTACCGACGTCGCCGAATACACCGTCGAGTGCGACCCCGGCATCGCCCGTCCGCAGAAATACTGGTGACCGACGATGGGCAAGAAAAGCACTGTCGAGACGCTGCCGAAGGAAGTGAAGGAATGGCTTGACCGTGCCTTGGTCGAGAGCAACTTCAGCGGCTACAAGCTCCTGGCCGAGGAGATGAAGGCGCGGGGATACGAAATCTCCAAGAGCGCCATTCATCGCTACGGCCAGGACTTCGAGGACCGCCTCAAGACGTTGAGGATGGTCACCGAGCAGGCCCGTGCCGTCGTCCAGGCGGCACCGGACGAGGACGGCGCCGTCAATGACGCCCTAGTGCGTCTCACCCAGGAAAAGCTCTTCGGCGTCCTGATGGAAATCGAGGTCGACCCGGAAAACGTCGACCTCGCCAAGCTGGCCAGGGCAGTCGCCGAACTCGGTAAGGCATCCGTGCTACAGAAGCGCTGGCTCTCTGAAGTGCGGGCCAAGGCCGAAGCCGCAGCAGCCAACGTCGAGAAGATCGCCAAGAAGGGCGGCCTTTCGTCCGCATCGGTCGAGCAGCTCCGGCGCGAGATTCTTGGGATTGCCGGATGAACGCCGTCCCCGTCGAAATCCCGAACACCGCGCTCGCTCCCATCCCAGCGGTGCTGATGGCCTATCAGCAACGCTGGGTGGCGGACCAGTCGCCGCTCAAGGTGATGGAGAAAAGCCGGCGTACCGGCATCACCTGGGGCGAAGCTGCCGACAACGTGCTGACGGCCGCCGCCAGTCGCACGGCCGGCGGCCAGAACGTCTACTACATCGCCTACAACCAGGACATGACCATCGAGTACATCCAGGCGTGCGCGATGTGGGCCAAGGCGTTCAACCATGCCGCGACGGAAATCGAGGAGGGATTCTGGGACGGCGACGAGGAAGACAAGCACATCAAGACCTTCACGATCCGATTCCCGGCTTCCGGCTTTCGGATCGTCGCCCTGACCAGCCGGCCGTCCAACCTGCGCGGTCGCCAGGGCACCATTGTGATCGACGAGGCGGCATTCCACCCCGACCTCTTCGAGCTGCTCAAGGCGGCGCTGGCCATGCTGATCTGGGGCGGGCGCGTGCATGTCATCTCGACCCACAACGGCGTCGAAAACCCGTTCAACGAGCTGGTCGAGGACATCCGCGCCGGCCGCCGCAAGGGCGCAGTACATCGGGTCACCTTCCAGGAGGCAGTGGCCGATGGCCTGTATCGCCGCGTTTGCCTGCGCCTGGGGAAGGAATGGATGGCCGAGGAAGAGGCCGCCTGGATGGCCGACGTGTATGCCTTCTACGGAGCCGGCGCCGAGGAAGAGCTGGACTGCGTTCCGGCCAACTCGGGCGGCGCTTGGCTTTCCCGCGCCCTGATCGAATCGCGCATGTCGGCCGACACGCCGGTCCTGCGTTGGGAGTGCAAGCCCGGTTTCGAGCTGCTGGCCGACCATATCCGCGCTGCCGATTGCCGCGACTGGCTGGATGCGCAGATGGCGCCACTCCTGCAGACGCTGCCGACCGATGCGATCAGCTTCGACGGCGAGGATTTCGGCCGCTCGGGCGACCTGACGGTGCATGTGCCGCTGCTCCAGCATCAGAACCTGGTGCGCCGCGTGCCGTTCACCGTGGAACTGCGCAACGTGCCCTTCCGCCAGCAGGAGCAGGTGTGCTTTTACCTGCTCGACCGCCTGCCGCGCTTCATGGGCGGCGCCTTTGACGCACGCGGTAACGGCCAATTCCTGGCCGAGGTCGCCATGCAACGCTACGGCGCCAGCCGCATTCAGCAGGTGATGCTGTCCGAGTCCTGGTATCGGGAACACATGCCGCCGGTCAAGGCCGCCCTGGAAGACGGCACCCTCGACGGGCTTCCACGCGACGCCGATGTGCTGGCCGATCTGCGGACAGTCCAGGTCATCAAGGGCGTGCCGCGCATTCCAGACACCCGGACGACCGGCGAAGACAAGGGCAAGCGCCACGGCGATGCGGCCGTGGCGGTCGCCTTGGCCTACTTCGCCAGCCGGGAAATCAACACGGGTCCGGTGACCGTCAGATCGAAAGGGCGCCGGAAATCCCTGTCCATGACCAAGGGGTACAGATGAAACGCGCCAAGGGGCTCTATATCAGCCCGACAGAATTTGTCTCGTTCGGCGAGATGGACATGACGTCCATGACCTCGCAGATCGCAACCCGCAACCGCCGCCCGGACTTCCACGCCCTGGGCATGTTGCTGCCCAACCCGGACCCGGTGCTGAAGGCGCTGGGGAAGAGCATCCAGGTCTATCGGGAACTGCGGACCGAGCCGCAGGTCGGCGGCAACATCCGGCGGCGCAAGGGTGCGGTCAAAGCCTTGGAGTGGGGCATCGACAAGGGCAAGGCCAAGAGCCGTGCGGCATCAACCATCGAGAGCGTTTTCGCCGATCTGGACTTGAACCGGATCATCTCGGAAATCCTCGACGCCACGCTCTACGGCTACCAGCCGATGGAGGTGGTGTGGGGCAAGGTCGGCAGCTATCTGGTGCCGGTCGACGTGATCGGCAAGCCGGCCGAGTGGTTCCACTTCGACCAGGAGAACCGGCTGCGCCTCAAGACCAAGGAATCCCCCACCGAGGGGGAACTGCTCCCCGAGCGCAAGTTCCTCCTGCCGCGCCAGGACGCCAGCTACGACAACCCCTATGGCTTCCCCGACCTGTCCATGTGCTTCTGGCCGACCACGTTCAAGAAGGGCGGGCTCACATTTTGGGTGCAGTTCTCGGAGAAGTACGGCACGCCGTGGCTCGTCGGGAAGCACCCGCGCAGCACGCCGATCCACGAGACTGATGCCTTCCTGGAGCAGCTCGGCGAGATGATCCAGGACGCGGTAGCAGTGATCCCCGACGATTCCAGCGTCGAGATCGTCGAGGCATCCGGCAAGGGCGGCTCGGCCGACGTGTTCGAGCGCCTGCTGATGTTCTGCCGGTCGGAAGTCAATATCGCCCTGCTCGGTCAGAACCAGTCCAGCGAAGCGAACTCGACCCGCGCCAGCGCCCAGGCCGGGCTGGAGGTGACCCGCGACATCCGCGATTCCGACAAGGGCATTGTCGAGGCCACCTTCAATCAGCTGATCCGCTGGGCACACGACCTGAATTTCGGCGACGGTGCCGCACCAACTTTCCAGATGTGGGAGCAGAAGGAAGTCGATGAGGTGCAGGCCAAGCGGGACAAGATGCTTTCCGAGTCCGGCGCCAAGTTCACCAACGCCTACTTCATCCGCGCCTACGATCTGCAGGAGGGCGACCTGGCCGCCGAACTGCCGACCGGCTCCGGCACCGCCGACCCGGCCTTTGCGGAAGGGGATGACACCTTCCCTGACCAGGACGCCCTGGATACCGCCCTGGAACGTCTGGCAGGCGACAGGCTGCAGGTGCAGGCAGCAGCGCTGGTCCGCCCGGTGATCCAACTCATCAACGATTCAGCGGACTACGCCGAGGCGATGGAGAAGCTGGCCGCGCTGTACCCAAAGCTGGACACCAAGGCGCTGGAAGACGCGCTGACCCGCGCCATGTTCGTGGCCGAGCTGTGGGGACGCGCCAATGCCGACGCCTGATCAAGGTTTCGACCTTCTCTACGCCATGAGCCTTCCGCCGGCCGAGGCAGTCGGCTATTTCAAGCAGAAGGGCCTGCAGGTCAGCGAGAACTGGTACGACCTGCTCGGCGAAATCCACGGCAAGGTCTTCACCGTCGCCAACGTCGCCCGACTGGACGTGCTACAGGCGATCCGGGATGAACTGAAGCGGGCGATGGATGGGAACGTCGCATTTGCCGAGTTCAAGAAGCGCCTGACGCCCATCCTGCAGGCCAAGGGGTGGTGGGGCAAGGCCATCGACATGGAGACGGGGGAAATCCTCAAGACCTACCCCGGCACCACAATTCCGGTGCAGTACGGCAGCCCCTGGCGCCTGAAGCTGATCTACGACACCAACCTGCAATCGTCCTTCATGGCCGGGCGCAGGGCTCGCCAACTGGAGAACGCCTCGGAGCGCCCCTACTGGATGTACGTCGCAGTCATGGACAGCCGGACACGGCCGCAGCACCGGGCATTGCATGGCCGGGTGTTCCGCTACGACGACCCGTTCTACGGCGCCTTCTATCCGCCGAACGGCTACCGCTGCCGGTGCCGTGTTCGCACGATCTCATCCGACCAGGTCGGAAGCGTCCCAGGGCAAACGCCGGTCTCGACCAGCAAAGGCAGGCTCGACCAGGTCGAAGTCCCGCTTTCCACTCGGAATCCCGACGCCGGCACCACCAAGGTGGCCCGCTTCGAGTACGCGCCCGGCAAGCATGTGACGACCGATCCCGGCTGGAGCCATCCACCGGGCTCGATCTGGAAGCCGGAGCTTGAACGCTACGACGCCGACCTGGTCGAGCAGTACCGCAAGGGGAACAAGAAATGAGCGAGCAGTTTCAAACCGTCATCGTCGGCGACGATCAATTCCGCAGGGCAATGGGTGGCATCGGTCGTTTTTCGCGCCGGCCGCGTCTGGCCATGCGCGACATGGCGGCCGTGCTGGAGGAGCAGACCGAGGACAACTTCGCCGCCGAGGGCCGCCCGAAGTGGCCAGCGTTGTCCGAAATTACGGTACGTGCCCGGCTGGGTGGCAGCAAGGCGTACAAGAAGGACGGCCAGCTTCGGAAGTCCGCCCAGCGGGCCAAGGGCGAAATGAAGATTCTCCAGGACTCCGGGCTACTGGCCGGCTCGGTCCATTCCCAGTTCGGCGACGACTACACCATGATCGGCGCCGCCCGCCCTTATGCAAGAATCCACCAGCTGGGCGGCAAGGCCGGGCGCGGCCGGAAGGTCACCATTCCGGCCCGGCCCTACCTGCCCTTTACCCCGGACTTCAAGCTGCAGCCGGAAGCGGAGAAGGCGCTGCTGCAGACCGCGATGGATCATTTACGGCGTGCGGCGGCCGAATGAAAAAGGGGCCAAACTCGGCCCCGATTCCATTTTCACCCGCTGTAAAGTATTTTTAAGCGGCCCCGTCCAGTCTGTTCCCACTTGGTCCCGGCCAGTCCCACTTTTAACGAACCTCCCTATGGGTTTATCTCGTTCCTCTTCAGCGTCAGGCGCCCAAGCATCCCCAAATGCCATTGCACGCCCGCGATATCCATCAGCGCGGCGACCTGACCAGGCGCGAAACCGCCCGCCGCCCCCCCGACGCGAAGCGATACGGTCCGCAAGCCCGCTTGCAGCGTGATCGTCTGCCCCGTGCGCAGCGCGAAAGCCTGCAGGGCAGCAGGCGACGGGTAGATCACATCTGGATCGAGCAACGCCCCTGCGTCCATAGACGCATCGACTTCTGGGCGAAGTGCTGGCTGCACCTGCATCGAGCGTAGCAGATCGAGGCCGACCACCCGCAGCGTTGCGTCGCGCCCCGGCAAGCGCACATCAACCTCCACCACCGGGCTTGCAAGCGCAAGGCCGTCGCTGATCGCGACGCGCGGAAAAATGGTTTCGTCGAAACCGTTGCGCGGTCCGATAAGCTGCAGATCCGCGTCGCCCGACAACACACGAACACCATGCGCAAACTCGTCGAGCGCCGATCGGTTTACAACACTGACCGCCACGCCCAGCGCGACACCCAGCATTACGGCGATCAGGCTCAGGCCGGTGGCAAGCCGCCGCCGTCGCAGGCTGGATATGAAGAGACCGACGATCAGGT
>JAEHJW020008387.1_pt1 | contig 31268 bp, 44 predicted proteins | sample 9271431 | NCBI WGS metagenome assembly JAEHJW02 | reverse complement strand
TTATTGTAAAATATCTTCTTTTATTCCAATGTCTAAAATTTCATCTATTGTAGTGAATCTTCTATCGTTTTTATATTTTATGTATAAATCAATAAAACTGATATTTCTTATCTTCTCTTTCCACTCTGTGTCTTTTTGGGAGAGTAATTGAGAGATAAAGATGACTAATTTATCAAAATCCTCTTTTGGTATTTCTACTGGTACACCGTGCAAAAACTCGACTGCACCTACTAACTTTCTCAAGTCTTTTTCCCACTCTTTATTTGTTTCGTTCATAGTTAAATCTTCTTATTATTTTTGACCTTTAATAGTTAATTTATTCTTCTAATTTTAGCTATCGCCATATCAAGTTCTTCTCCTCTTTTCAATGCCAAATCTATCAAAGACCGCATAGACCTCAGAATCGGTTTATGAAACCACTCAGTTTTACTAACGGAATTATCTTTTTTCTTAAATACAACTTCAAATGTTTTCATAATTCTTTATATATCCCGCAATTTAATTGTCCGTGATAATGCCGACTACCTTTCCCAAAAAATATTGCTTCTCCAAACTTCTCATCGTGTATATCTAATGCGGTAATATGTCCTTCATTGTCGGTTAATACTCGTTCGATAGTTATTCTTGGAAAGTTTTTTTTAGGTTTTGGCATATTAGTGGTGTTCGATCATAAAAATAAGTCCTTCCCGTGCTAAATCTGAAATTGTGGTTTCTAATTTTTTAGCCACCCTTTCTACTTGTTTTCGTGTCTTTTCATCAACTCGAAAGGTGATGCGTTTTCCGTTTAGTTTTTTCATATTATTTCTTTTTAATCCTTGGTTTGTATAATCCGTAGGCAGTATTGCCTTTGGAGTTTCTCTTAGTTTTTCGTGGTGTTCCTCCTCTATGTTTCTTTTCCATATTATTTGTGGAGTTCTATGTATAGATTAGCGACTGCTTCGTCGGGAGTTTTCCCTTTAGAATATTCCCCATCGTGATACCACTCTAAATCAACCTCATCTTTTGGGTCGTTTGAATATGCGAACCACTCTTTCTTAAAATTATCGAAGTGGAGAATATTAAATTTATCTCCACACGCATCTATGAGTTCGGAGAGAGTGGGAAAATACACATCTTCGCACAATGGTGGATTAATCATACAACAATCTGCTCCACACAAATATTTTAATGTCCCGTGATGGCAGTATTTATCCTTTATGTATTGAATAGTGCTTGCATCATCCAGATTCATAAAATCTGACTTAGGAAAAGCTTGTGGAAACCCTGCATCCTTTAATCTTTTTGCTAGTTCATAACTTATCATAGTTTCATTATAGCATACTGTCCGACTTTTGCAACTGTGGATAACTTAAATCTTCCCCTCTATTACCGCATTGAGTATCCCAACCATTCTTTTATCATAATACATATTCTCGTCTAATTGTGAGTCGTTCTTTTCTAACCATTCCCTACGGATCGTAGCCCTTAATTGTTGACTTCTCTTGCGAGCGTCTTTAGTCTTGGTTACTTCTCCGTTTTCACCCACTATGTCTCCGAGTATCGGCATAAAGGTATAAGTTCTCGTAAGTGTCCCGTCATCGTTTGAACTATCTTTCGCTTCTCGTATCTCTCCATCAAAATAGATGTTATAACTCTTTCCTATTTCAAGTGGTTTTTTAAGTTCCACTTTTCCTGTTAATTTAAGAACGTAATTCGATATGTCCATATTTTTAATTATAACTTCTAAACTTTTTACTAAAATATCTTATATCTTTTGTTATCCAGACCTTTCTTAAAATTAGATACCAATAATATAATTTATCCATATTTAATAATTATATGAACTTAGTTCCTCGACTTTTTCACTTTTTAAAGAATTAACAAACTTTGTAGCCCATATATTATGCTTTGCTTTCCACTTATCCTCATACTCGATAAAAACAACCTCGTCTTTCTTATAAATCTTTGTTATCTTTACTTCCTGTTCCGCCCCGTTTATTTCTATATTAAGTTTTTGTCCTTTTCTTAGTTGTGCCATTTTAATTTGAATTTCTCTTTCTTGTGCTATTTTATTTAACTCGCCCTTTGTCCAATGTTTTGTTTTTTGAGATTTTCTTTCGTAAGCGTCAACTCGTTCTCGTCCTATTTCGTCTATTAACTTTAATGTATATATTCGATAGTTGCCGTGAAGTCTCCTATTGCAGTACCCACATTGCCCTCGTAGTCCATCTAAATCAAAGTATATACTTGCGTGTCCTCTTTTTTCTTTTGCGTGTCCTGCTACCAATTTATCAAACCCAACTTCTTTTCCACAGGTATAACAAATTCCATTAGAAGAGAGTCGCACTAGCAAACTGGTGTTCTTCCACGCTTTCGTTCCTTTGAGTTTCTCGAACGGGACTAATTCGTAATCCTGTGATGTTTTCATCTTTTATTTTATATCCAATAATGATTTTTGAATTAGGTTTTTTTACCACCTCGACCTCTTTCGACATATCCTTATTTAATATTCTACGAGCGGTGTCTTGTTTGTGTCCTAGTGAAATCGTTATCGCGGTGATTTTATCAAGTGAGAGATATCCTTCCTTTTTCAATTCATTTACAAGATATTTTCTTAATGGTGGTTTATTTTGTTTCATATTTTTTAGCCCCCAATACTCCAGAACCACCTATTTGTTAGAGATTGAGCATATTAAGACGTTAGTCATTTTCTTCTCAATCACTCAGGTTAGTCCCAGAGGATTGAGGGCTAGTTAGGTTAGAAAGGTATATCTTCTGCGTTTATCTCTTGTTCGTCTCCTTTCGTAAACTCCTCAAGCACTGCGACTCTTTTTTCGAGGGATTCAAACTCCGCTCGACTTACTCCTGTTTTTGGAAGCTCAAAATTTTTGAAATCTCCATTTGGTTTAATATCAACCTCGACTACATCTCCCGCTTTCCATTGGTTAATTGGACTTTGTTGGCTAAATACTGCACCCCACAAGTCTCCCTCTTCTCCTGTTTTGATACGTACTTTTTTATATGAGTGTGGTCTATTGTCTTTCTTGCTCATATAAGTCAATGCTGTTCCGTCTTTTTTCTTATCGTAAAAATCTATTTGTGTAATTGTTACTTTTGTCATAATTATTTTTGTTTATTTACTTTAATTACTAATGACTTTGTTTCTTCAAATTTTGCTATACCTTCTTTTTCTTCTATTTCTTTTTGTGTCTCAATTTTGGTCTTATCTTCTTTCAACTTGTTTTCAAGAGTTTTTATTGTGTCTGAATAAGACCATTTCTTGTTTGACTTCCATAGTGCAGTCACATATTCGTCCTTGTGTCCTTCTGGGGGTAAGATAGTTTCTATCTCCGCTCTCAATAAATCTTTTTTAGCTTCTAATACATCTATCTCTGATTGTAACAATGCGTACTCTTCATATTTTGTCATAAATTTATTTTTTATTATTTTCGATAAATACATTCCAACGATGGCACTCTCTTAGATGTAGGAATGTAGATACATCAAATTCGTATGGAGTGTCAACGACCTTTATTTCAAATTCTTTTCCGTCTTTTGGAATACGGACTATAATTCTTTGAGTTGGTCTTTCTTCTCCGTCTATAAGATTTTCATCGAGTAAAAACATATACGCTGCGGTCTGTAAGAAGTATTCTTCGCTGATCTGATTTGAGGTTTTCCAATCTAATACACTCAATACTCCGTCAACTCTTGCTACTGCGTCTACTGTACCTGCGAACTTATGTCCGGGGTGTGCGAGGACTAATTCAGACGCTAACCATTCTACTTTGTGCGCCTTTTCCCATTCGAGGAATTGATTGACCGCATTTTGAGCCTTTTCATCAGCGATCGGTTCGTTGTACAAAGCCTTTCCGTCAATTCTCGCCCCGACATACTGCTCTATCCATTCGTGTGCTATCTTTCCACTATCCAGAGCCTCTTTACTTTTTATCGTATGAGCTTTTTTAGCCTCTAACAAAATCGCCTCCCATTCTTTTTCTCCTATACCTTGCACGTCTTTTAGTTTTGGAAGGAGTGTCTCGTACATCAATTTTACTGTCCACCATTTAAGGAAGTCTTTATTCCTTACTCCGAGGATTGTGGTTACTCCTGTAAGTAAATCTCCGCCGAGGGTATAGGTATGCCCATCTTCGAGGAATTGTACTTGATAGCCTTTTAGTTTTAGTTTCATAAATCGTTTATTGCCGACTTGATTTTCACCGCACATTTATCACACAACTCATTGAATACTATTGACTCATCTTTAGTTCGTAGAGAGAAGTCATTTTTTAACTCCTCTGGTTCTTTCTTTTGGCGACACACATCGCAGGTGTTATATTCTATTCTCATAAATAATCCATTATTATTGGTGCGACTTTTACATATAGACTTGTAAGATAGATCGAAAGTGCTACTGCCGTTCCTAGCCAGACTAACTTGATGAGGAGGTTCTTCACTAGGCTAGATAATGAGTCCTCGCTTTTTGCTAAAATTGTTATTTGCATATTATTTATTATTTATTGCTTGATATCCTACACTAGCCAACATCATAATCATATCTGCTTTACACGCTGTTAAATCTACCATTATTTCTTTTTTGTACGTGTAGATTCCATTTTTCCCGTTCAATCCAATTTGTTTGGCGATTTTATTCATTTCCTCATATCTTATTTTATCTGTTTTTTTATCTGGTTTCATAATTATTTTATATCTTGTACCGCTTCGGGCGGTTTTTTCTTTTTATATCGGGAGGTTTGAGTCAAGATGTACATCCAACTCCTAACTCCCCGATATGTACACCTTACTCTATCAACCTACTTTCACACGCTCTCTTACACTCCTCATTAAGAATCTCTCGTGCTACATCTTCTTCATATTCTGGGAATCCTTCTCGTACCATTTCTTCATCTGCTGGTTCTTCTCCGAATATTTCGTTGAAAGCATTTTTGTTACCCCTTCCAACTTCAAAACCTAACTGCATTATTTTTCCTAGATAATCAAATTTGTTCATATTTTTATTTATTTGTTTTAGTTATTGGTTACTATCCCGACTCTTTATTACTCTTTTATTATAATCCTTTGTCGGACTTTTGCAAGTTAAACTGTGGATAACTTATTTTATAACACATTATGTCAAGATTAAAAAGTTTTGGTTACTCCTTGAAACCCCCCGCCACGAGGTGCAATATCTACTTGTTTTTTGAACTCTTTAGGCTTCATTCTTAATTCTACGTTTCTTACCCACGTTCCCCAACGTCTTTTTACGTCAAACACCTTTTCCATTTCCCAACGTTCTTTTTTCCCATTATGGGATCGCTCAGTCCAATAGGATAGAAACTTGGATTTTTCCTCTGTAAGGAGATATTTATATTGGTTATCTGGTATTTTGACTTCTTTTTCAAATAATTCTTTAAGAGGTATCTTCTCTATATCTGTAATAGTATTCTTATTAGTATTCTGTATTATGGGCGTTTTTCCGCCCATTGGAAGGGCGGATTTCCGCCATTCGGTATTGCCTTTATAACTTATAAATCTTACCTTTCCACCGTCTTGTTTTGTTTGATAGGATACTTCTATTTCTGGACATTTATCTACTAGAGACATCATTACATCGGATATGGTCTTATCTCTTTTACCGCCAAAAATGTATCTTAATTGTTCGTTAGTGAAGAAAAATCTACCCGATGAATTTTTTAGAAAGAACCTTATAAATCCATACATAAGAGTCTCTCTGTCGTTAAGTTTATATTGTGCTTTTTTCTCTGGAAAATATGGTATAAATTCTGGTCTCCAGAAAGTTGGTATTTCTTTTATAAGTTTTTGTTGTTTAGCCATATTATTCCTTCTTCTTCAAAAAGAACCTTTTAGCGTTTATATCTTTTATTAAGTCTCTTAATTGTTTTATATTATCAGGAAATTTACCATATATCTTAAAGAATAGTTTTTCTTCTCCTGTTTTATATGGGGATAATTCTTTGGGTTTTTCTTTCTCTTTCTTTTCAATTAACTGATAAATTGTACCAGTGCAGTCTTTTAATTCCTCAATTCCAAGTAGTTTCCGTTCTTCCATTTCCTTTAGAGAAAACTTCTTACAATATCCTATTTTCCACCCGTCTTTATAGACGCTTCCATATTGAATAGAAGCATACATTTTTCCGTTTTTTACATCTTCAAGTGATTCAAACATAGCACCACAGAAAGACGATCCTGATACATAATATATTTTTCCGTTATAGATTATTTTCATAGTGTTCTTTTCTCCATTGTAATTCTTTAGCACTTTTTAGACTGCATTTTTTACACAAAAGAGAAGGAAGATTTCTCTTATTGAGAAATGACTTATATTCTTTCTTGCACCAGCGACAGTTATTTCTTTTCATCCTTACTGTAACACTTTTTACAGACTTCTTCCGACCTCTGAAAATAACGTACCTTATTCCCACTTATATCAGCTTTGCATTTTTTACATCGCTTCATATTATTCATTATAACATATTCAATTTTCGATGACTGTGGATAAAGTGTTATTAAACATTTTTTAGAAAAAAATTTTTGTATTTAGACACTACAATGCCTTTCTTTCGCAAAATTCGCCACAAGGTAAAGACATTGTCGTTTTCGTGCCATATTTTACGCACTCTTTAATCTGGGGCAAATAACGCTAAATTTTCCAAAACCCCTTGTATTGTAAATCAATTTGTGGTAGTATATGTATATGGTAGATATATGGAATCTACCGAGACATACGCCCGTATATCCAGATCCATATATTGAGGGCGGGGGTATGTAAAAACGCCTCTTCAAATTATTGATGGGGCGTTTATTTATACTCGTTTTGAGCGTGGCATTCTGAACATTCGGTATATTCAATTCCATTCTCAATCTTGAGTACGATCTGCATACAAAGACAGAAACAGTGGCGACATTGTCTAAGGATTTCCTTCATCTTGACCTCCGAGGATTTGAGATATTTCGATAAAATCTTCGAGGGAGAGTATATGGGTATTTTCTTCACCACATACGATACAATAACAGTGAATTTCATAGGCACAACAGAGCATATTCACGGTTATGTGGTCAATTTCGAGACTTCCGCCACATTCTCCACATTGCGGTTTCACTTCGATGAACCGTCTCATTTGAACCTCTATTATGTAAATTTTGCATAATGCTTGTGTGTATCAATTTAGTCTTTTATTCGTATCATTTGTGGTTATTTTGATACACAAATTTGGCTTATTTCGTTTAGTCTAATTGCAGAATTTGAGTATAAGGTGTGGTAAGTTTTAACCCTGATTGGGTATTATTTTACCACACTTTTATCGAGTTGGGCTTTTGTGAGTATCTTAAATCGTTCTGCTCCACAAAGAGGACATTTGAACCGTATCGCGTAGCAGTTTTCGTTGACATATTGAAAATGGGTTATTTCGGCATCTGCTACTTTCTTACAGTTCTCACAAGGATTACGTTTGAGTTTCATTGTAAACCTCCTTTTGGTTTATTGTAAACCTCAAAAATAAATATTGTAAACTATTCTACCACCATAGAGAGTTCCAATTTTCAGTAAGCCAGAACATTGCTTCTCTCCATTCTTTCTCTTTCTTTTCATATTCAAACATTCTAGTCATCGCTGTTTTTCCATCAAAATCCACAGTAGTTATTTTGTCCCAACTATCAGAATTAACATATTCTCTTATAGCTTTTGCGTGTTTTTCTATTATATCCCAATCATCTCTTTTTATTCTTTTTTTTGCTTCATCAATATATAATAACAAACCATTTGCAAATATATTTCCAAAAGAGTAACAAAACGAATATGTATCACATTTATTAATCCCATATTTTTGTCTACTTAGGTTTTTACTACAACTACAAACTATGGGTATAAATCTCTTTTCTTTCATATTTATATTATATTACTTTTTAATATATTCTCAAATTAGAGGGGAAGTTTTATCCCCTCCACTGTTTGTCTTTCAGTTCGTCTGGTGGTCGTTTGATACACTTGGGGCAGATATTACACTTCCCCATCATTTCTTCAACCATTCTGGTGAAGTCATCAACAAGTATCTTAAACCATTTTCCGCACCATTCGCACTTACGTTTTTCTGTTCGGCGTTTCATTTCACACCTCGTTATTAGTTAAATGCTGGAGTCGAGATAATTGATTTATTCTGCTAATTTATTTTTCATATATTCGACTTTTTTATCTTCTTCTTCATCTATTTTTTGTTGAGAAATTAACGCATTTTCTGCTATATCCTTATTTATCCAATAAGAATCCATCCACACTTTCCATATCTCATTTCTCAACAAATCTTTTAATGACTTTTCTTGTGTATCTTTTAATCCGATAGCCTCAATAAGAGTCATTGTTCTTCCCTCTAAATAACTGATATTTGTCTCTGGAACTATTTTACAATTTTCTATGTAACTTGGTAATAATTTTGACATAACTTTACTTGACTCAACCCCAGCATTTAACTAATAACTTTCTTCACCTTTATGTTGTGGGAAGTGGAGAGGTACGAGTTGTAGAATATCTTTCTACCCCTCTTTTCGCTTGCAAGCATTTATCTTACGCTCCCCACATCTCACAACACAAATGTCTTATTATTACTCCCCTGAACCTACACGCCAAGTTACAGTTTTGCTAGATGCTACCTGTCCACCGTCCGGTGGCAATTTGTAGTCTATCCGCCAATGGCTTGACCGTGACGGTTCTGACGAACCCTTGGTGGTGTAGGCGGTTATTCCCACAAATCACACCGAAGCAAGAATGGAAACTACCTTATCTCCATCAAGCACTAACACTTGTAGGATATAAGGAATAGTGTTTTACAGCGTATTATTCGGTGCTACCAACCATTCTCACCGATTTGCAGGTTCAGAGAAATAATTTAGTTCGCTCCCCCTCAATCCGACTAATAGATTAAGGGGAGTCCTAGGCGGTTTTCTCCATTCCTTTCAGAATGAAGGGGAACGAACCAAGATTGTTAAAAAACTATCAACTCTGGTCTCATTATACCACATCTATCTCTTTTTATAAACGATAGCCCACGTTGCCAGTCATCAACCGAGGAATAGTATGGATATTTACATAAGCACGGAGTTTCCATTCCGAAGTAAGTATTTTTATCTATATCGGTAAAATAAATTATTGCCCCACGATGAATATGTGCCTGAACATAATTTCCGTTTCCTTTTTTACGCATAACATTTCTTACTGTCATTCCTGCTCCTTGATTTACCGCATCGAAGTGTCCGATTTTGACTCCTTCAATATCCACATAAGTATCGCAAAATTTAGTCGCCCCAGCACGAACTGGAATCCACTCCACACCAATCTTTGTAAATTGTAATTGGTCGGGTAAATATAACTCATCATAAAAATTAGGAGCATATTTTAACAGATAAGTTTTTATTCTCATCTCGTGGTTTCCTTCGATATATCGAATTGGAATATTTGGATGTTCTTTTCGTAGGTCGGATAAAAATGACCACCCTAAAGATATTTCATCTCTAAGGTGTTTGGTAAAATTGGGAACTACATCAAATTTAGATATTTCCGAACAGTCTAAAATATCCCCGTCTAAAATTATGACATCTGGTTTTTCTTCCTTCAAGATTTTAAGTGCGGTATTTAGTGAGTTATAGTCTTCAAATGGAAAATGTATATCACTTAGAATACCAATCTTGTTTACTTGTTTCACTCTATACATTATAGCATATTTTCATTCATTTGTCGCTTGTGGAAAACTCAAAACCCCCCGAAGGGGGTATGTCTAACGGTGAGGCTCGCGGTGTTCTTTAGAAAGTTGTCCTGTTGTCAGTCCCTTTCAAATATCATACGGAATCCGAAAATGTGATACCAGAGACACCTAGATTTTCAATTAGACAGTTTTTAGTAGGATAGGAATAATAAGTAAATTCTTATATAAAATAGTCCATCTCCTACACACTCATTATAGCATAATCTATAATTCTGTAACTGTGGATAACTCTATTTGTGAAATCCTCTAGAAAAACTAAACAGAATCAATTGTAGGAGTTGGATATTTCTTTGAATAATCAGTAAGTACTTTTCGTACTATATTGATTAAAATACCAACAGTTGCTACAACAAATGGAGTATATTCTCCAAAATTAATTATCTGCACTACATCCGCAGCATATGTGATAAGTGCACCACCTAATGCAATTAAAGCACCGACACCAATCTTTTTTAAATTCTCTTTATCGAGCTTACCTATCGTTGATTGTTCCATATTAAACAAATAAATTTTTGATCTTTTCTTGAGGATCGACCTTTGTCCTATTTGCTACAAATAAAGCATAAGAAACTGGACTGTTATTATCTGATGACGGTGAATACTTTTGAAAAAATTCTATCAAGTTCATATCAGGATCGTACACTTTTGACTTACCTGATGCCGAAAATTTCAACTGATTTATTAATGCTAAAAATCCTTTATCATAATCAGCAAATATAGCAAAACCATCTTTATCTTTTCCTAATGCATATCTTTGACTCATATATTTGAGATTACCTGGGTTATTATTTCTGAAACTTCTAGAATCTTTATACCATCCTTCATATTCTTGTATAGCAAATGCAATCTTTTCTACCATAGTTTTGTATTTTAGTTTTAATAATGTTTTGACCATTTCATTTAACATTTTTGTTATCTTTTTTAATACTTGAGATCTACCAATTTTGAAAAATAATGCATTCCAATATTGAGACAACTCTTTTAGATTACGAGCCCTGTTTCCTGTTTGAGAAAATATATCAAATTCTTCATCATACAAATCCATTGTATCTCTCGTTATTATCCCGTTTACCCAACACATTCTATGGAAAGTATGAATTATTTCATGTGTTAAAATACGGGTTAAGTTATTAATAGAATCAAATGTTGCTTGTACAGGAGATTCAACAAATATTTCCTGGTCATAGATAGTATTCGGATATGTCCAAGCTCCTAGCATAGTTGTATTCCAATCCCATTCTTTAGCAATATCATATAAGAAAATAACAACATCGTATTGATCTTTCTCTACTAAGTTTGCTTTTCTCAATTTATCCTTAATTCCGACTAAACCGTATGCTGCTTGTCCGTTTAATAAGACTCCGAAAGGTTTATACTGTAAATCAGAAAAGTCTGATCTCAAGTAAGTTAGATGGCAAGAAACCGGTGTTCTTTCATCGGTCCACGCTATAAATCTCTCAATGTCATCTTGTATGCTATAATAGATGTTATTTATGATTATCAAAATATTCAACTCTTGCTTCATATTTTTGTAAATACTATTTTTTTATATTCCATATCTACTTTTTCTTTTGTGGAAGTCTCTCTTGTAGTATTGTAAATATCTTTGTTTGTCCTATCTGTAACTCTGATATATCCTTTTCTATATGGGCAAGATGATTTTCTTTTATTGAAGATAATTCGCCAGACATAACCAAAAATTTATCTTTTAAGAGTGCTATCTCCGTATCTTGTATTGCATTCGGCTTAAATACAGATTTATAGCCATCAATGATAAACCTTATCATGACAATAATTCCACCGACAATTGATATTATTTCTAATGTAGTCATATTATTCCTGATTTACTGGAAGTAATGCGGAAACTATAAACAATCCTATTATAAGTATAATCATTTATTTGCTTCCTGCTTTAATATTTCTCTCGACGTTAATTGTGCTGTAGGTTGTGCAATAGATTTAATAGAATTGGCCACAGAACTTTTTTCTATTGCCTGTCCACCCTTATATAATGCCCTTGCAGTTCTAGTAATAAATTGCGGTTGTTGAACACCCCTTATTGCTACGGCCGCACCGATCCCAGCAAATGGGCCACCACTAACCATACCTCCTCCACCAGCAAGTAAGTCTACAAGACCTATCACATTCTTATTCTTTCTTCCTGCCGCATCTTTCACTAATGCTTCTAATGCCTCTATAAATATTCTCTCTTGTTCCATAGCAGTTTTGAACCCAGCATCATATAATTTTTGTCTAAATATATTTGCGGCATTTTTTAATCCTTCTTGTTTTAATGACAAGACTGGGTTTGTATTAAATGAAGAATTTGTACGTAATGCATCAAAAAATCTTTTTAATCGAAGTACAAGATTTGGATTCATATTCCCCTTCCCTTTCGCTATTTCCTTCGCAAGACTCTCTGATATTGGGCCTACTTGAGAAAATGGGCCATCATAATTTTTTGCTATATCTCTTAAAAATTCAATCGTTTTTCTTGTTTGTTCTTTTCCAACGTTTATGACTTTACTAGATACCTTAGATGTTTCCTGTACCATTTTTTCTACATCTGCCAATTTCTTTATTGAATAAACCCCCATTTTTTCAGAGCTACCAAATATATCATTCTCTAGTGCCTCTCGTGCAAGAGTCTTATTTATTGGTTTTCCTTTTGCTATACTATTCCACTCCGCTTTTAGATCATCTGCTGATGTCTTAAATATCGTACTCATTAACCTTTCTGGAAGTCTTTTTGTTATTTTATCTAATCCAGCTTTTATAATAGAACCGGCAACACTTATAACTGGTGTCATTGCAAGTCCTAATATGAACGAACCCGTCCCGGTCTTTAGTTGTGTACTTAAGTCTTCTGTTGATCTCTGAGCAACAGACTTAATTGCAAAATCAGCCCCCTCTCCTATTCCCTTAATAAGAGTTCTGGTTGTTTTTCCCAAAATATTTAAGTCTTCAGCTTTTGATAATGCCCGTCCCATTTTTGTTGCTTGTAGTGCTTTTTCTCCTAATCCTGACGGAATAAAAAACTCTGCGACTTGTTCAACACCAGCACCAACTTTTTCTGCTGATGTTTTTGGTGTTAAAAAAGAAGGACGTTCACTTACCGCAGATTCTAGTTGTTGCCTGCTTCCTATTTCTTCTTTATATATTCCTAATGCTTTTTCATTGCCTTTTATCGCATTCTCTAGTGCTTTTCTTCGTGGGTCTCCTTGTGGTATTTCTCTTAGTTTTTTTATCAGTGTTGCATTTATTCCTGCCAATTGTGTTGCCGATTCGTCTGCTCCACTCCCTATTGCCTTTTCTGTGAGTCCAGAAACTACTTTTCCAATATTTTGCTGTACACTAGCAACTCTTTGACCAGCTTCTTTTGCAAATCCAGTAACGAAACCACCTAACCCGGTATTTCCTGTTTTTGTGGTGGGCTGTTTTGATATTTTACTAATATCAATACCTTCTTTTTTAGCAAGATTATTATACTGACCAGACTCTATTCTCTTTTTCAACTCAACTGCAAATTCGGAAGTAGGATTTTTTGCCGCGAGTTCCATTGATTCTTTTAGTGTTTGCATATTATTTGAACATATTTAATATGTTGTCCCAAAATCCATCATCTTCACTTGTTTGTTCGTCTGTTGGGGGAAGACTATCTACCGACGGAACATTTTGTGTGCTTCCAACTATATTAGAACCACCAAGATAATTGGAAAATTGACTCCCTACGCCAGCTACATTTGCCTGAGATTGATATTGTTGGATTCTTCTTTGTGCGGTGTTATTCCACGCAGTTGCAAGTTCCTTTGTTGCTTTGGCCAACTCAACTGCGGCACTTGGCGAAACAACGCGTCCCTCGGTTATTCTTGCCAACGAGTTACTAAAATTCTGAAGGTAACTCTGCGTCTGATTTGCAAGTGCAAGTTCTCCTTCCCTTACAGCAGAATCTGGGTCAAGATTTTTAACAAGACTATATAAAGACTTCAACTGACTTGTTGCTGAACCTGGGTTTGCTATTACTTGATCCGCTATTGCCACTGCAGTTTGTCCTTTTATTGCTTGATTTACTATATTATCTGCTTGGAATTTATTAGATATCCCTATGAATGCCTGCATTTCCTGGTAGTCGGTTATTCCTCCAGCGGATTTTGCTGCAGGTGCCACACTCGCCACTACTTCATACTGATCAGTTATCGGATTATATTCGTATCTTTTTTGACCCTGTGATAGTTCAAATCCTTTTTTATTTTCTATTTCTTTCTGACGTAATTCAATCGCTTTGAAAAGTAAATCTTTTTGAAGGTCTTTTTCGTTTTGATATAAATCTACTGCCTTTCCGATTATATCCCCTCGTAATCTTAATTGGTTAATGTACGCGTTCTTTTTTGTCTCATATTTATCCCGAAGAAGTCCTACTCTCTTTGACCTTAAACCTTCAGAAAGCCACGGATTATCATTTACACTCATTACATCGTCAGCATATTGTTCATCCAGTTTACTCATCTCTTTATTTATATCCTCAAATCCATACATCTTTGATACGGTCTTTACCACATCTTCCATTGTGTTTTTTGTAGAAAGTCCAAATTGTGAGAATAAATCATCAAAACCACTTTTTGAACCACTTGAGGCATCGAGTATTGAAGTAACTGGATTCTTTTCTCCTGTGGTTGTAGTATCTCCCGTACTTGTGTCTATCGGTTGTTCAACTGTGGGTGTGGCGTTAAAATTTGTACCAAATAGTTGATTAGTTTTTCTTGTGAGTTCTTGCACTTGTTGATATTGTTCTGGTGTTACTTGAACAATATTTGTTGGTTGCCCAGTTGTTGTATTTGTTTGTCCCTGCGGTGTTGGTTGTGGTGTAGGCTGTGGTGTAGGTTGTGGAGTTGGTTGGGGGATGGGTTGTGGTGTTGGAACTGGTTGCGGAATAGGTACTGGTGCCGGTGTTGGTGTTGGTTGCACTCCCGGGGCGACTTGTGCCGGAGTTCGTAACATATTTAATAACTGAATATTCTGTTCTGCTGTGCCAGAATAATTTGTAATTCCTTTTTGTTTTGCAATTGTTGACCTTGTGGCAAAATCACTCGCTTGTCCAAGAGATTTTAAGTAATCGACAATTGATGTTCCTGTGTATTCCATATATTAAAATTGGTCTCGTTTGAATAAATCATCTTCCATTGCGCCTTTTAACACGTCTAATCTTTCAAACATTCCTCCGCTATCAGGGTGTGTTTGGTATTGATATTGTTCGTCTAATATCCTCTTGTATAATTCATCGAGTTTTAATTTAGCTAAATCTTCAAAGTATTTTGCTTCTGTCATTTTCTTTTCTCGATTACGGGCTAATGATAGCATTTTCAAAACTATTGCTTCATTTCCTTCCGGCTCGTGGTCAGAAAATACAGTTTTTGATGTTAAATCTGTAGTATCAAAAGACGCAGGAATATATTGTCCCCACGCGGTCAGTGTTCCCGAAAGGTCTATATTTGGATTGATAAGCACCAATCTGCCAAAATCTGAAAAGACCCTATCATCTCCACTTGCTTCTTCTTCTCTAAAAATTTGATAATTTCCAAAATCAAGTTTTCTTAATCTCTTACCCCCTATCTGTACGAGTCTAAAGCTATCTGCTTTATATCCCTCAAAATTCCACTCTTCTACTGATGTGAATGTAGTTGATATCCTTCCTTCGGTGAATGGCCACTTGTGATATGCTGCCGCCCACTGATGTGATTGATCAGCCCATTCTGTAAGTATTGAATCAGTGTAAAACGCTGATGTAGTTGATGATTGGTTTTGAATCAAAAATTCGTTTATTAAATTCCCTAAATTGTTTAACATATATCTATTTTAGCATTTTTTTTGACTTTTTACGAGTTTAATAGAGATATAGATTGGTAGTACTTAATGCAATACCTAGTTTTTTACTTACAGTGCCAGCCGAAGTTCCTATTGCTCCAGCCGTATCAGAAAGATAATATACCGAACCTGCAGTTAAACTACCTCTATTATAGATTCCTTGTGTTGCTATCTTCATATTTCCAGTTGTACCAGCCGTAACTGTGGATTCAATAAATCCTAAATAATGGTCAGTAATTGCTTGTGTGGTTGCGTCTGCTTTGTATAATGAACCAACTTTTTCAGCAATTATTACTGAAAAATAGAGATTTCGTAATACCCCCCCATCTGTCCAAGAATCTGCATCTGTATTTTTATATTTCATTACATAAGTAGAAGAATAATTGTATGTGTTATCATATCTGATATATAATTGCTCATTACCAGCTTGTGCATCTCCACAGTTGGATGGATAGTGTCCTGGATTTCCCCCATCTTCTTGTAATTCTAATACAATCCAATATGTTGTATTTGCTGTAACTGTATATGGAGAAGTTAATGTAAATACTTCTACTTCTCCCGTTGTTCCATCGTAAATGGTTTGACAAACAAGACCCGATGTAGCCAACGCAGACCCAGATGGAGAACCAGAATTATCTGCTTGTATAGTTACTGTCATGCTTGGATATCTTCCTGTCGTTGCTTGTGGAGAAAGTAAAAATTTTAAATTTATTTTTTTAATTGTTTCGGCAGAAGTAAATCTGACCGCTTGTGCCATGTATTTTGTATTTATAGTATTTCCAGTTTCATTTGCTATTTGAAACCAACTTGTTTCATTTGTATTTGATAAATATGTGTGTTCGATTGTTGTATCATATCCTAATCGTACTGCATTAGTTGCGGTTAAATTTTCTCCTGCGGTAAATGAATATTTAAGTCCAAGATGTGCGTGGGTATTTAGTGATTCTAGTGTTGTTGCTCCGTTACTGTCTATTCCATTAAATGCACCACTAAAACCTCCACCTGTACTTCCCCACCACATATTTCCTGATGAATCTACATTCCAGGCATTTGCACCAATTGAGATTGCACCCAATGTTCCTGAAGCAGCAGAAAGTTGTCCAGCAAAAGTTGTAGTATTTGCTGATTTATCATATTTTAATCCTTGTCCACCAGCATAATTTCCAACAATAACATCTCCAACATCTGTACCACCAACTAGCGCCTTGAATACATCTCCAGCAGCATCATCTATAATCTGGAGTCCAGTATTTGCGTCTGGAAAAATTCTTACTCTCGCCCCCGATGAAGCAGAATTATAAGAACCAGCTAACGCAGCCACCTTACTCGTTGGATCGTATCCCGCACTAAATGTTGTTGCTGCATTTATAGATAAGTTATCAGCATCAATTGTAATACCTTCTGCTGAAGCGTTAATTTTTGCAATAACATCAGTGCTTTGTACGGGAGTAAAATTAAGTTGAGTGGTAGTTATAGAATTTGCATAAATATCTCCTCCGTCTATTTTTGTTAAATCTGAAGAATGTCTCCAGTTAGATAGATACACCACACCATCCACAAGGATCTTATTTGCTGCTACTGAAACAACATCGGCACTTTCTACATTCCTAGGAGTTGCCGATTGTACGGTCGAAAATGATGTAGAAACCAGTCCAGAAGTATTAACCGCTTTTACCCAGTAGTAATAAACTGTCCCACCAGTTCTCCCACCATCTACAAAATAATTAGTGCGACTATTTCCTATGAGAGTTGCTGTCGAAGAATCATTTGCTGTATTTCTATAGATATTATAGGAAGCTAAATCAGTATCGGTATTATGAGTCCACTCTAAAATTACATACTGAATTCCTCCCGTTGCAGAAGTAGAAGTAACGGTAGCGGGAGCAGTTGTTGAGGTTGCAGTTGTTTGAGAAATATCTACCGAATAAGACGACACAGAACCATATCGGTTTACTGATGCTACACCAAAATTATATGAAACATTTGGAGTAAGTCCTTCTATTGTTATTGTGTTTACATTTGAAGGTATATATGTGTAATAAGTATAACTCGCTTTTTTATATCGTATTAAATAATGATCAAATGTCGATGTTGCTATTGCTGTCCATGTTAAAACAACCGAAGAAGAAACAGAACCATCTGAAGCTACATTTGCTGTTGTAGAAGAACATGAAAGACCTGTAGGCACTGAGTCAGCGGTAGAGGTAGAAACCAACGCAACATTTGTTACTGACTGACCACCAACAGAACCTCCTGAATGAGTACCAGAAAAGTCAAACGTTCCAGTTCCTAATGTATATTTTAGATATGTAGCATCCGCAGCGGCTCCAACATACCAACCTCCAGAACTTAAATAATATCCAGCATTTGTTGAGTCGGTAAAAGAAGTTTTGCCATAACTTACTGAACCCCCAACAAGAGTAAGCGAGTTCGCTACTACATTTCCTTGCGGGTCTACTCTAAATGGTGCATTTGCAAATAATTTATTTCCAAGGTATAACCCATTATCGTCTGCTTTTAATACATTATTTCCCTCTCCAATAACAAGATTTCCTCCGTTTATTCTTTGTTGTGTAGGAACGATGTTCTGATTATTTGGAACACTTTGTTCTCCGAAAGTTGGAGTTAATTGTTCGTCTTTTTTTTCTTCGTTATATAATGCTTCCATATTATGGGTAATCTTTATTATTTGCCTGAAGATAAGTTATTACATCAAGTATCTCTGGTGTGGTATTCAAATAAGGATTTAATTCAACTCCTACTTCATATACATTTCCAAAATCTCCAGTAGTGAATACAGCCTCGGTGGCGTCTGCTTCTGAAAATGTAGTTGCTCCAGTTCCTAACACTGCATATTTCCATCCAGCCCCTGCCGAACTATCTCCCCCAGTGGTTTTTTTATTTGTTTTGAACTTTACCGAAATTGAAGTCCCAGAAGCCATTGGACTTAATACTAGCTTTACTGAATTAAATTCTTTCTTAATGTAAGGAGTTCCTCCGTCAAATTCTAGTCCCTCATAAAGAGCTGTTGCTTTCGTGGTAGAGCTTACCATATCAACTCCATATTCGAGAGTAGATTCATCAGTTGTTTTCCACGAGGCGAGAAGTTCTCCATTTATCATTCCTACTGCACCTATTTGACTCACGGTGCTTCCTAATACTCCTTTTGCCATTCTATAATCATAGTTGAGAGCAAATGGTCTATTTTTCCTTTTTCTTCCATAAGTCCAGAGTCCCGGATATGTTCCACCATAAAATCCAAATATTGCTAGATCATTTTCAATAGAAACGCCTGATGGGTCAGTCTGTCCACCTCCGGGAATTCCGTGTAGGGGAACAGCATTTACAAAATCAGAAAAGAATAATTCACCGTCTTCACCACCCTGTAAAAGCATTAGTTCGGTATTTATCATTGAATTTACGCCTTTGATAGGAATGCGTTTCTTCTGTATCCAATTTGTAGCTGTGGTAAGCCATGACCAAATATGTCCCTCTTCAGAGTCGTCTTTCCTATATGAGCCAAGAATTGCGTAATCATCTCTCTCTTCTATTGTTTTAATGAGATTCCCCGGCCTTATATTTAAGTCTCCTGCAACAAAGTTTCCATCATAATCAACTGAAGCTAAAAAGTTTCCATTTGCTATGTTTAATTGACCACTTGCATTTTTCATTGTGTGCCAATCAGCTGAGTCGAGTGTTGTTTTCCAATCTTGTGTTGCATCAGTCCAACGAGCAGTACCACTATCTGGAGTTATATCTGCACCATTGAGAAGTTTTCTTGCAACTGAAGTATTTGTAGCCCACATAAGGTAATTACTACCGTCTGAGATTTTCCATTCTGAAGCACCTTTAATTGCTCCATTTTCATCATTATATACAAAAGTCCACGCTCCGTCTCCACTACGGGCGAATATACTTCCTGTAGAACCAAAACAATATGTCGTCCCATCAGTAGCAGGAACGAAAAACTGAAAAATACCTGTCAGTGTAGTATTTGTATTTGAAAATACAGTCACTAATGACTGCTTACACTTTAATACATCATCCTCATCATGTATATTTAATCCATATCCAAACTTAAAAGCACCCGATACACCTTTATCTGATTCATCACTTACCCCCCCACGAAAACTTTTTATGATATATGGTAGCATTAGTATTCAAGGACATCCAAATCAACTTTGAAATATTTTCCACGAAAAAAATATTTATCTGCCTTTGTAAGTTTGACCTTTTTCCAGTTTATTTCTCTAAATAATTTAATAAATTTATCTTTTATATTTTTATCTTCTAAAACCAACATAAGAATCCTCCTCAATAACCTTTGTTTTTCTTTCATATCTCCGATGACCTCTCCGTGTTCGAGCATCTTTAAGGCGTAGTCGAAACTCTTTACTGGGTTAAGTTTCATAAGCCATCCGAACCATGTAACGAGCCATGACACTCTCCACCGATACGCATCATCTTCCTGAAGAATAAGACAGAGATAATCTCTTAACACTCCTGTTTCTGGGGATACTTTCGTCCATGCCCTATAAATCTCTCTCACTGCACGACACATTTTTTGTGGTGGAATCATATCATATCTGAGTGTCTCTGCTATGTTGGAAATATCATGAGATAATTTATACTTAATGTATTTAATCACCTCTTTTTTATCTTTTCCTTCTTCGAGCATTTTCCAACTCTCATTGAATATCTGATTCTTAATCTCGTGCTTGAGTTTTGATAACTTTCCATACAGTAAGTATCCTCTTGGGTATGTCGGAAACGGATACTTTTCTCCTTCCATTATCATAGTCAACGAGCCATCTTCACTAGTAACTACCTTTGCTTGAACAGATTGTTTTGTTTTCCAATATCTTACCATCTCCATTTCAGCGGGATTCTTTCTTATTAGTTTGTAAAATAATTTCAACAGTAGCTTCATATATTTGTTATAGCTCCTCTGCTGACGTTGTGTGAGGAATTTTGCGTCAGCTTAATCCCCCACACAGACGAGCTATCGTTTAGAATGACCCAAACAATACCGCACCATATTTACGTCGATACCTAGGCACTTTCGCTCCAAAGAGGAAAAGTCCTTGATATTTCTTCGCAAATTGGTTTTCCGCATCCACAACTCGGCTCTCACTCCATTTATCCGCATAGGTCATACAACCCGTGTGAACAGCAGGAATAACATAACCAATTGCACCAGTTGTCAAGGTGACATCAGAACTCGGTCCACCAGTTGTTGCTGTTGACTGTCCTGAACGTGTTGACATTCTGGTTCCTGTCGCTGAGTGTACAGTGAATCCGCCCCAACGCATTACCTTACCATTGAGAACTGTTCCAGAGTAAATCTCTGCAATTCCCGTTGGTTGAAGTTCTGCACATTGACGAAGCATTGTAATAAGCGAAGGATTCGCAACAATTTTTCTATCTTCTGACGACACATCTCCATCATCCAATGCCTCCGCTAAAAGCGTGGTTTGGTCATAGATAGATGCCGCAGTAACAGCAGTTGCACGAGCCGCCTGAATTTCCCATCCAAGACTCGACATACCGATAAGCGAAGCATCGCCTGTTCCATATTTCGTAAAATTACGTCCATCACCACCAAAGGTGCCACGGAGCGTGTATCCTTCCTCGAAGTCTGGCCCACTAGTTGCTTCATCCCACTCAGTAAGTGTTGCAGCTGTAGAACTCGTAATGCTCGAAATTCTATACCATGGAGACACAAACGTTGCTGTTGAGCGAAGTCTGAATCCCTTGTAAAGTACTGAATTATTAAATCCAGCAAATACCAAGGTTCCATCCCTATCTTCAACTGTTCCAATTTGTGATTCGTAAGTATTTGAATTTGCGTTTACAGTTACCGTTCCTCCAGTTGCTGTCGTAACGATTGATGCTTCGGTTTGACCCGAACCTTCAACTCGAAGGTCAATACCAATCCAGTTACCCGCTTTGATTTCAGACGCAAACTTATCCAATACATAAGAATCGATAGTTTTTTCAAGTGTCTTACTCTGTTCCAAAATCATCGCTTCAGGAATATCTTGCGCATATGCGAACAAATCTTCAAGACGATCAAGAGAGATGTTATACGCTTTTCTTTTCTCAACAATCAATTGATCTTCAGCGTCCACAATCTGTTGTACCGACATATCGGTTCCAACGGTGTAGTCCTGAAGTTCACCAGAGTTTAAGAAAGAAAGAATATTCACTCTATCTCCCGGCTTTTTGATTTCTCCTTCATAGTTGCGATTTACAACAGCTTCATACACGGCATTCGCGTATGTCTTTTCGAGAACCTTACTTGCAAATTGCTCACCAAAATTACTTAAATTCATATCTTTATTTTTTCTATCCCTTCTTCGACCTTGTTATTTAATCTCACTATTCAACCTTGATTTGACCATTTTTAATAAGTTCTTGATACCTTCTAAAATTGGTCGTTCGCAGTTGTTTTACTTCTTCCGTAGTCATACCAGACGCAGTTGGAACTTTCGAACCACCAGTTGTCTTTTCGAGACCCTTTCGTGGCGTTTCAAGTATTCCGTTTTCAACAAGGAACGCTTTAGCGGCAGTTTTCATATTCATCCCTTTATTCTCTGTTCGGAACTCTTCAAATTCCTCCCATTTTTCCCTTAATACAGGGTAGGATGTGATAACTTCCTGTTTTACTTTTTCCTTTTTGAATTCTGATAACTCAGAAGCCATAAGGTCAAGTTTTTTTTCTAATAACTTTCCTTCATCTGAAAATGCGACCTGTTCTACGCTTAGGGTTTTATATTTATTTAGTTCTTCCTCAAGAAGTTTATTTTTTTCAGCCTCAATTCTTCGTTTCTCTCTTTCCTCTTGTAAGGATTCGAGAAGAAGTGCTGGGTCTGTTTTCGCTCCTTTCGGAACCGATTGTGGTTCCCCTTCCACCAACGGATTACCTTCTGACGGCTGTTGATTTGTCAAATCATCATTAACGACATTTGGATTTTGCTCCATATTGGTTACGTAGTTTAACGACTTCGTGCGGTCTTGATTGTTTAGAGAGATGAGTTTCGATTACTCCGCTCTGCTTATCAAGTTTTCTAAATCTGATATACTATGTATATTTAACGCTTTAAGCGTTTCATATAACTTTAATAATTTATCCTTCTCCGACTCCTCAATCACTACTTCAATCGGTAATGCGTCAATAATTTCTTTCTCGTATTCTTTTACTTTATTTTTAGCCATTTTATTCATGTTTAATATTTGTGACCTTTTACTTTTTCGCCACGATGAATGGCAACGCCTTTAATTTTTCCTTTATTTTCGCTAGCGTAAAAGACTTGTTTTCCTTTCTTTACACCATATTGCTTTATCATCGCTTTTTTAATTTTGATTCCCTTTTTGGTAAGTGGCATATTATGAATTTTTAACAAATATAGCTCCGACATCAAGTGTAGTCCCAGTAACATCGTCCATATCTATCACCCAATCTCCACCTTTTTTATTCTGCGGAATTGGAGTAGGAAACGTAAGTTGAACTGTATCATCAACTGGAATGTCTACAATTCTTACTGTTGTACCATCATCTCTTAAAGCAACATTTGGCGACACTACGGTTGTATTTGTTGAATAAGAAATTTCAAGTAAATCGAGAAACGAATCTGCATCCCCAGAAAGAAGCACAGTAGGAGTTCCCGTTGTTACTTGAGCATACGCAGTCACTAAAAGTCCTCTTACTTGATGAAGCGTCATAACTTGCCTGCCTAAATAATCAAAAGATGGCACGGCTGGTTGTCCGTCTACTTTTTTTGATGGATTAGTTGTACGAGTAATTCCATCGCCTTCAATAATTTTTACTTTTGTAGACATATTATTTAATTAATTCGTTAAGATATTGTTCTAATTGTTCCCGACCTTTCTTCGGACTGTATAATTTCATTTTTCTTTCTCTATTTGTTTTTCTTTTATGGCAATTAGGACAAAGAACAACCATATTATTCAAATCATTTGCTAATTCGGGAAATAAACTTTTCGGCTTAACATGGTCAACTTCCATAATTTCTGGGTCTCTCAATCCGCATATTTGACAAGTATAATCATCACGAATTTTTGCTTGTTTTATTCTGTAATAAATAGCTCCACCTTTCCAAGAAAAACTATTTTCACCACCAAATTTTCCTATTCTTGCAATGCTCATTTTCTTTCGTATTTCATCTGTCATTTCATAGGGTTTTTTACCTTTCATTTTTTTACTTATTTTTTTCTTCGTTTCTTCTGAATGTTTATATCCATTTTTACGTTGATAAACTCCTTTTGGCATATTATTGTTTTATTAGTTCGTTCAAATATATTTCTAAATTTTCTCTTCCTGCTTTCGGACTGTCAATTGCCTGTAAGAGTGTCTTATAAATTATGTACGGTGCTATCCATTCTGATTTCTTCACCTGTGGAGTATCAAAGTCCTTCCATTTTGTTTCAATAATTTCACATTGTGTTTGACAAAACTCTTTAATATCTTTTGTGGTAAGTTCTTCCTTTGAAAGTATTTTTCGCCACGTTTCAAATTGCTGTTTTTCTTCCTTGTCTAATTCATTTGGGTCTTTTATTCCTCTTTTTTGTAGTAATTTTTGTAAAATATTCATATGAATAAAGCGACAACCTATTTAGATTGCCGCCATGGTATGGTTGGCTTTTCTTTTATTATAGCAGATTTTTTTATTTTATCCAATACCCATAGTAAGAAGTGTATGTCTTTGTTTTGCAGTAACAGATGTGATCATTGTCTGTCCATTTCCACCATTGTAGAGGTCAGTTACTTCTGTTGTAGATAGTGTTTTAGACCAAATACCAAGCTCATCTATTTTTCCATTTACGAAATATGCTGGAGTACCATTATTCTTTATTGCACCAATCATCACATCAACATTATTATTATTTATACTTGTCGGTAATGAAGAACCAGTACCAGAAGCAGAACCATTTATATAAAATGCACAAGTACCTGCTGTTTTATTATAAGTAACACCAACATAATACCACGTTGCAGTATTTAATGTTCCTGTAGAAAATTTTTCTATATCAACTGTTCCATTTGAAGATATAGTAAGTCTTAAATGATTTGCATTGTCTGTTCCAAAAGAATAAGATAATATATTTGTTGTGCCAAAATCATTTTTAGATACAATAAACTGATATGCACTTGCAGTATTCGTTAGAAACCAACAAAATATAGAAAAATCACTATTTATATCTAGTCCCGATTGTGAAGCATCAGTAATACTTAAATATTGAGAACTTGCCGATAACAAATTAACAGCATTGTTTACTTTCCCCGCAACAAAAGTGGCGGTTCCATTATTTGTTAAATTATTAGTAGAATAAAAATCAGTAGTATCTTCTAATTTATAATAAGATATTAGATTAGTAGTAAGTGTTCCACCTGTATCTACTTGAAATGCTTTTGCCATATTACGATTCTTTGCTAAATAGACCTGTTAAGTAGACCGTTGTTCCTGTGATATCTCCCATGTCAGCAGTCCACGCCTGAGCGACTTCGGGCATAGGAATTGGAACTGATAATGAAACACCAGCAGTTCCACTCGCAGGAATTTGAATTGTCTGTACTATCGAACCCGCAGTTCCACATCGTAAATCAACAAGCACTGCAACATCTGAACTATTTGCACCCATAATATATACAAGATCGTGATATGTTGAAGCCGCTCCAGCGAGTAATGTAGTTTCCGTTCCGTTCGTCAACGAAGTGTATGCTGTTACGATAAGACCACGTACTTGAACTGGACGAATGATTTGTCTTCCAATGGTGTCAAAAGAAGCTGAAACTGTATCTCCTCCACTTACCGCAGTTGGGTTCGTTGTTCTTGCAATACCTCCAGTTTTTATAGGAGCAGAACCGTCATCAATTCCGTCTGATACTGTTGGACCAACGACTACGGTAGAAGTTAATGCGCCACTTACTAACGTTATTGGTAGTGGATTACTTCCTGAATACGCTACACCAGATGAATCCACTGGAGAGACGGCTGTCGTTGCTGTAATACTAGAAACAACTACAGTACCAGAAACCGGCATTGTATCTCTGTATGTTCCATCTCCATTCAATAAATAAGAACCTGTTGATGCAACATTTCCACTTACTGAAACTGTACCACTAATTGGCACCGGGTTACTACCACTGTATTGAATCCCAGACGAGTCTATTAACGAAGAAGCTACCGAATTTGTAATACCAGAAACTGCCACGGTTCCGTCTATAGTAATTGCATTTCCTCCATCTTGAATATTTACCGCAGCTGCACCAGCGGCATTATTTATAGTTACATCACCTATGTCTGTTCCGCTGACTAACTTTGTATTTATAGCACTTAATGTAGTTTGTGTGGCAACATCAGCAATAGTTCCCAAATTTGCAGTTACCGTGCCAGTAATCGGAACTGGATTACTGCCAGAATATTGCACCCCTGAAGAATCAATCAATGCTGTTTTTGTTGATGCTGTAATATCGCTAACAATCCATGTTGCTTTCATATTACCCTCACCATCTAAAATAGTTGCGCCAACAGAATTAGTAATACCTGATACTGCAACAGTTCCTTGTACTGGAATTGTATCTCTATAAGTTCCATCTCCATTTATTAGATAAGAACCCGTAGAAGCTATAGAACCACTAACCGTAACCGTTGGTGTGCCAATAATAGTTGCCTCTGTACTCCAACTCGCTCCACTTACTTGGGCAACTGGTACGCTTGACGCTCTTAATTCTGCATCGGTTAATCCACCTCCGCCCGTTTCAACTGATACACGAATACGTCCATCTGCATTTGTTAATTCAGAATATGCAGATTGACTAAATCCTTTTATAGTAAGATAGTCGTGTTTTCCTCCGCCTCCGCCTTGTGAGACTAATGTGGTAAGATTTTCGAGTAAATTCACTGGCTTTCCATCCTTGTCTCTTAACTGAACTGGCAATGGATGACCCAAATCAACCCCCATGAGTTGTACCCAACCTTTAATACTCATCTCATCGGGCATTTTAATCTTTTGAACTATGTCTGAAATGTTTATATCGGGTACTCGTACATCTACTTGTGTTTTTGGAATGTTTATCTCTGGGAGTAAAATCTCTGGGATATTTATCTCTGGGATGTTTATCTTATTCGCTATTTCTTCGGCTATTCCTTTAATCTCATCCTTCGACATTTTTGAGTTCATCACAAGAGCATCAAGTATTGGCTTGAATACTTTTGCTACTTCGATAGCAGTTTCTCGAATAAGAGAACCCCTATCATTGCCGAGTTCTTTTTCTCTCTTCTTTGAAAGGAACTCGTCAAGACTTTTCTTTAGGTCGTTATATTCTTTGTTCATATTTTTGACTTTTATTTTTTATTTATTGACGAATTGATTTCATCTAAACTCTCACTTATTTTTGCTAATAATCCTATAATTACATCTTGCTTCTCCGACATATCATTGTGTCTCTTTTTCTCTATTTCTTTATGTAAGCGTTCTGCTATTTTCTTTAAGTCTTCCATATTATACTGAGAGTTCCTGTAATTGACCCTTTATCGTATCCATAATCCCAGTATCTTCTTGTGGTTGTCCCATTTCTTGTGCAGTCTGAGACATTTGTTGAGGAATATTCTTTTCCGCTTCTTCAACTTCTCTCAATTCTGCTGGATTTAAGTCAACGGATTCCAACATCCTCTTTTGGGCTATCCTTCGCAATGCTGGATTATTTGGGAATTGCGAAAGAATGAATAAGAACTTCTGTATTCCTTTTACGCTTTCAGCTTCTTGTTCAGACGAGGAACGTACCACGGGTTCATATCCTGCTTCTGAAACCCAATCTGTTTTAATCACAGTCTTTGGATGTGATTTTCCGTTTTTATCTATTTTGAATAATTTGAGAACTTTTGGAGCATTTGCCTCCATGAGTTCATTCCACTTTTTAGCGTACTCATACCATGCAAGATTGTAAAACTTTGCCATAGCAAGTGTGCGTTCCGTTGCTTTTCCTACAAGTATCTGCACTTCTCCAAGTGTCTGTTGTCCTTGTTGTGATTCTCCTTTCTCAAGAGCAGTAGCACCAGTTCCTTTTTCTACTATTTGCACTAATGCTTGAATTGCCGTTAATGTGTCATCAAGTCCTGAAATCTCAACTGGTCTGATAACCTTGTTTATATCTTCTCCCGGAGGTGCGGGAAGCATAACACCAGGCCCTGGAGTATATGTCTGTGGAGTATAGCCTTGTCCTGGAAGATACCAGTGCATTTGAAAGTTCTTTAATGTGCGATTTTCAATCATCTGACTAAACCACACGTTTAAGACCTTATTCGGAGTTCTCACTAAATCAGCAACTGAGTCTGGATACACATCGTTTGTTTCTGGGTCTTCGCACCAATATACAAACGGCCAGAAGTCTACTCCGATTAAATCAACTAATTTCTCGTTAAGAAGTTCTATCTTATCTTCGGCATATACGATAACTCTACGCTCAAACTCTTTTTTCTTTGTATTCCATACTTTTGAATAGTGTTCGGTTAAGTTTACCACTAGATCACCTCCAGCGAAGAACTTAAAGTCATCATTACCAACACCCATTTGTTTAATGCGTTCTAGTTTCTTCTCTAGTTCTTCTTTGTTTTTTGACCCCTGAAGTATCCCCGCAGGTGAATCAGCCCATATCTTTAGTTCTTCTTTACCATTTTCAGTATAGCGTTCATCGGCAAGTATATCTCGCACTGGTCTAAATATGTTCTGATGGATTATAAACCGAGCTGACTCTAAATCCCACGGATTCATGAGTGGGTCTAATACCGTGTCATAAATATCTAATACGCTCGGAACTACTCCATTATCGTCTATATTGAGCTTCTTTACACTGTACCCATAAAGAAGCACATTCTTTTTATCTAATATATCAATGACTTCGAGTTTTCTATTCCTCACGTGATCGTTCCAAATCTCTTGATACATGAGTTCTTTCTGCTCATCTCCACTGAGTTCCTTCTGTTCCACTGTCGGAGTTTCGTCTATTTTTGAGAGAAGCGTCTTTACCGTCTCTTTCATGAGTGGAATATTAACCGCCTGTCTTTGAGTGAGCCTGTTTGTCTTTACCTTATTGCGATAGAGGAGATAATTATCATCCCAATCTTCATATTTCCGCTCCTTTATTTTAAGACCAGCTTTTTTCTCCGTCTGGAGATGTTGCATTTCGGGAGTAAGTTCCCAACTTTTAGTTAAAATGTTATACATAATAAAAAACGAGACATGATTTGTGTCCCGCTTTTCGTGAAGTTAGGGCTATATAGTAATTATACTTTATTTTTTATAAAAATCAATAGTCTATCAATAATCTTTTTTTCTCTTTCTAAATGGCCAATAATCAAGTTCTATACCCTGAAACGTTCCATCACCGTCAAAATGGATTAGCGTCTTTCCTCCCTTGACCCCTGTAAGCCCACCTGATACTACAAGAGCTTCGACTATCTCTTGAATCTTATTTAATTTATCCCTATCTACTTCACCTATATTTTCTGTGTTTTTAATGTTTAATTCTAATTTCATATTAAAATGCTAAGTCTCTATCCCCATAAAACGGAAGGACTGGAGATTGTGTTGCGACAAAATTGAATATTTGGTTTTGTTTTGCAAATGTAAGCATAAGCGCATCAGCAACATCGGGTGATTCTAATCCTCTTTTCTTCATATCTTCTTTCCTTTCTATTTGTAACTGCCCAGTTGAGTTGAACTTATACTTAATATTCGCCAACTCGTAGAAGTCATCGTCATTTGGAATATCGGCAGTCTTTATCCATTGCTTTATTTTATCTCCATATAATTCAGCGCGTAAGTTTGAATAATGTTCCTTATCATCTGCACTCTCCGCTACATTTACGGGTATAACCGCCCAATGTTGTTCTCTTAATCTATCTACTACTCCAGCACCTATTCCTATCACATCGACAAATATGTTCCCAGGTTGTATGTGTTCTTCTTTTGCTATTCGTAATACATTGCCAACTATCTGCATGGTATCTAATCCGTTAAATGTTTCTTTTCTTATTACTTTTTCCATTTGCCGTACAATCACTACAGTCCTATCATTTCCAAATCTTGCTACATCAACACCCATTCTCTTTTCCCACTGGGGGAGAACACTTACTTCTCTTTGAATTGCTTTTGATACATCATCGACACTGATTAAACTGTCTTCATCTTGACTTGGAAACTCTCCTAATACACGAACCTTATATACATTTGAATCTTCACCATATCTTATCTTGAACTTCTCTATATCATTTTGAGTAATAAGTCCCGGTATTACTATTCTTCCCTCTTTTACATTCGGAGTATCGTGTGCTGAAATCTGCATCTTTTTAATCCCCTGCATCCTGAATGAATCAGCAAATCTTCCCGTGGTTGCTAATGGCTGTCCTATTCTCACTATCTTCTCTGGAGTGAGCCCGTCTATTGCCTCTTCAATTTCTGGCTGAATGCCACTTGCTTCGTCAATGAGAACCATTAAATGCGGAGAGTGAAATCCCTGAAATTGATCTGGTTTATCTGTTGAAAGTCCTAATGCGAACCATTGTGGGCCTATGTTAATTGCAGTATCGAGTATTGCTTTCTTCGGATAGATTGACTTCCCGGCTACTGAACCTTTAATCTCACGCCATAATACTTCCTTAACCTGTCTAAACGTTGGAGCTGTTGTTATTACTACAGAATCAATGTACGAATTTAACCACCAATGTACTATTCTTCCTGATACATAAGACTTTCCTGAAGCATGACAACTTCTTATTGCTACTTCAGAATTATCTCTTACTGCTTCTAATATTTCTTTTTGTTTTTCCCATAGAGGATTTCCTAATACCTTTTCAACGAAAAAGACAGGATCATTCCTTATCTTCTCCTGAAATGCTACTATTTCCTCCTTTGTTAAATCCATGTTGTATAAGTTCAATAAGTGTTTGTGGGACAGTTACTTCCATTCCTACATCTTGTTTTGGTTGTCCCTCTCCCATTTTCCATTGAAACTCTGGAGAAACTTTCTTTAAGAACTCTTCCTTTTCTTCTTCAGTCATTTCAGTAAACTTCTGACGTACATAATCCTTTAGTGTATTCTTTGGTCGTCCAGATGGATTTCCACTAAATCCTTTTTTGAATGTTCCGTCAGGATTTCTCCCTGTATCTTCCCTGATGTCAGGATTTTCTGTCATATTACAATTCTTTTAGATAATTTTTTATCATGCCCTTTAATTCGTAGAGCGCATCAATTTGATGATTGATTCCTTCAAGTCCATCATGAAATTCCTCTGTTGGTTTTGAACCTTCAACTTCTAAATCAAGACCCCTAACTTGCTGTTCTAATCTGCTTATTTCTCTTTCAAGAATTACTTTATTATCATCTAATCTTTTAATCTCTCCCTCTTCCATTGTGGGTGATTCTTTTTGAATTTTAATCTGTTCGTCTATTGAGCTTAATCGTGCTTTGTTATTATCACATTCTTGCCTTATTTGTTCTCGTATTTCCCTTGTTTTATGTCTCTTAAATACTAAATCTGCGGTCATTTTCTCTACACCTCGTAGTTTTTTTACGAAATGTCTGTATTCCCAACTGGTTATAAATTTATATATATTCATGTAATTATTATA
>JAEHJW020009573.1_pt1 | contig 31323 bp, 34 predicted proteins | sample 9271431 | NCBI WGS metagenome assembly JAEHJW02 | reverse complement strand
ATGGAATTGACCCGCCAAATAAATGACTACCGGTTGACGACCGCGGAGATCCTCTACCATCTGCCCGATCATCCGGCGGTGTTGCAGACTTATATATGGCAGGACCTTGATTTGGCCCCGCGATTTCCGGCGTTACAGCGGTTTCTGGCGTTCTGGAGCCTCAATTTGGATGGGCGGTTGCATTCGGTTCGCGTCGGCGTGGCTAAGCTGATCACGCCAGGGGGCTGGGGGCATGCGGAGATTTTGACGCTTCAGTGAATTCACGCACGGGCGTCCACCAGGGCCAAAAAAATATTTCTAACTTTTCGTTTTTTATGCTTTCGCACCTGCCCCAGTTTGGTGTAGAGATTTCCTCATGCTGGAGTTGTGTGCGTCGTTGTGATGGAGCCGCGCACCGACTTCCTCGCCTTTGCCTGCGCTGTGCTTGGCGCGCGGGCCGAGGCTCCCGCTCGCCATCATCGGCTGCTGATTGATCATTTACAGAATGTTACCGATGGGGCGACGGATCGGTTGATGGTGTTGATGCCGCCGGGGGCGGCGAAGTCAACCTACGGGTCAGTGTTGTTCCCGGCCTACTGGTTTACGGCGCACCCGGCCAGCGATGTTATCATGGCGTGTCATACCGCGTCGCTCGCGGAGCATTTTGGCCGCGCGACGCGTAAGGTGATTATCGAGCACGGCCCGACATTCGGGTTGACACTCAGCGGTGATGGCCGGGCCGCGGGGCGGTTCGCGCTGCAAGGCGGGGGCGCTTATTTTGCGGCTGGCGTGCGCGGGCCGATTACCGGGCGGCGCGCGGATTTGGTGATTATTGATGACCCGATCAAATCATGGGCCGAAGCCGATAGCAGGGCGGCGCGTGATACGCTGGATCAATGGTATCGCGCTGAGTTGATGTCGCGGTTGAAGCCGCATGGGCGGATCGTGCTGATCCTGACACGTTGGCATGCTGATGATTTGGCGGGCCGATTAATGGCGGGCTCTGAGCCATGGACCGTGCTGCGCTTGCCTGCTTTGGCTGAAGCCGGTGACGTGTTGGGGCGCGCGGAAGGCGAAGCGCTCTGGCCGGAATGGGAAAACCGCGATGCACTGATACGGCGCCGCGCTGCGGTTGGCGAGCGTGCTTTTGCGGCCCTGTATCAGCAGGCTCCGCATCGGTCATCGCAAAAGCTGTTTTCGGTTGATCATGCCGTCATGATCGATGTTGCGCCCCCTATTGTGGCCCAGATCCGCGGGTGGGACCTTGCGGCGACAGCGGCTCATGGGCGGAGCGACCCGGATTGGACGGCGGGCGTTAAAGTCGGAATGACTGCAACCGGCGAATTTGTGGTTCTGGATGTGGTCCGGGTGCGGGCGGGCCCGGCTGATGTGGAGCAGGTTCTGCTACGCACCGCACGGCAGGATGGCGTTGCCACGCAGATATCATTGCCGCAGGACCCGGGGCAAGCGGGTGTTTGGCAAGCGCAAGCGCTGACCCGTGCTTTGGCAGGGTATAACGTTATCGCGAGTCCCGAGACGGGTGCCAAATCCACCCGCGCTCAGCCGGCGGCGGCGGCCATGCAGTCTGGACGCATCAGAATTATGCGCGCGGCTTGGACGGATCAATTCCTGGCTGAACTGCGCGAGTTTCCAGACAGCGACAAGGATGATCAAGTCGATGCGCTCGCCCGGGCCTTAGCGGGTGTGAGTGCGGTTCCGACGCCGACGCGGCGGGTTCATTTGCAGATGATGGGGAGATAGACGGTGTTCGATGCGATCAGCCAGTTGATCGGCGCCGATCAGGCGTTGCCGCACCGTGCCCAGCGTTTGGCGATGTATCAGCGGGTGTTGGACGGCACGCTCTATGATGATTTGCCCTACGCGTTTCAGGACGAGCGTAATGGCGCTGGCGACTATATCCCGCTGCGTCAACGCCGACCGTCGGTGCGTTACGGTTTGTGCCGGATGGTGGTGGAAGATTCGGTGGCGCTGTTGTTCAGTGCCGGGCATTTCCCTTCCATTGATTGCCCAGAACCGGCCGTGGCCAAAGCCTTGGGCGATGTGATCCGCGAGAACCAACTCAATGCGCTGATGATTGATGCTGCCCTGGCGGGATCGGTCGGCTCGGTCGCGCTTTGGATGCGGGTGTTGCGCGGCAAATTACATTTCTCGGTCATACGAACACTGTATTTAACCCCGATCTGGCGCGCCGAAGCCCCCGACAGCTTGGAGGCGGTGACTGAGCGTTATCGCGTGCGCGGGGCGGAGTTGATTGAACGCGGCTATCGCGATATCGATCCCACCCTCAGCTATTGGTTTCAACGACGCTGGACCGCAACCGATGAGCTTTGGTTTGACCCATTGCCGGTTGATGCCGATGCTGCCTGGCAACTCGATGAAGCCCGCAGTGTGCGTCATGATCTTGGGTTCGTGCCTATTGTTTGGGTGCGAAATTTGCCAGGCGGTGATGACATTGACGGCGCCTGTACGTTTCGTCCGGCTATCGAAACATCAATTGAGATTGATTATCAGCTATCGCAGGTTGGTCGGGGGTTGAAATATGCCTCAGATCCAACCTTGCTCATCAAGGAGCCTGCGAGCACTGATCGCGAGATGATCAAAGGTGCGGGAAATGCATTGGTTGTTTCTGAAAATGGTGATGCGAAATTGCTTGAAATTGGCGGCACCGCGTCTGCTGCGGTGATCGATTATGTGCGCACCTTGCGCGAGTTTGCGCTGGAGAGTGTGCATGGAAATCGTGCCAATGCTGACCGGCTGGCGGTGGCCCCCTCGGGGCGAGCGTTGGAGCTGATGAACCAGGGATTGATTTGGCTCGCTGATAATTTACGAATTTCCTATGGCGAAGGTGGTTTGCTCAAATTGCTCCGGATGGTGTTAGCTGCGCGACAAAAGTTCGACATCATTGTCGGCGGCACCGTCATGCCGCTTTTTGACGTCAATATGCCGATCACGCTGCGCTGGCCGCGTTGGTATCCGGCTTCTGCCGATGACCGACTGAAAGAGGCGCAAGCAATTGCAACGCTCGCTAACGCCGGTCAGATTTCCCGGGAAACGGCGGTGAAGACACTCGGACAGCAAATGGCGATCACCGATGTTGAAGCAGAGTTATCCCGGATTAGACAGGAGCAGATAGACGATGACTGACGCGCCTTTGGATGATGCGGTTCCCGACATTGACAATCCTCATGATTGGCGTGCCCGCGCTGAGGCTGCTGAAGCTGCGTTGGCGCGGGAGCAGCATAGAGCGGCTGAATTGGCGAAACATGCGGAGTTGAAGATCGCTGCGATACGCGCCGGCATGATCGACCTTGATGGGTTGAAGCTTCTTGATTTTGAAAAGGCTGAGCTTGCAGAGGATGGCTCCGTTCCCAATGCCACAGCGATGATCGCCGATTTGCGCAAATCCAAAGCCTGGTTATTTGGTGCGTCATCCTCATCGTCGGTGGCAGCAGCGCCGCGCGCGCAGTCGCCGCGCGCCCGCCATGCGCGCGAGATGAGTGAGGCTGAGTGGCGGGCCGCACGGGCTTCGCTCATCCGTTAACGCCCGCATTGCGCATCTCAACTGCGCGATTTCGCAAAATTTACCCGTTTCGACCGCGCAGGGGACTGCGTGGGCGATGTTGCACGTTCAAATGTTAGAAGAAGGACTTGATCATGGGCATTGATAATTTTCCCCCCTCGTTGCAGCCGATCATTCAGCAAGGGTTTCTCGAGCGTGAATTCGAACAGGCTTTGCACTCCAAGCTCGGCTACCGGATGGTTGCTGACCGCGAGACATTTGCCGTTGGTATCGGTGAAACACTTACAAAGACTCGGGCTGGTTTAAAGCCTTCGGTGACGACGCCGATTGCCGGTGCGACAAATACCAATTTGGATAATGGCTTGATCCCGCAGGGTTGGGGCGTTGAACAATATACCGTTACGCTGAATTTTTATGCGGCAACGCAAGATTTGAACATGGTCACCAGCCGGGTTGGTATTGCCAGTCAGTTTTTGCAGAATGCCGCGACCAATGGTGAACAGGCGGCGCGTAGCCTTGATGAACTCGCCCGAAATGCGCTCTTTGCACCTTATTTTGGCGGCAATACGCGGGTTACCAGCACACTAACCGCCAATGGGCCTGTTATTGCTGTTGATGATATTCGTGGTTTTACAACGATTTTTGTGAATGGCGTGCAGACGGCGGTCTCGGCTTCAGCGCCGTTATCTGTCATGGTGGGGAGTGACGAATATAGCCTGATTGGGGTAACCCCCGATATGAGCAATGCCTCGTTTGCGCCGGGTGGTATTTCCGGACAATTGACATTTGCAACGTCGGTTACGGTTGCGGACGGAACAGCCGGCAACCCAGTGATTGCGACGACCGCTAGCGCGATCAAGCGTCCTTCAGGGCGGCTGACAACGGGGCAGTTGCAGGCGACTGATATGCTGACAATGTCGGCATTGCTTGATGCGGTGGCAGCGCTGCGGCTGAATGCGGTGCCGGACATTGACGGCGTTTATAATTGTTACCTTGATCCGGTGTCGGCCCGTCAACTTTTTGCTGACCCTGATTTCCGGCAATTATTTCAAGGTGCGACCTCGGCCAATTCGGTGTTTCGCCAGGGTATGATTAATGATTTCCTTGGTTTGCGGTTTATTACGACAACCGAGGCTTATGTGCAGCCCCACCCGACCTTGGGTGGATTGCTTGTGCGCCGCCCCATTGTGTGTGGCAAAGGGGCTCTGATTGAAGCAGATTTCGCAGGAATCGGGGCTGATGATGTGGCACCCAAGGGTGCGTTGGTGCATGTTGTTGACAATGTCGCGATGGTGACCCGCGAACCAATTGATCGGCTCCAACAAATAATTGCACAATCATGGTATTGGATTGGCGGATTTTGTGCGCCGTCTGACACCACCACCACGCCTGCGCAAGTTCCCACCGCAACCAATGCCAATTTCAAACGGGCCGTCATGATCGAGCATATTGGTTAAGGGAGGCGTTTATGTCGACAGGGGCAAGCTTACCATTCCGACCAGCGGGGACGGTGGTGGTTGCGGCAGGTGCGACGGCCACGAGCGTGACTTTGCCGCCAGGTGGATCGAGCATTTTGGTGTTCAATAGCTCGGCCTCAGTGGCGTTCGTGCGATTTGGGATGATTGGCGAAACAACGGCGCAGTTGAGTGACACGCCGGTTCCACCGGGCGCTCGGATGCTGATGGATGCTGGCCGTTTGGTGACGGCGGTGAGTGTTGTGTTGGCCTCGGGCGCGGGAAGTGTGTTTTTTACCCGCGGTGACGGATCGGTCTATTGAGATGTCGAGCACGGTCACGACGGCACCGGGGGTTCTAAGTGATGCTCAAAAGGTCGATGTGCGGCGCTTTTGCGGCTATCCCGCTTACGGGGCGGGGGCTGCGGGGTTCGAGTCTTGGCGATTTTTTCAAGCCTACGGGACGCTGGAATATCGGATGAATAATCTTGCACCGACAGAGATTGTTGTGTTGGTGCAATATTTGACAACGCTCAATGCGCTGGAGGCGGTGATCCCCGAGGCGTCTGGGAATCTTGATACGGATGCCGCGGCGAGTTGGCAGCATAATAAACGAGAAATCGCTGATCGGGCATCATTATTCGATCAATGGCGGCGCAGGCTTTGTGGGTTCCTGGGGCTGCCGCCGGGGCCGGCGCTGGAATCGTCTGGCATTTCTTTGATTGTATGAGGGAACAATGGACGGTTTGCGGCTGGCTGATCGCATCGCTTATGGCGGCGGCATGGCGGCCCGCAAGGCCGGTGTCATTTGTGATAGCTATAGGGCCATTGACGGCACTTGTCCGTTAGTGCCCGCTCGGCGGATGATCCGGCTTGGGGTGCTATCGGTGCCGGTTGGGGGTGGCGTTCGTGGGCCAGCGGGGTTTGGCGTGCCATTCCGTCAGCTTGTGCTGGATCAAGCCTATGTGCAGGCTGGGGATTATTTGGTTGGACCCAACGGAACATCGTTGGTTGCAACCAACGAAGCGCCGGCACCGGTGTTGGGCGTGCAGTGTAACGAGGTGATTACGCTGTGGCGCACAGCGCAACCCGCCGCGCCGGGGCTTAATCCATATGGCGCGGTATTGTTCAGCGATGCCCGCGTGGTTTTGGCTGGGTTTCCTGCGGCATTGATGCCGGGTGGGGTAAGTGATCGCACACGGTTAGGGTTGCCTGATGATACCAAACTGCCTGGCTATGTCGGTGTTGTCGCCGCGATTGACGGCGCTGGGCCGCTGGTCGCGGACATCGTGCGCGATGGCCGAGGGCGCCAATTTGTAGTGGACGCGGCAGCGCGATTTGGTGGTGTTTGGCGATTGGCTTTGACCGAGAGTGTTGCGTGATGGCGGACCAATCAGACGTTGAGAACGCTTTGTTGTCCCTCGTGGCGAATGCACTTTATCCGGCGGGCAGCGAGGCTGCATCGTCCGTGCATGGACCGGGCGGACCGATTGTCTGGCGGGTTTATCGCGGTTGGCCGCCCAGTGCGGTTCTGGATGCTGACCTCGCACGCGGCATTGCGCACGCGACCGTGGTGCCTGATCCTGCGCCGATCCGCAATACTACTCGGTTTCCACGCCTTTGGCAGGCCGTAGCGCCAGTCGCCGTGTCCCTATTGGTCTCGGTGGCAGCAGAGACGGCGATATTTTCGGGATATTGCGCAGCGGGGCAATTGGCAGGCATTGCGGTTGATGGCGTGATTTTTCCCTATGCGGTGCAACCAACCGATACGGCGGCAACGGTCGCCAGCAATTTAGCGGCTTTGTTGCGGGCGGCGGGTTGGATCGTGAATTATCAGGGGTCGAGTTTGAGTGTTCCTGCCGCGCGGCTGTTTACGGCACGGGTTGTCAATGGCGCCGGTGCTTTACAAGAAATCAAGCGCCAAAGTCAGCAATTTCAGATTTCACTTTGGTGCCCAGACCCATTGACGCGGGATGTTGCGGCGGGGTTGGTTGATTGTGCGTTGGCCAGTCCGCAATTTGTAGCGCTTGCTGATGGATCGGTTGCGCATTTGGTATTTGCCGGGGGGGCTACCCGTGATCAAGGCGCTAACCAATCGTTATATCGACGTGATTTTATCTATACTGCCGAGTACCCGACGACGCTCTCGGAGATTGAACCTGCCATGTTGTTCGGTGTGGGTGGTATTACCGCCAATAGTGAATTTGTTGCCGGTTTGGCCGGCTGAAGGGGATATGATGACGATTAAGCTGGTTGTGGTGAAGCCATTCCTGAGCTTCAAGCGGGGGGACGCGATTACCGACCCAGGCGAGATTACCCGGCTATTGGCCGCCGGGCATGCGGCTTCGGTTGTACGCGTTTTGGCGGAGGTTTGATCCATGCCGATTACCACGCTTGGTGCGTTAAACACAACGGCGCTGATTGTGCCGGATTTATATGTTCAGATTGTTCCGCCGCAGACATTGCTGCTCAATGGTGTGCCCACCGATGTTGCAGGCATTGTGGGCAGTGCGAGCTGGGGGCCGGTGAATGAGCCGATGGTGATCGGCTCGATGGCTGATTATGCGCTCGGATTCGGTCCGGTGATGGCGCGGCCTTTCGATATGGGCACTGCGGTTGCCATTGCTGTGCAGCAGGGGGCTGGGAATTTTCGGTGTGTTCGCGTGACCGATGGCACGGACACGGCGGCGGCTGTTACGTTGTTCGGTGCCATTGAGTTTACCGCAATCTATACCGGCAGTCTGGGCAATATGTTGTCGGTGGCTTTATCGCCCGGCTCTGCTGTTAATAGTTGGCGATTGACGATTTCGATGCCGGGGCGGCCCCCCGAAGTGTTCGATAATCTCCTGGGAACCGGCAACGCGTTGTGGCAGGCCGTGGCGAATGCCGTCAATCAGGGCACCGGGCCGTTGCGTGGTGCATCGCAATTGGTGGTGGCGACGGCAGGAACATCGAGCATCGCGCCGAGCGCCGGGGTTTATCCGTTTTCAGCCGGCATCGCAGGCAGTGACGGCGTTGCGACGTTGAGTGCGAACTACTTGGTTGGGCAGGACACTGTCCCCCGGACGGGTATGTTTGCGCTGCGCAGTCAGGGTTGTACCTTGGCGATGCTCGCTGACATGACCGATTCAACGCAGTGGAGCGTGCTGGTTGCCTTCGGCGTTGAGGAAGGCTGCTATATGATCCTGGCTGGTCCCGCCGGAGACACCATTACCAATGCTGTGGCCACCAAGCAGGCAGCGGGCATCGACACCTATGCGGCCAAGATGATGTTTGGCGATTGGATTTGGTGGTATGATCAGGCTAATCAGCTGACCCGATTAGTATCGCCGCAGGCCTTTGTGCTGGGGCGGCTGGCTAATTTGTCGCCTGAGCAGTCATCGCTCAATAAGCCACTTTATGGGGTGGTGGGAAGTCAAAAATCGGGCCAGAGCCCATCGGGCATCAGCAATAGTTATGCAACGGCGGATCTGGCGGCTTTGCTATCCGCTGGGATTGACGTGATCGCCAATCCGCAACCGGGTGGTAATTTCTGGGGCGTGCGAGGCGGGCATAATAGTTCGTCGAATGTAGCGATTAACGGCGACAATTATACACGACTGACCAACTATATCGCGGCGACGCTGTCCGCTGGGATGGGCGCTTATGTTGGTCAGGTGATCAACGCGACATTATTTCAACAAGTACGCGGGACTTTGCTTGCGTTCTTGAATGCGATGCTCTCACAGGGACTTTTGGGCAGCACGAATGGGTCGTTGCCATTCGCTGTTGTTTGTGACCTGTCAAATAACCCGGCATCACGCACAGCTCTTGGTTATCTGCAAGCTGACGTGCAAGTTTTATACCAGGCGATTAATGAGAAATTCATTGTCAATGTGCAAGGTGGCCAGACGGTGCAGGTCAGTCAACAAACGCTGCCGCAAGGCACGGTATAAGGAGAGTTTGGCATGCCATATAATAGTTTTTCAGTTGGCAACGACTGTCAACTCGTGGTGATGGGGCCGTTTGGGCGGGTTGATTTAGCGTATGTCACGGGGTTTGAGGTCAATCAGGTCACACAGAGTGTGCGGGTTGATCGGCTGGATGGCATTCAGCTTGGTGCCGAGTTGCCGCGCGGCTGGCAAGGTGGATTTAGCCTCGACCGTGGGAGTTCGGCGGCTGATGATTTTATTGCTCAAATTGAGCAAGCCTATTTTGCCGGACAGGCTATTGCACCGGGCACGCTTTATCAATACGTAACAGAAACGGATGGATCGCTTTCGACCTATCAGTTTGATGGCGTGGTGTTCAAACTGAGTTCGGCAGGGGTTTATCGCGGCGATATGCCGGTTGCGCAGAAATTGGAGTTTTTCGCATCGACTAGGAAACGGCTATGACAGAGCGGATTATTGCCGATGCGATGGGCCGAATTTTGAAAGTCCGTGCGATTACGATGCTGGATCGGTTGCGATTATTCAAAGCGCTCGGCCCGGAATTATCGATGAATGATGCTTATTTAGGGGTTGCGAGTTTAGCCGCAGCCGTCACGGCGATCGATGATGTGCCGTTGCTGTTTCCAACAAGCGAGGCGGCTGTTGAACATGCTGTTGAGCGGATTGGCGAGGCGGGGTTGGATGCCGTGGCAGCACTGTTCAGCAGTGAGGACGAAGCGGCTGCACGGGTCGCGGCGGGAAACTAAGTCGGCACCCAGCGCTGATCGACTGTTTATATCTGGTCGGGCGCGGGGTGCCATTTGAGGTGGCGTTCGACTTGGATGATGTTGTTCGCACGGCGTTTGTGGTGTGTTTTGGCACCCTCGATGGGTTGCATTTCGATTGGCGCCGAATGATGTGGGAGCCCGAACCTTGAACTATCGTGATCGGCGCGGATCATGGGCAGCCAAGTGGGGGCGCCAAGGCTCGCGTTATCATCGGGCCATACGACCTCGCTTCACCGGCGTTGCGCCGGTGCGCAGCGGGCTGCGGAGGAGCGAAAGCGCCGAGCGGGTCGATCATTTCGTGCCGCTGCCTTATCGGTCGTTGAGCGTAGCGCATCGCTGGCCAACGCGGTCCATTGCTCGGTTGGGTCGCGCAGGACGTGCAACGCACGATGCACCGGTTGGCGTGGGATCCGGTGGGCAGTGGGAAAGTCCTCGTCGATCATCCGACCCACGTTTGCTGAGTCGATCATCCGGTGGATATCGATCAACTGATTTGCGTCGAGCATGGCCGTCTCGGGCGGCGGCGCCTCAGCGACATCGTGCGCAATTATCAAGGAGTGCGTTGGCTCAACGGCCGACATGGCGGCAGGCCGGGCAGATTTCGGCCTATGCGGCCCATGCGGGCATAGCGGTGCGCACCCCGGCTGGGGGCGAGCGTCGTCCGGTGGCGCCGATGCGTGGTCGTGACGCTGCGGTGGTGCGAGAGACGATTTTTTCATCGGGATCAACGACCTCCCATCATTTGGTTGCACTTGCCGCCGAGCAAGCCCGCTCCCTGTCGCGGGTTTGGGAGTTGGATGATCCGCAGGGCATGGCAGCGGAGTGGCAGCAGCATGATCCGCCCGCGAGATCGACCGATCAAGGTTTCAAAGCTGGTAGCGCTGTCGGCTGGTCACGATCGGGGCATGAGATGATGCGTTGGTTTGGGCAAACATTCGGAGACGAGGCGCGGCGACCGCCATCGGGCCCGACGCGATCGGATACAATGCTGTCGCCCATCTTTCCAGGGCGCAAACCAGGTTTCTGATCGACGCTAAAGTGAGGAGCGACAATGACCGCACAGCAAAGCGTACTGCTTGGCCCTGTCACGTTACGGGGCTTTGAGGTTCCCGAACAAATCGTGTTTGGTGGCGGACAGCGGATCGCCGTTCATGAGCTGATCGGCGGGGGACGGGTTATCGACACTCTTGGTGCGGCTGCCGAAGCGATTATGTTTGGGGGCATTTTTTCCGGGCCTGATGCGACGCTTCGGATACAGAGCTTGGATGCAGCGCGGGCGGCGGGGCTGACACTGCCGTTGAGTTGGGGGGATTTTTCCTATTCGGTGATTATTACGGAGTTATCGGCTTCCTATCAGAAATCATGGTGGGTTCCGTATCGTTTACGTCTTGCCGTGGTTGAAGATCCTGTTTCAGTCATTGCCTCAATAGCCGTTCAAGCAGGGCTTGATATTGTGAGTGCTGGCGGCTTTGCGCAAGCCGCTGGGGTGTCGTTGGCTAGCGCGAATATCAGCTCGCCTGCGAGTTTGACGGCGCCGCTTGAGGGATTGTCAGGTGCCATTGGGTTTGCGAGCAATCAGGTGAGCAGTGCGGCCACGACCTTGGCGGGGACCATGCTTGCGCCGGCAGGGATAGCCGCATTGTCTGAAGCCGCAGGCGCCTGCGCGGTGCAGGCCAATGCGCTGGCAGCGCAGGCGTATTTGCGGAGAGCCGCCGCCAACATTGCGGGCGCTGGCGCATGAGTGGATCAACGATCACAGCCAGTGGTGGCAATTTATTCGCTTTGGCAGCGCAATATTTGGGCGATGCGACTCAGTGGATTCGTTTGGCACAAATCAACGGTCTTGCCGATCCGTTTTTAGTCGGTCAGGTCAATTTGGTCTTACCACCAGTCGATCCGAATGCTGGTGGTGGCGTTCCCAATGTCTGAGCCTGTGACCGCACAAAGCATAGGTTTAACGGTCGCCATCAACGAGATGCCGGTTCCTGGAGCGATTTCGTTCGAAGTTTCGAACGAATCACCGTTCAGCGCAGCCCGATTTCGCCTACTCATGGCATTGAATGCGCCGGGTGTCGGAATTGAGTTTTACGCCGGATTAGCGGCGGCGACGATTACTGTAACCATGAGCATCGCCGCTGGGATGCTTGAGCGCAATTCGGTGTTTCAGGGTCAAATTGATGCTGTGATGTTGGACATTGGCTCGGGACTGACCATGTTGACGGGGCGGGATTTCGCCGCTCGCTTGATTGATGCCGAGATTAATGAAAGTTTTTCAAATCAGACATCCAGCGCTATTGCCAGCCAATTTGCGCAAGCTGCCGGGCTTTCGGCGCAGATTACACCGACGACGCAGCCTGTGGGACAGTATTACGAGCTGGCGCATAACGGTTCGGCGTTGGGTTTGCATTCACGCCACCCGACCCGATGGGATTTGCTGGTTGACCTTGCCGAGATTGAGGGATTTTTGGTCGGTGTTCAAGGCTCGACGCTGATATTTGGGCCGACCCCTGTGGTTGCACCGATGGTTCTCTCCTATGGGCAAGATTTAGTCGGGCTGACGGTGGATCGGGCACTAGGGCTGTTATCGCCCTCGGTGACAATTCGAAGCTGGAATCCACGTTTGCAGGGCGCGTTTAGTGCGACATCGGGTGGTGCAGGCGGTGTTGGCGTCACGCTGGTCAAACCAAATTTGACCCATGCTCAAGTGACAGCACGAGCGCAATTCGAACAAGCGCGCTTGGCGGCGCAGAGTGTGTTGTTGCGGGCCGAAATGCCCGGCGAATTCACGCTTGCGCCGTCTTCGTTCGTTCAAGTGCAGGGCACGGGCAGTTCAGTCGATGGCTTGTATCAGCTCCGCAGCATTGAACGGCGCATTCATGCGGTCGATGGATTTATTCAGCGTATTGAAGCGACGCAGGTTGTCTGATGGATGTTTTCTGGAACGCTGTGAAGGCCCGTGCCTCCGCACTCGATGGATTGGGTGGCCAAGCACGATTTGGTCTTGTTTCGAGTTTTGATCCGCAAGCTTTTGCCGCCCGTGTGCTGGTTCAACCTGAAAATATTCTAACGGGGTGGCTGCCGGTATTGGCGCCGTGGGTCGGTGCTGGCTGGGGGTTGGCCGCGCCATTATCGCCGGGTGATCAAGTCTTGATGCTTTGCCAAGAGGGTGATTCGCAGCAAGGTGTGATTGTCGGCGCGGTGTGGTCCGCTGCAACGCAGACGCCCGGGGCGCCCGTGGGCGAATGCTGGCTCGTTCATGCCAGCGGATCATTTGTGAAATTGCAAAATGACGGGACGATCGCCTTGAAAGCGCCGACGGTTTCGATCGAGGGTAACTTACTCGTTAGTGGTGAAATTTCAGATTTAGCCAGCCAGCATGGTTCATTAGATCGGCTTCGTCAGGCTTATGACGGACATGTCCATGCTGATCCACAAGGCGGATCGACGGGTCCGGTATCGGAGAGCGTGTGATGGCTGATTTGGCGTTGACCTATGGTGGCGATTTAGCGTTTGGTGTTGGGGGTGACTTAGCGCTTGCCTCGGGCACGGCCTTGACGGAGCAGCGTGTGCTGCGGCGGTTACTGACCAATCCTGGCGACTATATTTGGCAATTGACGTATGGCGGCGGATTGGGCGCTTTTGTAGGTGTGGCGGGGATGGCCAATCGTATAGCCGCAAACACGCGAGCGCAATTGCAGCTTGAAGCCCGCGTTGCACAATCACCAGCGCCGGTTATCAAATCGACTGACAATCCAACCAGCGGGGTTTCATTGTCGATTCTGTATACCGATGAAGCGAGCGGAGCGAGCCGCGTTCTGAGTTTGCCTGTTTGATGGCGTGACCGAATGGAGTTTTTATGCAGCTTTCCTTGCAAAGTTTCTCCGCCATGGTGGGGACGATGGCCGCGTCAATCCAAGGTGCCGTTAGTCAATTCATTGATCTTTCGGTTGGATCCGTGTTGCGAGCGTTGCTAGAGGCGAATGCGGCCATTGCCTCTTGGATGCAATGGCTCATTGTGCAGGTGCTACAGGCGACGAGGCTGGCGACCAGCGTTGGTGCCGATTGCGACAGTTTTGGAGCTGATTTCGGCTTTACGCGGTTGCCCGCAGCACCTGCCAGTGGCATCGTGACATTCGCCCGATTTGCGCCTGTTCTTAATGCATTTGTCCCCGTGGGAACCATCGTTATTACAGTTGACGGATCACAAAGTTTCGCCGTGGCCGCAGCGCCGACCAATCCAGCTTTCAATGCAATATTAAATGGCTATACGTTAGCGGTACCGGTTGCCAGCATTGATCTTCCGGTGACCGCCTTGGAACCCGGATCGGCTGGGAATATCGTGGCGCAGAGTATTGGGTTGATCGGCACGGCGGTTCCCGGGATCGACACAGCGACTAATAATACCGCCTTTTCGGGCGGTGTTGATGCAGAGAGCGACGCCGCATTTCGAGCGCGGTTCGGAAATTATTTGGCGAGCCTCTCCCGTGCCACGTTGGGCGCGGTTCAAGAGACGATTGCCGGGGTGCAGCAAGGTCTATCCGCCACGGTTGCGGAGAATGTTGATCCGACCGGTGCGAGCAGTGTCGGCGAATTTGTGGTGACTGTTGATGATGGTAGCGGTGCGCCGCCGACGAGCCTATTGAGCACAGTGCAATTAGCGGTGGATGCGGTGCGACCGGTGGGGACGCGCTTTTCAGTGCAACCGCCACAGGTGACGCATGCCTCCGTGACGATGAGTTTAACCCTTGCAGCAAATGCTGTTCAGCAGAATGTAGTTGGGGCGGTGCAGGCGGCGATTGGCGGGTATATTGATAGTCTGCCCGTGGGCGCTGCGCTCGCCTACACGCGGCTGGCTCAAATTGCGTATGATGCGTCATCCCAAGTGGTCAACGTCACCGGGGTGCAATTGAATGGTGGCAATAGTGATCTGATACCCGGATCATTTGGCGCCGTGCGTGCTGCCAACTTGAGCATCAGCGCATTATGAGCGGGTTTCAGCCAGTGGGACCATCTGGGCCGCCTGTGCCGTTGAGTGCGGGTTGGATCAGTGCGCGATTGCAGGCCTTGCTGCCGACGGGGTGGTTTAATGATGATACGCCGGTGCTGGACGCACTCACGCTCGGTATGGGTGCGCTATGGGCCGCGCTGATCGAATTAATCGATACGGTTCGCGCGCAAACCCGGATCGCAACGGCCTCCGGGGTTTTTTTGGATTTGGCGGCGTTAGATTACTGCGGCACGGCTGTGAGCCGACGGGCTGGCGAGAGTGATCCGGCGTTTAGTGCGCGACTACGGGCAACGGTGTTAGCGCCGCGCGCGACGCGGGCGGCTCTAGCACAGGCGATTGAGCGCGTGACCGGACGATCGCCGCAGATTTTCGAACCATTTAATCCCACTGATTGCGGCGGTTATTCGACGAACACGCTGGGCTATGGGGTGTGTGGCGGCTATGGCTCATTAGCGCTGCCCTACCAGCTCTTTGTGACAGCCTATCGTCCGGACGCGGTGCCGGCCAGCCATGCCGGTGGCTATAACCAGGGCCCCGGTGGCTATAATGCAGGGCCGATGGCCTGGGTTGATCCTCGCGATAATCCTGGGCTCCTGACGGATAGTGAAATTTATGCAGCAATCGCCGATGCGCTTCCGGTCAATGCGGTAGCGTGGACGCGCCTTGAAGACTGAACCAAAGAGGGGCATCAATTTATGGATCGGATGATTGTCTATCCCGGGGCTATCCCGCTGGATACGGATATTTTGCAGCTTAATCGTAACGTCATGGTTGGGATCGCTGCGCTGAGTGAGGCCGTTCTCGGATCTTCAACGATTGTTGATGGCCTCGCCTGCTCACCAACCGTCCCAGCGTCTCTGACGGTGACGATTGGGCCTGGTTCGATCACGGCGGTGGCGCCGGTTGATGTGACGGCGTATGGAAGCCTTGCAGCAGATATTGCAGAACAGATCGTTAAAACCGGGATCAATCTTGATCCGCTCAGCTTTACTTTATCAGCGCCGGTTAGCTCCGGACAGTCGATCAGTTATCTGATTGAAGCGGCATTTTCTGAAGCTGATTCTGACCCGGTGGTGCTACCTTATGTGAATGCGGCCAACCCGGCCTTGCCCTACACCGGACCGAATAACTCAGGCGGTGCGCAAAATACGCAGCGGCTCCAGCGGGTGCAGCTTCAATTGAAGCCAGGGGCTGCAGCGCCGGCTGGCACACAGACCGCGCCACCCGTTGATAATGGCTGGGTCGGTTTGTATGTCATTACGGTTAACTACGGTCAGACCGCAATCATTTCATCAGACATCACCACGCTGCCCCAAGCACCCTTTCTGCCTTTCAAATTACCGGCTTTGCGGCCCGGTTTTGCGCAGATGAGTGTGTTTGAAAGCTCTGGTGCTTTCATTGTTCCGAATGGCGTTAACAGCGTGAAAGTGACTGTGATTGGCGGTGGCGGGGGTGGTGGATATCACGCGACATTGCCGGGTGCGGGTGGCGGGGCGGGTGGTGTGGCCGTCAGTATTATCGGCGGTCTTGCAGCGGGGCAAAGCATTCCGGTGACTGTGGGGCTTGGCGGTGTGCCCAGCGTATCGCCGGGCACGGGTGGTGCGGGCGGCACGTCCGGGTTTGGGTCATTTATCTCCGCCAGTGGAGGCGCTGGCGGCGAGGGTGGCACGGCCTCATTGTTTGCGACCGCTGGGGGGCCGGGCGGCATTGGCCTTGGGGGTCAGATCAATCAAGCCGGTGCAATGGGCTCAGACGGCATCGCGGTGGCGAGCCGTGGTGGTGATGGTGGCGGGGCGGGGCATGGTCGTGGTGCCAGTGGTCCGTTGGCTGGGTTTGCAGCGAGCGGATTTGGCGGCGGCGGTGGTGGTGGCGGTGCGTCCCCTGGCGCCAATCCGGCTGGCAGCCCAGGGGGCGCGGGTGCGCCGGGACTGGTGATTGTTGAATACTGAGCCGATTGCGCTGGACCGACACAGATCGATCATTCAGAGAGGACATTCATGAGCGGGATATTGGCGGCGGCAACGCGAGTCTGGCAGGTATCATCGGCCCGGCTGATCGAGATTGAGGGCTTTATTCCAACGCCGCGCGGGTTGCTTTTATTGCCGCCGCAACCTCTGATGTGGCCGGAGAAAGATCCGGGCGATACTCTCGACTACGCTTTTGAAATTGCACCGGCGTTGACGGGAAATCCGGGCGATTCGATTGCGTCTCTTGGTGTTTCGATCAACCCGAGCAATCCGGGTGATTTGGCGTTGGTTTCAGCGTCAGCAGATGGAACCAGGGCTGTTCTCTGGCTTACAGCGGGACAGCCCAATACGACCTATACCGTTACGATCAATATCGCAACGGCCTGTGGCCGGGTTTTGGCGCGCAGCATTGCGTTGCCCGTGATTCCCTTGGCTTCGGTGCCCGCGCCGTTGAACGCGCTCACGACACCCAACGGGGCGCCGATTACGGCCCCTTCGGGCCTTCCACTAACGACGTCCTGAGAGGTTGGCATGCCGACAATTGGACAATTATCGCCGGCAAGTTCAGTATCGGATAGTGATGAGCTGCCAATTTATCAAAATGGCCAAACGCTAGCGGCTACCCGCGCGCAAATTCTGGCGGGCATTCAGACGGCGTTGACCTTGCCTGCGGGAACGGTATTGGGCGGCATCGGCCCGGGTGTTACTGCGCCGGTGCCGATTACCATCGGGTCCAATTTAACGCTGGCGGGCACCACGTTATCGGCCAACGCGACCCCATTCGAGATTGCGGCTTTGCCACTGGGATCAACACCCACGCCCACGGATATTGTTGGCGCGGCCCAATCGGGAGGCAATGTTGGGATTCCCTATAGCGCGTTGATGCAAGCTGTTGGTTCGGTGACTGGCGTTCCCGCCGGTGGCATGCTCGCAACAGCGTCCGGCGCTTCGACGGCGCGAAGCGTGGCGGCTCTCGCCGCGAACGCCGTTTCGATCGAGGATTTCGGTGCGCTCGGCGATGGTATAACGAACGACGCGGCGGCCCTGATTGCCGCTTTGGCGACGGGTAACCCCGTCCGGTTTGGACCAAAAACCTATCGCATTGACGGGGAGTGCGATCTAAACGGTGCGAACGCGACACTCATCGGCGTGGCGGGTGCGACCATCGTGTCGCGCGGCATGCAGGATATTGTCGGGTCATCAGCGACGCCGGCCTGGATCAGCGTCTCTGCCACTCGGTTCTGGGCTGATGGCATTATTTTCGATGCCAACCAGACAATCACAACCGATAGTTTTGCCGTGGCTGTGCAGTCAACATGCGTCGCGGCTAATATAACGCGCTGTTGGTTTCGCAATGCGCAGGGACCAAACCATGGTTGGGGCCTTGCGATCTTGCCGAGCGATCCGACACTAACTAATCATCACATCCACGATTGCGAATTCTCGAACAACGCAGTGGATGGTTGTTGGGTCGCGGCGACCGATGCGGTGGAGATTTCGTCCTGCAGGGGGCATGACAATGGCCGTAATGGTATTTACGTTGATAGCCAGGATCCTACGTTTACGCTGAAGATCAGGGACGTCGTGATCGTTAACAACACGTGTTGGAACAATCAAACGGGTATCGTGCTTGGTAATTTCAATCAAACAAATACGGTGCCCGGCGTATACGGCAATGGCAATCCCGATGTGTTGTCAGCCCTGGTCGCTCATAATAATCTGTATCAAAATACATCCTATGGGCTTTCGGTATCAGGGCGGAATATTCTTGTCACCGGAAATATTCTTTCAAATAATGGGCCGGCTGGTGGTGGGATGCTGGCCAATACGGGCTATTGTCGGATTGTCGGCAATATGATTGTCGGAGCCGGATCATTTGGTATTGATGCTGGCGGCTCGATTTTCGTTGAATTGGCTGGAAATTATATTAATGGGGCCGAATTTGGGTTGGGAATCGGTGGAAGCCAAAATTGTACGGTCAGGGGGAATTTTATTCAGGATTGTGCCGCCGCGATTATTGCACTCAATGTAGAATCCGACGGGCGGGGCGATAATTTTGGAATTGCCTGCAATAATCTATCCTTGATCGGGAATTGGATTTATTATGGCGCGGGCGGGCAGGGGATCGTGTTGCGCGATGCGCCGCAAGCGGTTTTCGTGGCGGACAATGTTGTGGTGGCGAGCGGTGGTGGTGATCCACTCAATAGTTTGATCCCTTATACGGATGGGCTGATTTTGAGCGGCAACATGCTCAACTATACGCCGTCTTGGCCGATCAACCCCGATGCCTCGAGCGGGACCAATACGCTTGTCGTTCCCGACTTAGTCGATCAAGTCAGTGTATCGCAGAGTGTGACACCGATCCAGAGCATGGTTACGGCGTGGGCAAGCCGTTCGGCGGGACAAATTACCTATATCAAGGTGATCAATGGCGGTTCGGGTTATAGTTCGGCGACGGTATCAATTCTTGGTGCGGGAACGGGGGCGACGGCTAGTGCCTTTATCGCCAATGGCGTCATCATCGGTGTGACGATCACGAATAATGGAAGTGGCTACGGTCCTGGCACGGTTGCGAGTATTGTTGGGAACGGCAGCGGCGCGGTGTTGGCAGCACAAGTTGGTTTGCCGGTTTTGCAGGGCAGGTCACTCGCCATCCAGGGTAGCGTTCCGCTGACATTTGAAGCGGCGGGCAGCGCACCGGCACAACAGAATTGGACTGGTGCGCCGATCACGGTCCCGGCCAATAGTGTCATTGATTGGCTGGGCGTTGGCGGTGGCTGGCAGGCGACGCGGTTTACCCAGTCTGATTACGTTGCGCCGAATGGCGATGGCAGCGTCGTGTTTCAAAGCCAGATTGGCGATCTTGCGTTGCATCCGCGCCTCGGGGGTGCTGTCCGACTCATTTCGGATACAGAACCGGTTGGCTGCGTCAGCCTCATCGGGCGCGGGTCACCGGAGGCGGTGATTGCGGCACCCGCTGGTTCAAGCTTTCGCAACCTCGATGGTGGTGTTGGGTCAACGTTCTGGATCAAACAGAGCGGCACGGCCAATATTGGATGGGCGGCAATCGGTTAAGGAGAGGCGTATGACGACGATACCGCAGCTACCAACGGTAACCGCTGTTGGGCCGAGTGATCTATTGCCACTCTCGCAAAATGGTGTGTTATTTTCGGCGTCCGTGTCGCAGGTAACGGCGGGTCTGCAACAGAGTATAGTGCTGCCAACGGGGGATGTGCTGGGTCGGTCCAGTGCCGGGGCTGGCGCGCCGGAGCCATTGGCGCTTGGCGCCGGCCTTGTGATGAGCGGCACGAGTTTGGCCGCCAATGGTCTTGATCATCTCTCGTTCGCGCTGCAGCCGACATTGGCAGCCGGTGATGAGTTGATTGTCAACGCGGTGGGCCAGCCAAGTCGGGTTCCAGCTTCCGCGATCATTGGTTTATTCACGCCGGGTTCGGGAATTGCGCTGGACTCCGCCGGCACAATCAGCGTTATCCCTTCCACAATTGCCGGTCCGGCGGGCCCGGCCGGGCCAGTGGGTCCCGCCGGTCCTGCGGGCCCGGCTGGCCCCATGGGGCCGCAAGGGGCTGGGCTTGCAGCGCCAGGAGCGGCCAATGCCGCAAGCATGATTGGTGAGAGCGATTATGTGGCGATTTGGCAAAACGGTGCGAATAGTTGGATCACGTATAAACAATTGATCGCAGGCCAAACAATCGAGCAGCTTCCCTCGGCGGGCCCGGCAGGTGATACCGATTTGATGTTGGTGGCCCAGGGCGGAAGCGCGCTGGCGAGCCAAAGTTTTTCTGCCATTTGGGCGTATATCGCGGCTAAATTACCGATGATTTTGACACAAATTGTCGAAATCACCGGCGATACCGTTTTGGATTCAACCACCCATAATCGCCGTTTGTTGGTGGTGAGCAATCCTGTCACGTTAACAGCCAATTTCGCCAATATGGGAAGCGGATTTTCATGTCGGATCATTAACCTGTCGGCTGGCGCCATTACGATGGGCACGGGTATCGTTGCGGGTAATGGAGCGACGATTTTGCCGCCTGGCGGGTCCACGGTTTTGGACGGAATTACCTATTCCGGCGGGTCATTGGTTTGGTGGGATGGTGCCGTATCAATGGCACCGATCTTGACGGTGGCTCCGATCACGGCACAGCTTGCGGGGGTTGGCTTCACGGTCACCGGGGGCGTGTTCAATGATGCGCCAATAGCGCTCGATTATTCTACAGATGGCATCAATTGGGTGGCTGCATCGACACCGACTATTGGCGTTCATAGTTATAGTTTCACGATTCCTGGTTTGGCGGCGGGCGCCTATCGGATATCGGTGCGCGATCATGCGGACCAGGGCGTGGTTGGCGTCAGTGCGTCATTCGTTGTGACGGTGCCAAGCGTGACGCTGGGTGCGTTACCGGGCACTGCTCTGGTGGGCACGGCGCTTAACGTGACTGGCACGGTCTTTCCGGCGGGTAACGGCGTTTCCGTTGGTCTCTCAAGCAGTGCGACCGCGCCGCCCGCGAGCTTGGTTCCCGCGACGGTTACGGCGGGGAATTGGGCAGCCGCGATTACCCCCAGTGCGCCCGGCACCTTCTATGTGTGGGCACAACAGACGGCTGATGCAACCGCTCAGGCCGTCTCAACCGCGATTACAGTGACCAGTAACGCGGCGGTATCTTACACGATCAACCAGCCAAGTTCTTTGGCGTACACAATCGGATCTGGCCCGATCGCGCTGAATGGCAGTGTTTCGCCCGCGCAGGTGATTGGCACGCAGGTGGCATTATCGACCAGCGGTACCACGCCACCGACGAGCGGATGGTCGGCGGCAACGATCATCGATAATAATGCGGTATGGGCCGTCTATCTTCCGGGACCAACGGTTGCTGGATCTTATTATATTTGGGTTGAGACCACGACAGGTGGCGCACCAGCAGTCTCAAGCTTTACCATCGCGGCGAGCTAATCATGGGGCTTATTCTCGCAGCGCGCGGTGCGCCACTTGCGGTGAGCGGGGTGATGCCGTCACCATTATTTGTCGGACCCGTAGCGAGCGCCCCTGGCAGCGGATTCTATTCCGGGCCGACGCCGGCGGCTGTCGCGGGGCTTACCGGTTGGTGGGATGCCGGTGCTTTGGGGTCGATGCAGGACCCTGTTGGTAATACGATCAGTGCTTGGAATAATGTTGTCGCGGCGCTGACCAATAAAGTTCAGGGTGGTCTGCCGTTGACGCCGTATTCGATCAGCACCGACACGAAGCCGAATGCGACCCTGGCGGTGCCGCGGGTCAATGGGTTTTTGGGCGCTGTGGGTAGTCCTGATCCGGCGGTGGCACTCTACGGCCCGACGCTTGATCCTGATTGGGGCTTGGTGTTGCCCACCATCGATCTGGGGAGCGGCGTCGGCTGGACGCTCTACTTGGTGTGGACCCGACCAAATTGGCGCCAAGGAACGATTGCGGTGAATGACGCCCCGATCCCGCTGCTGCACGCGAGCGCTTCAGGGGTTACAATTCTGCAGGCGGGAGGACCGGATGGTCGTGGTTTAACCTTATTTGCCGGTAGTCAATCAGCGCTCCCGATCACGGCCACCCTGACGCGCCGTCATTCACACGCGATTATCATCCGTCATACGCCGGGCACAGGGGTTGATATTTATATCGATGACGTTCTCGCCGTCAGCGGTGCCATCAATCCGTTGCCCGCATCATCACTCGGCCCATTACTATTCCTGCATGATGGAACTGTGCAAGGTTCGGCGCAATGCTGGTTTCACGAGGCGGCGACCTGGGCGCGTGCATTGGATCAGGCCGATATGAACACACTGCTTGGTTGCGAGGCGCGCTGGGTGTTAGGGTCTCGGCGCGGGGTAAATTTACTGGTCATGGGCCAATCCAACGCGGAGTGGTTTACCTTTGCGGGCGGTGCCTTGGCGTTAGCGCAGGGCATTTGTTGGTATCTAGGCGCTGCTTCATATGGGGCGACCTATTTGCAGTCCGGCAATAACGTTAATCCCTCCCGGTATTCGATGATTGCTGGTCATCCGATTTCGAATTCATCGCCCCCCTTGTTCCCCCCAGGATCGGGTAGCGGCACATTTCTGACCAATCCAGGGGATGGATCAGACCCATCAGCTTGGGCTTTAGGACCTGACGGAATTGCATTGGAGGATTATCTAACCGGTGCTCAGGCATTGGTGCCACCAGCCGATATTGGCGATATCGAGTTCCTGCTCTGGCCGTGGTCAGAGCAGGATAGTACGATGCCATATTCGAATAAGGCTTTGTATGTCGGCAGCGTGCTGCGACTTGCAGCACTAACGCGTGCTATGCTGGGCCGGTCAGCTTCGGCGTTGCCCCTGCTGATGTGGAGCGCGATCCCGTATGAGACCGATATTGGTGTACAAATGGTGCGCGAAGCTGTGGCCGACATATCGGCGGTGAGCGCGAATGCGGTGGCGGTGTTTGCGGCGCAGACGGCGGATTCCAACCCGCTGAACGCTAGCTGGAATCCACTAACGGGTGTGTTTTCCGGGGGTGATCCGGAGCATCGTGATTTGCCCGATTTGCTGCGCTATGGACGGCTTGGCGCGCATGCGGCTGGCCGGGCTGCCATTGCAATGGGCTTGTCCGATACAATCCCCGCGACGGCATTGCCCAGCGCGGGGTTGCCAGCATCCAATGGCCCGCGCATTACCCATGCCTACCAATCCGCGCCAACATTAGTTGTTGTGACGATTGCTCATGATGCAGGGAGCGATTTGCTCCTGCCGCTGCGGGCCGATACAGGTGTTGGTTTCGCGGTGATGGATGGCGGGTCGCCGGCTGCACCGGGCCCGATTATTGAGGCAGTGGCGGCAAGCCGCATTGATGCCACGCATTTGGCGGTCACGCTGGCATCAGCACCAACCAATACCCCAGCCAATTGTTTGTTATACTATTCGTATGGGAGCACCCAAATGGGCCGAGGCAATGCTGTCACCGATAATTTGGCACAGCTCACACCGCCCGTGGGGTGGGATATTGCGTCTGATCTGGCTGCTGAATTTCTGCCGAATATGCCGCTGCAGGCCACTTCCTATGGCGTGCCCTTATCGGCCAGTGTAGCGTGAGTCCGTCGCCCAGCGATGTGATTGCGATGCTGCGCGAGGGAATTGGTGATTTGCGTGGGGATTTGACATCGTTGCAGGCAGAAATTGCAGAAGCCCGACGCGATATTGCAGCGATTGAGGCGCGGCATGTGGGGTTAGAGACATGGCGCAATCGCTTTGAGCTGCAGGTTGCTTCGGCGCAGGATCGCTTTGTGATGAAATCGGATGAACTCGTGGGTGAATTGGCACGGGTGCATGCTGAATTGGCGCAGTTTCGCGGCGAGCGTTCGGGCAGCCATCGGATGACGGTGATGCTGATTGGTCTGTTATCCGCCGCTATCGGCAGTATTGCGACGCATGTTTTGAACCATTTGTGAGGGCGCCATGGGCGATTTTGCGGCGTGCGTCGATTTTACCTTGGGGATGGAGGGCGGCTATGGCGCTGATCCTGACGATCCAGGCAATTGGACGGGCGGGGTGGTCGGTCAAGGGCTCTTACGGGGGACCAATTTTGGCATTAGTGCGGCGTCATACCCAACGCTCGATATTGCGCATTTAACCCGCGAGGCGGCGGAAGCGATTTACCAGCGTGATTACTGGTCAAAAATCAATGGCAATCAACTCGCCGGCCCTATGGCACCTGTGGTGTTTGATGCATCGGTCAATAATGGGTTGCGCCGGGCGATCATGTGGTTGCAGCAGGCTGTTGATGTGGCGGCGGATGGGGTGATTGGCCCGGAGACACTCGCGGCGATGGGAAATGCGGACCCAAAGACGGCGGCGACAACGATGTTGACCCTGCGGCTTGAGTTCATGGTGGCGCTGGCCGATTGGCCGCGCTTTGCCGGCGGTTGGGGGCGGCGCTTGGTCGCTCTGGCTTTTTTTGCAGCGGGGCAATGATGCGCGCGGTCTTGCGAGGGTTATTGACCGATGCGCAAGGGCGCATCGATGAAATGGCCTTACTGACCATTTTGGGTTTGCTGAGCTTCATCGGCCTAGAGATTTTTGCCGTGGTGGTGCGCCACCAACATTTTGACGCGGAAGGTTATGGCATGGGTCTCGGCTCAGCCATCGGGGCCGCGACGCTCGGTATGGGCCTTAAATCAAAATTCGGAGATTGAAATGCCAGCTTTCCTCGCACCCATGGCCACGCGGCTGGTTTTGGTACTCCTCGCCTTGGCAGCCGTATTGGGCGTTGTTGTTTACATTTGGTATTTGCGTGATGCGGCTGCTTCTGCGCGGCACGCCGTGCTCCAATCCCGAGGCACCATCGCGCAGCTTGTCGCTGATAATCAGGCTGATCTTGCAGCCCTCGCGCAAATCCGTGCCCAGAACGCGCTTTGGCAAGCAAGCTTAGCAGCGTCTCAGTCGCGTGATGCGATTGATCGGCAGGCGGCGGATGCGATGCGCCGGAAAATCAACGCGGCACAGCCGAGCGCGAACGGGCCAGTCGCCCCGGTGTTAATCTCGACATTACGCGCCATCGCCCGCGCACAGGGCCAGAAGGTGGTGCCATGAGCGGGTCGTGGGTGAGGCGCTTGCTCGGTCTCTTGGTGCTGCTGGGCCTGGTGATGCTGTTGGGGGGCTGTGCTGCGAAGCCGCAAATAGTAACCAAGGTGCAGCTTGTGCGGCCTGATGTGCCCGTTTCGTTATTGAATTGTGCCCCCGCACCCTCGGTGCCAACAATTGTTAATCAGGCCAGCGTCGCCCAATATATTGTTGCTCTTTGGCAAGATGATCTGCAATGCCATGCGCATCTAGACGCCGTGCGGCAGGTGTTAGCGCGTAAGCCGTTCTGACAATTGCGAATCGGCGCTGGCTGGCGTGCGGGTGCGCGAGAGAAAATCAATCGCGCGTGAGAAAAGTTTTGCGTGAACGGTTTGCCTCGCGCAGCGGATCGTTCGGCTGACCGTGCAAGGCTGAACCGCGACCGGAGAGCGATGGGTTGGTCATGAAATAATGGTGCGCCGAGATGGGTTCGGTGCCGGGTCGTATTTTGTGCCAATGGCCATCTTTGTCGAGTTCCCACGAATTGACGTTATCGCGCAAATTGATTGCCATGATCTGATCGAGGACTTGTGCGTGCACCGTCGGATTATGGATCGGCACGAAACTTTCGATCCGCCAATCAAGATTGCGGGCCATCCAGTCAGCGCTCGAGATGAACACTTTGTTTTGGCGGTGCGGCATCGGAGCGCCGTTGGCGAAAACCGCGATCCGGGCATGTTCCAGAAAGCGGCCAATCAGCGATTTCACCTTGATGGTTTCCGAGAGTCCGGGCACGCCGGGGCGCAGGCAGCAAATGCCGCGCACAACGCAATGGATGGGCACGCCGGCGGCGGAGGCGGCGTAGAGATGATCGATCATCCGTTCATCAACCAATGAATTCATTTTCAGCCAAATGCCGGATGGCGCACCGCGCTCGGCGGCGGCAATTTCTGCATCGATCAGCGCGCCGATGGTGCGCCGGGTGGTGAGCGGGCTGAAGACGAGCTGCTCCATCCGTTCCGGCCGGGCATAGCCGGTCATATAGTTGAATAGCCGCGCGGAATCGCGGGTTAGTTCCGGATCGGTGGTAAAAAACGAAAGGTCCGTGTAAATGCGCGCGGTAATCGGATGGTAGTTGCCAGTGCCGAAATGCGCGTAAGAGCGCATGATGGTTCCCTCCCGCCGCACCACCAAAGATAATTTCGCATGGGTTTTGAGCCCGATAAAACCATAAACAACCTGCACCCCTGCCGCTTCAAGCGCGCGGGCGAGGCGGATATTGGCTTCTTCATCGAACCGGGCACGTAATTCGACCATCGCGGTGACTGACTTGCCGGCTTCAGCGGCTTCGATCAGGGCGCCGACAATCGGGGAATCGCGGCTGGTGCGATAGAGTGTTTGCTTGATCGCAACGACATGGGGGTCCGACGCGGCTTGCCGGAGAAACTGCACCACGACATCGAAGCTTTCGAACGGATGATGGACGATAATGTCCTTGTTGCGAATGGCTGCGAAGCAATCACCACCGAAATCACGGATGCGTTCAGGAAAGCGCGGCGTGTAGGATTTGAACAAGAGATCGGGCCGGTCCTTGATGATAATCTCTTTGAGATCGACGAGGCCGAGCAGCCCCGGCTCGATGATAACTTGGTCCTCCGGCGCTTCGACTTCCTCGATCACCAAGGCGCGCAAATCATCGGGCATATCGGCGGCGAGCGTGAGCTGGATCGCCACGCCGCGCCGACGGCGTTTCAGGGCCGATTGATAGGATTGCACAAGATCTTCAGCTTCTTCCTCGAACTCGACATCAGTATCGCGGATCACCCGGAACAAGCCGGAGCCCGAGAGACGAAAACCGGGAAATAGATGGCCCAAAAACAGCAAAACCAAATTTTCCAGCGGGATGAACCGAACCACCGGCGCGGCGCTGGCCTGATCCCCCGCCGTTGCATGATCATGGTTCGGTAGGCGGATGAAGCGGCTGGTTTGCGCGGGCAGCGGGATGAGGCCACGCATCGCGCCGCCATCCTCTTCGCGGATGAGTTTGAGCGCGAGCACCAGGCCCATATTGGGCACAAAGGGAAATGGATGTGCCGGGTCCACGGCGAGTGGCGTGAGCACCGGGAAGACTTGTTCCATAAAATATTGATCGAGAAAGCGCCGGTCTTCGGGTGTCAGGGCAGCAGCGGTCGCGATATGGATGCCGGTGGCGCTGAGGGCATTGCGCAGATCGCTCAGCACGGTTTGCTGGGCTTGGAGCAGATCGCGGGTGCGGGCATTGACGGCGGCGAGTTGCTGGTTCGGTGTCAGATTATCGCTGGAGCGGAGCAAAATGCCCGCGCGCACCTGACCGATCAGCCCCGCGATGCGCACCGAATAAAATTCATCGAGATTGGATGCGCTAATCGATACAAAGCGCAGTCTTTCGAGCAGCGGATAGCGTTGCTCCTCGGCGGCGGCGAGCACGCGGGCGTTGAAATCGAGCCAAGAGAGTTCGCGGTTGATGAAGCGCCGCGGGTCTTCACGGATCGAGGCTGGGACGGTGCTGGCGCTGATCGGGTGGTCCATAGCTCAAATCCTTGCGGGCTAGATGCGCTCTTATAGCGTAAGAAGTGGCGGGGTGTCGTGAAAATTCGGCGAATCGGGCGGGGTCGCACCCTGAGGGGCCGCGGTTGGCACCGGCGGCTCAAGCAGATCGCTCAGGACATGTTCGGCAAGCCGACGCGAGGGGGCGACGCCACGGGCGAGTGAGGCGCGGTCAAGCCGGGTCACCGCTTCGCGCAGCAGGCCCGGTTGGCGGGGCAGGCGGGTAAGCAGATAGTGGCGCAGCGTCTCGCTCAGGCGTAGTTGCCGATGGGCGGCCAGCCGGTCGAGCAGATCTTCGATGAGCCGATCATCCGCTTGGGTGATTTCAATCGTCAGGCTTGCGCGCAACCGGCTGGCGAGGTCTGCCGGGTCAATCTGCAAGCGCGCGGGCGGGATGCGCGCGGTGAGCAGCACCGAGCGCTGCGCCGCATGGGCGATATTCAGGCTGGCGAGCAACGCGATGGGGTTAATAGCGGTGTCGATATCCTCAATCACCAGCGGTGTCGCGTTGTCATCAGCGTCAATCGGCGTGCGCAGGCGCGCGGCGTGCAGCGTCCGGGCGCCCGATGTTTGCGCCCAAAGCGACGCAAGATGCGATTTGCCACAACCGCTTTCGCCCCACAGGAGCAGCCGCTGATTAATCCATGCCGTTTCGTGGGCTAAGGCAATGCGGGCTTGGGCGTTCGAGGGGGCGGGAACGAAGTCGTCGGGCGAAAATCCAACCGGCTCATCGAGCGGCAGGGCGAGTTGACGGGCCTCGGCGAATGGGGCGCTCGCGGTCATTCACGCAGCTTGGGCGGGTCGAGATAGAGCGGGCTTTGCAAATACAGCTTCAGCCAAAACCGCGTCAGCACACCGAGTGTCGCGGTCACCGGCACGGCGAGCATCACGCCTAGAAAGCCGAAGGTTTCCGCGCCGGCGAAGAGCGCAAAAATCACCCATGCCGCGCCAAGCCCCAGCCGATCACCCAGAAAACGCGGGGCGACCACATAATCATTCAGCAACTGCCCGATGACAAAAATCCCGGCGACAATCAGCACCGGATCGATCCCGTTAAACTGGCCCAGCGCCAGCACCACCGATGATACGGCGCCAACAATCGTGCCGACATAAGGAATGAAAGACAATAATCCTGCGGTGAGACCGATAACAAGGCCCAAATTAAGCCCCGCGCTGGTCAATGCGATGGCATAGAAGGTGGCGAGAAACAGGCAGCATATCGCTTGGCCGCGTAGCCACGCATTGAGAATCCGGCTGATCTCTTGGGCGAGGCCACGGATGGTGGCCTCCTGGGAGCGCGGCAGCCAAGAATCGATGCGCGCAATCACGGTGGGCCAATCGCGCAGCAAGTAGAAGGCCACAATGGGCGTGATGATCAGCAGCGTCAAAATATTGAACAAGGCAAAGCCGGTGCCCAGCACATGGGTCAGCGCCGTGCCGATGAACCCCACGATGGTACCCGCTTCGGTGCCGACCAATTGCTTGAGCTTGTCGGACACGAAGCTGGCGCCGAGATGCGACTGGATCGTGCTGAGTTGATGGGTCGCGAAATTTTGCAAGCGGGCGATCATCGTCGGCAACTGGTCGGCGAGCAGATGGATCTGCGCTGCGGCGAGCGGATAGAGCAGAAAGCTGCTCAAAAACAAAAACGCAATCAGGCTGAGCAAGGCAATCGAGGCACCCAGCGAGCGCGGCATGCCGAGGCGGTGCAGGGCTGACACCGCCGGGTCGAGGAAATAAGCAATCCCTGCCGCTGAAACGAAGGGCAGCAAAATGCCTGAAAACAGCCGCAGAAAAATCCAAACCACCAGAACCCCGCCAAGGATCGCGAGCAGGCGTGGCCAGCGGATTGATTTCAGTAATCCGCCATCGGCGTTGCTCGAAGCGGGGGGGCAATCACTCATGCGGAGAAATTCCTCGTGTGTCGGGTGGTTGCACCCCGCACTGGCCTGTGGTGATAGACGACGCGTGACAGTCCGCCTCGCGATGGGCAGGCTGCTTCAAGCAACCGGGCTTGGGGCCTCGCGCTTGCAGCAGCATAAAATCGGGAGTGGAAACTGGTCATGATCGAATGGACATAGCGCATCGGAGACAGGGATGACCAGCAGCAACGGCGGCAATGGCGCGACCTATCGAGAGGCGGGCGTTGATATCGATGGCGGGGACGCGCTGATCGAGGCGATCAAGCCTCTAGCAAAAGCGACCGCACGGTCAGGCGTGATGGGGAGCCTGGGTGGTTTTGGCGCGCTCTTTGATCTGCGGGCGGCGGGCTTTAACGATCCGGTGTTGGTGGCCACCACCGATGGTGTGGGAACCAAATTGCGCATCGCCATCGACACCGGCATTCATGAGACGGTGGGCATCGATCTGGTCGCCATGTGCGTCAATGATTTGGTGGTGCAGGGAGCGGAGCCGCTGTTTTTCCTCGATTATTTTGCCACTGGCGCGCTGGATGTTGCGGTGGCGCGGTCGGTCATCGCGGGTATCGCCGAGGGCTGCCGACAGGTGGGCTGCGCGCTGATTGGCGGCGAGACGGCGGAAATGCCGGGCATGTATCATCCCGGTGACTATGACCTTGCGGGCTTTGCCGTGGGCGCTGCGCCGCGCGATGGGCTGTTACCGGCGGGTGTTGCGCCGGGGGATATTTTGCTCGGTTTGCCCAGCTCAGGGGTGCATTCGAACGGGTTCTCGCTGGTGCGCCGGATTTTGGAGCGTGCATCGCTCCGCTGGTCTGATCCGGCACCCTTTGCGCCGGGCTCAACGTTAGGTCAGGCGCTGATGCAGCCGACAACGCTGTATGTGCGCCCGTTGCTCGCTTTGGCGCGGGCGGGATTGTTGCGGGCGGCGGCGCATATCACCGGCGGTGGCTTGCCGGGCAATCTGCCGCGGGTGCTGCCGGAGGGCTGCGTCGCGGTGATCGATCAATCCTGGCCGATGCCGCCGGTATTTTCCTGGCTGGCGAAAATCGGCGCGGTCGCGCCGGAAGAGATGCTGCGGGTGTTTAATTGCGGGATCGGCATGGTGCTGGTGGTGCGGCCCGGCGATGAGGCGGCAGCGCGCGATTTACTCGCGGAATCGGGCGTGCAGCCGGTCAAGCTCGGCGCGCTGGTGGCAGCTTCAGGCCCGGCCACGGTGCGGCTGGTCCATAGCCAGAGCCTCTTTGGATGAAGCGGCGCGTTGGGATTCTGATTTCGGGGCGTGGTTCGAATATGACCGCGCTGATCGATCACGCCGCCAAGCCGGATTATCCGGCTGAGATTGCGCTGGTGGTTGCCAACCGGGCCGATGCGGCGGGTTTGCGGGTTGCAGCGCAGCGCGGGATTGCCACTCAAGTAATAGCGAGCCGCAATTTTGGTGCCGACCGCGCCGCGCATGAAGCCGCGATCGATGTGGCCTTGCGTGAGGCAGGGTGCGAATTTCTGTGCCTTGCGGGCTATATGCGCCTGCTCACACCCTGGCTGGTGCAGCGCTGGTCGGGGCGAATGATCAATATTCATCCCTCGTTGC
>JAEHJW020000301.1_pt1 | contig 31324 bp, 43 predicted proteins | sample 9271431 | NCBI WGS metagenome assembly JAEHJW02 | reverse complement strand
TCGCTATTCAATTTAGCCTCATAGCGGTAGCAGGTCTCGCTTATGCTGGTGATTTCACATGCCAGCCGTACCGTAACATTCTTGCTCGCCACCAGTTCCTGGGCCACCTCGCGGCGTCGAGACGGCCGGGTTATTTTTTTCCATCAACCAGCCTCCCTGCCACACGGTGACCCAGATATTACGTGCTCGGCTCTGGTTTATGCATTCCAGCACTGACACTAAAACCCGAACATCCTCCGTTGCTCCTGCCAGTCCACTGGCACATCTGTCTCGCGGCCACGCAACGCATGCAGATTGAGATGACGAGGCTGACGTCCTTCAAGGATGGCCTGCACGATGTCGGGCGCCAGCCGTGTCAGCCGTAACACCTCCGCGACCCAGCCTGGTTCCAGCCGGAGTTGCCGGGCCAATTCTGCGATGTTGGCGACTTTGCCGGTATCCAGCAATTTCTGCCAATAGCAGGCTTTGCCCAATGTGCGGATCATGGGCAGATCAAATGATGATTTGACCTGTGCGCTGCTGTTTCCCGGCGGCGGAACCAATACCTTGCTGTAACTGCGACGCTTGATGCTCAATGGCACGAAGGTCACGGAACGGCCACCAGCTTCAAACTGGCGTGCATCGCCCGCCATCATGATTTCCACCTTTCGCCGCGCCACCACTGCATGGAAGTTCCCGGTATCTGTTTCCATCACACCATCTCCATTTCATCAACCGAATCCACCGCTGCGTCACGCTGTTCCTCGACGAAGGGATGACGTTCGAGTTCCCGTCGGAATGCTGGCCAGCCGTCATCACGCCAAACGATATCCAGCCCATCGGCGCGCAATTGCACCCGTTCGATCAGGAGCCGCACGATCCGGTGTTGCTCAACCGGAAACAGGTGATCCCACACGGCGCCGGTCTGGCGCATGGCAACCATGATGGTGGGTTCGTCGAGGGAGTTGCGTTCCTGCAAAGTCCGAGCGGATTGCCATACCGCAACCATTATCTCGGGGGCTTGTAAAACTTGATGTACTTGGGACAAGACGGCAGTCTCGATTTCTGCCGCTGGCAGTGCCCCCATACCGCGCCGGCCTGGCTGACTTGATGCGCCGGCATTCTGCCGCTTTTCCAGATATGGAACATAGTACCGGTACCGCCGCCCATCTTTTTTGGTGGTGTGCGACGGAATCATGCGCTGCCCATCCGGCGCGTACAGCAAACCCGACAGTAGTGCGGGGTTTGATGTGTGCTGCACCCGTGGGCCTCGTTTGCGCCCGTCGATCACCGCATGAACCGCATCCCACACTTCCCGGTCGATGATCGCCTGATGCTGACCAGGATAGGATTGACCGTGATTGCTGATTTCACCGAGGTAGAGCCGGTTGCGCATCATCGAGAACAGATACTGCTGGTCGATGGTTCTGCCGGGACGATGGCGCCCCGTTTGGGTGATCCAGGATTTTGTTGTGCGACCCTCGATTTTCAGCTCGCGTACCAGTTGCGCTGCCGAGCCGTGCTCGGCATAGCGGATGAAGATGTCGCGCACCAGATCTGCCTCCGACTCGTTGATGACCAGCTTGCGATCCTTGACGTCGTAACCCAAGGGCGGCACACCACCCATCCACATGCCCTTGGCCTTGCTTGCCGCCAGTTTGTCCCGGATGCGCTCGCCAGTGACCTCGCGCTCGAACTGGGCAAAGGAGAGCAGGATGTTGAGCGTAAGACGCCCCATGCTGGTCGTGGTATTGAACTGCTGGGTGACGGATACGAACGTCACGCCACGTGCGTCGAACAGGTCGACGATCTTGGCGAAGTCACCGAGCGAGCGCGACAACCGGTCGATCTTGTAGACGACTACGACATCGATTTTGCCATCCTCGATATCAGCGAGTAGCCGCTTCAAGGCCGGGCGGTTCATGTTGCCGCCTGAAAATCCACCATCGTCATAACCATCGTCGATGGCAATCCAGCCCTCATGCCGCTGGCTGGCGATGAACGCGAGCGCGGCATCCCGTTGCGCTTCCAGGCTGTTGTATTCCTGATCCAGCCCCTCGTCGGTGGATTTGCGGGTATAGACGGCGCAACGACGCTTCGGTGTCGTGGCAGGAGATGATGTCGATGGTTTCATGCTTGTCCTTTCCGGCGTTCACGATGACAGGGTTTCAATCCGAAAAACACCGGTCCCGAGTAGCTGGTGCCAGTAATGGCGCGTGCCACAGCGGTGAGGCTTTTGTAGGGATGCCCCTGGTATTCAAAGCGTCCATCATCGAGTACGGTCACGCGATGGTCGATACCGTTGAATTCACGTACCAGCATGGTTCCGGGCGCAATCCGGCTTTCCGATCGGCGCTTCTGGTTGGGCACCTCTCCGGTCTCGCCGATTTTTTCCAGGCGGCGGCGAATGGTTGCAGACAAACCACCGAAGGCGCGTTCCTGCAATTTGTAGGCGATGCGGCTTTCCAGATAGGTACGATGGTGATGCCCCGGGCGACGATCGAAAAACTCGTCCCAAAGTCCCCACAGATTTTCCATGGAAAGATCGGGCAACTGCGCGATTTGCGCCGTTACGTTGGTTGCATGTATCGTCATTGGCGAACTCCTTCTTGATAAGACGGGTTCACATGAACGCTCTGGTTGCCAGTAATAGCAAGACGAACCGCACTCGATTCGCGTGATTCGCAACCAGAGGGAACGGCGTGCATTCGCAATAGTGCTGTGGCCAGCAAATCGGCGATTTCGCGTTGCGGGTGCCGGGGACGGGGTTCTGTCACCGACTGGCGAAGAGTAGAGGGGAATTCCGGTTTTGACATGGCTGGCGATCCTGATGGAAAACGCTGTCCATGGTATCGCCCAACCCGATGCGGAGTAACTCGTTTGGTGGGAAATGTGCGGTGATGACGGGCCGATCGGGATTCAAGCCGTCAAGTGAATATCGAGGAGACTGAAACCCTCTACCTCACGGAAGGTTGCCCGCTATCGATGAAACGATCGAATGTGTCGTGCGTCTCCTCATCCTCCCATCCGCTGCGCACATATTGTCGTGGCGGAGCCGACTCCAGCATCAACAAGGACAGCACCCGATTGCCGCTGGGATAGCTGTGTTTCAGTTCCCGAATCTTGATGTCATCGGCCTCACTGGCGCACCAGATTTTCGCTGGCATGTCGGCGCCGCCCCATTCCTGCTCGACGGAGTCATCGGCGGCCAGGGTGCCGTACAGCGGCTCCTGCGGATCAGAGGTCTTGCGCAAACGCACGCGGGTCTTGCGGGCCTCGCCACTAGGCCATTGGTACTTCAGGAAGCCGTGATCCCAATACACCAGTATGGCACGCTGCTCGGTGTACTTGACGATGCGAATCGACATCGATTCCAGGGATACCCCGAACTCTTTGGCCAGATCGCCGATCAGATGGAAATCGATACGCTTGCCTGCAATCCGGTCACGCAGCATGTCGCCGGGCATCAACAGGTTGCTCGCGAAATCGTCGGCCTCGCGTTCGATCTGCTTGAGGTTGTCGATGCCGGAATAGACGCTTTCCTTATCACACAGGAATTTGGGCTGGCTAGTGCGGTGCAGAATGAAATGTCCAAGCTCGTGGGCGATGGTGAAGCGTCTCCGTTCTGGCCGAGCCTTGGGGTTCACGAAAATCCCCCACTCGATTTCATTCTCCGGGTTGCGGACCAGTGCACCCTCACTGGCATTCCAGGTCAGGTCGGCGGGTTCCTTGATCACGCTTCCACGACCGAACGGAGTGTCGGGCAACATTTGACGCACGAGATTCAAATCGATCGGCAGAGTCCGTAAACCCATTGCATCGAGCCAATTCAGGATGCGGGCGGCCGCCTTGAAGGCGTTCAGGTCGTCCGTGGCGGTCAAGATTTCTCCGAATCCGCTTTTGTGGGCGTTCCGAACATGAGTTTCAACGCATCGCGGTATTTGCTTTTTTCAGCCTCACTCATTCCGGCATATTCACGGAAAAATGCGACATCGGTCGGGGTAGGGCTTTGCTTGGGGTCAACGGGTTCACCGAGCAGATCCTGGATGGTGACTCCGAGCGTCTTGGCGATGGCATTCAGTCTTTCTGCGGTGGGTTTCTGGCCCTCGCGCATCTCCAATTCCCAGATATAGGCTTTGGTGCAGCCGACGTTGTCTGCCACCTGCTGCAGGGTCAGCCCCTTGGCTTCCCGAAATTCCCGCAGCCGCTTTCCAAATGGGTTTTGCATGGAATTCTCAATTTTATGATCAGACCGTCGGAGTATAGCAGAGAGAGCCTAATTGATGAAGATGTCCTGCTTTGATTGACAAGCGGAAATACGGGCGTAGAATGGCAAATGTATCGTTCTGCTTTACTTTGTGTGCGATGCAGGCTTTTTTCGTGAAACCCAGTCGCCGCCGGCAGCGCGAACGTCCACAAGACCCGAGCCCCTCGACGACAGCTCATAAGGATTAAAAAATGAAGACTTACGCTGACGTTCTGTTCCACCTGCCGGTTGACGGCACCCTGCGCACCTACCTCGAAAACCAGGGACTGGCGCTGTCCCCTGAATTTGACTGGGCCGACAACGCCACAACGACCGAGCGCCTGATCGAGGCGATCCGGGAATGTCCCGAGACCAAGGTACGCGACAAAATCGTAGCCGGATTGCAAGTGAGCGATCAGCTTGCTCACCCGCGCGGCAAACAGGCGATGTTCCAGATCGGCACCTGGCATGCCGATGCCTTGATGAGTCTGATCGCTTGCCAGAGCGATCAGCACCGCGCCTTCTGGTTGTTCGTCCACCATCCCGATCTGTTCGAGCAGGCTGCAGAGATCGAATATGTCGACAGCCATGTTCAGCAGGCCCAACAGCACGATCTGGGGGTGAAGGTGCCGATCCGGCGTGACGGGGATTCGATGGTAGCGTTCTGCGAGACCATCAAGGCATTCTACAAGGCCGAACTTGGCTGCGGCGAAGTGTGTGTGGCTCACATTCTCGACCGCGCGCACGGCACTCAACTGGTTACCGTCCATGCCAAGGATCTTGCCACCATCAGTCTGGAATTCCAGGGCGTGATCCTGACGCGGCGCATCGGTAGTCCCAACATTCACATGGTGCTGGAATATTCGGAATCCACAGGTGTTGCACGCACCATCATTCGCGGTGGCGGCAGGTATCATGACATGTTGGCCGAGGCCTTCACGAAGCACCTGCTCGGCGCTGCCGTCAATGCTCATCGGATCAAACCGCCGACACTCGACCTGTCGGCGCTGAGACTCGGTTTTCAGGTGCATCGGGCGATCGATGACGGCTTCGTAACCCTGCAGGTCAAGTCGCTCACGCTCATGAGTCCGGACGGCGAACTCAAGGGAATATTTACCGCCATGGCATCGAGTTCTCATCAGTGTGTCACCGAACTTGTCGCCAGAAACTTTCCCAACGACAACCCTCTGGCGCATCAATGGGGGGTCAATGCCGCCAGTATCAATCTCTACTATGCTCCGCCACCGGGCAAGCAGCGCAGTCCGGTCGTCACCGTGGAAGTGACGTGCCGAGGTCGTCTGAACTTGCACAAATTTGACGAAAAATTACGCGCACAACTGGAAGGCTATCTGGTTCAGATCGGCATCCTCACGGAAAAGCAGACTTTATCGCCCCATGCCGATATTACCGGGGATCGCCCTGACCTCGTCGATGAGCGCAGCGAATGATCGGCAACCGTAATGCGGCAGCATGGAAACTTGCGTGCGGTCTCTTTGAGCGTGGCAGGTCGGTCATCGAGTCGGCGTTGTCGGAATCCGAAAAGAACGCCGTGGCGCTTCTGGTTGATCTCAAGGCGGCCAAGCCAAAAGCAATCGATGCGAGTTACCTGCTCTGCCCCTACTGCCAATTGCACCGGGGGGCAGTCGTACAAGGCCGCTCAGGGATCGAGTGCCATTGTCCGGATTGCGGGTCGGTATCCATCGACAAGCCCGATACGCGCGCCTGGTTACTGGACACCGACTGGCTGATCCGCAAGTTGCGTGGGGCGCTCGATATTCCTGGGCAACCGACACCGCTCGCGGTGACGGCGGATGTCTGGCGGTTGGGGCTTCATCAGCGCCACACGATCATTCTGGCGCGCAGTCTGCAATGCGCCCTGACGCAACCGTCCATTCTGCCGCGCGCCGAGGCTCGTAGCACCGGGCTGCCATGGATACTTACTCCAAAGCCGTTCCGGGATGTGTTTCATGACCCATTCGATGGACACGCCGTGTGGCTGCCGCTGGAGGAACGTTTCAGCCTCTATGGTGGCAACCTGCACTTCATCGAACCCGGTATGCCATTCCTGTCCAATGACGGCGGTACGATTGCAGTACACGGGCCATTTTCTGCCGATTTTCGTACCGTTTATCTGGAGGGATGGGTTCACGGGCCGATCCTGCTGTCGGAAGCACAGGCGGCGGTGTTCAAGGCACTTTGGCATTTCAATGGCATGCCTCAGACGGCGGAGCGCATCATGAACAAGGCCGGTCTTGGAAGTTCCAAGCCGATCGACGTGTTCAAGGTAAAAACACAGAACAAAGGCGACCCGAAATATGAAGGGCCGCTGTACGCTTACAAAACGTTGATCGATAGCGACCGTCGGTCCGGCACCTACGCGATGTATCGCACAAATACAGGAACGGCCTGACGCGGTTCACAACTTCAATCAAAAACGGCGAGCCATTGTGGTTCGCCGTTTTCAATTCTGCGGCCATTGGCGAACTTGAAGTTTCGTCACAGTTCGCCATCCAGTCCATCAACAGTTCGCCACCCGAAATTCACACTTCGTAGCGTTGTTCCTCACCTCACCGAAAGGAGTATCAATGCTGCATTCAACGACAAATCACGGTGCATCGGGACCAGATCCCTTGCATGTATCCGGGACACCGATCGAACGTCGCGTCCTGTCCGAAACCGAACTGGCGCATCGCTGGGGAGTAAGCCCCAAGACGCTTCAACGCTGGCGTATGGAAGGTCGTGGCCCGAAGTATCTCAAACTCTCCAAGCGGGTGACCTATCCGCTGGACGCGATCTCCGAATATGAGTGCTGCGCCCTGCACACCTCGACCTCCGAACGCGTTGCTGCCGGGAGGGATCGCGCATGAACGATTCCGTCATCAGCAGCGTCGTGCTCGATCACTCCTTGCCCTTGGTTGAGATGAGCGTCGCCCAGATTGCAGCGTTGCCTCCCGTGCAACTGCAGGAGGCGCACAGCAATCTGCTCACGTTGCAGTCCGCGATCAAGGCTGTGCTGGAACGCTTTCATGCTGCTCTCGACCAGCGTTATGCCGATCAAGTACTGGCAGACCGCCAAGCCAATGGGCGCGATTTTGGCGTGTGCCACCTCGATGACGGTCCGCTGCGCATCACCGTCGATGTACCGAAGCGGGTTGCGTGGGATCAGGCGCAACTGACCGAGATTGCCCAACGCATCGCCGCTTCCGGCGACAAGGTCAGCGACTACATCGACATCGACTACTCGGTTTCCGAGTCCCGCTTCAACGCCTGGCCGGCCACACTCAAGGAGTCTTTCGCCAAGGCCCGCACCGTCAAACCCGGCAAGGCCAGCTACCGCTTGGCTCTTGTCAATGAATCAGGAGTCTGACCATGTCCAACATTATTCCGTTTGTATTCGAAACCCAAGCTATCAGAATCGTCCGTGATGATGCGGGTGAACCGTGGTTTGTCGTCAATGACATCTGCGAAGCGCTTGGCCTCGGCAATCCAACAGCGGCCGTGGCCAAGTTTGATGTCACCGAAAAGGGTCTTAGTTCAATTGAGACCCCTGGCGGACGTCAACAAATGGTCACTGTGTCCGAGGCCGGGCTTTACACGCTGATCTTGCGTAACCGGGAAGCCATGACGCCAAAAACCAAACCGTATCGCTTCCGCAAATGGGTCACCCACGAGGTTTTGCCATCGATCCGCAAAACAGGCAGCTACGCAGCACCCGGCTCGGTTGCGGCACTGCCTGCGCCCACCCAGGATCGCGTGCATGCCATTTTGATGATCGGCGAGGCGGTCGCCAAAATTCCGGGTGTCAAGGCCGGTATCGCCATGGCCGCGACACTCACTTGCATCCACGACAACACCGGACTCGCCATCGAGCACCTGCGGCGCGCGTTGCCGTCGTTACAAGAGCCAATCTGCAGTCTGAATCCTACCCAAGTTGGTGAACTCCTGGGATTGTCGGCCCGGTCGGTCAATCTGCGCCTGCAGTCGCACGGTTTCCAGTTCAAGAATGACCGCGACGAGTGGGAACTGACCGAGGCCGGCAAAGGCTGGGCTGAGGCGATGCCGTATTCGCGCCATGGCCATTCCGGGTATCAGATTCTCTGGAATCCGGAAGTGGCCGACTTGATCAGGGAGGCCGCATGATGAGCCTGCCCATCATTTCCGCCGACCAGCGCCGCGCCGAAAAGCGTGGCGTAAAAATGGCACTGCTTGGTAAAAGCGGTATTGGCAAAACTACCCAGCTCAAGACCCTGGGCACCGACAACACGCTGTTCATCGATCTGGAAGCGGGCGACCTGGCGGTTGCCGACTGGTCGGGTGACACCATCCGTCCGCGCACCTGGCCTGAGTTCCGCGATCTGGTGGTGTTTCTCGCCGGCCCGAATCCTGCACTACCCGCCGACCAGCCGTTTTCGCAGGCGCACTTCGAGCATGTCTGCCAGACCTACGGCGAGCCTGCCCAACTGGCGAAGTATCAGACCTATTTCTGCGATTCGATCACAGCGCTGTCCCGCCTTTGCTTCACTTGGGCCAAGGCACAGCCTGCTGCGTATTCCGAGCGCACCGGCAAACCGGACAGCCGGGGTGCTTATGGACTGCTCGGGCAGGAAATGATCACCGCACTCACCCACCTGCAGCATGCACGCGGCAAGAACGTGGTGTTCGTCGCCATCCTCGACGAGAAAGTTGACGACTTCAATCGCAAGGTGTTCGTGCCGCAGATCGAGGGCAGTAAAACCGCGCTCGAGTTGCCCGGCATCGTCGACGAGGTCGCAACACTTGCCGAACTGAAAGCCGAGGACGGCACCAGCTATCGCGCTTTCATCTGCCACACCATGAACCCATGGGGATTCCCGGCCAAGGACCGATCCGGTCGCCTGGACATGCAGGAAGAACCCCACTTGGGACGCCTGATCGCCAAGTGCGCAGCCGCCACCACACCATCTGACAAGGAATAAATCATGAGCATGAACTGGAACGATTTCAACGATGCAGAACAGCAAACCTCGTTTGACCTGATCCCCAAGGGGACGCTGGCCAAGGTCCGAATGACCTTGAAACCCGGTGGCTTCGATGATGCCGCGCGCGGCTGGACCGATGGCTATGCCACCGAGAGCTTCGATACCGGATCCGTCTATCTTGCCGCTGAATTCGTGGTGCTGCAAGGCGAATACGCCCGGCGCAAGCTGTGGAGCAACATCGGTTTGCACTCCCCCAAGGGAGATACCTGGGGGAACATGGGCCGCACCTTCATTCGTGCCGTGCTCAATTCGGCCTATGGCGTGCTGCCCTCCGACCAGTCGCCCGAAGCACAAAATGCCCGACGCATTGCAAGCTTCGCGGCGCTGGACGGCATCGAGTTCATCGCACGCATCGATGTGGAAAAAGACAGCAAAGGGGAAAACCGCAATGTGGTGAAGATCGCCATCGAGCCCGATCACAAGGACTACGCGGCACTGATGGGTGTGCCGTCCAAAGTGCCGAACGGTGGCGGCAATTCCGGTACGCCGGCACAGGCGGCCCCAGCCTACGCAGCCCCGCAGCGCCCTGTCTCAACCGGCAAACCCGCCTGGGCACAGTGAGGTGGGACATGAAAACGAGCAAAGCGAAGTTTCGTGAAGCCGAAGGCGAATGCAATGAGCGGCAAATGCTGGATATGTTCACGCGAGGCGCGTGGCTTTGGAATCACCGACACGCGGTATTCCATCGCCGATCCAAGGCGTTATCCCATCGACTGGGTGTTCTGCTCAAAGCGGTGTCAGGACGCATTCCACCGGCTCTACAACCTGCGCATCGACGCGAAAGACAAGATCAAGGAGCCTCCCATGATTAATAAGACCGAACATGAGCAGGCAGCACTCCGCCGTTGCCTGAAAGCCTTCGGTGAGGCGGCTGGCGAGATCGGGTATGCCTTGCCGTTAGGAGACTACAGCGAAGCGCAAGCGCTCAAGGTCTGCGACGCGATTGTTTCCTGCTTCGTGGACGCCATGGCCGAACAACATGCCTCGACGGCATTCCCCGCGGTGCGGGGTTTGCCTGCTGTGGTGCAGGACCCGTTCGACGATCTCGAGAGCGATCTGCCGTGGGAACAATCTCATTCGCAGAAAGGCGGTGCATGATGCTGGATTTCAATCGCCGTCCGAAACTGCACGATGTGGTGACAGCACATATCGATGCGGCACTTGTCACCGAGCGCGCCGAACAACCTCGTCGCACCTATCTCGGCGCGTCTCGTCTGGGTGTTGCCTGCGACCGTGCACTGCAATACGAGTTCGCAGGAGCGCCAGCCGATCCCGGTCGTGACTTCGATGGTCGGGTACTGCGCATCTTCGAGGTGGGTCATGTGCTGGAAGATCTCGCGATCCGCTGGTTGCGCCTGGCCGGTTTCGATTTACATACCCGCACCCGGTCGGGCGGCCAGTTCGGTTTCTCAGTGTGTAACGGGCTGATCCAGGGCCACGTCGACGGCATCGTCATGAGTGCGCCAACCGATCTCGCTTGGTCATTCCCGATGCTGTGGGAGTGCAAGACCATGAACGCGCAGAACTGGCGGGATTGCGTCAAGCGCGGGGTATCTGTGGCCAAACCGGTCTATGCCGCGCAGATGGCGATCTACCAAGCGTACATGGAATCCACGGTCGAATGCATCAGCCGCAACCCGGCGCTCTTTACCGCCATCAACAAGGACACGCAGGAACTATGGTTCGAACTGGTTCCGTTCGATGCGGTACTGGCGCAACGGGCGTCAGATCGTGCAGTAAAAATCATTGCGGCCACCGAACACGGCGAACTGCTGCCCCGATCGTTTTCCGATCCCGCCCACTACGAATGCAAATTCTGCGCGTGGGCAGAACGTTGCTGGAGACCCGTATGAAAAGCCTATTACAGAAATCGATTCTGCAGGCCGAGCCATTTGTCGATGCGCGCGAAGCGGCATACACACTGAACCTGCCCATGTACTACCTGACCAATGCCGCCCAGCGCAAGCGAATGGGGGTTCCGCATTACCGGATCGGGCGAATGATTCGCTTCAAATTGTCAGAACTCGAGACATGGCTGTCAGCCGGGAGTGAGGAGGACCACCATGCTTGATTTCAACGACGAATCCAACAGCAAACCGGCCAACCATACCAGTAGGGACGAGATTCTGGCTGCTGTCTTGAGCAGGCTGGAATCGGTGCTGTTCGGCCTCTATCCTGCCGGCAAGGCACGCTACGGCAAATTCTTCATCGGCGATGTGTCAGGCAGCCCTGGCGACAGCTTAGAGGTCGTACTCGACGGCGAGAAGGCCGGTCTCTGGACGGATCGCGCGACCGGTCAGGGAGGTGATTTTTTTGCCCTGCTCGCCGCGCGTGAGCACATGGATGTGCATGGAGATTTTCCGAAGGTACTGGAAATCGCCACCTCTCTTACAGGCGGCGTGCAACTCAAATCCTCCGCAAAATCCCGTCGTCACGCGCCGGTCGATGATCTCGGACCTGCCACCGCCAAGTGGGACTACTGTGATGCCGAGGGAAAACTGCTCGCCGTGGTCTACCGTTACGATCCGCCCGGAGGCAAGAAGGAGTTTCGACCCTGGGATGCCAAACGGCGCAAGATGGCCCCGCCAGAACCTCGACCGCTGTATAACCAGCCGGGGATGAAGGATGCCGTTCAAGTTGTGTTGGTCGAAGGCGAAAAATGTGCCCAGTCCCTGATCGACATGGGGATCTGCGCCACGACCGCCATGCATGGTGCCAACGCGCCAGCGGACAAGACCGACTGGACACCACTTGCCGGTAAATCCGTGCTCATCTGGCCGGACCGCGACAAGCCGGGCTGGGAGTATGCCGATCATGCCTCACAGGCTCTGCTCATGGCAGGTGCCGCGAGCTGCCATATTCTCTATCCGCCCGAACATGCGCCAGACGGCTGGGATGCAGCCGATGCCAAGGCCGAAGGGTTCGACATTGCTGGATTCATTGCCCATGGCCCGCGCCTGCAGATGCAGCTTGTCGAAGAAGATCCGATCGCCAAGATTGTCGATCATGACGCTCCGTCGGAAGAAAGCGTATGGGGAACCGAAGATGCCCTGGCACTCTCCTTCACCCGCCGCTACCACAAGGACTGGCGTTATGTGGCCGCCTGGAGCAAGTGGATGGTATGGGACGGGCAGCGCTGGCGCACCGAGGACACGCTGGCTGCGACCGATCTCATCCGGCACGTCTGTCGTCAGGCAGCCACCCGAACGAGCAATCCGAAGGTTGCCGCCAAACTTGCGTCATCCAGTACAGTAGGTGGCGTCGAGCGTCTGTCCAGAGTCGATCGCCGGCATGCGGCCACCACCGACGAATGGGATGCCGATCCGTGGTTGCTCAATACGCCCGGAGGCGTGGTAGACCTCAAGACGGGCAGAAATCGTCCGCACGACCGGGCCGACCGCATGACCAGAATCACCACCGCCACACCACGCGGCGATTGCCCGACCTGGCGGAAGTTTCTTGATGAAGTCACCGGAGGCGACAAGGCATTGCAGGATTACCTGCAGCGCATGGCAGGCTATGCGCTCACCGGCTCCACCCGCGAGCACGCGCTGTTTTTTCTGTATGGCACAGGCGCCAACGGCAAGTCGGTATTCCTGAATACGTTGGCCAGCATCCTGGGAAATTACGCCACCAACGCGCCAATGGACACCTTCATGGAAACGCGCAGCGACCGGCATCCGACCGATATGGCAGGCCTTCGTGGCGCACGTCTCGTGTCCAGCATCGAGACCGAACAGGGGCGCCGCTGGGCCGAATCCAAAGTCAAGAGTCTCACCGGCGGCGACAAGATCTCGGCGCGCTTCATGCGGCAGGATTTTTTCGAGTTCTTTCCGCAATTCAAGCTATTCGTGGCAGGCAATCACAAACCGGCCATTCGCAACATCGATGAGGCGATGAAGCGGCGGCTGCACCTGATTCCGTTCACCGTGACGATTCCGCCCGAACGGCGTGACAAGCACCTGCAGCAGAAATTGCTGGCCGAGCGTGACGGGATTCTCGCCTGGGCGGTTGAAGGCTGCCTCGCGTGGCAACGTGACGGACTCAATCCGCCGGACAGCGTGGTATCGGCGACCGACGAGTATTTCGAGGCAGAGGATGCCCTTGGTCGCTGGCTGGAAGAAAACTGTGTGCTGCAGGTAAATGCCAAGTCGCTCACCGCCGAACTCTTCAACGACTGGAAGCAATGGTGCGACGCGGCAGGCGAATTCATCGGCACCCAGCGACGGTTTTCCGATCTGCTCGTCACGCGCGGCATCGAGAAATGGCGCAATGTCGCGGGCTTGCGCGGGTTTCAGGGCATTGGCCTCAAGGCGCCGCCCACATCCAGCTACACGCCCTATGCAAACGATTGACCCCCATGAAAAACATCCGTCCGACGCAGTTGACACAGTTTGTCGTAACTCTCTATACGCGTATACGCGCGCGCCTCATGGAGAGTTACGACATTCTCCGTCAACTGCGTCGGAACCCGAAAAAAACAAGGACTGACGACATGAACAACATTCTTGCACTTGACCTCGGCACCCATACCGGATGGGCGCTACGCAGTCTTGACGGCAGCATCACCAGCGGCACCGAGCATTTCAAACCGCAGCGCTTCGAGGGTGGCGGCATGCGCTACCTGCGGTTCAAACGATGGTTAACCGAGATCAAACAGGTCGCTGATGACCTGAATGCCGTGTACTTCGAAGAAGTCCGGCGCCATGCGGGAGTCGATGCCGCGCACGCCTACGGCGGATTTCTCGCCACGCTCACCGCCTGGTGCGAACACCACCAGATACCGTACCAGGGTGTTCCGGTCGGCACCATCAAAAAACACGCCACCGGCAAAGGCAATGCCGGCAAGCAGGAAATGGTGGCCGCCATGCAGGCGCTGGGTTTTCGGGCCACAGACGACAACGAGGCCGATGCGCTGGCGCTGTTGCACTGGGCTATCAATCAAAAAGGAGAAATCGCATGAGCACGAAACCAATCCCTGTCATACAAGGCACCATCAATGGCCACACCACCCAGTTGGTCGATGCACGGCAACTGCATGTGTTTCTTGAATCAAAGCAGGATTTCGCCACCTGGATCAAGCGCCGCATCCTGCGATATGGTTTTAATCGGAATATGGACTACTTGCTCCACCAAACGGTGGAGCAAGTCCCACACCAAAGCGGGATGAGAACCGTTGAGCGGCACGATTACTTTTTGACCATCGATATGGCCAAAGAACTGGCCATGGTGGAACGCACGCCGAAGGGACGGCAGGCCCGGCGCTATTTCATCGACTGCGAACGGCAACTGCACCGCCTGCAGCAAGTTCAATCGCTTCCAGCATTCAATGCACGCCCCGTTGCATTGAGCCGGGCCGAGCGGCAAGCCGTCAACCGCCAGGCATGGGCTGAAGTCTCAGGGCAAGCCTATGCTGCCTTCCATCAACGTCGGGAAGAACTGCTGCAGGATCGCGCCCTGCAACCGGCAGTGGTTTATCTGCCTTACGGGTTTGTTCCTGAATGGGCGAAATGAGGACATGATCATGAAAATCCCGCCATCCCGCTACCGCTGCCCGCTGGGCAAATATCAACATCATTCCGACCTCGATGCCGTCAAGGAAACCGGCTGGCGCGAGCAGCACATTCTGGTGGTATCCGAAAACGACGAGCGACTCGATTTCGTAGAGCGCGAAATCATCCGTCGCATCGGCAATCGGCTTTATGGATCACTGCCAAGGAGTAAATCTCATGGGTGAGTGGAACAGTCAACGCGTAGCACAACGCATCCATGAAGCTGCCCATACTGCGCACCGTTTGCCGCCAGTGCGCGTACAGGGGTATTTCAACCTCTGGCCGGTCATGGCTCGTGGCGAATTGGAACGATTCGCTACCGACGACCCGCTGCCTGTGAGGTTCCCGCCGGCGCCGCCGGAAATCGAACGGATGATGGAAGTGATGCGCTGGATGGTGTGGCTTGAAATCGAGGACCGCAAGCTGCTCTGGATGCGCGCCGATCGTTACCGATGGGAAGAAATCGCCAGACGTTTCGGCTGTTCGACCCGTACCGCACAGCGGCGCTGGAACGATGCCGTCGGTCAATTGGCTGTTCATCTCAATGTGCGGCAGGGGAAAATAGCGGATATTGGCGTAGATGCGCGGCATCCTGCGCGATGATGAGGGAATGAGCGAATTTTGGGTGTGTCGCGTTTTTGGGAAATTCCGGTAGAATTCTGGCTATGATCTGGACAGAAAAGCGACCAGAACAAGCCGCCTCAATTTGAACGAATCCCAAGCCCGCCCGGTAAGCCCCGGCGGGTTTTTTATTTCCCGGATGCCATGACCACCCTGCAAATCGAATATCGTCCCGTCGACGTCCTGATCCCTCATGCGCGCAATGCGAAACAGCATTCGGATGCCCAGGTGGCGCAAATCGCCGCCAGCATCCGCGAATTCGGTTGGGGTGCGCCGATTCTGGTCGACGGGAGTAACAACGTAATCGCCGGCCACGGACGATTGCTCGCCGCACGCAAACTCGGCATATCGGAAGTGCCGGTCGTGCCAATGACACACCTCACCGACATCCAGCGCCGCGCGCTGATTCTGGCCGACAACAAGATCGGTGAGAATGCGGAATGGGACGATGAACTGCTGGGCCTCGAACTGGCTGAACTGCATGAGGCCGGTTTCAATCTGGAACTGACCGGCTTTACCGAAGACGAATGGGCGGCGCTGATTGCCGGCGGTGAGACAACCACCGAGGGTCAGACCGATGAAGACGCTGTGCCCGACGTGCCGGAGACGCCGATCTCAAAGACCGGGGATGTGTGGCTGCTGGGCGAGCACAAACTGCTGTGCGGCGATGCCACGAAAGCTGATGACTACAAGACCTTGCTGGGCGACGAGTTGGTGGACATGTGCTTCACTGATCCACCATATGGCGTCAATTACGCCAACAGTGCCAAGGACAAAATGCGCGGCAAGAATCGCCCGATCTTGAATGACAATCTGGGTAAGGAGTTCGAGCCGTTTCTTCGTGCCGCATGTCAGAACATTCTGGCGGTGACCAAAGGCGCAGTCTACATCGCCATGAGCTCCTCCGAACTCGACACCCTGCAATCGGCGTTCCGATCTGCCGGCGGCAAATGGTCAACCTTCATCATCTGGGCCAAAAACACTTTTACACTTGGCCGCGCCGACTACCAGCGCCAGTATGAGCCGATTTTGTACGGCTGGCGCGATGGCACCGACCATTACTGGTGCGGCGCACGCGATCAGGGCGACGTGTGGCAGATCAAGAAACCTGCCAAGAATGATCTTCATCCGACCATGAAGCCCGTCGAACTCGTGGAGCGTGCCGTGCGCAACAGCAGCAAGACACGCGACATCGTGCTCGACCCGTTCGGCGGATCTGGCACCACCCTGATTGCCTGCGAGAAATCCGGACGTCAGGCACGACTGATCGAACTCGACCCCAAGTACGTGGATGTGATCGTGAGGCGCTGGCAGGAATTTACTGGGCTCAAAGCTGTATCGGAAGATGGTCTGCGGCCTTTCGACGACGTGATCGCCGAAGAGGATTCGATGTGATCAGGCAGGTCAGCTTTCTGGATGTATCGTTCGCCCCCTGAGGGTCACTCGCCGATGCGCTTGAGGTCGCGGTAAAAGTTCTCGTGCGGGCCGACCATCAGCAGTTTGAGCGTGTGCTCATCCACGACGCGGTAGGCAAGCAGGCACAGCAGATTGCCCATGCGAAACTTGTAAACATGCACGCCGGCCAGATCACCGACCTTGGTTTCCCCGACTTCGGGCCGGTCGGCAATGGTACGTACCGCTTCGTCGAGCGCAGCTTTCTGCTGCTGGTGTAGCTTTTTGACGACGCGCTCAAAGGTGGGCGTGACGAGGATGCGCATCAGCCGAACCGGTACTCGCCTACGGGTTCTTCCTGGTCGGCGATCAGGATGTCACGGATGATGGAAAACGGCAGGTCCGGGTTTTCAGCGGCGATCTTGCCGATCTGCGACCAGTATTCGATCTGCTTCGGCACTGAACGGTGCTCGATGGTGCCGTAGCGCTTGGCGGTCTCAATCAGTCCTTCCGGAAGTTTAACGTTGACGGCCATAATGATGCTCCTTAAACTGTTTCGTCCAATATACGCCATAATGGACCAAAAAGGAACCTGATTAAGTGTGGTGTCAAGTCAAGTAACCCGATAAATACGCTCGCCATCCACAGGCTTTTCCGAGGTGATGGTGAGTCCCAGTTTCTTCTTGAACGCACCGGCAAACGTGCCGCGCACCGTGTGCTGCTGCCAGCCGGTAACGTCCATGATCTGCGCGATCGTCGCGCCTTCGGGACGTTTGAGCAGCGCAATTACCTGTGCCTGCTTGCTGTTGTCACGGCTGCGAGGTTTGTCCTCGACCTGGGCTGGTTGTGTGGCAATGGCATCGATCTCTGCCCGCGTCATCGGCCCCTTGCGCGGCACACCCAACGCATCGTAGCCCTCGGCAGTGATGAACCAGTCGTCATGCAAAGGCGTAATCAGGGCGCGGTTGAACATGCCGTCGAGCACTTTCTTGCGCGCACCGCCCTTGATGTTGTCGGGAAACCAGTCGATCTTGCCATCGGTGTGCTGATGAGCGTGGCTCAGGATGGCGTGTTGGGCTGGAGTGAGTTGGGTTTTGATGGTCATAATGGTCTCCTGATTGTCAGAGTGGACTGTTGGTCTTTGCGTATTGAATAGCGTTGCGGCGATCCTTGAAGGTGGCGACTGCAACTCCGCGTGCATTCGGGTGTTCGACATACCAGCGACCATCGTCCGGATTCCATGATATTTGCCAGCCATTGGCGGACGGCTGAAGGACGGCTGGCTCGTTGCCGTTCATGACTGGGTAAGTCTTGTGGCGGTACGTTTTTTTGGTTTCGGTATGCATGTTGATCTCCTTGCTGTGTTGTTGATGACGACTACCCTATGAACGCTTCATTCCCGAAGACAATCAAGAGCTTTCTGCAGAAATTTTGATTGCCATGGCCACTCGCGCCCTGACTCCGTGCAGATATCCTGGCTGCCCGTCGTTGCTTCCCACACCGGGCTATTGCGACAGGCATCGGCGTGCGACCCGAAGACAACAAGACGAGCATCGTGGATCATCTGCAAGTCGTGGTTATGATTCCAGATGGTGCCGTGCGCGAGCATTGTTCTTGAGCCAACATCCGCTGTGCGCCGAGTGCCGCCGACACGGCAGAACGGTTGCAGCACAGGTTGTCGACCACATTGTTCCGCACCGGGGAGACCGCGATCTGTTCTGGGACGAGAGCAACTGGCAATCGCTCTGTAAACGCTGTCACGATGTCAAAACCGCGCGCGAGGACGGCGGGTTTGGCAATCGATGTGACCGGTAGGGGGATCAATTCCTTCCAACCTTTCCGCACAGGACCGCGCGCCTGCACAAATTTTTATTTCCGCGAAATTCATGACCCCCTATCGGCAGCCATGATCGGAAAGGGTTTTTTATAAAAATGATGTCAGACGACATCACGCTGGATCTCGCGGGCGACGAGAATTCGACGTGCTTTGTTGATCGTCCGAATGCGAGATGCATTGATGTAGCGAGCCGGATCTGGCGTGGTTGAACCGCGAAATAGAGAGAAGAAATCATGGCCACTCGCGGCCGCAAACCGGCACCGATTGAGTTGAAACTGTTGCGTGGCAACCCCGGAAAACGTCCGTTGAATGCCAACGCGCGGGTGCTGCAACAGGAAGAAGCCATCCTTGCCATCGATGTCCCAGCCATGCTGCTCGAAGAAGCGCGCCCATATTGGGACCATGCGATTTTGCATGCCCCGCGCGGATTGCTGCGCAAGCTCGATGTCTACCTGCTGGCCGCGTGGTGCAACGCGGCGGCCCGCTACGAACACAACATGCGTCTGGCAGCCAAATCCGATGTGATCCCGGTGCGCGGCGCCAAGCTTTCGGGGCTCGATCCCAAGGACCGTCCGGTGATGCACAATCCGTTTTCCACGGCGGCGCGGGCTTATCTCAAGGACATGGCGATGCTGGCCGCAGAACTCGGCTTCACACCAAGCGCCCGTGCCCGCCTGGGTGCGTTCGAAACCGCAGCAGGGTCTGCCGATGACCCTTGGGCGGACATTGCTGGCTGATCAGTCACATCATGCTGGAGGTAAGTCGACGGGCTCAGTGATTGCCAACCCAATTTTCCAGACACAGTTCGGGATACCCGACGAAATCGGTGACGTTATTAGTGACCAGCGTCACCCCCAATGCGATGGCATGCGCGGCAATCAACTTGTCGAGCGCATCCCGCTTGCGCTCACGGGTAGCCAGACGCACCGGGCCATAGGCAAGCGCGGCGGCGCCATCAAAGGGTGCCACGGCGAGATCTTCCAGCAACGAGGACAGAGCCGCCCGATTGCGGGGCTGTTGCTCACCGGAACACACGACCCCGTATTCAAGTTCGGCGAGCGTGATCGACGAAATCACCACCTCTCCGGCATAGCACTGCGCAAAGCGCGTTGCGACCTCCGGCGGGTGGTGTTTCATCAGATAGATGCACATGTTCGTGTCGAGCATGAACCTGGGAATCATAACGCGTCCCGATCGCCTTCCTGGTTCTCACCCCGCCCCTCGGCCATGAAATCCGCCGAGAATCGGCCAAATTTGTCTAGCAGATGGTCCAGCCGTCGACGTGCAGGCCGGATGCGGATCTCATCGCCGATGCGTTCGATTTCCATCTCGAGGTCGGCGCGTTCGTAGGCCAGTTCGGACGGAATCCGCACCGCCTGCGAATTGCCGTTTTTGAAAATCTTGGTGGTCGTCATGATTGGTGATCCTTTGCGTGTGTACAGGTACATCCTACGCCAGCTTGTGATTAAAGTAAATACACGTATGTACATCGCTTTGACCATCGGTAACTCATGAGCACCTCTCATGCCTATCCTGCCCTGGCCCGTCACTACGCCGAAGCCGTGGTAGCCGGCGACATCCTGGCCTGCCGCTGGGTAAAGCTGGCCTGCCAGCGCCAACTCGACGATCTGGCAAGATTCAAAGGCAAATCCAGTCCCTACCGCTTCAATCCACGGCTCACGGACGGCAAGGGTCGTAGTTTCCATCCCGCCGACAACCTGTGCGCGTTCATCGAGCGGCTGCCGCACGTCAAGGGCCCGCTGGCCGGGACGACCATCCGACTGGAACCCTGGCAGGTGTTCATTCTTACCACGGTGTTCGGCTGGGTGAAACCGGATGGCCGCCGGCGTTTCCGCCGTTCCTATATCGAGGTGCCGCGCGGCAATGCCAAGTCGACGCTCTCGTCTGCTGTGGCGCTGTACATGCTGGCAGCCGATGGCGAGGGTGGCGCCGAAGTGTATTCACTGGCCACCACGCGCGACCAGGCAAGGATCGTGTTTGGCGATGCGCAGATGATGGCGCGTCAAAGTCCGGGGTTTCGTTCCCGCTTCGGCGTTTCGGTCGGCGCGCACAATATTCATGTGCTCACTTCCGGCTCCAAATTCGAGGCCTTGTCTGCCGAGGGCTCGACGCTCGACGGTCTCAATATCCACTTCGGCTGCGTGGATGAGCTGCACGCGCACAAGACCCGCACGGTGTATGACGTGGTGGAAACCGCCACCGGCAAGCGGGACAACTCGCTCCTGTGGGTCATCACCACTGCCGGCAGCAACCGTTCCGGCATCTGCTACGAAGTGCGTACCTTCGTGACCAAACTACTGGAACATCTGTTCGAGGATGACTCCCAGTTCGGCATCATTTATGGGCTGGATGACGGGGACGAGTGGACGGGTGAAGCCGCACTCGTCAAGGCCAATCCCAACTGGGGCATCTCGGTGCGCCCCGAAGTGTTGCTGCCGCTGCAGGCCAAAGCCATGCAACTGCCTTCAGCCATCAACAACTTCAAGACCAAGCATCTGAACGAATGGGTGAGCGCAGACAGTTCGTGGATGGACATGCGCGCCTGGGATGCGTGTGCGGACCCGTCGGTTTCGATCGAGGCGTTCGAGGGTGAGCGCTGCTTTGTCGGCATCGATCTGGCAAGCAAGGTGGACATGGCGGCCAAGGCCATGATCTTCGAGCGCGATGGCAAGCTGCATGTGTTCATGAGCTACTACCTGCCGGAGTCGGCAATCGATGACGGACGCAACAGCCAGTATTCTGGCTGGGCGCGGCGCGGGCTGTTGACGGCTACACCCGGCAATGTGACGGACTTCGACCAGATCGAAGCGGAACTCGTGAACGATGCCGGCAGATTCCAGATCGTCGCCATCCCGTTCGACCCGTTTCAGGCGACCCAGTTATCGAGCCACCTCATCGCGCAGGGACTGCCAATGATCGAGATGCGGCCCACGGTGCTCAACTTCTCAGAGCCGATGAAACATCTGGAGGCGCTGGTGCTGCAAAAGCGCCTGGTGCACGACGGCGACCCGATTCTCGCCTGGATGATCTCCAACGTGGTCTGCCATCGGGATGCGAAGGACAACATCTACCCGCGCAAAGAGCGCGAGGAGAACAAGATCGACGGTGTGGTGGCTTTGATCATGGCATTGGGACGACAGATGGTACACGACGACATATCGACGACGGTGATCGACACCGATTACCGCATTCTGGTGATCTAATGGGGATCCGCAGCTTCTTCTCACGACTGTTGGCCTCTGGCGACCGCTCGCCGTATGGCGGATTCTGGTTCGAACCGGTGGGCGTGCAGACGGTCGCAGGAATCCGGGTCACCGCCGATTCTGCCTTGCAACTGTCAGCGGTGTTCGCCTGTGTGCGCATCATCGCGAGCCAGTTTGCCAGCCTGCCCTTTACGCTGTACCGCAACCGGCCCGATGGCGGCAAGGACCGGGTGACGGATCATCCGGTCTATCATCTCATCGCGCGCCGACCGAATCCGTACCAGAACGCCTTCGAGTGGCGCGAGATGATGGCAGGCCACCTGGCCTTGCGCGGCAACGCTTACAACCAGATCGTCTCAGACAGCCGCGGCAACATCACCGCGCTGATGCCGCTGCACCCGGACCGGATGCAGATTCTGGTGCAATCCGGCGGCGGATACAGCTACCGCTACACGGATCTGAACGGCAATCTCATCCAATTCGCGCGCGGCGAGATCTGGCACCTGCGCGGGCTGTCGGTTGACGGCATCATCGGCCTGTCCCCCATCGCGCTGGCGAGAAATGCCATTGGCGGCGCGCAGGCAGCGCAGGATTATGGCGCGCGCTTCTTTGCCAACGACGCCACGCCCAGCGGCGGCTGGGTCGAGTATCCGGGTTCGTTCAAGGACAAACAGGCGCGCGAGCAGTTTCGGGAATCTTTGCAGGAAGCGCAGTCCGGCATCAATCACGGCAAGCTCGCGGTGTTCGAGTTCGGCATGAAGTACCACCAGATCAGTGTTACGCCGGAGGACGCGCAGTTTCTGGAGACGCGCAGGTTTCACGTCACCGACATCGCGCGCTGGTTCGGCGTGCCGCCGCACAAGATTGGCGATCTGGACCGGGCGACCAACAACAACATCGAGCAGCAGGCGCTCGAATTCGTGCAGGAGACGCTGGGACCGATGGCCGAACGATGGGAAGCATCGATCGAAGCCGAACTGCTGTTCGACGACGAGGATCTCGAAGCCGGATTCCAGTTCTCGCAGCTGATGCGCGGCGATTCGCAATCGCGCGCCACGTTCTACAACATGGGCATCAACGCCGGCTGGTTGACCCGCAACGAAGCGCGCATCGCAGAAAACCTGAACCCGCTGCCGGGTCTGGATCAGCCTTTGCGGCCGCTGAACATGGCAGAAGAAAACCAGAACAATCCGCTGCCGCCGCAGAATTCCAACATAGATTGAGGATGACATGAGCATACAACTGAACCCCAAGGCAAAAGCGCACGCCCGGCAACTCATCGCAAACGGTCATGTGGATCGGGATTCGCCCTGGAGCATTGATGCTGAGGAAGAAAACGCCTTACTGGGTGACGACGACTGGGCGCAATACGGCCTGTGGTTTCTGGGGCTGGATGAACTGGAAAACAGCGACACCAAGGCGCATTACCGCTACCCGGTGGGCAAGGCCGGCCAAGTGTATCGCGCAGCACTGATCGCGATCCGCCAGCGCGCCGGACAACAGGATGCAGCGGGGATATTCGATGCGGCGGGCGAACTGATCGGTCTCATTGATGCGGATCCGGGTGCGGCTGAAACAGACGATGCTGCGCCAGCAAGCATAACGGGCCAGACGACCATGGCGATCGATACCCGTCGCCTCGCAATGAGCGCCAGTCCCTGGGCGTTGATGCCGGAGTGTCTGGCAGCCGTCACCCACCCGTTTGCCGGACAGATTGCGGCACGCCCGGTCGTGAGTCGAGGAAATCAGGCATCGTCCGCCGCGATTGCGGTGCTCTCGCTCACCGGCGTCATCACCCAGCATCCGGACTGGATGGGCGACACCAGCCTCGATGGTTTCATGGCGGCTTTCATGACGGCGATGAACGATCCGGTGGTGGGTGCCATCCTCATTTCCATCGACTCGCCCGGCGGCTCGGTGTATGGGGTGCAGGAAGTGTCCGGGATGATGCGCGCCATGCGTGAGCAAAAGCCGGTGGTGGCGTTTGCGAACAGCCTTGCCGCCTCTGCCGCGTACTGGATCGGTTGTTCGGCCTCACAGTTCTACTGCACGCCGGGCGGCGAAGTGGGCTCGATCGGCGTCTGGCAGGCGCACATGGACATCTCGGGGATGCTCACCAACGCAGGCATTCAGACCACGGTGATCTCGGCGGGCAAATACAAGACCGAGGGCAATCCGTATCAGCCATTGGATGTTGATGCGCAGGCCTTCATGCAGTCGCGGGTGGACGATTATTACACTGCGTTCGTCGATGCGGTGGCACAGGCCCGTGGCGTCAAAACCGATGTCGTCAAAAACGGCATGGGACAAGGCCGGGTGCTGGGTGCTGCTGATGCTTTGAAACAGAACATGATCGACGGCGTGATGACCTTGCCGCAGGTCTTGCAGGGCATGGCAAAACAGATCTCCCCGGTGCTCAAATCGCCTGCCAGAAAGATGGCTGGATCGAACCGGAGCCGCCTGTCCATTTTGTGATCGCTCCGCCATCCGGTCCATTGACCCCAATCAAACACCACTTCGCCGCCTTCGGGCGGCTTTTTTATTACCGAGAGGAGCATCATGAGCAAGAAACTGCGTGAGTTGCAGGCGAAAAAGTCTGCTGTTGCACAAGAGAAGGTCAACCTGCTCGAGCAGGCCACGGCCTTGCTGGACAGGACCGAAGCGGAAAACCGCGATCTGAACGAGGCGGAATCGGCGGAATTCGCTCGTCTGAAGGCAGATGCCGGTAGCCGTGGCATCGAAATTGAACGCCTGCAGGCGTCAATCGACCTGGAGCAGGACCGGATTGGCGCGCAGGCAGCGGCCGGATCGGTGGTGGTATTGGCCGGCAACGGCAGCGACATCACGGTGGAAGATCGCAGTGCGCTGGATAAAAGTGCGGGCTTTCGTAACTTCGGGGAATTCGCCCGCGCGGTGTTCCAGGCATCTTTGCCGGGCAATGCGCCGGATGGCCGGCTCTTGTCACAACGCAATGCGGCAGCACCCTCTGTCTATGGGTCGGAGACGACGGGCGCCGATGGCGGGTTTCTCGTGCCGCCGCAATTTGCAAAAGACATTTTTACCCTGTCGCTGGACGACGAGGCGCTGCTGCCACTCACCGACAATGTGGAGGTGAGCGGCAACGCGATGGTATTCCCGAAGGACGAGACCACCCCTTGGGGTACTGACGGCATCACGGTGGCCTGGCAAGCCGAGGGGCTGGCAGCTGCGACCAGCAAGCCCAAGCTTGGCACCTCGGCCTTGCGGCTCAAGAAACTGATGGCGTTGGTCCCCATCACCGACGAACTGCTCTCGGACACCGATGCGTTGACGTCTTACCTGCCGAAGAAGGTGGCCTCCCGCATGCAGTGGAAGATCAACGAGTCGATCCTGTTTGGTTCGGGTGCCGGTATCCCGCAGGGTGCACTGGCGGGAAGTGCTGTGATCACGCAGGCGAAAGACAATGCCCAGGCGACCAATACGCTCACGCCACTCAATCTCGCCAACATGATCTCGCGCCTGCCGCCGGGGAGTTTCAAGAACGCGGTGTGGATCGTCAACAACAGCGTGCTGCCGGCCTTGTTTACGCTGACACTCGGCAACTATCCCATCTATCTGCCGGTCGGCGGCGGTGTGGGCGCCATGCGCGCGTCCCCATATGGCACGCTGTTGGGACGTCCGATCTATGTGTCGCAGCATGCGTCGCAATTCTCAAGTCAGGGGGATGTGATCCTGGTCGATCTCTCCTACTACCAGACCATCACCCGGGAGGGCGGGATGGAGACTGCGACCTCGATGCATCTCTACTTCGATGCCGATGCGACGGCGTTTCGCACGCTGTTTCGCATGGACGGGCAAAGCAAGATTGCGGCGCCCATTCTTCCGGCCAAGGGTGCGGCGACCTTATCGCCATTCGTGCAACTGGCGGCGCGTTGAGTCTTGCCCCTCTATCTGAAAGGATCTTCACATGATTTTAAATGAAAAACTCTCCGAATCGCTTGCCCTGCTGGCTGCGATTCCACCATCGTCCCAGGCCGCAGGCGTCGTGTTCAGCCCGTGGATTTCGCTCGATGAAACCGACCGTATACTTGCCATCATCCAGGTGGGTGCCTTTGGTGCCAATGCGACGGTGGATGCATCGATCGCGCAGGCGCAAGATGCCAAGGGCACGAATGCCAAACCTGTCGGCGCCGGCAAGGCCGTTGCTTTGACTACTGCCATGGGCAACGATGTGCAGGCGACCATCGATGTGGGCAGCGTCGATCTGGATGTGGCGAATGGCTTCGGCTTCGTGCAGCTTGGGCTGTCGGTCGGCGTTGCTGCAACCGAGACTGCCGCACTGATTCTGGGCGGCTCCTCGCGGTATGAACCGGCGAGCAGCTTCAATGCCGCATCGGTTGTCGAGTCGGTCTGATGCCGCTGCAACTTGTTCGGGACGCGGCGGTCGAGCCGATGAGTATTGCGGACGCGAAGCTGCATCTGCGTGTGGACACGACGGATGACGATGTGCTGATCGGCGCGCTGATTGCGACGGCGCGCCGGTTTGCCGAGAATCTCACCCAACGCGCATTGATTTATCAGGCGTGGCGGCTGGTGATCGACTCGTTTCCGGGGCCTACACTCACCGGCGTGCCCTGGGGCAAGACGTTTACCTTGCCAAGACACGCCATCGTGCTGGAGCGATCCGCCGTGCAGCAGGTCACCGCCATCAATTATCTGGACATGGGCGGCAACCCGCAGGTGATGGCGCCTGCCGATTACATCGTGGACTATACGTCGGAGCCATGCCGGATCACGCCGGTATTTGGTCAGATCTGGCCGATCCCCTTGCCGCAGATCGGGTCGGTATCAGTAGATTTTACGGCAGGTTATGCGGTACCGGTAACCTTGTCGGGCAACACGATGACAGTGCCTGCCGACTGGCGAGCTTATTCGGTGGGCGATGCGGTGCGTTTCTCGCTGGCCGATGCCACAAACGGCGCGCTGCCCTCGCCGCTGCTGCCGGATACGGATTATTACATTGCAGCGATCGTGGCCGCCGGTAGTTACACGCTGTCTCTGGCTGCGGGTGGTGCGCCGATCGCGTTCACCGATGCCGGGTCCGGCACCGCATTGCTGGGAGTGGTGCCGGAGGGCATCAAATCCTGGATGAAACTTAGAATCGGCACCTTGTACCAGCACCGTGAGGAATACTTTACCAGCGAGAAATCCGGCAAGGTGCTCCCACTCCCCTTCGTCGATCGGCTGCTCGATCCATACAAGGTGGTGTTCTGATGGCGCTCGTATCCAGTGGCGTGCTGGACCAGCGCATCACGATCAACCAACTGACTGTAGTGCGAGGCGAGTTTGGCGGACACGATGAGACCTGGGCACCATATGCCACCGTATGGGCGCAGATGCAGGACATGACCGGGCGCGAAATCTTCCAGGCCAAAGCGATGGGTAGTGCCGCGACCAAACTGTTTACCATTCGCTATCTCAAGGGAGTGACGCCGGCGATGCAGGTGATAGCCCCCGACGGCACGGTATGCCGGATCGAGTGGATCCGCTATGTGACCCGGAAAGAATACATGGAACTCTACTGTCTGGTGCTCGATGATGACTGACATCCACATCAAAGGTCTGGAAGGCGTGCAGGCGCTGCTCGATGCATTGTCGGCAAAAATCGAGAAGAACTTCGTGCGCGGCGGCTTGCGTGCGGCAGCCAAAGTAGTGGAGGCCGAAGCCAAACAGTTGTGTCCGGTGGGTGACGCGCATCTTCCCAAAGGCCGAACATCCGGCGCGCTGCGCGATTCGATCCATGTCTCTATGCTAAGCCATCGCGGCCGCGTTCAGGCGACCATCAAGGCTGGTGGCGACAAAGCCTGGTATGCCGCCATGGTCGAACACGGCACCGCACGGCACTGGATCAAGCCCAAAAACCGCAAGAGCCTGTTTCTGGCGGGGTTGGCGCGCCGCGCCGTGCTGCATCCCGGCGCCAAAAAGCAGCCCTTCATGCGGCCTGCCATCGATACCAAGGCATCGGAAGCCATCGAGACTTTCTCGGCGTACCTCAAAAACCGGCTCGCAAAAATCGAGGCAAAAAAATGAAGCCGGAAGCCGTCATCTATAGCTTGCTCAACGCCTCCAGCGCCATTGCGGCACAGGTGGGCAGCCGTATTTATCTGGACACGCGTCCCGAAGCCGACCCGTTGCCCGCGATCACCTTCGGCCTCATCAGCGATGTACAGGACGGCGCGCGTCCGATCGATCCGGAACTCGTCACGGCGCGCGTACAGATCAACTGCATGGGCAACGTGGCCGATGATCTCGTCAATTTGCGCGAAAACGTGCGTCTGGCCTGTCACAACCGGTCAGGCACGATCGGCGGCGTCGAGGTCGTGGCCTGCATCCAGCAGAGCATGGGGCCGGATACCTATGACGAACTGGTGAACGTCTACATGAAGCCGATCGATTTCAAGATTCATTACGTGCGATGCCCAACGTAAAGCTAGATCTCATCTGTGTAATGGGCATAGGCCTTCTCAACCAATCCTTCATTGTTGATGTGAAACACTTCTGCCGAAAAACCGCGTGTCCCTTTGTAATAGAGGGTAATGCTATTTACGCCCAAGCAAAACTGTGATGAGATCGAAGTGGAGAGCCGGATTTAGCTGCAAGGCTTTTGCCCAATACGCTCCGACTTTATCTTTTCCCTTCAAGGTTCCAGAAATCTCATCGGTGATTTTGGTGATAAATGGAGAGGACATCTCAAAATCATCGGTGTAGTGCGAAAGAATTCGATTCAGATCATGGGTATTCCACGATTCAATCCATTCTTTTGCGAAGTGTTCGGCAAACCCCTTGGTAATCATAGGCAAAACCTCTATTGTTGAAATTCTTCGGCCTGCACAAACCTGCGCGCAGATCCGATGGAGTAATGGATTCCCCCCCGAAGTTACATGAACTTTTGATTTGCATGGTAAGGAAGGATATAGACGCCCTGTAACAAATGCTCAATTACGTCCATTGCGAGATTGAGTTGGTCGGTGGAATGCGGTTTTACTTCATGAGCGGCTTCGTTACCGAGAACTCGAAGCTGGTGAAGAATGTTCGCACCATCTTTTGTCAAAACCCCTTGCGTCACAAGACTGTCTATTTTTTCCTTCAAGTCGTTCCCATTTGCATTTCGCTCCTTGGTCGTTGTTTCAATTAACGCGCGAATACCAATGCCCGATAAGACTGGCTGGCCTCCATTCATTGCTTTGAGTGTCTCAGCGTATATTCTCTCAATGTCGGTGGGCAATAGATGAATATCCCTGATGGGAACACGCCCTTCATTCCGATTTGGATAGAGTTCCTCGTAAATAATATCACCCCATTCATCAGGCCCTATCTGAACGTAGCCGTCCTGAGAATTTGAGTCTTCTTTTCGAAACGAAATGGTGTCGCAACCTTGGCATTGAATAATTTGATGATTAGAGGCCCAATGGACTTCGTAATCGTGACCAATACCATCGGTTCCGCTTAGATCAGCGGAAACCAAGACGATGTGGTTTGTTTTACGTTTGCATTCGCCGCAAGAAGCTTGCAACGTCCTGTTTTGCGTTTTGTTCAGTTTGAGTTCTTTTGAAGATGACATATAAATCAATAATATCAACGTAAAGTATCACCCAAACAAAACCCTGATTTTTTATTCGGGCAGGTTGTTAATCCAAATTTTGCCAGTATAACCCGATCCACAACACAAGGAGCAACTCATGGCCCAATACGGTTTCGGGTCAGGGGTGGTATTTGCCATTCCCCTGACCAATGCGCAAGGCAATCCCCTTGCAAGCGGCACGCCGGTGCGCTTTGGCGTGCTGCAGGATGTGTCGGTCGATTTCAGTTTCACCAACAAGGAACTGCACGGGCAGAACCAGTTTCCGGTCGCCATCGGTCGCGGCCAGGGCAAGATCACCGGCAAGGCCAAGTTCGGCCAGTTCAACGGTGCGCTGGTGAACAGCCTGTTCTTCGGCCAGACTCTGGTGTCCGGCCAGTCGGCCATTTCCGACAAGGAAGTGCTGACGATTGCGTCGGATACCGGCACGGTAGTCAATTCGACGACCTTCGAGGATGACCTCGGCGTAGTGTATGTCTCAAACGGGCTGCCGCTGACCCGCGTGGCGGCGTCGCCAGTCAACGGGCAGTACAGTGTGACGCCTGCCGGTGTGTACACCTTTGCCGCATCGGATACGGGTGCTGTCACCGGCAACATTCTGGTCAGCTACCGTTATCAGACGCCTGCTGCCGGCACCTCTGCCACCAGCATCACGCTCACCAATCAACTGATGGGCTATGCGCCGACCTTCCGGGCGGAATTGTATGTGCCTTATGCCAGCAAGCAGCTGGTGATTACGCTCAACCAGTGCATCGGCTCCAAGCTCAACTTTGCCACCAAACTGGATGACTTCCTGATTCCGGAATTCGATTTCGAGGCGTTCGCGGATGCCTCGAACACCATCGGCAGCATCAACTTTGCGGAGTAATGACATGACAGACGGTAAAAAAATCATACTCAACGGGCGCGAGTTCATCGTACCGCCTGCTCCTTTGTCCTGCGTACGGCGGTATCACGAGGTATTCGAAGGCACGGCACCGGTCACAATCCTCATCATGGCCGAGATCATTCATGCGGCCTTGAAGCGGAATTATCCGGATTTGACGCAGGACGAACTGGAAAACGAGTATCTGGACGTGGCCAATATGCGCGAGACGTTCAACATCGTGATGAATGTGTCGGGTACAGACGCAAAAAAGTAACGGCGCGCCAGGAGCCCGTCGATTGGGATTTCATTTATTGCCTGATCATCGACCGCACCGGCTGGTCGTGGGAATACGTCGATGACCACATGGATATTCCAAGACTGCTCAAGATGAACCAATATTGGCGCGCGCATCCGCCGCTGCGCGAGATGGTGCAGGCGTATCTGGGCATCGAGATCAATACAGATGACGACAAACCGGCAAGACAGGGCAACGACGTGGATGGTCTGATCGCACTGTTTGGCGGAATCGGAGGCAGCTTATGAGCAAGGTGGCGACACTCGAGATCGAGATTGCAGCGAATGTGGCGCGGCTGACGGAGGATTTCGCCAAAGCCAAAAAGGAAGTCACCTCATCCATGTCCGGCATCAAGCGCCAGGTCAAGGAATCGATGAATGGCGTCATCGAGTCGATGGAGGGAGTCAACAAGAAGATCGCCGCGATGAATGACGCCTTTGCGACCATCGGCGAATTTGCGATGGCCGGTGTCATCGGCGACAAGATCATTGAACTCGGCACCGATTTTGCGGAAACCGCAGAAAAAATCAGCCGCACGGCGCAGATCACCGGCATGACGACGAGTGAAGTACAAGAACTGGGCTATGCCGCCACGGTGACGGGTGCGAGGTCGGATGCAATGACGAACGGCATGCGCAAACCCGCGATGATGATCACGCAGGCCAAAAACGGCA